>WNGF01003804.1_pt1 | contig 20791 bp, 19 predicted proteins | sample 5400641 | NCBI WGS metagenome assembly WNGF01 (sample SAMN13153371, study PRJNA577476) | soil metagenome | isolation source: 80 cm soil or saprolite under grassland replicate 2 | place: USA:California | collected 2016-06-15 | reverse complement strand
TACGGGACCAATGCTCATCAGGGAGGTTGCGGAAAAATGAGAGCGTGGCCAGACGGATGTTGCGGAACTCTTCGACGTGGCTGTCCCAGGAGAAGTCGTCTGCCTTATTAGAAACCAATTCCTGATCAAAGCCCGGTAAGGGAGTGTTGAAAGCACGTGCAAACCACAACGCGCGGAAAAGAAAAACGCGCTCAACGTCGTTGATGTGATTGAGCACCTGGCGAATTGACCACTTATCAGGTGCGTAACGCGAAAGAGATTGCTCTTCGGAAATAGCATTGAAGAAAGGAAGCGTCTCGTGCAACTGCGTCTGGATCGCCTCGACAATGTTATCGCTGGAAACGAGATTGATGTAGCGAAAGTAGTAAGGGGCGGCTTCGGTTTGTTGAATCATGATGAACGGACAGATTACACAGCCCGGCCAGAGGCCGCAACTAAGGAAGGGAGCAGGAGCAGGAGCAGGAGGCAGAAGGCAGAAGGCAGTAGGCAGTAGGCAGAAGGCAGAAGGCAGAGTTTTACGTTTCAGGTTTCAGGTTTCAGGTTTCAGGTTTCAGGTTTCAAGTTTAAGGTTTCCTCCAAGCTAAATTCAGGTGGGCGACTGAAAACTGCCTTCTGCCCCGGCTCCTCTAATTCTCGAATGGCCTTTTTAGAAAGCGACCGGTCTTTTTGAGGAACGAGGTTACCCTGGACTCTTTTTTCTGGGGATTCGCCTGTGGTTGTGGCCTGAGCGGCGGCCGGTTTGGGGTTGGTGAGAATGATCGACTTGGCGCTGAGGTATTGCCGCTCGAGTGCTGACTTTCGGTGGCGTTGGCCTTAACACTTTCGGCAACAGTCGAATCTTTAGTGGCGTCGGGGTTTGAGCTGTCCACACCTCTGGGAGCAGAACCCCCAGGACTGGCATTCATTGAAGATCCTTCGGCACCGGGAAGGGACGCCGGCTCCCCCTGTTTCTTAGCAGGATCGGGTGACGTTTCTGGATCGTTGACGACTATCGCAGGTGCGGCTGCAGCGTTCTGTGTCCCTGTTTGATTCTTGAAAACATAGAATGCAAGGAGGCTCAAGACGACAAGGGGAAGGCCTATCTGCACCAATACTTTCCAAATCGATCTCGACGCATTTGTTCCGGCCCGACTCTCCAGCAAAAAGGCGGAATCATGCACGAGTGCTGTTCCGTCCATATCGCAAAGCCGTTGCTCTTCCTCATAAAGGAACTCACATTGTGGACACCGTTTCATCGCGCGGCCTCCTTGGAACCAACTGTTGCCGAGTCGAGGATAGAGCAAAAATTACCCAGGTCTCGTATAAGGAATTCACACCTACACGGCCACAGTTATTGAGGATGATTAAGTACCTGACGCTAAACCTTCATTTTTGGGAGAGTTTGCCCCGATCTTGCCAAATCGACCTTGATGCCTCAGAAGGCGGAGTAATTTATGGGCAAAGCAGAGGCCAGAGTCGAGGGTGAGGGCGGAATGTAAGACAGCAGGGGCAGGAGCAGGAAGCAGGAGCAGGAGTAGGACAACGGTTTTGGTATCCGAGCCTTTGCGGTTCAAGGACTCAAAACTCGATGATTTCGTTTATTCTCCATTTTCCATTTCTCAGTGTTCATTTTCTGATTCGGGATTTCTTATCCTCAGAGTTCTCCGATAAAGAGAAAAGTGCCGCATGCGATATTCATAGTGCTTTGAGTAGCTTCTGTATAAAGCATGTCGATTCTCCTTTGCTGCCAATGGAAAATGACAAATGATAGATATGATAGATGATGAATGGAAAATAAAACGGCAGGCGCCCTAATCTTAGTCATTAACACACAACTAAAAAGCAAGACCCTGTCCTACTGCTACTGCCGACTGCTCCTGCCGACTCCAGCCTTCTCCTTCCCGGGCACAAGGGCTTCCAACAGAATTCGGCCGATGGAGTTGCTGGGGGCTTGAATCCGTAACGCTGCGGCAATGGTTGCGGCGATATCCGTCGGTGTAGCCGATTGAGAATAAATACCAGGCTGAAAATCCTGGCCCATGATCACCAAAGGCACATGAGTATCATAGGAGTATCCCGTGCCATGTGTCGCCGCGTCTGCTGATTCAGTTAAATACTTGAACGGCTCTTGAATGATTACAAGATCACCGCTCCTGGTCGAATAAAAGCCATTCAAGACACGTCGCGCGATCGGGTCCCCGGCAGGAACAGCGCCGCGCAGCAACTGAGCCCGTGTAAAATACCGCGCAATGCCCGGCACTCTCAAAATCGCTTCACCCGTTACCTGCTCAATCTCGTCAAGGTTTATCCCATCACGTTCCAGCGCTTTTAAGTTGAAATACAAATTCGCATTGATCAGCCCACCTCGCCTACGGCCTTCATAGTCGTAAGTAAAAATGTAGTCTGCGGTTGGATCAGGTGTTTTCTTTCCGCGATTGTAGCGGGCACTGATAGCGGAGTTCGCTGCGTCGAGTATTTCGCTGAACCGGATCCGCCGGCCATCAAGACCCATTACCGAGGCATGTTCGGGAATCGGCGCGGCGCCGTGATCAGCGGTGAAGACAACAAGCGTGTTTTGCAAACCGATTCGGTTATCTATGAAGTCGAGGAGAGTGGCGATCTGGCGATCGACCCGTAGCGTTACATCCATTACCTCGTGACTGTAAGGCCCAAAATGATGACCAACATAATCGTTGGCAGAAAGACTCAAAGTAAGAACATCAGTCTCCCCGCCCTGCCCCAGTTTCTCGTTGACAAGTGTCTGCTTAGTAAATTCTACGAGCAGGTCATTCGAGAACGGCGAATAATCCAAGGCTGTGTAGAACGCAGGGCCTGGTGCTCTGGCGCCACCAGTGATGATGTGCGGAAACGCATTAGTATCACCAACGATATGATCTAGATTCTCCCATACAGGAGTGTCGGGCCCGGCACGTCTGATGTATTCGCTCGTCGGTAACAGATGCTCCCATTTCGCGCCGAAATACTTGTCGGCCGGTCGAGCTCGATTAAAGTCAGATACCCAATTGGGCAACTCTTTAAAATAATAGGTTGACGACGTCATGCTGCCTGACTGCGTACTAAACCAGTAAGCACCATTGGCGTGACGACCTGCCGGCAGAATTGCCGAGCGCGGTTTTAGTGATATTCCAATTACTTTTGAGCGATCGTTTGTGGCCAGTCGCATTTCATCGCCAACGGTTGAAGCAAGCAAGCGACGGGGACTATAACCGACTTCGTTTAGTCCACCACCCAGGCTCTTCACGGAACTATCTGTAACGCTCGTTACCTGGGTGTTGGTCTCGCGCTCGATCCATTCGTTGGCGACTATGCCCGTGCCAGCTGGTGGCGCACCTGTCAGCATTGCGGCGTGGCCGGGAGCGGTGTAGGTCGGTACGTAATCATAGTTGGCATCGACCCAAGACGCGCCGTGTTGCAGCAGTCGTCTGAAACCGCCTGGACCAAAGAGATCGCCGAAACGCTCGAGATAGTCATAGCGGAACTGATCGACAACAAGCAGTAAAACTAGTCTCGGTTTAGAGCGAGTTTCGACTCGCTGTGCGGCTGGATGCGGCAGCGAAACGGTTAGAAGTGAAACTGCAAGAAATAAGCGCGTAAGTGAGCGCTGGCCACGCCGCATTAGCTTCATTGGCGGGAGATAATAGCAAGAATCTACGAATAACGCAGACAAGGGAAGGGCAGCAGCGGTAGGCAGTAGGCAGGAGCCACTGAGAGGGTTTCAGGTTTCAAGCTTGAGGCTTCGCAAATCCCAAGGTTCCAAACTGAACTTGAAACCCTGCCAACTTGAAACTGAACCCCTGCTCCTGCCTCCTGCTCCTGTGTGCTGTTCCTGTTTTAGGGTGCTTTCTCGATCGCTTTAACTTTATTGCGCTTTAGTAACGTTACGATCCCATTCCGCCGGTACCATATGCCCTCTTTGGTGCGCCAAGCTTCGTCGGCAGGGAGCGCGCGGCCATCAGTCAGCCGGATAATAACGCCTCGCTTAGCGCCTTCGTCACCGCCAGTTGAAACAGGATTGGAACTTAGCCCCCCGCGGCCTGGCGTGGCCCGGACGGCCGGCGACGGTTTCGCAACGGGAACCACAGAAGGCTCGGGACTCGGCGTTGGGCGCGCTTGAGGTGAGGGCTCAGCTAAGAGTAATGGAGGTGGATCTACTGACACGTTGAGCGATTCATTCGAGGTTGGCTTCTGAGTTTGCCGTATCATGCGCTGGTAGACCAGAAAGAGAACAATGCCAAGAGCTAACCCAGCCACGGCTACGATGGAAAAGGTCTTCCATCCTTTGCGAGGTCCGCGCGGTAGGCTTTCGTTCGTTCGCGGATCGACGTTCTGCTCGGCGGTCATCAGCAGAGTCCCATCGAGATCACAAAACTCGTCTGAGTCGAGGTAGAGGAAATCACATTTGGGGCAGCGCTTCATAGCGATCTCATTATGCCTCACTTCCGCGCCCGAGTTTTAAGCAACCTCGCAAAGAAGATAGAGGATCGTTGTGCGATAGGCGACGATCAAGAAAAGCGGAACGTAGACTCAGAAGAACTGAATGAGCAATCCCTGTTTTAAACCGACCTATTTCCTGGCCAGTCATCGTTGTTTACTCTCGAGGGGGAAAAGGCTCAGAGCAGCGCTGTTTGTGCCGCATTTCACACATGTTTTGCTGTTTCCTTACGACGATAAAAGGCAACCACCAGGCGCCAAAATCATCAAAACAAGCATGAGGAATTAGCGGTTAGCGATATCAGAAAGGCAGGATCAAGAAAAATAGAATGAAAACCGGTTACAAAACTGTTACCGCGATATTTGCGGCATTGTTGTTAAGCATTTCAATAGTCAGCGTCAGTCCCATTGGCGTGCGTGCTGAGACGATCAGCGTGTCGGCTCCGGCTGACAGTCAGTTGGGCAAAGAGGTTCGGCATAAGCTGCGCATGCTTGCGTATTACGGCGTCTTCGACAATCTGGCCTATGAAATCAATGGAAGCACGGTGACGCTTTATGGGCAGGTAGTAAGGCCATCGACTCGCTCGGATGCGGCGCGTAGCGTTTCCAGAATTGGAGGCGTAACGCAAGTGGTCAATAAAATCGAGGTGTTACCTCTGTCGGGTTTTGACGACCGGATTCGCGCGCAGACATACCGCGCGATTGCCAATACCGCTGGACTGCATCGTTATTTGATGGGTGCAAATCCATCGTTGCACATCGTGGTGAATCGCGGACACGTGACACTCGCCGGTGTGGTAAGCAGCAAAATGGATAAGCAACTTGCTTACATGGCAGCGAGCCGCGTCTTTGGTTCATTCTCCGTGACCAACGATCTTCAGGTCGAGGGCGAAAACCAAGCCCGGTAAGTGCCATAGACTTTAGTCTGTGACCTTACGTAACAAAAAGGCCGGGTGAAAACATTCCACTCGGCCTTTTTACACAATGGAAAAGACCGTACACAGACGATCCACGAAACCACACGAACAAATCCTAAATTCTAAGAGTCACTTGCAAAACTCGGTATTGGCGAAGCGGACATTGCGCTTTTGCGTGCTTATTTCCCAAATGACTACTCCGCTACGGAGTTTTGCAAGAGGCTCGTAAATATTCTAAATCCTAAATATCCTAAATTCGAAATTTCTTCTCGGTTTGCTATGATACGCGCCTCTCATGAAAAAATCTGATACGCGTTCCGCGACCATAGAATCCCGAGTCAAGCCTTCAGGACAACCAACAACGCGTCTTCGAGAACTCGTCGCCGACCTCCAGCAACTTGAGACCACTCTTCGCCAGGGTGGCGGGGCGGACAAGGTCGACCGCCAACATAAGCAAGGCAAACTTACGGCCCGCGAACGCATTGATCTGCTGCTCGACAAAGACTCCTACTTTCAGGAGATTGGCTTGCTCGTCGCGTATGATCAATATGAAGGGGGCGCGCCGGGAGCAGGAGTGGTCACCGTCGTTGGACGAATCGCCAACCGCGAGGTGGTTGTTGTAGCCAATGATGCCACCGTCAAAGCTGGCTCGTGGTGGCCAGAAACTATTAAGAAGATTCTCCGAGCCCAGGAGATTGCCATGCGCTCGCGTGTTCCCATCATCTATCTGGTTGACTCAGCGGGCGTGAATCTTCCGTATCAGGGCGGCGTTTTTCCTGGTCAGTATGGCGCTTCGCGAATCTTCTATTACAACTCGATCATGCGCCGCTATTTGAAGGTTCCCCAGATCTCCGCGGTAATGGGACCTTGTATCGCAGGTGGCGCCTACTTGCCGGCGTTATCTGACATCATCGTTATGGTCGAGGGTACTTCATTTATGGGGCTTGGCGGTGCGAATCTTGTGAAAGGAGCAACGGGGCAGACGATCGATAACGAAGCGCTTGGCGGTGCTCGCGCGCACAACGAGATTTCAGGCGTAGCCCACTATCGCGTCGGCCATGATCAAGAGTGCATCGCGAAAATCAGAGAGTTCATTTCTGAGCTGCCTTTGAAAGCTCCGTGCGCGGTTTCCATAACCGGACCCGAATACGCCGCTCGGCCCGCGGAAGAGTTGTACGAAATTCTTCCTGAAGACCACCGGCAGCCTTACAGCGCACGCGAGATGCTTGACTGTATTCTCGACGGCGGCCACCTCGACGAGTTCCAAGCCGATTACGCAAAGGAAATCATTACCGGGCACGCAAGAATTCGCGGGATTCAGGTTGGCCTGATCGTCAACAACCGCGGCATGATTCGCCCTCCCGGCAAAGGACCGCCGCGGTTTGGCGGCATCATCTATACTGAATCCGCTGAGAAAGTTGCTTATTTCATCGAGACCTGCAACCGTCATCAAACTCCGCTACTGTTTATCCAGGATGTGTCTGGATTCATGATTGGGCCAGAGGCTGAACACTCAGGCATCATTCGCGCGGGTGCGCAGTTTGTTGAAGCAATGGCGACAGCAGCGGTGCCAAAGATTGTGCTGACGGTGAATCATGCTTCGGGGGCGGGCTACTACGCGATGGCCGGACAAGGTTTTGATCCCGACTTCATCTTTAGTTGGCCCACTGGGCGCATGGGGGTGATGGAAGGTGACTCGGCGGTGCAGGCTGTTTTTGGCAGTCAGCTCGAAAAATTGAAACGAGATGGTCAAACTCCCGATGAGGAACTGAATGCAGAAATGGATAAGGTACGTGAGAGTTACGATATGGAACTCGATGCTAAATACGCTGCGGCCCGAGGGTTTGTCGACGCCGTGCTGGTTCCAGAGAACACTCGAGACGCCTTAGAACTCGCTTTGCGCACCAGCCTGAATTACAGCGGTCCACATCTGGGACCCTTTGTTCTATGATTATGTGTATGCGGGACGCAAAAACTAAAAACTCGGCTTACCTTCAGTTGAGATTCGTAAGTTTTGGTGGCACACTGTTATCCATCCTCCGAACCCTGACCGGTTTCCCTTCAACAATTGCTTGATATTTTTTCTCGCGCGGCTTTCTGTCTGCGCTTACAGGGAGGAAAACTGTTATGAGTAAAAGAGTAAGTCATGTACTTAGCCTTCTGCCAGTGCTTTTAATTGTGGCGTCGTTAATTGGTCTCGAATGGGCAACGCGAGCGCAGACTCCAGCTGGTCAAAACCAGTCAGCCAACACGAACGCACAAAACGGCCCAATGCCTGAGCCGGCTCCCACGAAACAACGAACGAGTAAAACGAGTAGAACGAGTAAAAGGAAGCCACCAGCGGCTGATGCGGCTGGTACAGTCAGCCCACAGGAAAACGCAAATACTTCTGGGACCACTCAGACAACTTCTTCTGCCGAGGTGAAGACAAACCAAGGTGGCATGAAAACAACGAGCGCAACATCCAAAAGACGAGGACGCGGACGAAACACCAGGTCGCCGAGCTCTGCTCAGAACGTTACTATGTCAGAACAGACTGACCTGTCTGGGACGTATGCAGGCACTATGAATTGTCCGGATGCAGGTGTGACTGGGGATACAACGCTGACGGTAACGGGCGACCAGTTTACGCTGGCGGACGGTAGGTCCGGGAGGATATCAGTGGCGACGACTAGCGGCTATACGGCTGTCGCGATGCAGTTTGATAATTCCACTGGTGCAAGCCAGCCCGGGAGCCAGGTCGCAGCGACAACTCCAAAGACGGTGTCCTTCAGGGCGCGTAAATCAGGCGACCGTCTTACCTTGAGCCCGGTGTCCGGTGGGTCGCAGTGCTCTTTCATGCCTGCGAGTTCGATTGCGCGCTCGCGAAGACGCCGCGGTAATCCGATGAAACAAACGGTCACTGGCGAGGAGGTTGCCAATCCGGGGCCTCCAACCGTCACAGCACCGGCGGCAACACCAGTTCCCAATACAAAGCCGAAGCCGTCGCCGACGCCACCTCGACAGTAGCCGTCGTATACGCGAACGCAACCAAGTATCGCTTGGCTGGTTGTGAGTGAGCGGACAATTTAGGGACATCGCATCGATTACTTTGATGCGGTGCCCCTATTTGCATATTAGGACTGAAACCGAATACAGTCCAAGGTTCGATCTGTACGCACTTGTTAGTCCGAATCGGTAGTGCCCTAGTTTCAAATCTCTGTGGGTTCTCTGTGTGCTCTGTGCCTCTTTGGTTGGTTTTTTGGCGGCAGATTTCACCACCGAGCCACAGAGCACACAGAGGTTACACAGAGAAGAAATGAAATTAAGCCACTACCTCCGAATCGGCCGCAATTAAATCTTCGAGCCCCAATCCAGGACTTTGATACCGTTGATGAAAGAACGAATTCGCATAGCAGCCGGACAAGGATTCTGGGGTGACCTTCTCGAGGCACCGGTACGTCAGGTAGAGGAAGGTCCCATCGACTATCTTATGCTCGACTATTTGGCCGAGGTGACCATGTCCATTATGCAGAAGCAGCGTTCGCGCGACCCTTCTGCCGGTTATGCCAAGGACTTTGTCCCCTTAATAATGCGAATCTTGCCGGCACTAGTTGCCCGAAACATTCGTGTGACGGCAAACGCGGGTGGCGTGAACGTAAAAGGTTGTGCTGACGCGGTTCGCGAGGTAGCTCGCGAACTCGGATTTGTCGGGAAGCTCCGCATAGGTCTCGTTACCGGTGATGACATCATGGGCCGCATCGATGAAATGCTGGCGCGAGGTGTTGAATTGCGCAACATGGATACCGGCGAGCCGCTGACAAGAGTGCGCGAACGCATTCAAAGCGCGAATGTCTATTTGGGCGCCTGGCCTATGGTCAAGGCTCTGAATCAAGGCGCACAGATCGTAATCACCGGCAGAGCCACCGACACGGGTTTGACCCTGGCGCCGATGATTCACGAATTTGGTTGGGCCAGCGACGACTGGGATCGTTTGTCTGCGGGAACGATTGCCGGCCATATCATCGAATGCGGAGCGCAAGCATCGGGCGGAAATTGCCAATATGAATGGCGCAGCATTCCTGACCTGGCGAATGTTGGGTTTCCCATCGCCGAAGCCTCCGCGGATGGCACGTTCGTGATCACAAAACACGAAGGCACCGGCGGCCGAATAAATATTCCGGCTATCAAAGAACAACTGGTTTATGAAATGGGCGACCCGCGCGAGTACATTACACCCGATTGTGTAGCCGATTTTACGACCATCCGGCTTGAAGATGCCGGTGAGAATCGTGTTCGCGTTTATGGTATTGCGGGGCGTCCGGCAACCGAGTTCTTGAAAGTCTCAATTAGCTACTCTGCCGGTTATAAGGCAGTTGGAACACTCGTCTATGCCTGGCCCGATGCTTACGATAAGGCGCAGGCCGCGGACAAGATTCTGCGCGCCCGCTTGGATCGTCTAGGGCTGCGTTTCGACCTTGTCTTAACCGAGTTTGTGGGCGCGAATGCCACCCACGGCCGGCTTGCGGGAGAACCCCCGAAGGATATTGCTGAGGTGCAGTTACGTGTCGGCGTGCGCAGCGAAGATCGCAATGCGGTCGAGCGATTCACCAAAGAGATAGCGCCCTTGATTCTGACTGGACCACCCACGGTAACAGGATTCGCGGGTGGCCGGCCCAAGGTTGAAGAGATTGTGGCTTACTGGCCCGCCCTGATTCCCAGGGAAGAAATCAAACCTGTAGTCGAAGTAATTGATGCATAGGTCGCCGCAAGCTGGTCCAATGTCCAAAATCGAAACTTCAAATACAGAGATAGCGATTGCGAATTGGCGATGTCTTGCCTCGGAACCGCTGGGCAATTATCGAGTCTTTAAAGTGAGACGGGACATGAGCGTCGACCCTCGCGACAATCGTGAGCACGATTTCTTTGTGATTGAAGCTCCTGATTGGATTAACGTGATTCCCCTGACCGTTGATGCCAAGATGGTATTGATCGAACAATATCGTCATGGCACAAAGGAAATAACACTGGAGATCCCCGGGGGCATGGTAGACGACGGCGAGTCGCCAGACGTTGCAGCCCGGCGAGAGTTGTTGGAAGAAACCGGGTTTAGTGCCGGAGAGATACAACTATTGTCGCGCACTCGACCGAATCCCGCGATTCAGAACAACTGGCTACATAGCTTCGTAGCTCGCAATTGTGTCTTCTCGCAGATGCCGCAGTTTGATAGTTCAGAACATGTGGCCGTGCGCCTGGTGTCTTTTGAAGAAGTGCCGCGGTTGATTGCTAACGGAGTGATTAATCACGCGCTTGTCGTAGCTGCGTTTTACAGTCTCTTAGCTACGCAAAGTAAAGTCCAGTTCGTATGAGACTCTTCGCTGCACGAACCCGTAAAACTAGATCATGAAGATTCAACTGATTAAGCTGGCGCACGCGCGCTCTGGTGATAAAGGCGACACAGCGAACGTAGGGCTGATCGCTTTGCAGGAAAAGTTTTATCCTGTATTTGTGCGCGAGGTAACCGCTGAGCGTGTGAAGCGACATTTTGAGGGAATTTGTAAAGGAGAAGTCGAGCGGTTTGAGCTGCCAAATCTTGGTGCGCTCAACTTTTTGTTGCACCAGAGCCTTGGCGGGGGCGGCACGCTATCCTTGATGACCGATGCGCAGGGCAAGACCTTTTCCACTGCGCTGCTACGGATGTTTATTGAAATCTCTGAGGAAGAGGGACAGAGCCTGGGCTTAAGCCAAACGGCTTCGTAGAGACGGCTGGAGTCAGGAGTCGGGAGTCTGGAGTCAGGAGTCAGGAGTCTGGAGTCAAAGCAGCAAGAGTTACGGTCGACTTCAGACTTCAGACTTCAGACTCCAGACCCAGACTCCAGACTCCAGACTCCAGACTCGGGATCCCGAGTAAAGAGCAAAACAGTTACGTACCTCCGCGCGGACTGAAACCACTTCGCAACTCCCAATCCGATAAGATGCAAGACCGCGAGTTGACCATTCGACATGGGTACGCACAACTCGATGGAGTTCGTCTGCATTACGCCGAATCTGGCCATGGCGACGAGTTGGTTCTGTTGCTGCATGGCTTTCCAGAGTTCTGGTATTCATGGCGACATCAGTTAAGCTCGCTGGGCAAGCACTTTCATGTAGTTGCTCCGGACATGCGCGGTTACAACCTCAGTGACAAGCCAAGCCTCGTCGCTGAGTACAGTCTGAATGTTCTGGTCAAAGATGTTGTGGGCCTTATCAAACATTTCGGGGCGGACAAAGCTGCGATCGTTGGACACGACTGGGGCGCAGGTGTTGCCTGGGCGGTTGCGCAGAAGTATCCCGATCACGTATCGAAGCTGGCTGTGATGCAGGTCCCACCTGCTGCCGCATGGCGGGCCAATATTACTCTCAAGCAATTGCTACGAAGCTGGTACATGTTCTTCTTTCAGCTTCCGCGCGTTCCCGAGTGGGCCATTAGACGGAAAGGATTCGCTTCTATCGAGCGGTTATTTAATGAGACGGTAACCAGAAAGGGAAGTTTCAACGCAGCTGACATCGAGCTTTACAAAGAAGCACTGCGCCGGCCGGGCGCGCTAACGGCAGCCGTCAACTACTATCGCGCGAATGTTCGACGGTTGATGGTCCAGCGAGACAAGGCTACGTCGCGCGATGTCGGCACGCATCCGCTCTCGGGAACTCCTCCGGCTGAAGCTAACAACGAACCCGAAGGACGTATTCAGGTCCCGACGCTGTTTATTTTCGGCGAACAGGACTTTGCAATCCTACCCCGGACAGTTTTGGGAGTCGGGAAATATGTCAACGCCGCTTTTCGCGAGGTGCGGATAGCGGATAGTGGCCACTGGGTACAAAATGAGGCAGTGAGTGAGGTAAATGACGCGCTGCTTGAATTTCTCTTGCCGATTAAGGAAACCAAAAATGACTGACGAAACCAAACCGGTTCTTTATGAGGTGGAGGGAGTGGTTGCTCGGATTACTCTGAATCGGGCAGAGAAGAGAAACGCTCTCAACGAGGCGCTGATCAGTGACCTCAAAGTCTCTTTACGCGCAGCAGACGAAGACCATTCATTGCGAGCGGCCATCATCACTGGAGCAGGGCCAGATTTCTGTGCTGGAGCAGATCTGTCTTCACTACAACAGATTGCTACAGCCTCTATCGAGGAAAACGTGAAGGACGCCCGCTCCCTAATGGAGCTCTTTGCGCTTATTCGCCAGGTACGAATACCGGTGATTGCCGCAGTTCGTGGCCGAGCGCTGGCCGGTGGTTGTGGCTTGGCAAGCGCTTGCGATCTCGTCCTTGCCGCCAGTTCTGCGCGCTTTGGATATCCGGAAGTAAAGATTGGATTCGTGCCCGCAATGGTAATGGCGATTCTCACGCGCAACATCTCGGAGAAACGGGCGTTTGGGTTGCTCGCCCGGGGCGCAGAAATCAGCGCCCAGGACGGTAAACAACTGGGTTTAGTCAATGAAGTTTTCGAGGACGACGTATTCAAGGCAGAAGTAGCTGCGTACGTTGCCGTGTTTGCAAACGTAAGCAAATCAGCCGTCGCCCTCACCAAGGCTTTGCTCTACCAGATGGACGGGATGGCTTTCTACGAAGCTCTCGAAACCGGCGCCGACGTAAACGTCATTGCGCGAATGACTGAAGATTGCCAGAAAGGTATCGCGCGCTTCCTCGCAAAAAGTTAGCCCTCCAATATCACAAGCCGCCATCCCAGGATTATGTATTCTTTTTCATAATTTCGTTGACTTTCTCCTGATTTCGGCATTAATCTCCCCAGCAGTCACGAGGGTCGGACGAGAGCACGCTCTAAGGCCCGCCCAACCTTCTTTTTCAATCATCTTGTGGGCTTTTCGACATGAGATGTAATGCCCTCTGGCCCAGCACTGTTTTTATTTACGATCGGAAATGGAGGCTTCTATGACAACCCGTTGGCAGAGGTTCTCTTCGTACATTGATTGTAGAGCAGGTTCAATCATAGAGGTGAGAGTAGCAACAGCTAGGATTCTCACCTTACTTATTGTTGTCCTGTTTGTGTGCGGCCATACATTTGCACAAGGAACTGCCAGTGGAGCGATCGCCGGCACTGTCAAGGACAAGAACCAAGCTGTAATTGGTAACGCCTCGGTGACCATTACTAATAAGTCGACCGGTGCGAGTCGGACAACGACGACCAATGATAACGGCATATACAGGATTGACTTGTTACCAGCGGGTCGCTACGACATCAAGGTAAGTGCCAGTGGGTTTGGCGATGTGGCAGCGGAAGATGTTGAACTATTGCTTGGCAGGACTAACACCTTTGACGTCACTATGAACCCAGGTATTCAGACAGCGAATGTGACGGTCACCGCGGGCGAAACAGAATTAGTCAGCAAGGAAAAAACTGATATCAGTCTCAACATTACGCCACGCGACGTCCAGGATTTGCCTCTCAATGGTCGCGACCTAGGCAACCTGGCTTATTTAGCTCCGGGTGTGAAACCTGTCGACTCGTATGATCCAACCAAGCGGCGGATTGCCATTTTTGCTGTCAACGGATCGAGCGGGCGCAATGTGAATGTCACGGTCAATGGAATCGATAATAAGGACAACACGGTTGGCGGGCCTGTGATGCAATTTCCGCTCGAGGCTATTCAGGAGTTTGTCATTAGCACGCAGCGTTTCTCAGCCGTAAACGGTCGCAGTGAAGGTGCCGCCGTCAATGTAGTTACTAAATCGGGCGGCACTGAGTATCACGGCTCGGGGTTTTATTTTCTACGTGACAAGAAGTTGAATGCCAGCGAAGTTTCGGCAACGAATCAGGCTCTCAAGACTAAGCCACCCTTCAACCGCAAGCAGTGGGGTGGATCGATTGGTGGCCCTCTCCACTTGCCGCGATTTGGTGAGGGTGGCCCGACGCACTACAAGACGGGCCGAAAGACGTTCTTCTTTTTTGCTCTTGAACGCCAGAATGAAGCAACATCCATCCCAGTGGAGAGCGATGCCTTAGCGGAACTCAATCTGGTTCGATTTCTAGGTGCTCAACCGGCTGCAGTCCTTCCAACTCCTTATAAGGATTGGCGTATCAACGCGAGGATTGATCACAACTTCAACTCCAAGCACAACATATTCGCTAGCTATAACGACCAGTCGAACATTGGGCTGAATGACCAGTCTGGGAACCGAAACGATCTGAGCGAGGGAAACTTTACGAAGAACAGGCTGTTGCTCGGCAATATTACTCTGAACTCAGCGCTGAGCAGTACAGTTGTCAATGCAGCCACTGTCGGTTATTCATACTGGAACAACCTGATTGATACCGAGCAAAAAGTCCCGCTCTTCACATTCTCGAACGGTATCAGCTTTGGCACCAACGCAAACGTTCCCCAGCAGTCGTATCAAAGCAAGTACCAGTTCAAGGACGATCTCTCAATAACTCGCGGGAACCATACGTTCAGAACAGGAGTCGACTATCTTTGGGAGCCAAAGCTGGGAGGTTTCTTCGAGTTTAATCCGACTCTAGAGATCGACTTTACCGGTCTACCGAGCGCTATTCTGGCAAACACGGGTGGAAAGTTTCCCCAGGGCTTCGCGACACCGGGGGCTGTTGGCGGTATGACCATCGCCATTGGGGATCCTTATTTCAACCTGCCGGGCGGCGCGAAAATGTTGGGCCTCTATTTCCAGGACGACTGGAAAGTGCGAAGGAATCTCACATTGAGCTTAGGTCTCCGCTGGGACAAGGATTTCAATCTGATCGGCACCAAAGCCCAAGGGAATAGCCGGACCTACAAAATTCTTAAGGCCATAAATCATCCGGCTGCCGCGGCGCTGCCTCACGACGATGCCCGTGACTTTAGTCCGCGCGTTGGATTCGCCTGGGACATGAGGGGAAACGGAAGACAGGTTCTGCGTGGAGGATACGGACTTTATTATGGACAGACTTTTCTGAATATCCCTCTGTTCATGATTCAGCAGATCAACCCGACAATCTTTGCCACTGTATTTAGTATTGCCAGTGGCGATGTCGTGCCTGGGACTGGGATTCTGCTTCAGAACTGGCGGTATGGAATCGACCCGTTACCAACGATTCCAGCGCCACAGACTAACCTTACTGCTGACAATACAGGGCGTATCATGGACCCGGACTATCGTAATCCTTCTACGCAGCAATGGAATCTGGGTTATTCGTTCCAGCTGAACTCTTACTCTGTACTTGAGTTTGAGTATACACACGTTCTGGGCCTCCATGAGTCCAAAACGCTCAACATTAATCCGACTCGCCGATTATTCCTAGATGGGGCGGGAAATGAAATCACATCTCGTCCTTTAAGCGCTGCTCTTGCCGCCGCTGGTCAGCCCGTTCTGGGGCGCATCGATTTAGAAGCCTCGGTCGGTCGGTCAAGGTACGATGGTATGAATATTTCCTATCGCCGGAGACTCCACCAGAACGTCAGTGTGAACGCCAACTACACCCTGTCCCGTGCCTTGGCATACAATGGAAACGCCGCTGCTTTCCGCAATCGTGCTTGGAATCCGTTTGCCTACTTTAACCCGTCCGAACTGGGTCCAACTCCAAGTGATTCGCGCCATCGATTTTCCATGGGTGGGGTGGTCAATTTACCCGGTGGATTTCAGGTTGCTCCGATTGTGCAGTGGGAGTCTGCCCGTCCCTATCCCGCAGGCTATGGAGGTTCAGTGGATGTGTTGGGCGTTGGCGGTGGCCGCGGTACATCTCACGTAGTCGTCTTCAACAGTAGTCCAAACGATCTTAAGGCGACTCTGACGGCATTCGGCGATCCGGGCATCTCCAATGCAATCCGAATTAAGTATCGAGATTGTTTACGCTCGGGTCAGTGTTCATTGGCTGCCTTTAACCCGTTGCGCGGACAGCCTTATTTCCAGCTTGATACCCGCGTCACCAAGAACTTCAAAATCAAAGAACGGGCAACATTGTCATTGTTGTTCCAGGTCTTTGACTTGACAAACCGGGCCAATTTTGGAAATAACTTCTTCACTGACGTGCGGCAAACAAACTTCGCGACGCCGAGTAATTTCATTACGCCCAGCGCCGTAATTATTCCGCATAGCCTCTCCGCGGAAGTTGGCGTGAAAATCAGCTTTTAGAACGCGCCACGATTCAAGCTATAAAGGGTGGCAAAGTCTTTTGCCACCCTTATTCTTTAGTAATGGAGGCAAGTTCTATAGCCCGGTCGAGAACGGGATCGTGAACCTCGCTTACCAAGCCAATCTCGAGAGCCTCATCGCTCGGGATGCGTCTGGCCGTGATGAAAAACTCTAAAGCACGGGTCTTGCCGATTAGCCGTGGCAGCCTCTGAGTGCCACCCCAACCCGTAATGATTCCCAGCTTTGCGCCAGGATGCGCAAATATCGCTTTGCTCGAGGCGATGCGAATATCACACGCAAGAACGAGGTCCAAGGCGCCACCCATGCAGTAGCCGTTGATCGCCGCAATCGTGATTTGCGGGGCCACTGCAATCATCTGAAATATTTTCTGTCCACGCTGCGAGAAGGCTAGGGCACTTTCAGGATTCAGGCCTGAGAGTTCAAGAATATCGGCGCCTGAAGCAAAAACATCGCCTATGCCGATGAAGATCAAGGCCACAATGTCATCGCGGCTGAGACATGCGGATAGAGCTTTTTCAAGCCGATCAAGAAGATCCTGGGAAAGGGAATTGCGTTTGGCGGGCCGATCAAAACGAATGATGGCGATCGAGTCTACTATCTCAACGATGAGCCCTTGGGCCGTGTCTGAGGCGGTCATTCCCGAGGCTTTACGTTTTCACGCAGAAACTTGACGATATCCTCAGTAGAGGTTCCTGGGAGAAAGACCTCCGCAACGCCGCCTTGCTTCAGTTTTAGAATGTCTTCCTGTGGTACGATCCCGCCCACAAGAACAAGACAATCGTCCAGCCCTTCGTCTCGGAGTAACTCAACGATGCGAGGACACAGGGTGTTGTGCGCGCCGCTAAGAATCGAGACGCCGACTGCATCTACATCTTCCTGCAAAGCTGCTGCAGCGATCATTTCGGGTGTTTGCCGCAGACCGGTATAGATAACTTCCATGCCCGCATCACGCAGGGCGCGCGCAATCACTTTTGCGCCACGATCGTGGCCATCCAGGCCGGGCTTTGCGACGAGGACGCGAATTTTCTTCTCGGACATATTCAGTAAACATCAAAACGCGGGCTCTTCGTAGACACCGTAAACATCACGCAGCGCGGAGCAAATCTCACCGAGCGTCGCGTATGCACGAACCGCCTCAATGGTTGCCGGCACTGTGTTCTCGTCGTTTTCCGCGGCCCGCTTTAATTTATCGAGAGCGTTTGCGACCGCACCGGCATCGCGATGATCGCGCGTCCGTTGCAAGCGCTCGAGCTGATGACCGCGAACAGACTCGTCGATGACGAGAATTGGTACTCCCGCCGGTTCGTTCTCCATCTCATATTTGTTTACACCAACAATCACCTGCTCCCCACGCTCCACTGCTTTCTGATACTGGTAGGCTGAGTCCTGAATTTCTCTTTGAGGAAAGCCCCTCTCGATTGCCGAAACCATCCCGCCCATCCCGTCGATCTTTTCAAAATAGTCCAGGGCGCTTCGCTCCATCTTCTCGGTTAAGGCTTCAACGAAGTACGAGCCTCCCAACGGATCCACCGTATTCGCGACACCACTCTCTTCGGCAATTATCTGCTGTGTGCGCAGTGCGATAAGAGCCGCCCGATCTGTTGGTAGGGCCAGGGCTTCGTCGTAGGCGTCAGTGTGCAGACTTTGTGTTCCACCTAAGACACCGGCCAGGGCCTGAATTGCCACGCGCACAATGTTGTTTAGCGGTTGTTGTACTGTCAGAGATACTCCTGCGGTTTGGGTGTGGAAACGAAGCTGCAGGGTACGTTCGCTCTGATCGCCGAAACGGTTGCGCATCTGGCGCGCCCAAATACGCCGCGCGGCCCGGTACTTAGCCACTTCCTCAAAGAAGTCGTTATGCGCATTGAAAAAGAAGGAAATGCGGGGAACAAACTCGTCCACATCCAAACCTGCGTTTACGCCCCACTCGACATATTCGAGTCCATCTCGCAGGGTGAATGCCAACTCCTGAATTGCGGTAGAACCCGCCTCCCGAATGTGGTAGCCGCTTACCGAAACCGGGTTGTAGCGGGGTACGTGCTCGGTGCAGAACTGAAAGGTATCGGTTACCAGCTTCATTGCGGGGCGGATTGGATAGATCCACTCCTTCTGCGCTATGTACTCCTTAAGAATATCGTTTTGCAAAGTACCGGAGACTTTCTGCCAGTCAGCGCCTTGCTTTTCTGCGACCACCAGGTACATTGCCAGCAGGACAGAAGCCGGTGCATTGATAGTTTGGGAGACTGTGACCCGCTCGAGCGGAATACTGTCGAAAAGCACTTCCATGTCCGCCAGCGACGAAACCGCAACCCCACACTTGCCAACTTCGCCTTCTGAGAGGGGCGAATCGGCGTCATACCCCATCAGCGTAGGGAGATCGTAGGCCACTGAGAGCCCGGTTTGGCCCTCGGCCAGCAAATACTTGAACCTTGCGTTGGTATCTTCAGGCGTACTAAAGCCGGCAAACTGGCGCATTGTCCACATCTTGCCGCGATATCCAGTAGCGTGAATACCGCGTGTGTATGGAAACTCGCCGGGAAAGGAAACGTCCCGAGCAAAATCCTGATCACCGACGTCAGCCGGCGTGTAGAGTCGATTGACTTCGTCGAGCGAAACACTTTCAAAACGCTTTTTTGTTTCAGGGTGTTTCTTGAGGGCAGGTTCAAGCGTCTCGCGGTTCCAGCGTTCGATCTCGGTTTCGACGGGCGAGGCAAACTCCTTCGTTTCGGCCATGAAACCTCTCTAGTTCGGCAGCATTTACAAAGATTGGTTACTGCGTTTTGAGTGTAAACCGCGTTTCAGAGTAAAGCAAACTGTTAGTTTGCGTTCGCGTGGTGCTGTTGGCGTTACGAGCTAGAGTCTCGGCATTCTTAATAGTAAGAAGGGAACGCGGCTGTGATGGCAGTCACAACCGCGCTGTCTCGGCAGGACCCGGGATGCGTGGTTTCAAGCAGGCGGTCTAGCAGCAAGCGACGGGCAGGTCATGAATTCCTCTCGCGCCCTGGCCGAACAAGCATCAATCAAGTTCCTCATTCGACGGGCACAACAATTTCGTTACTTCGGACCATGTTCAGCCGGCTACGAGCGGCTGTTTCAATGGCTCGCGGATCGTTTCGCAGTTTTTCGACTTCCGTTTGCAACGTCTTATTGATACTACGAAGTTGCTCGACATCCGTTTGAATTAGGGCGTACTGCTCAGTAGCAGTCAGCATCTTTGTTCTTGTCCTCATGTTCACAGTGACGCAGACCGCGAACGTTGCAAGCAAAATCATCCCAAAGATGACCCATGACGGTATAAGGCCCCCGCGCCGACGAACGTCAGCCCTGGAACCGACAAGGTCCAGTGAAACCTCACGAACGGATACAAAAGATCCGGCTCGAGGCGCGACGTGTTGCGTCCTGATTCGTTCATCAACCCAGTATGTGTTTGCGACCCTATTCAAGCAGCACCTCCAAGTCCTATGCTGGATCCCAATTTGTAAGAAATGCGGTTCAAGTTACGCTGGTTCAACCTTGCCAACTCGGCCAACACCAGGGAGCACAAGCTCAGTCAGGCTCGGGCCGCGCGGCGCAATTGCCTACGCTGCGAGCAAGCGCGCAAGGATGCCATTTTCCTCTGGATAGTGACCTTTGAACGAAAATCCCGCCGACTCTTCACGTCGAGTTCGTTTCGGTTTTCATTGATCATTTCTCCGAGGTCGAAGGACTTGGTGAAGCCGTGAGCCACGGGTACTGCCGCGAAGCTGAGTTCATTCGCGACCAAAGCATCCCCACGGAAAGCTCGAAACCGAATGGCCATTGCCCACCCCTCTTAAGAAGCTGCTTAACTGATTTTGTGGCTTTGGCCACAAGATAGCGGGTATTTCACCGCAACCGACCGCAAGCTAATGTGCTTTGTTGGCTATCAATTCATTGCGCATCAACAACTTAGCGGCAATGCATCGTAACGTAGCACCCGTGCTTAAGCGTGTAAAGACATTTCTCCACAAGTACTTAACTAGCTAACCTCAACATTTACTTGAGGTAAGCGCGCTTAATGAACTAGAAGGGCGAACGGTGGGCGAACGGAAATCATACCTTCAGAAACAGCCAGTAGAACATTGTTAAAAGTTGTTGACACCGCACTAGTGGCTCGTTAGACTCAATTCGCTTCGGCCAGCTCGATCAAAAGGCGAGCAGTTCATATTCAAATCCCAAGCCGATGCATTCTTGCCCGACCCTCATGAGACGCGGACTCCTTTCCTCGCACACTGGGTAGCATCGGTGATTACTAGTCGAACCAGCTGCAAAGGTCGTAAATGGCTAACTTGGCGGGAATAGATTC
>WNGF01003632.1_pt1 | contig 20802 bp, 18 predicted proteins | sample 5400641 | NCBI WGS metagenome assembly WNGF01 (sample SAMN13153371, study PRJNA577476) | soil metagenome | isolation source: 80 cm soil or saprolite under grassland replicate 2 | place: USA:California | collected 2016-06-15 | reverse complement strand
CGGCGATCGTGAACGGCTGCTGCAAAGGAGCAAGACCGGCGAAGGTCGCGCGCCGGTGCGTTCCGGTCAGCTTGAGCCGGGCGACGACGGCACCGCGGCTGTCCCAGCAGACGACCCGCCAGGAGATGGGGTCGGCCTCGGCAGACCAGGCGACTCCCAGCTGATCACGAGTCGCCCGAACAACGCGGAGGCCATCCCCACCCGAGCCCGCGGCCCCCTGTGGGGTGCCAAAATTGGCGTCCTGCCTGCAAATCACGGTTTCTTGCGGCGCGAACCCGATTTTGGCACCCCACGCGCTTCGACAGGATCGAGGCGACAATCCAGATCGGCAAGCCCACCCTGCCAGAGTACGGAGCCATCGCGTCCCAGGCCCGAAACGGCGATCGTGAACGGCTGCTGCAAGCGAGCAAGACCGGCGAAGGTCGCGCGCCGGTGCGTCCCGGTCAGCTTGAGCCGGGCGACGACGGCACCGCGGCTGTCCCAGCAGACAACCTGCCAGGAGAGCGGGTCAGCCTCGGCAGACCAGGCGACTCCCAGCTGATCACAAGTCGCCCGCACAACGCGGAGCGCATCCCCACCCGAGCCTGCGGCACCGCCGCGGGAGGAGCCGGTTCGGCCTGGATGCCTATCCCGGTTGGGTGCTGGCTGACCGCGCATGCGGAAGCGAGCGATCCTAGCGACGATCCCTCACCGGCCGCAGCCTCGTCGACCGTAGTTGCCGCCGATCGGATCAGCGTTTGTGAAACAAGCCACTTCAAGGCTTCGCCGGGAGTCATGCTTGGGTTCTGGATGCGAGGCGGCTTGGGATCTGATACTCGCGCGTACGCGTGTAGCTGGATCCGCTCTACGCGGGCTTCGGGCTCCGCGTCGCCTTTCGGCTCCAGTGCGACAACCGCAAGCCGGCGAGGTCCCACCGGGACAGGGCCAGCGCACGAGCGCAGAGCCGGTGAACGGCCTCTAGGTGGCCTCGTCGCAGTGAAACGATCCGCGCGGGCGGGCGCAGTCTGGTTTACATCGTTCCGAGAGCAAGACGCCAGCTCGCCCTCGCTCTTTCTCGCTTAGCGGATCAGCCTTCGCTGGGCAGGCAAGCTTCGACGCTGCCGTCGTGCGGACCCGAAGCGACGCCACTAACGATTGAACCGATACCCGGACCTTCGAACCCAGGGGTGGTGCGGATGTCGTTCTGAATCACGTGTGCGAAGTTCGGGGTCGCGTTCGACACAAGAACTCCCTGACAGCTGGCGTTCGGATTGGCCGAGCCGCCGTTGCTCGCCGCCGCCGTCCCGGATGCCGCGAGCGTGATCGTCAAGGCTGCAAAGACACGCGCGTATCCCATTGCTCTCTCCCCTTTCTTCCGAGCTCTGGCGAACTCAGACTCAGCCGCGCGAGCGAAGGATAGAACCTCGCGATCGGCTAAACAAGCGGTCGGCGCGGTGTGGGGTAAAGAAACTCGGTTCGGGCTGGCAGGCTCGGGCTCATGGTCATCCGTTCGTCGCCGCCGCATGCTGAAGATCCCTCGCAGCCTGAGGGGGTGCAAATATTCGGTCCGCACTCCGAGAAATCCGCAATTTGCAGGCGGAACCCTAATTTTGGCCACAGGGCTCCCGCGGATGCCGCAAGACTCGGATCCGCCCCTCATCGTCGCGGCCGACGTGAACGTTGGGCGAGTCGGCGGAGACGTTTGCAGCACGCGACTTATCGCGCCCGTGGCCGCTGGGTGGCTGCTCCTGAGACATGCGGCACCCCTCCATTCACCTTCGTTGGCACGAGCGCCGCAGATTCCGCAACTCCCAATCTCTCACTGGTGATAACCCCTGTCAAGCTCGCACGGCGGCGTCGAAAAGACTCCTCGCCCAACGCTCGCAATACTCACGACCAAGACCATTGGACGCGTCCGATGTCGCGAAATGACCGCGGCAGAACTGCCGGCAACACTCCGGCCTCCATCGCTACGGCCGACTCGCATATGACCCTGTCCTCCTTCGCTATGCGCCTGGGGTTCGCATACTCGATCTCCCTGCAAATCCCAAGATCGCCCGCGGCTGACCGAGTTTACGCACCCTACGCCCAGCGAATACCCTCACGATTCGCACTCCTCGCTGCGCCGCTCAGCGGTTTCTGCTATTCGCGCGCGCGCGTGAACCTAAATAGGAGCAGCGAGCCGGAGCCTCCACCGAACCGGCAGAGCGAAGGCGTCCAGTCCCAATCGGCCACGAAGGCTCAACGGTCACCGGACACCGCCGGGAATGGAGATTTACCTTGAATCGGAGTTTTGACACCCTTCAGGCCACGAATCAGCGTGTCGGTCGCCCAGCCAAAGGGCTTATTGTCAAGCACGCCTCCGTCGACGAAGAAGGTGCTCCTTGCGTCAGCGCCGCTCAACTCGTAGATCCGAAAGCAGCGATCCGAGAGCACGGTCAGCGGCGCCCCGATCGCCTTGCTGAAACCGCCGAGACTCACCGGCGGGAAGACTGCAGGAAAGCAGGATGTCGTCCGCGCAGCAAACGCGAGGCCGGCGTCGTCAGCGAACTGGTTCGAATCGTCGCTGCTGTGGTGGAAGCTGAGCGCGTGACGATGCCGCGAGTCAGGCACGAACCTTGGCCGTGCGATCGGGATCAGCCGCTGATAGCCGTAGAAGTCGGTGATCGTGAGGAACAGGTCGAGAGGACTCCGCTCCGGCATGAGCGAGGCGACGGCATCGGGGTCGCCTCCGGCGGCGTCCATCTGCTGAAGCGCGGCATACAGCCAGCGCGACATGTCGTCACCGCGGAGTGGCGACCGGCGGACCGCCTTACGCAGCAGCAGAGCCAGCTGACCCCTCCACGAAAGCGGAATCCCGAGCAGCTTGCGCCGAGCAACGACGAGCTAATTCATGTCACCGCGGACGAACCACAACTCGCGCAGAGCATCCTGGGAGAGATTCCCGGCGAGCGCCTTCGCGAGGAAGATCCCGTTGATCCCACCCGCGAAGTCCCAGATATCACATCCACAACAATTCGAAGATCAAGGCCGTCAGCACGCTCGTCCTTCAGGCGCTCACGCAGCCGCTGGTAGACGGACTCGCTCGGACCAGCGGGCCGGCCGCCCCGCTCCCGAACGGCCGAGGCTTTCACGAGTCGATGAATCTCCTTCGTGATGCCATGCATGTAGATGCAAAGAGACGACCCCCCGTAGCACACGAACCCGAGCCGAAGCTGTTTGGCGTTGCCGGACCGGCTCGAGTTCATCGCGGGACACTTGGAGGAGAAGGCGGCGGCTGACCTACATCTAACGATGCCTTGGTCGCCTCGAGATGTCGATCGGCGAGATGCTTGATTGCCTCCGCTTGTCCTCGCCGACTCCGAAGATGGGCATCTGAGGCGAGGAGGATCGCGGCAAGGGCTCCGGCAAGGCTCACGATCGCGACCTGCTGTTCCGTGCTGATGTTGGCGCCGAACGCAACCGCAGCGGTGATCACCGCGCCGACGACGGCGACGATCTGCGCCGCGGTGAGGTCGGGCATCCGGCCCGTGAGGATGGTGGACGGTTGGGCCGCGGGAGGCGGCATGCTGCCGGGGTCGGGACTGCTCATCGGATCATTCCTCCTCCTAATGGTTTGGTCATGAGTCGCTCCCGGCCGCCTCAGGGAGTCGTCGTGGTCGGCGGTGTGCTTAGCGTCGTGCTCCTGGTCGCCGTGGTGCCCGTTGTGTTACTCGTTGTGGTCGTTGCGCCCGTAGTCGTGGTCTCAACGCTGCAGTTCTGGGAGCTCTCGTTCCAGAAACTGAGAACGGGATGAAGCTCAGCGCCGTTCGGCGCAACGCCGAATTGACCGTGGATGCGGTCGAAGAAGAAGACCCCGGTGATAACAACGCAGCCCGTCGGTTTGCGGAACTGACCGGTTGGCGGCCCGTACGCGGCGACGAAGTCTTGCCGGGCCTTGTCAATGCCCGCCTTGTCGAGCGCGTTGGCATCGCAGGTAGGCGCCGGAAATTCCGCGATCATCGTGGGATGAGCACCCGCTGGGTCGGCGATCGCTAGATGGATGTCGCTGTCATCCTCCAGCTTGAACGCCACAACTGTGCCCCGGACGCGGTAGACGCTCCGCTCCTGCGGCTGACGTGGCAGGTCTCCCACCTTGGACGGCGCCGGCACTGAGCCGAGCGCGCCGACCGTGCTATCGATCGGGATGAAGTTAATGCTGCCGGCGTCCGCGTCGGTCAGCGTCTTCACGGCCCAGCGCTCCTTCCCACACGAACTTGAGCCCGAACCGCGCTCGCTACCGAACGTCGGCGGAGTCGTGAGACTCGCTCCTGCGGCGTTCGGAGAACCGCTGATCCCATCGGCAACGTAGTAGGAACCAGTTCCGAGCGCGCCGAGTACGCCAAAGACGGCGGCAAGCGCGCTCGCGTACCGGCCCCCCGGAGACATCGGTCTAGCCATCAGAGCTCGCACCCCCTTCCCCATCGCCGCCACCAGCAACGATCACGGTCGCAACCGGCGCGCTCACGGCCCACGCTGAAGATCCCAGCAGCCCACACAGTGAGATCCCGGGATGCGAGCAACCGCAACCATCACGAGATCGGGCCCCTCCTCGAGCCCGTCTCGGCCGCAGCAACAAGTCAAACAGCGCTTCCACGGGCGGCACCTTCTTGTTGCTGGAAGGACTTGCCTACCATCTTGTCGCCGTTTTGTCAACATGAGCGGAAGGCTGCCGCCCGCTTCGCCAGGGAGGAAAGGCTACGCCCCGGTCGCGCCGGCTCGTTTTCGAAGAACTGCGACGTCGGTCCCGGTCATCACTGGCGCTTAGCTCAGGTGTGACGCCCTGCGACGGCTCAGAAGTGCCTCGTCGACGCTGCTCATCTCGTCATCTAGTGCCCTGATTTGGACCCGCAATTCCTTACGCCTCTCGATGGGCACCAACTCGTCGTTAACTTCCGATTCAAAATCGGCGAAGTCGTCGTCGAATGATGCGCGGGTTGTGCGCCGGCTGAGAGACGCCGGTGAGTGTTGTCAATGGCATCCGATAAGTTGACTTCTCGTTGTGTGAGTGATTTGTTACCAGGCGTTACATGCAGGTTCGGGCGCGCGTGTTGCGGCCCCCGCGCATGAGATTTTTGCGACCGGGAGGTGCGCGTGGCACGGCATGGGTCGGAGAGCTACTTCATAGTCGGTGAAGGGTTGCTCGGGGAGACGCTTGGCGGCAGGCGGGCGGCGCTCACGGGTGCTGGAGCGGCTGTGCCGCAGTTCCACTTTTCGCGGCTGGGGCCAAAGGGGGTCGGGAAACAGCTCGGTGAGCCTAACCGGACGAAGATCGCGGAGGCGATGACGGTCGACAACGTCTCGCCGGGGCAGATCCCGGCTGGGTTCACCTACCTTGGCCAGTTCCTCGATCATGACCTGACCTTCGACAAGAGCGGGCTGATGGAGGGCGCCGATATCTCACCGGCGACGCTCCTGCAGTCGCGTTCTCCGAGCCTCGACCTCGACTCGCTGTATGGGAACGGCCCGCAGGATCCCCTCTCGACCAAGTTCTACGAGGCCGACGGACTACACCTGAAGATGGGTGCCGCGCAGGGTGGGCCGCCAGGTTCCGACCTGCCGCGAGAGGCGGCTGGGGGGTCGGTGGGGGAAGCGATCATTCCCGATCCGCGAAACGACGAGAATCTCGCGGTCGCGCAGACGCACTCGGCGTTCATCCGGTTCCACAACCGCGTCCTCGACACTCTGCCGGCGTCGGTCCCGGTGGCGCAGCGTTTCAGAGAGGCGCGGAAGATCGTCACCAAGCATTACCAGTGGATGGTCCGGACCGACTACCTGCCGAGGATCTGCGCACCCGCCGTCGTTACGAACGTCTTCAGTCAGGGCAGAAAGGCGTTCGAGGTCGGCGCATCGCCGACCAGCATCCCAACCATGCCGATCGAGTTCTCGGTCGCGGCGTTTCGGCTCGGGCACAGCATGATCCGGGCCGAGTACAGCTGGAACAAGGTCTTCCCCAACGGCACGCTGTCACAGCTGTTCGACTTCTCACACCTGAGCGGTGGTCTCGGCGGCCCGATCCCGAGCATCTGGATCGCCGACTTCCGCCGGCTGTACAACTTCGGCCAGCTCTCCCCCGCCCCGCCGGCGCTCGTCGTTCCGGCCGCACTGTTCAACCGGGCGATGCGGATCGACACGAAGCTGGTCGACCCACTGCGGGTGCTGCGCGTACCCGACCCCAGTCCAAGGAACAACCTCGCCTTCCGCAACTTGCTGCGCGCGAACATGGTCACGCTGGCGACCGGCCAGCAGATGGTGACGTTCCTCAAGAGCAAGGGCGTGACACTGACCAAGTTGACGAAGCCGCAGATCCGGGACGGCAAGAACGGCGCCGAGCTCGGGGCGCTCAACGCGACGCAGCGGAACGCGCTGCTCACGAACACCCCGCTCTGGTTCTACATCCTGCGTGAAGCGGAACTGAACCAAGGCAAGCTGGGCGGCGTCGGCGCCCGGATCGTCGCGGAGACGTTCCACCGCGCGATCCAGGGCAGCACCTTCTCGATCGTGCGTGACACAGCGTTCCGTCCGAGCCTCGGCCCGAACAACACCACGTTCCGCATGGTCGACCTGCTGTTCTTTGCCTTCCAGGGAAAGGCAACGCTGCTCAACCCAAACGGCTAACGACCTGCGACGCAAAGGAGTTCGCGATGGAACTCATTCAGCAGATGGCACTCGTATCGGAGGTGAGCGAGATCTCGCCCTCGCAGCTCTCCCGGGCGGGCGCCGCGCTGCAGAAGCAGCTGACGCGCGACTTCGGCCCGGTCTGGGGGGTGAAGGCGACGATCGACGCCTTCGCACGGCTCGACGATGTCCCGCTGACCTACTGGCCAATCCTGATCCAGGAGGACATCCACATGAACGCCGGCGGTGTCCATCTGGACAACAGTGGTCAGCCGTTCGCGCTCGTCCGATATTCGAACCAATGGACGCTGACCGCGAGCCACGAGATGCTGGAGATGAGCGCCGACCCGTTCGGCAACCGTCTTATTCAGTCGCAGTCGGTCAAGCCTGACCAAGGCAGGGTCGAGTACCTGGTCGAGGTCTGCGACCCTTCCGAGTCCGCCGAGTTCGGATACCACGTCAACGGGATGCTCGTCTCAGACTTCTACACCCCGCACTTCTTCGACCCAGTCACGAACATCTCCGTCCGCTACAGCTTCACAGGCGCGATCAACGAGCCGCGCCGGATTCTCCGCGGCGGCTATCTCAGCTGGCACGACCCACCCAGCAACGAGTGGTGGCAGCAGCTCTGGCTCTCGGGCACCAAACCCACGTCCAAGAACCTCGGCCCCCTCGACGCCTCGCAAGGGAGCCTCCGTTCTCAGATCGACAGACTGACGCCAGTGCCGGAAATGTACGACGACCTGCCGGAGCAAAGCGACGTACTGACGGCCACGACCCAGGCATCAGAAGCGATCGACGAATCAACCTCCGCCCGAGCCGAGCAGCTACGCGCGCGGATCGCCGAGATCAAGAAGGCCGCCACAGAAACGACATAACCGCCACAATGGTCGCGTGAGCAAAAGCGACGAACGCCCACCCACACCACCAGACGAGGAAGAGCGCCGCAAACGCGCAGCAGAACTGCACGAACAGATCGAGCGGCTCAAATCGGGCTCACCGCCCAACGAGCGCGACCGGCCCCGGCGACCAAGCCCGCGCGAGTTCACCGAGCAGAGCGTGCGCGAAGAGATCGAGCACGAACAGCCCAGCGACGAACACTCCTAGTCGCGTTGAACCGGACCTGCTTGACGGAGACCTCACAGCCCCGGCGACGGCGAGCCCCGCGAGGAGCAAGGTATCGCGTGCCGGCTCAGAGACCTGACGGTGCGTCGCGCCCAGTGACGGCGACGCTATGTTCACTCGGCGCACGGCAACGCGTAGAGTGCGTAGATTCGGTCACCCGGCCAATCTTTCGGATTTGCGGGGAGATCGAGTTTGTGAACCTACGCGCGACCGATTCAGTCTGTACTCGGAAACCTGCCCTTGAGTGTCCGGCGACGCTCTCGTGTTCACGGGGTGGCCCTTAGGCATTTCGGTCTTTTGGCCTTTCCGCCGATGATGGTCTCTATGATCTGCGACTGCGGGATGGCGAGCACGTGGAGTGGGGGCTGATCGCCATTCTCGCCAATGTAGGTGCGGTTGGTCGTCTCACCTATAAGGACGCCGTCCACGTGCTGAACGTGCGAACCACTCGTTATACAGACCCTCGTGTCGAGCAGGTTAATCGTCCCGGCGAAGACCACGCAGAATGGTAGTGACGCGAGCGCTACAACTAACGTCATCCTGACCATCGCGCTGCGCTCGTTCCACCTCTCGCGGACTACCTCGTCGGTAGCTGCTGCTCGTCTCGCTCTCAGTGCAAGCCGCGCTCTCAGGTTAAGCGCGACCAGCACGACGATCAGGGTCACAAGAAACGTGAAAGGGAGCGAGGACAGCAGCTTGTGCCAATCACTAGTGACGTTACGCGTCATCTGCTCTGCCGCGAACCCCGTCGCAACAAGTGCCGGAATCGCGCTCGCCGCGAAGAGCCCTCTCCAACCTCCCAAGCGCACCCTCCAACCTCGCCGCGATGGCTTCGTGCCCCACTCATCGACGAGTCGTGTCGGAGGAGGCAAGTTCCCCGGGAGGAGTCGGGCGATCACGTAGATCGCGGCTACTCCGAACGCGGGAAGCACGATTTGCGACAGCCCGGCCGAGATCAGCAGATCACGAGGTAGCTGTCCAACGACCGTTCGCGAGGGAAGATCCGACAGATAAAGGCGAAGGGCAAGGACGCCGCCTCCGGCGGCGTACACAAGCGCAATGAAACCGGCGGCAAGACCGAACAGCTGGCCGAGCGTCTTGACGACATCGGTCGCAGGGCCATCGGAATCATCAGGCACGTTGCGATCATTTCGCAAAAAGTGACCTGAGTCACGAACCTTGGAGTCCGCCGGTAGGCGCGGAAACTCGGATTGCACTCGCGCTGAGGCGTGAAGGGTGTCACAAGCTTGGCTCCCATATCTCACCAGCCGGTCCGCCAACGACCATGCGAGCTGACGCGCCTGCTGAGAGGCCCAGCGGCCGTCCGGGTTGCGTGTGCTCGCGACGAACTCGACTCGGGGCCTCGTGCATGAGTACTACACAGCCGCAGCCTGAGTGAACGTAGTTTTGACACCCTTCATCCAAAGAAAGGGAAGGCAGTCCGCGCTGTCGCTTCCCCGGCCTCGTCGATCTCGACCGCAACAACCGCCGCGCCGAGCCGTCATCTCCTGGAGAGTACTTCGTTAGATTCCGAAGGGTAGATGGATACCGCAGCTGGCGTGTTGATCGGGCTGGTCGCCAGCGCTGTCTCGGGAGTCACGGCCTTCTGGTGGAAGTCGAGACGGGATCTCAAGACGGCCGCAGCGCAATGCTTCGACAGACTCCTCAAGTTGCGGGAAGCGAACGAGCTGCCCGCTGAAGCCCGGGCGAAGGTGATTGCCGATGAGACACTCCTGCTCGGTGTCCACATGGATCTCTATCTCGCGTGCATTGGATCGGTACTGATGCCGCGGTCGCGGCAACGCTATTGGAAGGCTTACAGAGGCATGGTTCCGGTGCTCATCAGGAAGGACTTCACCGAACTCGACGCCACCATCGACACGCTCGCGCCGCTCGTCAAGGCCGCGACCCGCAGAGCCGCGATTCGTGCCGACGCGAATCCGTCCTGAGCTGTCGGGGAACCTGGGCACGCGGCGGAGCAAGCAGGCAATGCCGGGGGTTGACCGGTGGCACGCTGCGCCGTTAGCTTCCTCTGGGACGGAGGGGGTGATGCGAGATGCCTGACGTAAGCTGCATGGCGTTCGACTCGGTGGCGCCGTTCGACCCGAACGTATTGCATCGCTTCGTCGTCGGGGCCGACCCGGCGCCGCGGAAGATGAGCCCGGCCGAGGTGAAGGAACTCGGCGACCCATTCGCCTCGCTGCTCCTCGCGCGCGGGAAGGTTCCGCACAGCGGGGAGGAGCTCCTGGCGGGAATCAAAGCGGCGGTCCCCCATGGCAGTCCGCTGAAGAAGCAACGCTCGTTCCTTCTCGGAGAGGGAAGCCAACTGGCATCGACCGAGGAGAGCGCGGGGGTCGACCGAACCATCCGCTTCGTCGTCACCCTCGGCACCGGCCCCGACGGGCCCGACCTCTTTCTGAGCGTCCCGGACCCGAAACAGCCGAACCTGATCGAGGTCATGGCGTGGGACCGCAAGGCCGGCGGCTTCAACTTCTACCGCTCCACCGGCGCCGGGGGGATGTGGATGCTCGCGGGTAACTCGCGTGACGCGCTCCGCGACGCGAGCCGGGGCAAGGGACCGTTCGAGAGCCATCGGAGCGGGGCACTCCTCATGAAGGAGCTGAAGACGCCCTGGATCAACTGGCACTCGCCTGACGCCAACATTCCCGAGACCGCTTTCGCCCAGGACGACCCGCGGCGAACGCACGAATGGTTTGTGAAGAAGGAGCCGGGCGGAGCCTTGGCCTTCGAGATCGAGGCGGCCAGACCGGCGATCACGCGCTGGGCCAAGGTCCGCTTCGCCAACTTGCGCAAGAAAGGCGGCGTCGTCGCGCGGCCGAGGCTGATCATGGAGCAGATCCTCGACACGCCGACCATGAACCTGTCCACGACCCACGTCGAGAGCCGGGCACTGACGCCCACGAGCGAACTCGACCTGCCGACGACGTTCTTCGTCGACTCGGAGTGTCTCTCGGACATTCTCGGCCTCGACCCGCCACCGGCCTTCACCGTCACCGGGAAGATCTATGTGAAGTGCCTCGACAAGTTCGACGTCCACATGGACGACGGCCAGGGTTTCACGCTCAAGGGCGACACGCACTTCTGCTTCCTCGTTCTGGAGCGGGCGTTCGAGGACCAGGCAGCGCTGCGCCAGGCGATCGAGATCGGACTCGTGAGCAAGCGGCTGGCCGCATGCCTGCTGATGGTCGACCCCTGGAACCCGATCTTCTCCGACCGCCGCCGCGCACTGCTCCGCCACGTCCCCGCGACCGCCACGATCGCAAAGGGCAAGAGCAGCTTCTCGGCGGACATGGCGAAGGCGATCCTCAAGGCCGCCGAGAAGAGCCCGGCGGGCACGCCGGAGAGGGAGTTCGCGGCCCGCTGGAAGGTGGGAGCGAAGTTTGTGGCCGAGTTCAACAAGATCCTCGCCCGTTACTACGCCGCGGTGAGCGCGCAGCTCAAGACGCAGGCCGGGTTCGAGGCGTACTTCAAGCTGAACGAGGAGCGACGCCTGGAGTTCAAGGACACGATGCCGATAGCTGAGTTCCCGCTGCTTCTTCCGCACACGAACATCGCGCCTGCGGGCCGGAGGATGCAGCGCGACGGCACCGTCGTCGGGGGCTGAGGTGCCCAAGCTCGCCCGATTCAGCGTCCCTGCGCACCTGCCCGACCCGCACCCCGGCGATTGGAGCGCTCGTGTCGGCCGGATCTTTGCGCCCTACGTCGACGGCCGTCTGCCGCAGTTCTATGACCCGACGAAGAAGAACACGCCACCTCACACGCCGGAGCCCATGCTCTCCTGGGCGGCGTTCCCGGCGTCCCTGCGCGCGACGATCCCGTCACCGACGACGCGGTGGAAGCTTGCCGACGAGGACCGCACCGTGCAGGACGAGTACTGCGAGTGGGTCGTCGCGCGTAACAACGCCCGCAAGATCACGCGGGTTACGTTCACGACCGAGGTGCCGGAGTACTGGGCGCACCTGTTCGACACAGCCCCCGATCGACTGCTCAAGCTCTACCACAAGCTGGTCGACCGGCGGGTGAAGCTGGCAGACCTGCGCAAGTCGGGCGGCGGCTACAAGCCTGACAACCGTTGGAACACATCCAAGTCAGGGCGGCTCGCTCACTTGATGCAGGCGAACAACACGCTTGGCGCCGCAGTCGACCTCGTCGCGAGGGCGACGGTGCTCAGGACCAAGAACGGCCAGCCGGTCACGAACCAGCAGGAGATCGTGCGCTGCGCGGACCTCGGCAACCCTCTGCGCAATAGCGACCCGCAAATCGCCTCGGCGGTCAATGTCGCCGCCAGTCAGGGGAACGAGATCACGCTGGCAGACCCACCCGGCCTCCACCTCGGCCCCCCGCTGACGGCGGGCATGATCACTCCCGACGGCGCCGACGCGGCCAGGTTCTGGAAAATCGAGCGCGGGGACGCCGAGCACACCTTGCGCGCTCGGTTCGAGGTGCCCGCGAGCCGCGGCTACGTCGTCGGTAACATCGAGATCGACGGGCGCCCGATCGAGTTCGGTGCGCAGGTGGCCGAGCGCGTCCAGGTCTGGGTCAAGGCTGTGGTCAAGAAGGGCGACCACAAGCCAAAGCCGAAGCCCTGCGTCGCCTGAGCCGACCGGGCAAGGCTAGCGCGGGCCGAAGAGGCGCGCACCAGGGAACGGCCGGTTCCGTGGCGGCACCGCGTAGAGGCCGCCGGCGAGCAGAGCAATGAACCTCGGCGACGGCGGGTCACCGGCCGCCGGCGCGGCCGGCCCGCCAAAGTTGACGTCGGCGAGCCAGCCCGGCAGATGCATGACGTGTTGCAACTTCCCGAGGTCGGACTGGAAGCTGACGAAGTTCAGGCCGAGCTCCGGCCCATCGGGGCCGATCGAGTCGAGGAACTCATAGCCCTGGCGGAAGAGTCGTAGCCCGGCCGGTGCCTCGGGTGAGGCGCGGTTCTGATTCGCTCGGTGCACATGGGACGCCTCAAGCAGCCGGTCGGTGGTCTGGGGCGCGTCCGCGCGTGCGGCGCGCTGCTGACGCGTCGGCCGCTCCGGCAGAGGCGGCCCGGCAATCGGACGCGCCCGTCCACCGGCATCACGCTTGACCCCCAGGAGCGGGCTGCCGGTCAGCTTGTCGCGGCCGACGATCAGCTCCTGGTCTCCCCGGTCGAGGGTGCGCCAGATGCGCAGATCGACGCGCAGCCTCAGGAACGTCATGTAGGTGCCCCCGGCCATCCAGTTTGGATCGGCGGCGGCCGCGATCGCGTGGATCCGCTGGTTTGACGCCATGTTGGCGACGCCATCGTGGAACTCAAGCCAACCGCGTCCGTCGGGTCGACCGAACCCCTCGAACGAGGCGGCGACCCCAAGCGGCAGGCCCTCATCCTCGATCAGTTTCCAGACCTCGACAGCAGCGCGGTTCACGGCCGCCACGGCTGCGCCCGTGATCTGGAGCGCTATGTCCGCCTCCCCCGCTGGGCCCGGTCGGTCCGCCCAGGGGGTCGCGGGGAACGGGTCCCCACGGGACGGAAGATAGGCGAGGAATTCGGGGCGCAAGCAGTCGGTAAGCGGCGGATCGTGACGGGCAGTATCGAAGAACGACCTGCCATAACCGATAAGCGCCGCGAGCTCACCAAACGTCTCCCGCGTAGCGTCCACCCCACTCGCCGTTTGACCCCGCAGCTCGCGCACACGGCCCGATCGCAAGGCGGCGAGCATGCGGAGAATCGCCCCGAGCGAGGCGCGAGCCTCGCGGGGCGGTGTCCCAGGCGCGATCTCGAGCAGCAGGAGCCGCCAGCACGGTGGCGGCCGCTCGCCGCGACGGAAGAAGATCCCTTCCTGCAGCCGGTCGGACCGCCCGCCGCCCGCCGCCCGGCTCACCGCCCCGCCGTCATTCTCCGGATGTCGCGGCAAGGGTCCCTGCGCCGGACATCCCCACCGACGTCGAGCCCCACTTGCGAGCGCACCACACCTGCCGCGCTCGCGCGGAGGAAAACGCGCAACTGCACCAGCTCGGCGATCTGCGCCCCGTGGCATATCGGCCGCTCGGTCGCCGCGTCGACGAGGTCACCGACGGCAAACCGCTCGTCCGCCGGCACCTCGAACACCAGCCGTTGCCAGCGCGGTAGACCGTCCGGTGACTCCTCGGCGGACGCCCCGCGGCTTGCGACGAACCACTCGAGTGGCACTGGGGAGCCGTCCGGTGTCCGAAGCCGGCTGTGCTCCACGCCTTGCACGTATACGCCGATCGGATCGTCGAGCGCAATGAGCCGCCCCTCGAAGGCGAGTCGCCCGAGCCGCTCGACAATCAGCGGGTCGCTCGCCCGCCGGTCCACGGCCGCGTCTCCCAGCAGCGGGATCGTCTCAGCCGCCGTCGCGCAGCGGTTGACTCCGGTCACGGGATCACGCAGAACGCACCGCGTAGCGGCCGCGGCGGCGATCGTCACGAGCGAGCCGAGATCGTTGCTCCGGTTCGACATGAAACAGATCCCGCTGCGCCCGTCGTTGAGCGGGTTCGGCCGGTCGATCATCGCCGCGGCGAACGCCTGCTCGCGTCCGTTGGCGTCAAGCGCGGCAGGGTCGCCGATCCCGTAGACCTCGTTCGCTCGGACCGAGCGGCCGGTAAGCTCGCCCACGAGCTCGACGGTCCGTGCCGGCTCGTGTGCGGCGAGCACGCGCCAGTAGTCGCGCAGCTCCGTTGTCAGCTCCACGCGCCTAATCGCGCCCCCCTGTTTGCGCAAAATGCGCCACTCGAGGTACTCCTCTTGGAGACCTCGCTCCGAATCGAGCAGCGCGAGGGCCCGCGCTCGCGTCAGGCAGCTGACGACCCTGGCCGGGAGCCCGTTCCAATCAGGCCCAGTGGAGTACGGCGTGCGCGTGCTCGGGGCGGCTAGAAGGTAGGGATTACCCTCCTCAGGGATAGCCGCTCGCAGGCAGGTCGCGACGGCTTCCCGCCAGGCGGCCTTGCCGTCGTCGTCAAGGTCGTGAAGGCGACCGGGCTCGTTCATGCCGCAGTCCTGCGCCAGGACGGGCATCCTCCGCGTACGCAGTTCGGGCATCTGCGTCGATCTTGCCAGAAGTCACCGGCGCGGTCACGTTCGCCGCCGACGCTACGGTACCGACGTGCCGCTTCCCGTCGACTTACACGATCCTGCGGGGGCCGAACTTCGGCCACGTCGCGACGACGCTCCCAACACGGAAGCCCGCACACACCGTCGCCTGCAAGGCGCGGAATTCGGTTCGGCCGCAGATCGGCAGTTGAACAACCGAGATCGATTCAGTAGGTCCAGCGTGGGCGGGTGCGTTTGACGTCGACTCGGCAGATCTGATACTTGCGCGCGCGTGAACTTGTGCAGGTCGTCGGAGCAGGGCAGGCGACGACGATCCCGGAGGTCGTTGAACGGCTACGCGCGATCGAAAGTGCGCTCCCAGCGGCGGACGGCGTCAGCTGGTTCACCAAGCTCTACCTCGCGGTTACGGAGGCAGTCGGGGAGGCGGTCATGCCCGGGGGATTTCGAGATCCCGAGTTCCTCGCTCAGCTTGACGTCGCGTTCGCGAATCTCTTCTTCGATGCCCTTCGACGGGCGACACATGATCCCGGTAGCACGCCGAAGGCATGGGCGCCGCTGATCGAGGCGAGAGCCGAGCGCGGCATCGCACCGATCCAGTTCGCATTCGCCGGGATGAACGCGCACATCAATCGCGATCTCCCGGTCGCGCTCGTGTCGACCTGCGAGCGGGCCGGCGTCGACCTCGACGACGCCGCACCGCAACATGTGGATTTCGAGCAGGTCAACTCACTGCTGAAGGCAACAGAGAGTCGCGTCAAGGCGTGGTTCGCGACGGGCTTCCTCGAGCTCGCCGACGCGGCTCTAGGAGACATCGACGACCGGATCGCGATGTGGGACGTCGAGCACGCACGTGAGGCGGCGTGGGTGCAGGCGCAGACGCTTTGGGCGCTGCGATCGTTGCCCGATCTGCAAACGAGATACCTCGAAACGCTGGACCACGTCGTCGGCTTTGCCGGACGCGGTCTCCTTGTTCCGGCGACGTAGCGTTGACGCGTCATGCTGTGCCGCGGATAATCGAGCCGTCGTCAGCAGGCTGGAGGAACGAGTATGAACGGCTTGTCGAGCCGTGGCTGATCGTCGGCCCGCCGCCGGCCGCGCCGTCGTCGGTGGATCTGGCCGGTTCGCCCAAGCCAGGTGGTGGGTGCACGTTCTGGCGACCCTCGGGGAGCCCGGGATCTCCGCGTGAGCGCGGTCGCCCACCGGCGCCCGTCTCCGCTGCGCGTCGCGATCATCACGGTCGCGGTGTTGGTCACCGTGCTCCTGTTGCTGCTCGCGGCCTTCCTCGTGGCGGAGGAGACCCAGGAGAGCGGCCCGCCGGTCTCGGCGAGCGCCTGCGGCGAGTCAGGGGGCGAGGCGTTCACCGTGCCGACCGGCGCCGACGACCCGCTCGACAGGTACGCGCCGCTCGTCTTCCTCCACCCGCAGGAGCTGCGCCTGCCGCTCTCGACCGAGTGCTTCATCGCCCACTCGCGGCTCACGTGGGCCGCCGGCAGACGGGGCGTCGTCCGGGAGACGAACCAGGGTGAGATCGACGCCAAGCGCCTCGGCGCCGCCGACCCGTACGCGAGCGACCTCTCGGGCCGTTCCTGCGAGGCGGGCGCGGCTGGCTGCTTCCGCGCCACCGACCACACGCGGCCGTTCGATGGCGGCCGCGGCCCGCTGACCGGCCGCGTCGGCTTCGCGCTCGATGTCGACAACGGGTTCCGGAGCGGGCTCGTCTCCGCGTCTGTCGGCCCGGTCTACACCGGCGCGCCCGTCTACGTCGAGGCGGAGCCGGGATTCATCACGTACTGGTTCTTCTACGGCTTCAGCGCGGCCGGCGGACGGTTCGACAAGCGAGGCGTCTCGACGTTCGGGCACGAGGGAGACTGGGAGCGGATCAGCGTCCACCTCGACGAGGCCGGCAACCCGCTCGAGGTGGCCTACTTCGAGCACGCCGGGCCGCCGCTCGTGTTGGCCTGGGTGGAGACACCGCGCCTCGGCACGCACCCGATCGTCTTCAGCGGCCTCGGTAGCCACGCGTCCTACCCGGCCGAGGCCGGACGGCAACAGAAGCACAATGCGGACTCGACGCGGGTCGGGCGACTCTGGCCGACCTGGGAGCAGATGGTCGACGTCCACGACGAGCCGTGGTTCGGCTTCGGAGGCGCCTGGGGAGCCGCGGGGTCCGGGCCAGCGGGGCTCGCGAAAGAACTGACGGGCCCTCTTGGACCCAGTCCGTACAAGCCGGCTGCGCCTGCCGACTGGCGGCGCTGAGAGGAGAAGCGATGGATGGAAGCCCGACCGAGATCGTGCTCGTGATGACCGTCTTCTCGATGCTAGTCACGAAGGTCGTCGACCTGCTCCGGAACATCGTCGGACCCGTGATCGGCCCCTACGTTCCGAAGTGGACGTGGAACGCGGCCCCGCTCGGGCTTGGCATCGCGATGGCGATCGCGTGGCGGATCAACGCGCTCGACAACTACTCGGATTCGACCTCGGTCGTCCAGGGCGTCTTTGGCCAGGTGCTGACAGGCCTCGTGATGGGTGCGGCCTCGTCCGGGTACCACGAGCTCTTCGACGTCCTCTCGAGCACCGCCAAGCGGGCGCGTTACGCTGGCGGCGCTGAGAGGAGAAGCGATGGATGGAAGCCCGACCGAGATCGTGCTCGTGATGACCGTCTTCTCGATGCTAATCACGAAGGTCGTCGACCTGCTCCGGAACATCGTCGGACCCGTGATCGGCCCCTACGTTCCGAAGTGGACGTGGAACGCGGCCCCGCTCGGGCTTGGCATCGCGATGGCGATCGCGTGGCGGATCAACGTGCTCGACAACTACTCGGATTCGACTTCGGTCGTCCAGGGCGTCTTTGGCCAGGTGCTGACAGGCCTCGTGATGGGTGCGGCCTCATCCGGGTACCACGAGCTCTTCGACGTCCTCTCGAGCACCGCCAAGCGGGCGCGTTACGGTGTCGGCGCGGGCGTCGAGTCGACGAACGGCGGCGGCTCGAAGACGGAATAGATCTCGCGCAGCATCTCTTCGCGATTGCCGAAGCGGCGTTCGTCGTAACAGCCGAGCGGGTTTTCGAGCAGCGCGAACAGGCATTTGTTCGAATACGTACACGGCTGTGCCGGCCGCTCGCCGCCTTCCGCGAAGATGCGAGCGAGATCGGGGTTCGCGACGAGTGGGCGCGCGACCGTGACCGCGTCGCAATCGCCGTCCGCGATCGCCTTCCGGATCACGGACGCCGTCTGGAAACCACCCGTCACGAGCACTGGCACCGACACGGCTCTCTTGATCGCACGCGCGTCGGTGAGGTTCGCGCCCTCGACCTCGTCGAGCGGTCGCGACCAGCGCGATTGCATCAGGCGGTTGATCGGCCAGAGCTTGTAGAGCAGGAAGTTGCGGAAGGCGTGACGGCCGCTCGAAAGCATCGTGTCGTAGTGCGAGACGACGTCGCGAAGTGGCAGATCGCCGGCGGGGTTGTCGGGATGGGGGAAGCTTGCGCCGGACGAGACGTGGATCGCGTCGACACCCGCCTCCTCAAGCCAGCGGCAGACCCGCACCGAGTCGTCGATCGTGTTGCCGCGCCCGAGCCAAAACAGGAACGCGTTCACCTTCTCCGTCGCGCTGATCTTGACCTGGAGGTGGAAGTCGTCACCCGCCCGCTCGCGGATCGCGCGCACGACCTCGAGCAAGAGGCGCGCCCGGTTCTCGAGCGGCCCGCCATAGTCGTCGCTGCGATCGTTGATCGCCGAGGAGAGGAACTGCGTGAAGAGGTAGCCGTTCGCACCGTGGATCTCCACGCCGTCGAGGCCGGCCTCGCGAGCACGGCGGGCGCCCTCCCCGAACGCCACGGCGATCTCCCGGAGCTGGGCGGGCGTGGCGCGCTCGCACTCGAAGCCGTGCAGCGGATCGGGCTTCGACGTCGAGCTCAGTCCCTTCGGGAACTCGATGCCCGGGATGTCCCGCTGGCGACCCCCGTGCGCGAGTTGGAGGATGTACTTGCAGCCGTGCTCGTGCACACGTTCGCCGAGGCTCCGCCAGAACGCAATGCGGTCGTCGCGGTCGATCGAGGCATAGCCGGGGACGATCAATCCACGGCGGTCGACGCCGCACCAGGCGGAGATGATGGCGCCGACTCCGCCGCGGGCGAACCGCAGCTCCCAGTTGATCCGCGCCTGCGTGCCCGACCCGTCGTAGTTGTCGAAGCGGCCAGAGATGCTCGAGCGGAGGATCCGGTTGTCGACCTCGAGGTTGCGGAACCGCAGCGGCGTGAAGATCGGGTCGGCTATGGCGACCTGAACTGCGGCGGGTCGTAGACGGACAGGACCTGCTCGATCATCTCCTCGTGCGAGTCGAACCGGCTCTGTTCGTAGCAGCCGAGCGGGTTCTCGATCTGGTTGATCAGGCACTTGTTCGAGTACGTGCACGGCCGCGGTGGCCGGTCGGCGCCCGATTGCCAGAGCAGGACGAGATCATTGTTCGCGATCAGCGGCCGGCCGATCGTGACGCCGTCGCAGTCGCCGCGCTCGATCGCGGCCGCGACCACCGACGCCGTCTGGAAGCCGCCGGTGCAGAGGACGGGCACGGACACAGCGTCCTTGACGGCACGGCAATCGCGCAGGTTGATGCCCTCGATCCTGTCGCGGCTCGGCCGTCGCCAGAGCCACCGGAAGATCGCGTTCAAGGGCCAGAACCGGAAGATGAGGTAGTTGCGGAAGGTGTGACTGCCGCTCGAGATCATCGTGTCGTAGCCGCGGACGACGTCGTCCAGTGGGAAGTCGCCGGCCGGATTGCGCGGGTGCGGGAACGAGTTGCCCGAGGAGACGTGAAAGGCGTCGACTCCTTCCTCCTCGAGCCACTTGCAGACCTGGATCGACTCCTCGAGCGTCGTCCCTTTCGACCACCAGAAGAAGAGATCGTTGCCGTAGTCGACCGCGCTGATCTTGAACTGCAGGTGGAAGTCGCGCCCGACCTCCGCGCGGATCGCCCGCACCGTCTCGAGCGCGAAGCGTGCGCGATTCTCGAGCGAGCCCCCGTACTCGTCCTTGCGGTCGTTGATCGCCGCTGAGAGGAACTGCGTGATCAGGTAGCCGTTGCAGCCGTGGATCTCGACGCCGTCCGCGCCCGCTTCGCGCGCGCGCCGTGCGCCCTGCGCGAACCGTTGCACGAGATCCTTGATCTGCGGAATCGTCATCCGCTCGCACTCGAGGCCGTGGATCGGCTCCTGCTTGTCCGTCGAGCTCCAGCCCTTCTCGAACTGGATCCCGCCGAGGTCCCGTTGCCGGCCCGAGAAGGCGAGCTGCACGATGTACTTGCAGTCGTGCTCGTGGACACGCTGCACGAGCTCGCGCCAGAAGGGGACCGTCTCGTCGCGGTCGATGTGCGCGTAGTTGGGAACGATCAACCCGCGCGGATGCACCGGTGCGTTCGACGAGATGATCGCGCCGACGCCGCCGCGCGCGAACTTGAGGTCCCAGTTGATGTGGATCTGCGTGCCGGTGCCGTCGTAGTTGTTGAACCGTCCTGCAAGGCTCGAGCGGAAGACGCGGTTCTTGACGGTCAGGTTCCGAAACTGCAGCGGCTCGAAGATGACGCTCGCGCTCATGCGGCCGCCCGTTCGGGGACCGGCTCGTAGACGGAGAGGATCTCGCGGATCATCTCCTCGCGCGAGTCGAAACGACGTTCGTCGTAGCAGCCGAGCGGGTTCTCGACGAAGTTGAACAGGCACTTGTTGCAGTACGTGCAGGGTCGAGGCGCTCGGTCGTGCCCGCGCTCGAACCAGCGCACGAGATCGGGGTTCGCGATCAACGGGCGCGCGATCGTGACGCCGTCGAGCGCGCCGCTCTGGATCGCCTCCGCGATCACCGACGCCGTCTGAAACCCACCCGTGCAGATCACGGGGATGTCGACGGTCTCTTTGACCGCGCGGGCGTCGGCGAGGTTGATGCCTTCCGCGCCTTTCCGGCTGGGCTTCTCCCAGTGCCATTTCCAGATCG
>WNGF01003625.1_pt1 | contig 20812 bp, 13 predicted proteins | sample 5400641 | NCBI WGS metagenome assembly WNGF01 (sample SAMN13153371, study PRJNA577476) | soil metagenome | isolation source: 80 cm soil or saprolite under grassland replicate 2 | place: USA:California | collected 2016-06-15 | reverse complement strand
CCGCGTCAGCCAGCCTTGATGCGGATGGCCCGGAAGGCGACCGCGCCGGTGTGCTGCTGCAGCCCGATGAACCCTGACGTAGGGTCCTGGTCGGCGCTGACCGCCCGGCCGGCGTCGGGGTTGGTGTACGTGGTGGTCAGGTGGCCGTTGAGGCGGACCCGGTAGGTGTCGCCGGAGACTGTCACCTCGTAGTCGTTCCACGCGCCTGGCTGCAGGGCCGAACCGCGGGAGTACGTCTGGGCACCGGGGCCGGTGGTGGGGATGGCGTACAGCGCGCCGGTGCGGTGCATGTCGGCGCTGTCGGGGCGCGCGGTCTCGTCGATCTGCGCCTCGAAGCCGGTGTCGACCGCGATCCAGGCCGGGTCGGTGGTCACCCGGGGGTCGCCGAGGGCGGGCGCGGGCAGGCGCGGGTCGCGGAAGCGGAGGAAGACGCCCGAGTTGTCACCCAGGCTGTCGATGCGGAACTGGAGCCGCAGCACAAAGTCGCCGAAACCCTTGTCGGCGAAATACCACAGGCCGAGGTCGGGGCCGGGCTGGGCGGCCATCACGCCCTGGTTGGTGTCCAGGGCCATCGCGCCGGGCCCGGCCTGCGCCCACTGGGCGAAGCTGGCGGCGGTGCCGTCGAACAGGGACTGGAACCCGGGCTCGAGCGGCGGTGGCGGCAGCGGCGCGACCAGCCGGTCGGCCAGGCGCCGCGCGAGCGCCACCCCCGACAGCATCGGGTTGGGCGAGCCGATCGTCGGCAGCAGCGCGGGGCCGGCCACATACGCGTTGGCCACGTGGTGGAAGCGGGCGTTCGGGGTGGTGACCGACGCGGACGGGTCGGTGCCCATCCACAGCGTGCCGCCCTCGTGGTGGGTGGTTCCCAGCCCGTCGCGGTTGCGGGCCACGTCCTCGGCCGCCGAGGCGCCGACGATGACCTGGTGGACGTCGTCGGAGGTCTTGTCCATGGCATCCCACAGGTCCCGGTCATTGGCGGTCTGGGTGGTCTCGCCCGGCTGGGCGGGATCGCGCGGGTTGCCCATCTGCACGAAGGCCCGCCGCACGCCGAACTCGTCGGTGTCGGCTGACAGGTTCACCCGGTTGGCCGGGTTGCGCGGCTGCAGTTCGCCGACCCCGCGCAAAGTGATGACCACGTGGTCGTCGTCGATGGACCGGAAGTTGTCGATGGTGTCAAGGTCGGGGATCTTCTGCTGCAGCTCCGCCTCGGAGTTCGTCCCCAGGCCCTTGCATCCGGCGGCGGTGATCTGGAGGTGGAAGTATCCGGTGGTGCTGTCGGCGTGGGTCTTGCGGCCCTTGACGAACAGCGCCGACGCCTGCAGGTTGCGCAGGCCGGCCGGCAGCGTGGCCAGGGCTTCGCGGGGGATGCGGAAGGTGTAGTTCGAGCGCATGTGGGCCAGCAGGTTCGTGCCGATCAGGTCATAGCCCAGCGTGCCACCGAACGACAGCAGCGCCAGCCGGGTGCTCTCGATCGTCCCCGCCGCGAGCACGACGACCCCCCGGTCGGGGACCGGGATCGTGGTCCCGCCTCCGACCTGGACCGCCGCCACCCGGCCGGCTCCCTGGTCCACCACCGTCTGCAGACCGGTGACATGGCAGTTCGGCACCACCATGACGCGCTTGAGCTTGTCGTCGCCGCCCGTTTCGGTCTGCGCCTGGCGGGCCGCGGTGATCAGCAGTGGCATGGCGCTGAACTTGTTGAGGGGGAAGAACCCCGAGCGCGGCGCCCGGCCCTGCACCGCCAGCGGCGCCTCAAGCTTGCGCTGCTCAACCTGGGCGGGCGGCAGCCCAGGATCCAGGTCGAGGTGCTGGGGAATCTCCGCCAGCGGGACCGCATCGGGCACCTGACCGGCGGTGATGCCGTCGAAGATCTGCTGCCGCAGGGCGTCGTGCATCTCGCCGAAGACGAAGTCGTTGGTTTCGGTGACCCCGATCTGCTCGGCAGCCTGCCGGAAATAGCCCGGCAACGCATACGGCAGCGGGCTGTTGCCCCGCAGCTCATCCAGCACCACCTGCGGCCACACGGCGGCCGGGGTCTCGGCGATCAGCAGCTCCGGTGACCAGCCACCCCAGAAGATCGAGCGCCCGCCCAGGCAGTAAGCCAGGCCAGGGAAACCGATCGGGACGTCAGACCGCCACGGCAGGCCCCACACCTCCGCCCGCGGCATACCAGGATCGGCCGTGACCGGGCCGGGCGCGGCCAGGCCCAGAGCCGGGATGTTCTGCACATGCTCGGTCAGCACCTGCGGGCCGGCGTCCAGGACCAGGATCCGGTGGTTGCGGAAGCTGTCCCGGTACAGCAGGTGCTGGGCCAGCGCCCCCCCGAACGAGCCGCCGCCGACGATGATGATGTCGAACGGCCGCGCTCCCGGGCCACTGGTGCTCGCGAGGGCCTCATCGAGCCCATTGCAGATATACCGGCCCAGCACATCCTTGCTGAAGTCGGTGTATTGAGGAGTTGGACTTGTCATGGCGGCCCCCTAAACCGCGCCGGCCTTCACCCGGGCCTGCGCACTTCCTGCATGGTCAGAGACCGAGCACGGCCGCCTGATACACGTTCAGCCGGAGTTCATGCGGCCGAAGTGAGGGCTCTGGGCGGCCGTCCCTGGCGTGGCCATCGCTCCGAGGTGGGCGGCGCCGGCGACGGCTTCTTCGCCAGCGGGGCGGCGCACGTGCCCGAGGTTATGGAGCGCTCAGATCCGGCCATGCGGTACTGAGGGCAGCGGTGCCAGGGACCCGTGCGCGCTCAGGGCCAGTGGCGCGGCCACACCGCAGCCTCGGAACTGTGCCGGTCGGCACCAGGTCGCCGTTAGGGGCGCGCCTGCGCTGCGAGGGGTCGTTAACCGCCGCCTGCCCCGCGCCGCGACGCAAGTCGGCGCAGGCAGGCGGCGCCTATGGCGCGGATCGCCGCGGTGCGCTGTGTCCGATTCGGGCAGGTGCGGGGCCAGGCCGTCAATGGGAGTGCGGTCCACGGCGCCGACGCCGCAGCCAGCGCCGGAAAGGTTGCACAGCTATGCTCGCCGCCCAACAAAGATCAGCCATTTGCAGGTTTGTCTGTGCCCTCGGTGGGAACAGCCGGAGCCCGCTTGTTAAGCGATTGGACAGAAGACTTATCCGGCCACATAGCCGGCACTTTAGCGCTCTGTGTGTGATCGACGGCCTTCGTGAACTGGTAAACAATGCTGATCGAGGACGCTGCGGCCAATCCGACTAGGAATTGACTGAACCAGCCGACCTGCGCCAGGTTCTTACCTCCAAAAGTGAAGGCAGCAGCCAAATCAGTGTGAGCGACCAGAAAGGTCGCGATCACACCCGCCGTCCAGGCAAGCAACTGGCTGATCACGCTCGACCAATCAGTGACACGAGCATACCGGATGAAATTTACTAACGTATATACGATGCTGCCGAGAGCGACGAGCTGCGTGAGGCCAGGCATTTCTACTCCTGCAAGTTCTGACCGCCATCGTCGCCACCGCCTGGCATCAGGCTGCAGCGAGCAGCGCGCCATAGGGCCGGCTGTCAGCGATGGGCGCCAGGAGGACCTTCCACCCTGTGATACAGAGCAGGCAAGGCTGATCGTGATACCAGACCGGCCGCCCGCGTCATGGAGCACGCGGGCGCGGCCAGCGACCAAGAGATCGCGCCCCGGTTCGCTGAGGCGGCGGCCGTAGTGAACGCGATCCTGAGCGGCACCCCGGGCTATCAGCACCGCCGGCGACTGCTCGCCCAGCTGGAAGCCGGCACCGACGCCCGCGCCGAACGGTACTGGCAGCTCGTCGGCATCATCGACGGCTGGCCCTCGTTCCCCGCCCACTTGCCCGCCTTCGAATGGCTCATCACCATACTCCGCGCTCACAGCTGACAGACCCCGGCAACACCCGGCTCCCCGCCCGAGCACAGCTCAACCCCCGATCTGCGCCCACCGCAACGGGCTATACCCACCAGTCAACCGCCCCCAGTTAGGCGGCTCCGGGAGCTGGCTCTGGCACCAGGCGGGCTGCTGGCATGACCTGCTGAAGCCGCCCGCCAAGACGGATCCGGAGCGCCCTGACCAGGAAGAACGTTCCTTTTGCCCACTCCTTTGACACTTGCACTGGTGCCGGTGCGCGCCGCGTTTTGGCAGGTGACTCTTGCCGCCTGCACAACGGGTCAGGCCAGCCGGTCCGGCCGATGAGCATGCGATAGACGGGCTGAACTGGTGGGTATCATGCGCCGGGCTTGCGCCCGGCGCGGCTGGCCCGCTCCACGGCGGGTATGTGCGCCGTGGCGCAATTCGGCGCAGCTCGGGACGCGCTGCCGCAGCGCCAGGCGCGGGCCAAGCGCGTGGCGCTGCACCGGTGAGGCGGAGGCAGGCGCGCTGGGTGAACGGCATGCCCGGCGACGGCCAGGTAGATCACGCTGGCCACGCAAAGTGAGCACATTGTTGTGCGCCAGGCCATCCATGGCGGCAGATCGCCGAATATTTTGCGAGGACTAAATGATCTGCCGCCTGGTACGTCGGCTGAACATATCACCTTGATATGGATGGCTAAGGAATCGCTGACACGCGGGCTGATGGTGAATACATGTGCTGGCCGTATTCGGAAATAGGACGGAGCGCTGCGCAGTACGTTCATTCGCGACGTGTCAGTGGGCTGTGATTCCTGCGGAGATGGGCGACTCCTGGTGGTTCAGAAACCGATGGCTTCACGGAGCAGCAGGACGGTGCCGCGCCCGGGGTGGGGTTCTGCGTTGAGGATGAGAAGGCGGTTGATGGCGCTGGGCCACCTGTAGGCCGCCTGGGTGCGGGCGCTTTCCAGCGGGAGACAGTGGTCTTCGATGCGGCGCAGCGCGGTGCTCAGGTCGGGTACCACCTTCTGCGCCCCGACGACCCAGATCGCGCGGGCGGCGCCGCCGGCGTAGCCGGGCAGTTGGCTTCCGCTGCCCGAGGCGACCACGAGGGATCCGGTTTCGGTGACCGCGTGGACGCTGCCCACGGCGACGTCGGGGCTGGCGAGCAGCCGCCGGATGTCGTCGGCGCCAGTGACACGGTCCATGGCCAGGACGCATGGCTTGACGGCCTAGTACCGCCCGCTGGCGTTGATGTCCTCATCGATGCCAGACAGGCGGAGGGTCTCGCTGGCCCCGGTGAACACGCTGGCGCCCTCGGGTATCAGATCTTTGATGCGGGTACGCGCGGCGGCGGCGGCGTCGAGGATTTCGACGGTGAAACCGTGTGCCGTCAGCGCAGCGGCCGTCTGCTCGAGGCGCTGCTCTGGCGCCGGGTCGGCGAACAGTGTTGCCGCAATTGGGGGTAGTCATGGTGCCTCCTGGACTGGTAGTGGTGTGGCGGGTCGCAGGGCGCAGGTGGTGCCGGATCGGCGTGGCCCGGCCCGCGGCGCGGTGACGGCGGCGTCGGGTGTCAGCACGCCGCTGTGCTTCGGGCATCTCCGGCCGCCCGAGCCGCACCGAACCCACGCCGCCGACAAGGCGGGCTGCAACTCATCGCTTGCCACACGGGCCGCTATGGGCCCGCACTTGCCAGCCGCCGTCCTTGATGCCCTGCTGACCCCACTCCGCGACAGCCAGCATGATCGTTCCCACTTGGGCGAATCTCGTTCCCACTTGGGCATACAAGCATTCGAAAAACTAGTCGGGACGGCCGGATTTGAACCGGCGACCCCTTGACCCCCAGATACCGGCAAGGCAAGCGTCATCCCAGATCAGGCCAGGTCAGGCCACGTAAACGGGTCCGCTAACGTCCTCCGCGATCCGCCCGGATACAGGGGTGTTGCTGTACTCCACTGCTGTACGGCCGGGGAGGCCGCCACAGCGCAAAGCCAGTCCGGGTAATGATCTCGATCATCCCAGGTGACACGCTTGTGCTCCAGTACACCATTCCGACCTGATAGACAACTTTCGACGCATACGCTCGCTTTCGGGCGTTTTCGGTGTCGGCCTGTGACAACTTTCCCCACGGCTTCAAGGGCACGCCTTCGGCGCGCCAGCCGGGACGGCCTCCGCCGCGCTCCGGGCGCAGACCGCGAGACACCAGGCAGCCGATCCGGCGCAGCACCCGCGGTCAGCGGCTCAGGTCGCCGAGGTCCGCCGCCGCTGGCGGCGGCAGCGTCGCCGCTTCCTCCGGGCGGAAGCCCTGCGTCGCGGCGGCTGCCTCGCGCGGTCTCCCCGCACCCGGCCGCTGACGGTGCAGGCCGTGGCGCCTGGTGACCGCGCCTGCAAGAGCTGACCGGGCCATCCTCCTCGCGCCAGCCACCCTGTCACCGGGACAAAGATCACCGTCAAGGGCGCTCGCTGCGCTCGCGTCGCTGCCGCGATGGCGCTACGCGCCACCCTGGACACTGATCTTCCCCGGCAAGTTCCCGCGCCTATCAGGAGGACAGGGCTCCTTCTTCGGCAGACTTCGCTTGACGCTTAAGTGTCAAGATCCCGACATGGGCCGGATGACGAACTGAGCGACAACGCAGCACACCGGGCAGTGACTTGAGGGACGCTAACGGACCGCACCGCGCCGCCAACCTTGCGTCTTGCAATCGTGGCGGGCTTGGCTTGGCCTCGTGAGGCGGCAAGCCGGGCAACAATGAAGATCACGGGTCCCGGCTCGAGATCTAGGCGGGTCGGGCAGGGACGATATCTGTAGGTCCATCGCGTTGTGGGAAACGTAATGCCATACTGAGCCAATGCCAGACATCTTCCTCACGGTGGGAGCATCGGTCGTCAAGGCTGCTCTTCAGGTATGGCTTCGCGGCGACACGCCTGCCGCTGATGCTAGCGCTTCGATTGTCGATCTGCTCAGAACAAGACTTTCAGGCGACCTTGATCAGCGCAAAGCTCAGAGATTTTTCGAAGATCTCGAAGTGCCGATCTCCCATCGTCTGAAAACGCTTCGTGACAAAGAGTTTCCAATTCTACCAAATTACGAGCTAAACGCAGCTGTGCTAGCAGCTGGCATAAGTTTTGATAGAGCGAAACTTAATACGCAGAAATTGCTCGTACGGGACCTAGACCCGCTCTCTCTTGAGCAACTAATCCGAGCGGATAGTCAGGCCGCGACCCGTGATCTATCTGCTGACGGCACGGCTTTCTATGATCGCATGATCAGTGAGGGAGCGGCTTATATCGTAGAAATAGCGGACAAGCTGCCGCGCTTTCAGGTCGGTGCCTTCACGGAGCTGCTCCGTCGCGACAGAGAAATTCTGCATCTAATCACTGAAGTGTTAGACCGCATACCAGAGAAAGCATCAGGCAAGGGGCCAGATGCTCGCTTCCGTACAGCATACGTGCGCCACTTGGCGACGAAACTTGACCGACTGGAACTATTCGGCCTTGACTTCGAATCATCGTGGTATCAACTGAGCATAGCTTACATTAGCCTCCGCACTAGCGACACCGAGCTAGCCGAGGCACAGAGCATCGAGGATTGGTTGGCAGCCCATCAGCGCGGTCTGGTAATCGGAAGAGCAGGCTCTGGGAAAACTACGATACTCCAATGGCTCGCGGTGCGTGCGGCACGTGCCGACTTTACGACCAATCTGGCGCTTTTCAATGGTTACGTGCCATTCTTTGTCCGGCTGCGCGAATATGTCAACAAGTCACTTCCGACCCCGGAAGAATTCATTGTTAACGTCGCCCCAATGCTAGTATCGGAGACTCCGGAGAGTTGGATTCGCAATCGACTTCGAAATGGACAAGCCTTCGTGCTCATCGATGGCCTCGATGAGCTGCCCAATCCTGAGCGGGACCGTGTTGCAAGTTGGCTAGCGGACCTCATCGACCTTTTCCCATCAGTACGCTATGTCATAACGGCGCGTCCAGCTGCCATACATCCCGACCTGCTATCTGGCCTCGGGTTCTCAAGTACCTCGCTGGAAGCCATGTCACCGTCGCTCGTGGCGGCCTTCATTCGCCAATGGCACCAGGCCGCCCGACACACCTCAATCGATAATGAAGATCGCGAGAGGCTAAGCAGATATGAGACTTCTTTGCTGACGGCTGTCGAGGATGACCGATACCTCCGTGATCTGGCTGATACGCCGCTGCTCGCTGGCCTCCTTTGTGCTCTAAACCGTCACCTTCGTTCACAGTTGCCTCGCCGACGAGGTGAGATCTATGACCGCGCTTTGACTATGTTTGATCAACGTGACCGAGCCCGGGACATCGGAACGGGCGTGGCCGTCCTTGACCTTGCTGCCAAGAGCCACCTACTTTCAGAGCTAGCACTTTGGATGATCCGAAACGGTAAGTCCGAGATCGACTCGGAGTCCGTGATCGACCTGCTGACGCGTTCATTGACTACGTTGCCTACATATTCGAAGTTCGCTGGCGCTGATGTGTGTCGTTTCCTCCTGGAGCGCAGTGGCCTTCTCCGCGAGCCGGCTGCAGATCGAATCGACTTTGTCCACCGCACCTTTCAGGAATATCTTGCGGCCCGAGCAGCGGTCCATGAGAATGCTATCGGTGAGCTTGTTCGGAATGCAGGCGATGTGCAATGGCGAGAGGTTGTCGTCCTTGCTGCCGGGCAGGCCAACCGACCGCAAGCCACACAACTTATTCAGGGGTTGCTAGGCAGGCCTATCTCAGGTTCACGAAGGGTGCGTCGGATTCTTGCTGTCGCTTGTGTGCAGGAGATCGACAGTATTGACCTCTTCTTGCGACGTTCTGTGGAAGATGTGATACCAGGCCTCCTTCCACCGCAGACGATTGAACAAGCCGAACAGCTGAGCGGAGTCGGCCTTCGTCTGATTCCAGTGCTATCTCGACAATGGAAGAGGGACCAGAAAAGGGTACCCGAGACTATTAGAGCAGCGAGCCTTATCGGTGGCCCCGCAGCGCTCGACCTCATCGAGATGATTGCAGCGGCATATAGCGGACGCGGTGTTCGCAGGATTCATTCGGAGGCAACACGTGCATGGCAATACTTTGATGCCGAAGACTATGCGCGCCGGGTTCTAGGACCTTTGGGCGCTGATAATCAACTCATCGCAGACCTCCGGCAATTGAAAGCGGCTCGCCACTTGACCTCAGCAAATGCAGTATTCCTGGAGCCGCCTGCGGCAGATGGATCAGACCTATCGAGCCTGGCGGCATTGCCCCAGCTTGGAAATTTGACTGTAGCAGGCATGGATAATCAAGGTCTGCGTGCCCTTGCCGTGCTGAGCAACTTGAATCACCTAGGCCTGTGGTATTTTACGTCTGGCGATTTGAGCAATCTTCCGCAGTTGCCGGATGTCACAACCTTGTCGATAATAGACCCACCACGACTGACGAGCCTCTATGGAATTGAGCGGCTTCCTAGGCTTATTCACATTGAGCTATCCGGTTGCGCTAGTTTGCAGCATCTCGGCGCCCTAGTCGGCTTGCCAGAACTAAAAAGTATCAAACTACACAGGTGTGGCAAACTGGACGTCCAATTGCTGGCTGACCGACCAGAACTTCAGATCGCTGTTGACGACGATACATTTTTGCTTCATTCAGAGATGCTTCCTCGAGGCGCACTTTTGCATGCCATTGAACCAAGAGACCGTGAAAAGTAAAGACGGGCCCAGCCAATTGCGATCTGCGTGACGGATCGTGAAAGCTGGCCAGTCGTGCCCAGCCACGTGCCCGATGAGCCGGGCAGCGACCGTTCTTCACGGGAACTCACGGACAAGCGGCACAGCTGCCCTACCTTCAGCGCAGTCGACGAGTGCTCACATGCCCAACACCCAGCCACCTGGTGAGGCGGAAGATGCCGAGCCGACCAACGGCACGTGCCCGTTGCGTGCCCGATGAGCCGGTCAGTGGCCATGCCTCGCGGGTGCTCACGGACAAGCCGACAGGACCGGCGAGCTGCGGGTTAGCTGGTGGCAGCCAGCCTGTTCGCTCATTCCCAAGCTGATAATCCGGCGATGGTCCCGCCGTTTTAGCCCTTGCTGGCTACCCAGTCAGGCTCGCGCTTGAAGTCCGATCCGCCGATCACCAAGGTCAGGCCGGTGCCATCGGACCTGATCACGTACAAGCCGTTCGCCGGATGGGTGAACTCATCAGCGGACGGATCAAGCGCGAACATGACATAGGCGCCATCGGGGGACCACGTGGGCGAGATGGCGAAGCGTCCGCGTGGGTCCGCGAAGAGCCTGCTGAGGTTCGACCCGTCCGGGCTCACAGTCCACAGGTAGCCGTGCGGGAGGTTTCGCGCATCTTGAAAGAGGATCTTCGTTCCGTCAGGTGACCATCTGCCGGAGCCCACAGCCATCGAGGGCGGCGTGATCGGGTGAAGGCCGGTTCCGTCCACGTTGACCACGAACAGCCTTCCCACGCCCTGCTCATCCGGCCGCTCCCTGAAAAAGGCGAGGCGCTTCCCATCCGGCGAGAAGTCGCCTGGGAGGTCCGCGCCGCCCTGCGTATTCCTCGTCACCCGCCGCAGGTCGCCTCCGTCCGAGGCGCGCCCGATGTAGATGCCAGCACGCGAAGGGTGTGTGTCATCCCAGCCCTGGACGGCGATCCGTGTGCCGTCGGGGGCCCAGGCACCTGGGCCGAGGTTCAACGTCTTGCCGGGCAGGGGGATCTTGCGCTCGTGCGAGCCATCCGCGTCGATGATGCCTGTCGTGAGTCTCTGGCCGTCGGGCGCCGACGCGGACATCAGGATATGAGTTCCGTCCGTTGACCACCGAGGGCAGCAGCCGGGCTCCGTAATGCGTCGCTGATGGGTTCCGTCGGCATTCGCGGTAAAGACGGTATCGTCGGCAAACTCGCCGCCGGCGCGGGCGAACAGGATCTTGCCCCGAAGCAGGCTGATCGCGATCGGCGGTGACGACGAGGCGGAGACGGGTGACGTGGAGCTGGGGGACCGAGATGCAGACGAAGGCGGCCTTCCCGAAGACGTGCACGCCGACGCGATCACGACGACCGCGACCGCAGCAAGCCCGAACCTTTTCATTTGTGTTGTCCCTCCGGCCGCATCAGCGACGTCCAAGAGCTATCAGCTTCGACGAAGGAATTCTCGCGCCGGGACCTAACAAAAGGCAACACTGCTGTCCAGGGCGGACCGCGCCCTGCCCTGTGGCTCTCAACAGTCTTGTAAACGGCAGGACTGCCGTGCCCGCTGCGTGCCTGATGAGGCAGTGAACCGAAGCGAACAGCCGTCACTCCCGGACAAGCTGACATGGCGGCGAACCTGGGCCCATGCAGGCAGCTTGGGCGGCCTGGCGAGCTGCTAAGGAGCATGTTGTCGCGAACGCGGGGGCGCTGCCCCCGAACCCAACACCGCGGACTTAAGGCTTATCGGGGTCACAATGATGCCTTGACCTGTGGCTTTTCCGTGTAGCGTATGGCGGTTTGCCCGCGGCGGGGGCTCCTGGTAGGCGTTTGGGTGTCTAGTCCACACCATCCCAGGAGCCCTTGTGCTTTCTTATCTGCCTGACGTTGCCGGTGCAAGCCGGACATCGGAGTCCCTGGATGCGGGGACTCCTGCGGGAACGGTCGTGGTGCGGGCCGCTGACCTGCGGGTGCGCGGCGGGGAGACGGTCACGGCTGGGGATGCGGTGCCGTCGGCAGGCGAGCTGGCGGTGTTCTGCCGTCCGGTGGTGACGGCCCCGGCCGTGGCCCGCCGCGACGGGCGCGTGCTGGCGGGCGGGTGGCTGCCGGATTTCGTGCGGCTGGGCGAGCTGGAGCGGCATCTCGGCGACGGGGTAATCGAGGCGATCGCGGACGCCGCGATCGCGAAGGGGCGGCTGAGAAGGCGAGAGCGGCGGCGGATCATGTCGTATCCGCTGGTCATCCGGCTGATGGTCGCGATGACCCTGATGCCGGACGGGTCGTACTGCGAGTCGCTGGCCCGTCTGGCGGGGCTGCTGGCGGACGTGCCGTTCGCCCTGGACTGGCACGTGCCCACGGAGAAGGTCATCACGGACTGGCGGGTGCTGGTCCCGGCGGATGTGATGGAGTCCGTGTTCTGGGAGGCGGCCGGGCCGCTCATCGGCGATGACGAGCCGTCGGCGGTGCTGCTGGCCGGGATGACGGTGTGCGCGGCCGACGGGATGCTGGTGAACCTGGCGGACACGCCGGAGAACCGGGCGATGTTCGGCTGCACGGGCACCGCGGAGCAGGACGGCGAGGGCGCGGCGCCGTTCCCGCAGCTGCGGATCGTGGCGCTGACCGCCCGGGCCGGCCGGGCCATGCTGGGCGCCATCCCGGGAAGCTCCCGGGCCGGGGAGCAGACCCTGCTCAGGCGGCTGGCCCGTCGCCGCCCGGAGCTGTTCGCCGGCCGCGTGACCTGCTTCGATCGCAACTTTCCCGGTCATGAGCTGATCAGCACGATCCTGGATGCGGGCGGGCACGTCCTCGCCCGGGTGAGCGCCACGGTCGCGCTGCCGCTGGAGCCCGGCGGCGGCTGGCTGCCCGATGGATCCCGCCTGACCTGGCTGAACGCCCCATCCGGGAAGAAGCAGGACCGGCTGCCGGTCCGCGCCGCCGAGCACAACGTGGTCCTGCCCGGCGGCGACGGGCAGGAAGTATCCGGGACCTGCACCGTGATCACCACTCTCCTGGACCACGAGACCGCGCCCGCGGACCAGGTGCGGGACACGTACCTGACCCGGTGGAGCGCATCGGAGACCACGTTCGGCGAGGACAAGGCGACCATCACCGGGGCCGGGAACCGCACCTCCGGCCCGGTGCTGCGGTCCGGATCCCCGCGGCTGGTCATCTCCGAAGCCTGGGCCTGGCTGACCGGCACCCAGCTCGTGCGTGCCAGCGCCGCCGCCGCGCTGCGCAGCGAGGCGGCCGCGGCCCGCGCCCTGCGCCGCAGGGACCAGGAACCGGTCACCGCCGACGAGGAATCCTTCACCGCCACATGGCGTCACGCGGTCCGCTCCATGACATCCTCCCAGGTCACCGCGTCATCCTCGCTGGAGGCGATCGCCGCAGCAGCCGGCGCCGCCGCCCGCGCCGCCCTGCACACCCTGAACAGCCCAGGGCGGCAGCGTCACTCAAAGCGCGCCCAGAAAGCCAGCCCGAAATTCCGGCACGCTACCGCGACCAGGCAAACCATCACCGGGAAACCGCGGGTCACCGTATTCGCGCCCGGCTTCCCGTAACCCGCGGCTGCAGCCGGAACCCGTCAGGAAGGAAAAACCGCCCCGCCCGCCGGGGCCGCGGACCGTGGAACCGCGCGCCATCCCCGCCGCGACACGCGGGCCGAAACCGTGCCCGCACTCCAGCGGCGGCACCACGAAACCAGACTCAAAGACCGACACGGAGCACCAGAGCGGTAACACCCCGGAACGCCACAAACACCTAAAGTCCCTGGTGTTGGCCCCCGAACCCCCGGCCCTTCCTCGGAGATGGGGAGCAAGGGGGAAGGTCATCTCCTCGCCCGGGCAGGCAATGCCCTACCCCGGAACCTCCGGGGACGGCAAGGGCTCGCTTCGATCGACCCTGCGGGCAGACCCTTGCCGTCCCCGGAGAACCCGGGGTAGCTCGGAGAGTGCCCGACCGAGGAGATGACCTGACGCGCGGCGATCGTGCGCCGTGCCATTAACGTGCCATTAGCCAGGGTGATCACCGGTGAGCTACGGCTACCAGCGGCTACCCGAACGCCCACGTCAGAGCCGATGACCGCGAAGTGCGGGCAGCCTTCCAAGCTGGTCATGCAGGTTCTCAGACCTCACAGGGGCCGACATCGGCACAAACTAGCGGCGGGCAGCCAGTCTGACCCGATGGTCGACCGCCGAGGCCGCCAGGTGCTGGTGACCCTTGCCGTGAAACTCAGAGACACACATCAGAAGTGAGCATCAGGGCTGGATGGGCGACCCGATAACTGACAAACAGGCCGAGTAGATGTCTCTATCAGTCTTAGTCTCGGCTGAACAACAGCTGCATGACTTGTCTGACGGCCTTCGATGGCGGTGAGCACTAGTCCAAACACGTAGCTATTAAGATCTTCCGGGGTAATGGCCAGCTCGCGCGCTACCTCACTAACGGAAATCCCTTTGATCCGAAGCGAAGTGAACACCTACGTTAGTAGTTGTGAACCTTCTCGTTGAATACCATCCGGCTCGTTAGTTCGATACCCGCGCCGACCGAGCTCCATGCAAGTGGTTCTGTAATGCCAGTCAGAAAGCATTCCGATGTCATGCAACCTGTAGGCAAGGGCAAGCGCTGCGACGTTCCAGATCTTCTTTCCCACTAGGATCTGATCCACAAGCGGTGCCGCTGGCATGTGCGCCACGACACTTTCACGAGGCATTAGCAAGGCACTTGCGAAATCGTTGGCCTCCTGTTCAGCCTGCACTCGCGTAAGGTCGTGGCCTTGAGCGTGCATGACAAGGTGACCCAGTTCATGTGCAGCATCGAATCTGCCTCGCTCAGCAGTCTTCATTGTGTTCAGAAAGACAAACGGCACACCTCCATTGTAGAAGGAAAATGCGTCTACATCAGAGTACTCTGGCGCGAGGGAAAAGACTCGAACGCCATGAGACTCTAGAAGATGCACCGTGTTTCCTATCGGTGCGAACCCTAGATTCCACCTTGCGCGCACGATACCTGCTGCGGTTTCAGGATCAGGCTTGTTGAGCGAAGGAAGATCGGAGGCCGGTAGGTGGTAACGCTCATTCATCCAGTCATGAAACTCTGCTGCGAGCCGTCCCACGCTGAGGGCGATATCCCGTTTACGTGCTGACAGTTTGCTACGTGCGCGGAATGAGACCTGATCAGTCGTTATCGGCTCAACCTCTGAGGCATAGAAGAACGGAACCGGGAACCCAAGGAGTTCAGCGAGACTATCCATTACCTGTGCAGAGGGGACCTGCCGTCCATTCTCATAGTTCGAGACACTCTGTGCAGTAATCCCTATGCGTTCAGCAACCTCCACGTGCGTAAGGCCCCGGCGTTTCCGGGCGAGGATCATGCGGGACGCGGTAAACAACGTGACCTTCGGCCTTTCTGTATACCATGACGTTTTTACTTCTCGCCGAACGGCACCTCATATTCGCCTTCTCCGCCGTCATCGTCGTCGTCCGTCCACGGAATGACGCCATCGAAGCGAAGTTCTGGCAGCGGTATGCGCCGTGCGTACCTAGTAATGTATCTAGTCTCTCCGGTTTCCGAGGGCAGGGACAGTTCTGAGCTAATCGTGACGTAGTCGCCAAACAGGCGCCGGTAGCTAATCAGGAACCAGGTCTGTAGCTGCGCGAGATCCTCGGAGTCGAGGTCAACCTCTTGCGGATCGGCCATCCGCGGAAACAAGATCATCTGCTGCTGATTACGGGCAGCCAGTCTGATTTTGCCTTCGCCCACTGGGCGTCTGCTTCTGGGCTGATGAGGGCCAGGCCATCCGGTCCGATAGTCGCCCAGCAGGACACCGATTGCGATGGTCCGGTCCAGATTCACCACGAGGGGGAGCATATTGAGGTCGAGGCGAGCCCAACCGTCATCAGCGATCTTCCGCTCGCGCAGCACGCGGATGCGCCGGAAGTAGTCCACCGTTCCGCCTGCGTTGCGGGGATCGTTGCCGGTCGTAAGCCTCCGTGCCTCCTCTCCAGCGCGAAGGGCATCATGCAGCTGGTCGAGCTTAACGCCCAGCTTTGCGAGCTGTTCCTCGCAGTCGTCGTTCTGTTCAGGCACTGGCAGAGCCACGAGCGCTCCCGGTTCACTTCTAGTTCCGGCCCCTCAGCTGAGGGATCGAAACTATAAGAGCAGTCGTCCTCCCTGGCATGCAAGGCGACGCGCCGAGCGAGCCACCACCACGCCCTTGATCAACCAGTTCGAATCATGCCATAGCTCGAACATAAGTTCTAGCACCTCCGCAGGCGGCCGGTCTGCTGCTAAGGCCATGACCAGCTACGGACGCAGGACGACAGGCATGGAACATCGCCCCAGGGGACAGGCACTCCTGGACAGGTCTGGACAGTCCGCCCATTACTACGGATCTGAGGGTCCGTGCCCGCTGCGTGCCCGACCGGATGAGCACTCGCGGGCAGCCACGGTCACTCGCGGACAGACAGTCAAGATCCCTGCAGGTCACGGAATCAGCAGGTGGCAGGCGAGCAGCGCCACAGACTTCCCAAGCTGACAGTGAGGTGAATGGAAGCGGGAGGCTAGAAGCGACGGTTCGGGGCGCGTCGCCAAGCCTCCACCGCGGCGGCAAGCGTCACAGGCGTCCAGCCGCTGCCGGTTTCGCTGCCCGCCGACACGGAGAGACGCTGGCCGAAAACGCGAGCGCGAAGGATCACCGTCACAGGCGCGCCGTCGCCGACTTCCGCGACCACACGCAGTGGCCCGGACTTCAGCAGACGCACTCGCCCGGCGTCGGCGATCGCGACCGCAGTTCGGTGGACCTTTGGGTCGACACCCTGGCCGCGGACTACATCCTCAACAAGGACCGCCACCGACGCCACTACAGCTATCCCTCTCATACGCGTGCGATAACGCGTGGCTAATGGCGGTACAAACGGGCCATAGCGGTCACCCGCAGGAACCGGCCAAAAGGCACGGCGAGGACGCGTTTGACCACGTCAACGCGCTATGGATCTCATGGTCAGGGGCGGGATCGAACCACCGGCCTTCCGCTTTCAGGCTGGCAGACGTGTCGCCTGACCACGCAGAGCTTACCGCCACGCACAGAGACGGAGCCCGTGTCTGGCCCATCGTTGACATTAAGTGTCAAGATCGCAAACGGGCAGCACAGCTGTGCAGCAACCGGGCCGACGCCCGATGCCGCAACTAACACCGGGTGGCCACGCACCTGCGGATGCGACCGCCATCGACTATTAGGCAGGGCGGGCCGCACGGCCGGGCGCCGCGAGCGGTCCGACGGCCCACTACGATGCCAACGGGTGCGGGCCCCAGTCCGCGAAGTCCTCGAAGTCGGGCGTGTCCGTAACGTTGACCAGGTCGCTGCCGTCGGACCCAGCGGTATAGATGTCTTCCTGCCCGGTCTTGTCGAGGAAGAGCGAGAACACGATCCTCGTCCCGTCGGGTGACCAGCCCGGGGTGCGGGCGAAGGAGAATCCTCCGCCCGTGTCCAGGGTGATCCGCCGCACACCGGTACCGTCGGGATGGACGACGAAGAGCAACCCGTGCTCGCTGGCGAACAAGATGGCGCTCCCATCCGGTGACCAGCTCTCCGCCGCGTTGTCATGGGAGTTCGGCAGACCGTACGGGGTGATCTGACGCAGGCCCGTTCCGTCGGCGTTCTCCACGAACAGGGCGCCGCGCTGGTGACGGGCGCTGGGATCGGCTCCCGGCTTGGCCCTCATGAAGACGAATTGGCTTCCATCCGGCGAGTAGTCACCGGGGATGTCGCCCCCGCCAAACTCGCCTTCTGGCGGGTAGGGGCTGACGGTGAGCCGGGTGAGGCCGCCTCCGTCGGAGGAGCGGATGGTATAGATACCGTTGATCGAGGTGTCGCCCCCGCCCCTGATGACCTGGCAGAGGAGCCGGGTGCTGTCGGGCGACCAGGCCCGGCACCCCATGTCCGCGTCCGGCGGAACTTCGGGGACATCGAGGACTTTGAGGCCGGACCCATCCGCGTTGATGATCGCAGGGCGGCCCGAACCGGCGGGACTGAACATGGTGAGGAGGATCTGGCTCCCATCCGGCGACCAGTGGGAAAGATCGGCGCCATCAGGCAGTAGCTGGTGCTCGTGGGACCCGTCGGGGTTCGCAATAAAGACATGGGACTCGTCGATCGCCGGGTCGTACCGCGTGAACACGATCTGGCCATTCGGGCCCGGGACCTTCGCCTGGGCTGCTCCCGCGACGGCGGCAAGGCCCAGCAGGGCCATCCCCACACTGGTCACAAAGATGATCAAGCGCCTCATGACGGCCTCCCCCCGCTGCGACCTCCCTGGTGACAGCGTGACCGCCGAATCTACGCCGCCCGCCAAGCTAAGGTCAAGAAGTCGAAACCAATGTGTAAAGCGTCGGACTGGACGGGACAGAGACCTGGGGAGCGGCAGTGCGCCGCGATGGCTGACCACCAAACCCGACCACAACCTGAATCTCTGTCCCGGGGCGCTGCCGTCTCGCAATTTCTCACAGCTCTAAACGATCTTGTGGATGCTGGCGAGCGTGGCCTGGCCGCGCTGCGGGTGTCCGCTCTACCGGCCGGACCTCGACGACTCGGGACGCCACCCCCGACGGCTCGGACGCGGCCCTCGACGGCGGGATGACGATGACCGCGACGTTGGGCACCCGGCTCACCACGGCGGCGATCTTGTCTGCGAGTTCCAGGGTTGGTAGATCGTCACCGCCTGGGGCACGGCAGCCTCACCGCAACGAGGTAAGAACAGCGGTGACCTTCGCGGAGCGATGCGCCGCCGGGCACCGCGACGACGGCCCGTTCTTGAACCGTGGCCAAAGCGAGCTGGACCATGACCGCGCCCTGGCTGGGCGCGTACGATACCGGAGCAGGCGAAGGGGGAGGCGTCATGCGACGACTGGCAATATTGGTGGCAATCGGGTTCGCTCTGGCGCTGGCGGTCCCAGCGGCCGCCTTGGCCGGGCCAGAGTACGAACAGGCATATTGGAACGGCACGACCGTCACCATCAACGCGATCGAGGTGCATCAGAGCCAGGGAGCTCTCACCCACGCGGCGGCGGACTTCTATCAGGTCGTCTACCCGACCGATCATTCGCTGTGGCCCGCGCCGCCGCAGTGCAACCCCTGCGACCATCAGGGGAACGGGATCGATTTCACCGACTTCCACGACCACGTGCTCGATTCCGTGCCCGGGACGACCGGTGGTGAGTTCAACCCGCTGTGGCACGTGTTCCTGATCGTCCCGTCGAGCTTCGACGAGGCGGCCCAGGCGGCGTATGCGGCGCACCTGCCGCTCCGGTCCGAAGCCGACGTCGATGCGCTGGTGGACTCGGGTCTGGCCATCGAGATCGACACGCACTTCTACTTCCTCTGCGCGGTTGTGAACGGCCACGCGGCGCGCTGAGGGCTCGCCGGGTGGCGCTCCAGAGCGGACGGGCGCCCGCTCGGCGTGGGACATTCGCGGGATCGCCACCGCTAGCGCCGTGGTGCCCGGAAACAACTGCCCAAGTCAACGCAGAAGTTCATCTGGGAACGTCGATCATCTGTAAAACCGCCGGTCGAGCACCGCATTCGTAAACGGATCTGTAAACGAGACGGCGCGAGACAGGGCGGAACGGCGGAGACACCGCGGGCCTAGTGCGACTTCGGCCTGCCCGTCTGTCCAGGCCAGCTCGACATCAAGAGACGGCCCGAGACGGCGGAGATGCGCGTCGTAGTGCTCATAACCCAGAGGTCGCGGGTTCAAATCCCGCCCCCGCTACCAGGAAGTAGCAGGTCAAGGGCCTGATCGCCGGGAACGGCGGTCGGGCCTTTCGCCTGTCTGTTGGCTGTTCGTTGGCGGGATAGGACCCCGGAGCGCGGCATGAGGCGCGGGGGACTGGCATGGAACGGCAGGGTGCACGAGCGGGCCGGTGGGCGTGGCGGCTGCCGATGCCCATGCCGTCGGGGCAGACGCTGGAACATCCGGTACGGCCCTGCAGCTCCTGGGGCTGCCGCTGGCGTTTACCCAGAACGGTCTTCTGTCGCCGGACGACTTCGTGAAGCGGGCCGGCGAGCGGGCGTGCAGATCTGCCCCGAGCACCTTCTCGAACTGCACCGCAGGCGGGCGCTCGTCCCGCTGCTTCGTATCATGCAGCGCCCGCAGCGGCCGCCCGCGCTCGTTCCGGTCGCGGCGAGTGCCGCGGATGGCTATGGCCAGTACCGGAGTCCGCTGGCCCTGGTGATCGCTGCGGCGCAGCACGGCCATCTCACCGACCCGGGGAGTGCGCCGTTCCGGCGGTGGGATGGCGGGCTCCCGCTGCCTGTCCATGGCGGCATCCACCGGTAACCATTCAGGTCCTGCCCGGCGCGTCGGCGGTGGGGTGGGCTGGTCTGGGTAGACGATGCGGGTATGTCTGTTGCGACGGTGGTTACCGAGCCCGGTCGTCATGCGCTGGTCATGCCGGATTGTGAGTGCGGCACGTGCGGGCCGACGTGGGCCCGGCGGCGCGGCAAGTCCGGGCGGTTCACCCAGCCGGTGACGCTGGTGGCCGCGCTGGAGAAAGAGGAGGCGGCGGTCCGGCCGGGCATGGTGGAGCGGCACCGGGCATGCCTGTCGGAGATGGTCGGCGCGGCAGATGGCGTGATCGCTGCCACGCGGCGGGATGATCCGGGCTGTCCGGGTGTGGGCCTGGCGCTGGTGTTGTTCGCCGGGGAGCTGGCGTCGGCGGTGCGGCCGGATGAGTTCCGTGGCGAGCTGTCGGCGGGGCTGGTGGCAGCGTGCGAGCAGGCGGTGACCGCGGCGATGCTGGCTGCGGCGGCGTGCCTGGCGGGCCTGGTGGAGATGGCGCAGTTGCTGTCCGCGCTGGCGGGGTAGCACCGGCTGCAGCTCGCGGCCGCGGTCGGCTGCGGGACAGCGCGGTCAGGTGGGTGCTGGCAGCGGCGGCTGCCAGGGGCTGCCGGACAGGGCGTCGCGCAGGGCGGTCATGGCGCTAATGCCGCATTTGCGGGCGGTGTCGATGTAGCTGCGGATGTCCAGACGGTCCTGGGTGACGTCCTCGCTGGTGAGCCGACCGGATATCTTCTGCTGGGTCTTGGCGGGCCGCAGGTCCCGCTCGCTGATGTTGTTGGTGGGCCAGACCCGGGTGTCGAAGCAGAACCGGGTCACGTCGGCTTCCCGGTCATGGCAGAACTCCAGCAGGTCCCGGCCGGGGTGCTGGCCGGTGGAGCCCTTCGGGCCGGGGATGCGGGGAAGGTCGGACAGCCCGGCCAGGACGGCGTGGCGGAACTCGCTGATCAGCCGGTTCCTGGCTG
>WNGF01003624.1_pt1 | contig 20813 bp, 12 predicted proteins | sample 5400641 | NCBI WGS metagenome assembly WNGF01 (sample SAMN13153371, study PRJNA577476) | soil metagenome | isolation source: 80 cm soil or saprolite under grassland replicate 2 | place: USA:California | collected 2016-06-15 | reverse complement strand
CCCTCAACAGGCTGCGGCGGAAACGGTATGTCCCCGCGATGGCGGCCAACAATGGAGGTAGATCAGTGTTAGTCGAAACAATGTCAGTAGAGAACAAATTCATCCAGATGTTTAACGATTCGGTTGAACACTTCCTCGAAAGCTCGCCCTTTTTTGCCGCCTGGAGACCGGAGAACGTGAACTCTGATGTGGCGGAGAAATTTCTCGCTAACTTCAACGTGCTCGTCGGAAACTTTCCGGGTTTAATTGCTCTTGGCTGCGCGCGCGCCGATGACGAAGACACGCGCGCCGTGCTTGCGCTTAACCTGTTCCAGGAGTGCGGCGAAGGCAACGTGCAGCGCACACACCATGCTATCTACAGGAAGTTTCTAAGGACGGCAGGCGTTGATCCCAGTATCGCTCCGCCTGAGACTTTTACCTATGAATGGCGGGTGAGGCTGCGTCATTACCTGACGCATGCGCCAAAAGCGCTTTGCGCGCTCGGCGCATTGGCGACCGGAGAGTTTATGGCTCCGCCGGGACTCACCAAGATTTTCAATGTTATCCGGCCTATGTTCCCGGATGCGGACATTGAATATTTCACGACTCACCTGGCTCTGGAGACCGAGCATGTACAGGAGATCGCCGAACTGCTGGCTCGCCAGGTCGAGCACGGGGCTGACATAGAGGATGCGATCAACGGTTTTCAGTACGGCATGGAGACATGGGACGCCTACTTTAACAGCCTCAATGATTACCTTTTCGCGAATCGGCAGGATGAAGAATCATGAAGATCTTCATTGCCAACCATTGCTCAAAGCCATCAAGTCCGGAATCCCAGAGAGGATGGGATAGGCGCCAATTGAGCCTGGCGTAGAGAGAGAAGATGAGATTCGATCGCTTATTAAGCATGGTCTCGCATCGTGGCAGTGAAAAGGGGGGCGATGCGGCTACTTTAAAGCGCCTACTCAGTCTGGTGCGTCCTTACTGGTGGCGGCTGGCCCTGGCAATGATTTGCCTCTTCATCAGCGGCATCATTCATCTGGGCTTTCCTTATGCGATGCGTGTGTTGATTGACAGCGTTTTTGTCAATCGTAATTTGGTTCTGCTCAATCAGATGCTCCTGCTGTTGGTTGTCGCTATGGGAGCAGGGGCTATCTTCGATTTCCTGCGCTACTACCAGACTGCCTATGTCGGGGAGCGGATTGTGGCCGACCTGCGAGAGCGGTTATATCGCCACTTGCAGTCACTTTCGATGTCTTACTATGACGAGCATCGGACCGGCGAGATGATCTCACATATTAGCAATGATGCAGCCGTGGTTCAGGGATCGCTCAGTTCCGGCCTTCTCGGCCTTCCGCAACAGGTAGTAACGCTGATTGTCGGAGTGGTCATGATCCTCGTTACAAACTGGAGACTGGCGCTCTATCTCGCATGCATCATCCCGGTCCTGGTCGCGATTACGCTGTTATTCGGTCGACCCTTGCGGCGATTCTCCAGACGATCCCAGGAGCTTCTCGGCATCGGACTGACGGTGCTGGAAGAAACACTCTCTTGCCAACGCATCGTTAAAGCCTTCGCCCGCGACGAGTATGAAATCAAACGCTTTAACTGCGTCATGGAGAACTTTTTTCAGAACAGCATCCGACGGGCACGCCTCAATGCCACCTTTGAGTCCATGATGTCAATGATCATCTTCATCAGTCTCGCGGGTTTGTTCTGGTTCGGCGGGCGCGAGGTGATGGCAGGTCGACTCACGCCGGGCGGATTGATCTCGTTCATGCTTTACGGGATGTTTCTGATTTCTCCTTTGAACAGATTGGGCAAGCTCTATACCGATATGCAAACCGCCCTTGGGGCCAGTGACCGCATCTTCACTTTGCTCGAAACGCCTCCGGCAGTCGCGGATGCGCCGGGTGCTTATGATCTGCCTGCGATCAAGGGGGCAATTTCTATCAACAATCTCTCTTTCTCTTACGAGCGGAATGGAGATGTCGGGCCGTCTGTCCTGCGTACCATCAATTTGACAATCCCACCCAACATGACGGTCGCTATTGTCGGGCCGAGTGGAGCCGGCAAGACCACACTCATCAACCTGATTCCGAGGTTTTACGAACCCCAATCCGGCAATATCGCGATCGCCGGTCACGATATTTCCGCCGTGACCCAATCGTCGCTGCGCGAGGCGCTGGCCATTGTGCCGCAGGAGGCCACGCTGTTCAGCGGAACCGTCCGCGAAAATATCGTGTACGGCAAACTCAACGCCTCCCAAGACGAGATCGAAGCAGCGGCCCGTGCGGCCAATGCGCATGAGTTCATCCTCAAACTCCCAGATGGCTACGACACGATTGTTGGCGAACGTGGTATCAAGCTCTCCGGCGGCCAGCGCCAGCGTATCGCCATTGCCCGCGCGCTCCTCAAGGATCCGCGCCTGCTCATCTTGGATGAAGCGACCAGCTCACTCGACAACGAGTCCGAGATGTTGGTGCAGGAAGCGTTGGACCGGCTGATGAAAAGGCGCACTACGCTGGTGATCGCGCACCGCCTGACCACGATCGAACGGGCAGACCAGATCATTGTCCTCCAGGATGGGAGGATCGTGGAACGCGGCACACACCATGAATTACTGGCCCTCGGCGGACTCTATTACCGTCTCTATACGAGAGACTTCGCCGCCCAAAGAGAGGCTGCGGCGGAAGTTTGCGAATCGACGGCAAGGTAAATGGCATGATGGGAAAAGTCTATTTGAAGCCCAACACCTTGGTAGAGCCATTATTCAATCAATGTTCCACATTTTCGGAGGAGTCGTTCAGGTCGTCTGCGACGACGCCCTGAAACGATGAAATGCCCGTTGTAGTAACGACTTAGTCGTGCCGTGACGGCACGACTAAGTCGTTACTACAACGGTTTTCGGAGGAGAATCAACATGGCAAAGATGGGTAAATATTGCAAGGCGTATCCTATCAATAGATTTCGCGCATTTGGGGCGTGGACCGAAAATACGCAAAACACTAGGAAAGAGAAACGACAGGTTAACGGCAATGAAACGGAGGTACCGAGAGAGTTTACTGACAACGATCACCTGTACCTTCAGGAGAACTTTGTTGTGACGGACGGAATCTTCCTTGACGAAAATGTGATTTTCGATGCCACCACTCCTGATTGGATAGACTTCTGCAAAAACTCTTTGGAGTTTGAGGTCCCCTTCGATGATCCTGTAGTCGATCAGAACTCTGAGCATGTAAACATCAACACTGGCGAAGCATGAGTTGTAGCCTACGTGCGGTTTCTTTGATAGCTATTCAAAAATGGAGAAGACAAGAGAAATATCCTCCTGGCTGCCTATTTATAACCCTCACTCACAATCGAGAATGCGTTTATTCTGTTTTCCCTACGCAGGAGGCAGCCCATTCACTTTTCGAAATTGGCAAGCGAGCCTTCCTGATTGTGTCGAAGTTTGCCCGGTCCAACTGCCGGGTCACGCAAGACGGCTCAAAGAGATGCCTTACACACATCTCAAGCCACTGGTCGAAGCAATTGCCGATGCCTTCTCCCCCGTTCTCGATAAGCCCTTCACATTCTTCGGTCACAGTATGGGTGGGCTAATCAGTTTCGAGTTGGCCCGTTACCTACGCCGAGAAGGCGGGCCGCAACCGGTTCACCTTTTTGTTTCCGGTCTTCGCGCCCCACAGCTACCCGATAGTGACCCTCCATTTCATGATATGCCGGAACCTGAATTTCTTAAGGAACTGCGCCGGCTCAGAGGAACTCCTGATGAGCTCTTTGATCACCCGGAAATGATACAGATAATCACACCTGTACTCCGCGCCGATTTTTCCGTGTGTCAAACCTATGTCTACACCCCTGAGCCTCCGCTGGATTGTCCGATCACGGCCTTTGGCGGTGTAACCGACCCCGAGACAAGCGACGGTCGCCTTCTGGCGTGGCAGGAACAAACCACCTCTTCCTTCACGATGCAGATGTTTCCCGGCGACCACTTCTTCGTGAATACGGAACGGGCACAGGTGCTTTGGGTTCTCTATCTCGAGTTGGTGTGGGTTGCGAGGGCGGTCAGTATTTTTCGATAAGGAGACAAGTAAGTGTCGAATAAACTCAAGATTGTACTAATCGGGTCGGTGACATTCACGATCCTCGCCAGTTTGCACGTCTGGCTCAATATCGGATTTGACAAACTAGGATTGACAGAAAATAGGAAACCGAGTTCGTCTTTCCGTGTAGGTTTTCTGCCTGTTACTTGACACCTGACGTGCCCCGTTACCGACTGGATCAACAAAAATATGGACGGTAAGGGGTTTTATGAACCGGTCCGGTTCAATGGATTCCCTGAGGTAAAAGAATCATTCGCGTCAGAGCACTTGCAAGCCACCTTTATGCTCGCGCCGCTGGCGATGGCCCTGCGCCAGCAGGGTTTGCCTGTCAAGATCGTGTATCTGGGACATCGCGATGGCACTGCGATGATGGTCCATAAAGATTCCGGTATTTATACGATCAGGGATCTCAAAGGGAAGACCATTGCGATTCCAAATCGCTACTCAAATCAATTTTTGATCGTCCACAAGGCTCTGCGGGAGAATCACCTTTCCGTCAGAGACATTCAGATTGTGGAGATGCCGCCGCCCGACATGCCCGCCGCGTTATATTCCAAGGCTGTAGATGCTATCACCTCCGGTGAACCCTTTATGGCGCAGACCCAGATGGAGAACTATGGTCGCGTGCTTTATCAGGCTAAAGAGGTCTGGCCGGGCTTTATCTCGTGTGTACTGGTAGTTCACGAGCGCATCGTTAAGGAGCATCCGGAGTGGGTGCAACAACTCGTAGATGGCATTGCACGCAGCGGAAAGTGGCTCGAAGACGGTATGGACCACCGGATGATGGCCGCAGAGAATATCTCACAAAAGTATTATAACCAGAGGCCGGAATTATTACGATATGTGTTGAGCACGCCGCCCGATCGTGTCACTTATGCCAACCTCCGACTGGCGAGAACAGATTTTGAGACGATTGAGCAACTGGCCAAGGAAACGGGCATCTTGAAGGGTCCCGTCAATTTCGAAGACTATGCAGACACCAGATTCTCAGAGAAGACGCAAAATGCTCGGTCGTATGATTGGAAAGGGCCCAAATGAAACGCCGCTGTGAATCGTTTGTGCTGCCGTTAATCGTGGCCACTCTAATCATCTTCATCTGGCAATTCGCCGTAAGATTTTCGGAGAGCGCCATCTTCCCGACGCCCATGGCGGTGCTCACCGGGATCATTGAACTCGCCCGGAGGGGCATCCTCTTGAAGTATGTGGTGGCCTCACTGTTTCGCGTTTCAGCCGGTTTCTCGCTGGCGCTGGTTATCGGCATTCCAATGGGAGTAACGATCGGTTGGTCTGGCCGCGCTTTCCAGGCGTTTAATCCCGTCATCCAGGTGTTACGCCCGATCTCGCCGATAGCCTGGATTCCAGTCGCTATTTTATGGTTCGGAGTGAGCGACCTGGCTCCGATTTTTCTGATCTTTCTTGCGAGTTTATTCCCGGTCATGACGGCTTCGATCGCAGCGGTGCAGAATATTCCACTGGCCCACCTTCGGGCGGCCCAAAACTTCGGTGTCAGCGGGACGACGCTGTTTAAAAAGGTCATCTTCCCAGCAGCTTTGCCGCAGATTCTTACAGGGGTACGACTCGCGCTAGGCATCGCCTGGTTAGTGGTAGTCGCGGCCGAGATGATCGCCGTCACTTCCGGCCTCGGATACCTGATTATCGATGCGCGGAATGCCGGCATGCGCTACGACCTGGTGGTGGCGGGCATGGCGCTGATCGGGCTGATCGGGTTAATCTTGGATTTTTTGGTCCGCCGGCTAGAACAGATCGATGAGGTGCGCTGGGGCTTCAATCGCTGATGAGCGGATATGAAAGAATCAACTATAGGCCAGTTTCCAAAAATTAAAGTCGAAAATCTATGGATCGAATTCCCAAATCACCGAAGAGCGATACGCTCTTCAATTGGGAGCGAGCACGCGACCGGGGCGGTTTTGCAGGGAATTAACCTTGAGGTTCGGGATGGAGAATTTGTTTGCATCGTCGGGCCTTCCGGTTGCGGCAAATCGACCTTGCTCAATATCATCGGCGGTTTCTTGAAACCCACGCGCGGGCAGGTGCTCATTGATGGTCAAATTGTTACTGGCCCTGACCTGCGGCGCATCTTTATCTTTCAGGAAAATGGCGTCTTCCCCTGGCTGACGGTTGAAGACAACATCGGTTTCGGGCTTTCCCATAAACCGGAAAAAGAACGAAGGAGCGCGGTGGAATATTACATCGAGATGGTCGGCTTGAAGGGATTTGAGACTTCCTACCCCAGTGAAATCTCCGGCGGTATGAAACAGCGCGTGGAGATCGCACGGGCGCTTGCCGCCGATCCCGACATCATTTACATGGATGAGCCGTTCGGCGCGCTGGACTTTTTGACTCGCCTCCGAATGCGCGCGGAGTTGGCGCAAATCTGGCAGCGCGAAAAAAAAACCATCCTTTTTGTGACCCACGATGTCGAAGAATCGGTCCAACTCGCTGATCGGATTGTGGTGATGAGTCCACGGCCCGCCGTAATTCGGACAATCATCGAGAACAAGCTTCCGCGACCGCGCGATCTGGACTCACCGGAATATCTCAGTATCCGCGACGATATTTTTGAAATCATGGGGCTGGATCACTCCGGTCTAAGCCTTGGAGAGGCTAAACAGGGTATCCCACTGGTGGCGATGGCGCCGGAGATGTTTGCGCGCCCGTCGAGGACAAAAAAGCAAGATGCTGACGTGATTATCATTGGCGGAGGACCAGCGGGTTCCGTGCTGGGGATCTATCTTTCGCGCGCCGGGATTAACCATCTGATAATTGATAAGGCGCATCACCCACGAGCCCACGTTGGCGAATCACTTTCTTACTCCGCGACCGGCCTGCTTAAGGAGATTGACTTTCTGCCCGTTATGGAATGCGAAGGGTTTATCACTAAGGGCGGAGTAACCTGGACCACCTGGGACGATCAGCAGCGGATTGACATCCCTTTTCGTGGCCTCGGCGAGATGGATTACGCCTATCAAGTCGACCGCGCGAAATTCGATGATCTGTTGCTCAAGCACGCCCGCGAGCAGGGAACGCGCATCTTTTCCGGCGGCATGGTTGACCGGGTGGATTTCAACCGCCATGGTTTTGCCAGCGGAGTAACGGCGAAAGTCGGCGAGTCCAGTTTCGCCCTCAGATCACGGATCGTGGTCGATGCCTCTGGGCGGCAATCCATGCTCGGACATCAGCTCAAACTCTACAGACCCGATGCCGATGTCCGGCAACTCTCGGTGCATAGTTGGTTCTCCAATGTTGATCGAGAGGGAAGTGACAACACCAATTTCACGCGCATTCATCTGCTGCCAATTCCGCGCGGCTGGGTGTGGGAGATTCCGATCAACAGCGAAGTGACTTCCGTTGGTGTGGTGACCGACCGTGCCAGTTTCGTCAAATCGGGTGAGGACGTAGATCAATTCTTTAACTGGGCCGTCAATCTGAATCCGAGCCTGGCCAAGAGCATGAAGAACGCTGAGCGCCTGCGTGAATTTCGGATGGATGATAGCTATAGTTATATGATGGAGAGGTTCGTCGGCGATGGTTGGCTGATGATCGGAGATGCTGCATTCTTTGTTGATCCGATCTTTTCCTCCGGCATCAGTGACGCCATGCACTCTGCCAAGTTCGCTGCCGAAGCCGTCATCAATGCGCTAAGAAACAATGACGTGAGCGAGATGGCGTTCATCGATTACGAACAGAAAATGCGACAGGGCGCAGCGACCTGGCACAAGTTAGTTCAGTTGTTTTATCAGATGTCGCCCGCCTTTTTTCGCGTCGTCGCTGCCAGTGAATATCTCCCAGAGATCGTTCGCATTTGTGAAGGCGAAGCATACAATGAGTCGGCCAGTCACACGCTGGACGAGTTACGTAAAGCTTTTGATAGTATTCGATTATTTCCCCAATCGTCCCACCAACAATCGCTGATCAGATCATTGTAAGCTTATGTCCCCGCCTACCCGCCGTCCGGGGGTGGGTCTTGAGTGGAGCGCTCAGACCTCCTGTCACATTTTGAGGCTGACAGGCGTTTTATAATTGTTGAGTGCGGAAGTCACCCGAAGGTGGAGTTCGCCGATGGGCATATCAGCAGAGAAAAGTAAAATCGGTCAGGCGAGTGCTAACTACGAAATGGTCGGTTCCGGAGGAGAGAGGGAAGGGACAGAATCGGCTTTCGAGTTTATTTTCTTGCAGGACTACCCTCGCATCGTCGCGATAGTGATGCGATTGGTAGGCGACCGCGCGCTGGCTGAAGAATTGGCTAATGATGTGTTTTTGAAGTTTTATCGGCGACCACTCAAACCATTCGATCAGGATCACAATATCGGCGGGTGGTTGTATCGTACGGCCACGCGTCTGGGTATTGACGCGCTACGCGCCGCAGCCCGCCGGAAGCGCTACGAGGGAATGGCTTCAGCCAACGCGCTGGAAGCAAATACCGGACCTGATCCGCTGAGTGATGCGCTCCGCAATGAAAAACGTCAGCAAGTACGTGCGGCTCTTGCTCGACTGAAGCCTGCTCAAGCGCAACTCTTAATTCTGCGCTACAGCGGACTTTCATATAAAGAATTGGCCTCAGCTCTGAAAATCAAACCATCTTCGGTAGGGACATTACTCGCTCGCGCGGAAGATGAATTCGAAAAGCGCTATCGCGAATTATACGGAAGTGAGGAATAAGAAAATGTGCATTACGGATGGAGTTTTGCGTGCTCAACTTGATGGTGAACTGAATGAGGTCGAGTCGCGCGCGGTGAACGAGCATCTGGCTGAATGCTCCGATTGCCAGCGCCGAGCTAAATCTATATCCTCGAAGGGTGAGCATATAAACGCGCTTTTCTCTGTTCTCGCCCCCCTTCCCGGTGAGGTTACAGCAGACCCTCAAATCGCCTTCGCTCGATTCAAAACGCGGCACGGGACCGCAAGCCGGAGAAATTGGCCACCCTTCGGACGGCTGCGTCCGATGTGGGTAACACTTGCTATTTTGGCGCTCATTTCCATTATTAGCTTGTCGCCATCGCGCATCTGGGCCGAAAAATTTCTGCAGCTCTTTCGCGTCAAACAGATTATCGTGGTCTCGCTTGATACTAACCAGATGCGTTTTGGTGATGTCAAGTTTGAAAAGCGAATCGGCCAACTGCTCTCGCGCGATTTGGTCGTGACTAAAGAGCCGGGCGCGCCACAGGTCGCTCGCGACGCCGACGAGGCGAGCGCGCTCGCAGGATTCAAAGTTCGTCTGCCTAGTGGGCTTTCCGATCCTCCACAAATCAAGGTCGAAGGCGAGTATGAGTTTAGTATGACGATTGACCGTGCGCGCTTGCAAACCATCTTTAATGAAGCGGGGCGTCCTGACTTGCGGCTTCATGCTTCGATTGACGGGGCCAAGGTCAGCGTTGACATTCCTAAGGCGGTCATTGCCATTTACGGCGACTGGCCGAAGGCTGGTCCAAAGTTGATGCCGTATCAGACGATTGACTGGAGCAAGTGTGTGACATTGGCGCAACTGCCTTCACCTAATGTAGAGACCCCATCTGACTTGAATCTCCCGCAGATTGCCGAGGCGGGTTTGCAACTTGCCGGGATGAGTCCTGAGGAAGCGCGCAACTTCATTCAAACAGTGGATTGGACTTCAACGCTCGTCATCCCCATTCCCCAGGATGCCGCTTCGTTCCAGACGGTCGAGGTGGACGGCGTCAGGGGAACGCTGATCTCGCAGCATGCGATGGAGGACACGCCGGTCGGCAACGCGCCCGCCGGTTATACGCTGTTGTGGGTGAAAGATGGGATCATCTATTCGCTGACCGGTTTTGGTGATCCTTCACAGGCCGTGCCGCTGGCAGAGTCGATGCGATAAGAGTCAGACTTGCGGCCTCGTTGATGCTCAAGCGCAGCTTGAAAAAGATTCCTGTTGGTGAAATGAATAATCCTGCGATACAAACATGGAACATGAGAAAAGCGTACGGCCGGAAAGTAGCGGTGCAGGGACTCGCCCTGGAAGTGCGGCAGGGGGAAGTTTTTGGATTCCTCGGTCCTAACGGAGCGGGTAAGACGACTTCAATCAAAATGCTGCTCGGCTTGATCAGGCCGACCAGCGGCGAGGCTATGATTTTTGGCCAACCGATCGTAGATGTCGAAATCCGGAGGAGGATCGGCTTTCTACCGGAGCATTTTCGCTTTCAGCCCTGGCTCACGGCGGAGGAACTGCTACTGCTACATGGACGTCTTTACGGAATGGGTGCGGCGAGACTGCGGGAACGTATTTCCGTGCTCCTTGAATTGGTGGGCCTCACGCCGCATCGCAATCAGCAACTCGGTGAGTTCTCCAAGGGCATGCTCCAGCGTATCGGACTGGCCCAGGCGTTGCTCAACGATCCCGACCTGATCTTTTTAGATGAACCGACCTCCGGTCTCGATCCGGCGGGCCGTCGAATGGTGCGGGATATCATCCGGAACCAGCGCAGCCGGGGCGCGACAGTTTTTCTCAACTCACATCTCCTCGGAGAAATCGAGGTCACTTGTGACCGGGTGGCTTTTATCAAACATGGAGAGGTGTTGGAAATCAGGGATCTCCAATCGTTAATGTCGGGTGAATTAACTGTCTCGGTGCGTGCACGAAATCTGTCTCACGAGATTGCAGCCGGGCTGAATCGGTGGGCACGCGTGGTCGGAATGAATGGCGAGCATCTCACGCTCAAGGTTGCCAGCGATGATCTGCTGCCAGAGATCTCACGCTATCTAGCCGCGCGTGGGGTTGATGTGTATTCGCTCATTCCAGAGCGGCTCTCACTGGAGGATTTGTTCATCCAGATAGTGGGGGCGGACGGAGGATTGTGATGAGTGTCTCGGCAGTAGCAAAACAGACCAGGGCGAGCAGTATTCGCGTTAGGCGCCCCTTTAGTCATCCCATTGCGGTTATTGCGGGGTTAACTTTCAGGGAGGCTGCGCGGCGCAAAGTCCTCTGGGCCGGGTTCTTGCTGGGATTGGCGTTTTTATTGTTATATGGCCTGGGCCTGTACCTGCTGATCAGCGGGGATCCGGGCAGATTCTCCGGCGTCAACCCGCTCCTACGCAATCAAGCCATTAACTTGCCTTTGATGGTGGGACTCTATGCGGTGAACTTTCTGATCGTAATGATGACTGTTCTCACTTCTGTGGACACCCTCGCCGGTGAAATCTCGTCGGGAATAATCCAGGCAATGATGACGAAGCCGATCAGCCGGTGGGAGGCGCTTCTCGGCAAGTGGCTGGGATTTGTCGGAATGCTTACGCTCTACATATTACTGATGGCAGGTGGAACGCTGTTGGTGACGTATTTGTTGAGCCGGTATGCCACGCCAAATATGCTGCGAGGGCTGAGTCTGATCTGGCTGGAAAGCCTGCTGTTGCTGACGGTGACGTTCCTCTGGGGCACAACTTTTTCGACGCTCACAACCGGTGTCCTGACCTTCGGTTTGCAAAGTCTGGCCTTCATCGGTGGTTGGATTGAACAGTTCGGCGCCATCGCGCAGAGCAAGGCGGCGATCAATCTTGGCATTATCACCAGCATTATTATGCCGAGCGATGCCTTATGGCGCAGGGCCGCTTTCGAGATGCAGTCGCCGCTCGTAAGCGCACTAGGACTCTCTCCGTTCAGCGGCATATCTATGCCGAGCTCGGCGATGGTTATCTACGCCATTGTCTATCTGGTAGTCGTTCTAACTCTGGCCGTGCGCCGTTTTCAACGACGTGATCTGTAATGAGATATCTGTGGCAAGGCCTTCGTTATGGCTCTCGAAAGCTTTTGAAGAGCCCAGGCTTCATGCTTGGCGCTGTGCTCTCGCTTGGGTTAGGCATCGGTGCTAACAGTACGATTTTCAGCTTGGCGAATGCCCTATTACTACGACCGCTCCTCGGCGTCGAAGATCCCAAACGCCTGGTCGGGGTTTATAACACAAAAGACGGTAGCGGTTACTTCAATCTTTCTTACCGCGACTACGTTTTCTACCGGGACAATAATCAGGTCTTTAGCGGACTGATCGCGCACTGGATGATGCCCTTTGCAATGGGGACCGGCGATGATGCTGCCAAGGTCGATGGGGCGATTGTCTCCGGCAACTACTTCTCGGTGCTGGGTCTCAGGCCAGCCCGCGGTCGCTTCTTTCTACCGGAAGAAGACCGGACCCCGGGTAGTCATCTCGTAGCCGTGATCAGTTACCAACTCTGGCAGAGAAATTTCAACGCTGATCCTGAGTCGGTCGGCAAAACAATCAACTTGAATGGGCGCAGTTTTAATATTGTCGGAATTGCTCCCCAAGGTTTTACGGGAGCGATGCCAGGCTTGTCGGCTGACGTCTGGGCTCCTACGATGGCTCATGACGTGTTGGTTCCAGGACCTGAAAACCTGACTAAGGGCAACTGGTATCTGATGGTCATAAGTAGATTGAAGCCTGATGTGAGCATCGAGCAGGCCCGGGCGACGTTAAGCATCCTAGCCCGTCAACTCGAACAAACCTACCCGGATTCAAACAAGAATCGAGGAGTAGTGGTGACTGCCGCCACTGGCACTCATCCCGCGCTTCGCGGTGTTCTCACAGCTTTTATCGCCATCCTTATGGGGATCGTCGGGTTGGTCCTCCTCATCGCCTGCACGAATGTAGCTAACTTGCTCCTCGCCAGGGCTATTACGCGCCGGAGAGAAATCGCCATCCATCTCTCGCTGGGGGCCAGTCGGGGACGTTTGATCCGGCAACTGTTGGCTGAAAGCGTCATCCTTTCGTTGCTCGGTGGGGCGGTCGGAATCCTCATTGCAAACTGGGTTGGCAATATCATTGTGTCCTTGATACCACCTATAGGTATTCCGCTCGCACTTGATATGAAATTGGATATCAATGTGTTCATCTTTACTCTATTGCTCTCGATCCTCACCGGCATCGTTTTCGGCCTGGTTCCTGCATGGCAGACTACGAAACCCGACCTAGTGCTCGCACTCAAGGATGAGACGGGCGGGGTCGGTTATCGTAAATCGCGTGTCAGCAACTTGCTGGTGATTACACAAGTGCTGATGTCAACGCTGCTTCTGACCTGCGCGGGGCTTTTCGTCAGGAGCTTGATGAAAGCGCAAAACGCGAATCCGGGCTTCGACCCGGAAAATATTTTAGTGATGTCTTTCGATCCGAGCCTCCTTGGATACGACGCGGCGAAAATCGCGGTGTTCTATCGCGACCTGCTCGAACGCGCCAATGGATTGCCGGGAGTGCAATCAGCGAGCTTGGCCAGATTCATCCCACTCGGCCCTGCCGGCGACAACGCAGATGTGGTGGTACTTGGACACGAGCCGCCTCCTGGACAAGAACATCCTCGCATCGGCTACAACCTGGTCGGGATAAACTATTTTCAGACCCTAGGTATTCCTCTACTGTACGGGCGTTCTTTCAACGAGCAGGATAGGGATGGCGCTCCCGGTGCTGTCATCACCAATGAGACAATGGCTAAGCGATATTGGCCTAATGAAGAGATCGTGGGAAAGCGGTTGCTTATTAACAATCAACCTTTCAATGTCGTCGGGGTGGCCAAGGATACTAAGTATCGTTCGCTTGGAGAGGAACCGGTCCCGTTTATCTTTGTCCCATTCTCGCAGCAAGACACCGCCAAGATCTCGCCGGGGGATATGAAATTGCATGTGCGAACTATCGGGGATCCGCATAACGTGTTGTCCGCCCTCCGTAGCGAAGTGCGAAGGCTGGACCCGAACCAACCGGTCTTCGATATTCAGCCGTTAACAGCAGGTATGCGCTTCGCACTGTTGCCCACACAACTGGTAGGCGCTCTGCTCGGACTTTCCGGTCTGCTGGCGTTGTCGCTGTCAGCGGTGGGCATTTATAGCGTGATCGCTTACTCTGTAAGCCAGCGTACGCGCGAAATCGGCGTCCGCATGGCTCTGGGGGCGCAACAGCGGGACATCTTGAAGTTGGTCTTGATGCAGGGGTTGAGACTGACATTAATGGGTGTCGTCATCGGTCTGATTGCCGCGCTCGTCCTGACTCGCGTCATCCGAAACATGCTTTACGGAGTGAGTGCAACCGACCCAGTGACCTTTATCATCATGTCACTGATCTTGATTGGCGTGGCGATGCTGGCCTGTTTTCTTCCAGCTTATCGAGCTGTTAAAGTGGATCCTATGGTTGCCCTCCGGTATGAATAAAAGCCTGCAACCAGTTTGTTCCGTAATCTCTACCTCTATCAATCTCACTGTACACTGATTTGCTCTAAGCCAATCCACACCCGTAAAAACAAGAATGGCGAAGGAAACTATCGAAGGCTATAAGCTCTCACCTCAACAAGAGCACGTGTGGCTGTTACAGCAGCATGATCGTAACCAGCCTTACCGCGTCCAGTGCGTAGTTTTGATCGAAGGGAATCTTGATCCGGAAGTCCTCGCGGCGGCTTTAGAAACCATCACCGGCCGTCATCAGATACTTCGCACCACCTTTCGTTGCCTGCCCGGAATGGCATTTCCCGTTCAGGTTATTGACGATAACATGACGCCTGCGATCAGCTTTCATGATGTAAGTCATCTAGATGAGCCGCAACAGGAAGCCGTCACGACCGCGTTGTACCAGGAATTAGTTACGCAAGCCTTTGATTTCGAGCAAGGGCCGCTGTTACATCTTTCACTAATCAGACTCTCACCGGCCTGCCACAAGCTCGTCATCAGCTTGCCAACGCTGTGCATCGACCAGGCAGGACTCGGAAATCTGGTGCGTGACATTGCACGTTCTTACGCCGCTTGCTTGAATCAGACGGAACTCCCTTCTGAGCCGATTCAATATATCGTCATCTCTGAATGGCTCAATGAACTCCTTGTAGCTGAGGAATGGGAAACAGGAAGAGATTACTGGCACCAGCAGGATACCTCAAACTATCTCGCTCTCCATCTTCCACTTCACAAACGGCCCTCGGTAGAAGCTGTTTTCGCTCACCGATCACATAGGCTGGTGCTCGGCCACGATCTGATGACCCAGATCGAAGCGATTATCACCGACTATGACATTTCAATCGCCGTATTCCTGATGGCTTGCTGGCAAGCTCTGGTCTGGAAGCACTCAAAATTATCCGATGTAACTATCGGTACCGCTTGCGATGGGCGTGCGAACGATGATTTGGTGGAACTACTGGGACTGCTGACGAGATTTATTCCGCTTCAGATCCATCTCGAAGCAGACCTTCCATTCACCGCCCTGTTACATCATATCAAGAGCGCCATGCGGGAGGCCCGCGAGTGGCAAGAGTTCTATTCCTGGAAGCAGGTTTCCCAAATCGGCAAGAGCCTCAGTGAAGAACCATTTTTCCCGTTGTGTTTCGAGTATGGGGAAGAAGAAACGAGTTTTGCTGCCGCTGATTTGCGCTTCGCCATCGCTCAGCAGGATGTGTGCCTTGACCGCTTCCAGCTAAAGCTAAGTTGTCGCCGGCGCCACGATACGATGCTCGCAGAATTTCACTACAACGCTGATCTCTTCACGGCGGAGGCTATCGCCTGTCTGATGGATCAATTTCAGCAACTCATATTAAGTATCACGAAAGATCCAGAAGCGTCAGTTAGCCAGATACAACTGCTCACTCCCGCTCAGCGCCATCAACTGCTCGTTTCATTCAATCACGTTCCAACAACTGTCTCGCCCACTGCTACGCTCCCTAAACTCCTCCGCGCTCAAGTCCACCGTTCACCTGATGCCATCGCTGTATCCTGTCAAGGTCATCACCTCTCCTACCGCGAACTCAACCGCCAATCCAACCTGTTGGCTCACCACCTGCGCCGGCTCGGCGCCGGACCCGACTCCTTGATCGGCATCCTGATGTACCGCTCGACCGAAATGGTGGTTTCGCTGCTGGCGGTGCTCAAAGTCGGCGCCGCCTATGTGCCGTTAGATCCCGGCTATCCGGCGCAACGGCTAGCCTTGATGGTGGCTGATGCGGGCCTGGAGGTTTTGTTGACGCAGGCGAAGGTCGCAGGAGAAGTGACGGTGAGGGCTAAGCAGATGATCAGCGTCGACCAGCAATGGGAAGAGATCAGCCGCGAATCGGAGCAGGAGTTGGAAGCGGAGCCAGAGGCCGATCAGTTGGCCTATGTCATGTACACCTCGGGCTCGACCGGTACCCCCAAGGGTGCGATGATTACTCACCGTGCGATCGCCAACCACATGCTCTGGATACAAGAGGCGTTTGGGCTGACGGCTGCCGATCGGGTCTTGCAGAAGACGCCCTTCAGCTTCGATGCCTCGGTCTGGGAGTTTTTCTGGCCCTTGATCGTCGGCGCGCGGTTGGTGATGGCACGGTCGGGCGGGCATCAAGACACCAGTTATCTGGCGCAGGTGATCGCCGCTGAGCAGATCACGACGTTGCAACTGGTGCCGTCGATGTTGGAGGTGTTGTTGGAGGAAGGTGGCGTGAGCCGGCGCCGGAGTTTACGTAGGGTATTCTGTGGGGGCGAAGTGTTGAGTGTGGAGTTGCAAGAGCGGTTCTACACCAAACTTCAGGCGCCGCTCTACAACCTGTATGGGCCAACTGAGGCGGCGATTGATGTCTGTTACTGGCCTTGTCAGCACGAGGATTGGCGGTGGCGGGTTCCGATCGGCCGTCCGATCGCCAACACACGTCTCTACATTCTGGATCAGCGCGGCGAACCTACGCCGATTGGGGTGAGTGGCGAGTTGCAGATTGGCGGAGTGGGAGTGGGTCGCGGATATTGGCAGAGAGCGGAGTTGACAGCCGAGAAGTTTATCCCGGATGAGGTCAGCGGGCTGGCAGGCGAGCGTCTCTACCGGACTGGGGATTTGGCGCGGTACCTGGTGGGTGGTGAGGTCGAATATTTGGGGCGGGCCGACGAACAGGTGAAAGTGCGGGGTTATAGGATCGAATTAGGTGAGATCGAGGCAGTGGTCCGGCAGCAGGCCAGTGTGCGTGAGGCGGTGGTGGTGGTGCGAGGGCAACGTGGTGAAGAAGGTGATGGTGGGAGTGGAAGCCAGCAGTTGGTGTGCTATGTGGTGTGGCAGCACGAGGGTACGGGCGAGGCAGGTGAGGAAGAGTCGACAAAGCAGGCAGTGGGGTCGAAGCCTGAGCGAGTGCCTGAGTTGCGGCAGTTTGTGCGGGAGCGAGTGCCGGAGTATATGGTGCCGGCACAGATCGTGGAGTTGGCTGAGATGCCCTTACTGCCGAACGGGAAATTGGATCGACAGCGGTTGCAAGCGATGGCGGCTGTGCAAGCGGAGTCGAGCCGGGCGCGCTATGCGGGGCCGGGCACAGCGGCGGAAGCGGAGCTGTGCCGGATTTGGGAACAAGTGCTGGGTGTTGAGCGAGTCGGGATTCACGATAACTTCTTTCAACTGGGGGGCGATTCGATCCTCGGCATCCAGATTGTTGCCAGAGCCAAGCAGGCCGGTTTGCAACTCTCTCCCAGGCAGCTTTTCCAGCACCAAACAGTCGCCGAACTGGCAAGCATCGCGGGCACAACATCTCCCGTTAATACTGAGCAGGGAGTGGTTACTGGGCCTGTACCACTAACTCCAATTCAACTTCGCTTCTTTGAGACACACCCGCTTGCGCCGCATCATTACAATCAATCGGTGATGCTGGAGGTCCCTTCGGATCTGGACACCTCGCGGTGGCGGCAGATTGTTTTTCAGCTAATGGTACAGCACGATGGCCTGCGACTGAGATTTCATCGCGCAGAGTCGGGCTGGCGGCAGATCAATGCCCGGATTGAGAATGAGCCTCCTTTTATCGTGGTCGACTTGTCTATTCTTAACAATGAAGAGCAGACGCAGGCTATTGCCACTCTTGCTACTCAATCACAAACCAGCCTGCACTTGTCCGAAGGGCCATTGCTGCGCGCAGTGCTATTTTCCCTTGGCTGTAGGAGACAAGCACGTCTACTTATCATTGCACATCACTTAATAATGGATGGCGTGAGCTGGCGGATTTTGCTGGAAGACTTACAACGTTGCTATGAGCAACTGAGTAGCGGCGAGAGGATCAAGCTGCCGCCGAAGACGACCAGTTTTCAACAGTGGGCGCAGCATTTGAACGAGCAAGCACAGTCTGTCGCAGTGCGGCGAAATCTGGACCATTGGATCGAACTGCTGAGCACTCCGGTCAGTCGCGTGCCGGTGGAACTTGAGAGGGGCATCAACGATGTTGCCTCGGCAGAAACGGTGCGGGTGAAGTTGAGCGAGGAGGAGACTCGCGCCTTATTGCAAGATGTGCCTGCGGCATTCCGGACCGAGATCAATGATGTACTGCTGACAGCGTTGGCCGAGACGTATACGAGGTGGAGCGGGGAGCGTGGGCTGCTGGTGGATGTGGAAGGTCACGGGCGCGAAGAGGTCGCGGGATTGGATGTGACACGCACAGTCGGTTGGTTCACAACCTATTATCCTATCCCTCTTCAGATTGAAGAGTCTGCGGGTGAATTGGAAGACCTAAAGAGCGTTAAAGAGCAGTTGCGGAATGTGTCGCGGTACGGGATGAGCTATACCTTATTATACTACTTATGTGGAGATAAGCAGGTATCGGAGCGCATGCGCGCGTTGCCACAAGCTGAAATCATCTTCAATTATCTCGGACAATTCGATCGAACTCTGGGTAAGAAATCAGAGTTTGCGTCTGCAAGAGAAGACCGGGGTGAGAGCCAGGGGCAACAGGAAATGAGAACTTATCTCTTCGAGATCAATGCTGAGGTGGCCGGAGGCCAATTCCAACTCGCCTGGAGTTTCAGTGCGAATCTGCACTGTCGAGCGACCATCGAAGCTCTGGCCGAAAACTACCTCGCCGCGCTCCGCTGCTTGATCGCACTCCCTCGCACCGATGTGACGCCCGGGATTACGCCATCCGACTTTCCGCTGGCGCGGTTGGAGCAGCGGCAGCTCGACGAATTGCTGCGCGGTGAGCGCGGGATCGAAGATGTGTATCCATTGTCCCCAATGCAGCAGGGGATACTCTTCCATAGTCTCTGCGAGCCGGGATCGGGAGTCTATTTCGTGCAGCAAAGCTACAATATTCGCGGAGAGATTGAGGGTCCAGTGCTTGAGCGTGCATGGCATCAGGTGATTGATCGCCACCCCAGCCTGCGCGCCGCCTTCGCCTGGCATGATTTAGCTGAGCCGCTCCAGATCGTGCGCAGATATGTCAGAACACCCTGGGTGCAGCATGACTGGCGAATGTTGACGCCGGTTGAGCAGCAAGAACGACTCGAAGCATTTTTACGAACCGATCGTGCGCGAGGTTTCGATCTAACGCAGCCACCGTTGATGCGCCACGTGTTGATTCGTCTCTCGGAGGATACCTACCAGTTTATCTGGAGCAATCATCAAATACTGTTGGATGGCTGGTCAGTCATACTGGTTTTAAAGGAGGTTACTGCTCTTTACAACGCGCTTCGCCAAGGCTTGAATCTCCACTTAGAAGAGCGCAAACCATACCGGTACTATATTGAATGGCTGCAAAAACGGAACCTCTTCGATGCAGAAAGGTTCTGGCGAAAAGCGCTCAAGGGGTTTATGGCGCCGACTACTCTCGGCTTTGACCGGGAATGTGAAATCGTGTCAGAGCGGGAAGATAAGTATCGACGGCATCTATTTCAGTGGTCGCTGGACCAGACGGCCGCGTTGCAGTCAATGATCAGAGACCACCAGTTGACTCTGAACACGCTACTGCAGGGCGCTTGGGCCTTGTTGCTGCATAGCTATAGCGGAGAAGATGAGGTCGTATTTGGCGCCACCAGCTCCGGTCGTCCAGCAGAGTTGGCAGGCGTGGAATTTATAGTCGGACTCTTCATCAACACACTGCCGGTCAGAGTGGAGATTGCTGATCGGATGACACTGCTGGATTGGCTCAAGAAACTACAGGAGGAGCAGTCGGAAGTGCGACAGTATGAGTTCAGCCCACTGACACAAGTGCAGGGATGGAGTGGAGTGCCACGCGGTCTGCCGCTATTTGAAAGCCTGCTCGTATTTGAAAACTACCCGGAGGACAAGTCTTTACGCGAGCCAGCTACGGGCTTGAAATTGAGCGGCATGAACATCATCGAACAGACGAATTATCCTCTCACACTCGTGGCTAGCCCAGGAGATCAACTGTCTTTGTCAGTGATCTATGACAGATGCCGCTTTGAGGCCGCGGCAATCAACCGGATCATGGGTCAGATTGAAATATTGTTGAACACCATCGCGGCCCAACCCAAAAGTCGGTTGTGCGACCTCCTACCGCTTCTGCAAGAACAGGAGATGTCTGCTGATGTTCCCGCCATTCATCAGCACGCATATCAAGATGATCGCTTCTCATTTTAATTACCTCTGTCATCATCAACAGAGTGAAGGATAAGCAAATGCGATTGAGAAAGCGCTCTATATTATTAGCCGCAAAGTCCGACAACTGCACTCCAACGGGCATCCGCTTTCGCGCCCTCAATTCCAGCGAGGCAATCAGGTCGCCTGACGGACGGCTGCCGCTCGTCATAGAGCCGGAATCCTCCGAAGAACTTGCGCCCTTACTTGAATGGATCTCTGCTCATACAGCTCTGTTGCATCAGAAGTTGTGTTTACACGGCGGGCTGCTATTTCGCGGATTCAAGGTGATGGACGCGGAAGACTTTGAGCAGGTCGCCTTGAGAGTCGATCCTGATCTGCGTGATAAAAATCCGCTAGACGACGGCCTCAGGCCGCATAATTCCCGGTTCGTGTTCGGAGCGACAAT
>WNGF01003620.1_pt1 | contig 20819 bp, 16 predicted proteins | sample 5400641 | NCBI WGS metagenome assembly WNGF01 (sample SAMN13153371, study PRJNA577476) | soil metagenome | isolation source: 80 cm soil or saprolite under grassland replicate 2 | place: USA:California | collected 2016-06-15 | reverse complement strand
GCCATCCGTAGCTACCTATCCACCGCCGCCAAGCACGGTATGCACTTCTTCGACGCCCTCGTCATGCTCGCCGACGGTCATCCTTGGATGCCCGCAACCGCCTGATCATCAACGGATCACAGGCACCTGACCAGTTACCAGCGAAGAAGCCTGGCTAATTCACGATGAAGCGCTCGCCCTGTATCCAGAGGATGTGGTCGGAGATCCGGCGCTCATTCGGTTCGACCGCGCCACCAGCATGATCCGCGATCGTCAGGTGCCCGATGGCTGTCAATTGGCCGAACAGACATTGCTTGATCTGCCAGCGGAACATCGCACTGACATCTTTATTCGGGCCGCTCGGCGAGTGCTCGGAGCAGTTCCCAGCCATCAAAGGATGCAACCACCGGTGCGGCGCCTCCGGCAAACGCTACGAACATGCGCGGTGGTGCCGAGCCACGAAAATCCGAGACGCGATGCTCAGGACTCTGCCAAATAGCGTTCCAGGGTGTCAACCTTGCTAGTCATTGCATCAGTCACGCCAGGCCGGACATCGGCTTTGAGTACCATGCTGGCCCGAGGCGCGTGGGCAAGTACCGTATCCAGCGCCTGCTTCACGACGCCCATGACTTCATCCCACTCGCCTTCGATGATCGTGAACATGGCGTCGGTCTTGTTAGGCAGGCCACTGGCGCGAACCACACGCACGGCTTCGGATACTGCCCGCCCAACGTCTTCACCGATCCCTAGCGGCGTAATGGAGAAGGCAATGATCATGATGATGACCTTTCGTGGGTGGATAGCGCCGACTGGAGTAACTGGGCCCGCTTGACGAGCCGCCTTGACCGTACGCCGACCGACCAACCGGCGAACGATGTGGTCAGGGGACTAGCCCAGTGCCAGCACCGCTTTCGTACAGGTGAACGCCTCGGCATAGCGGGCGCGGCACTCCATGCCGCGCAGCCGGGCCAGGCCGAGGAACACCTCGTCGTCCCACCAGTCGCGCGCCTTCTGCGAGGGGAAGCAGGCGTGCGCCAGCTCCACCTTGCGCCGGGCCACCTCGTCGGTGAGCGGCAGGTAGACGTTGCGCCGCCCGAGGTCGCCGTCCCACTTGGGAACCTCGTAGTGCAGCACGAGCTGGTCGCGGAAGACCGTGGGCACCTGCTCGGCGACTAGGCGGTGATCCTGGTGCGCGTCGTCCGGGGCCGGGCAGACGACCAGATCGGGTGCGAGCACGGTAGCCGCCTCGTGCAGCAGCTCCTTGACCGCCCCCCAGTGCGCCGGCAGGCGGCCGTCGGGCAACTCATGCAAGGCGAAGGAGAGCTCGGCGCCGGGCAGGAACGCCGCCGCGGCCGCTCGCGCCTCCGCCTGGCGTTCGGGGGTACCAGTGCACAGTACATAGTGGACACGTACCCCGGGAACCGTGGCCGCAAGCGACAGCAGCAGGCCTCCGGCGGCGAGCTCGATGTCGTCCGGGTGCGCGCCGAGCGCCACCATCGACCGCACGCCCGCAAGCGACAGGGCGAGCATCCCCTTACCCGGCCAGGACGCCGTCGGTGGTCAACGCCGACAGGGTCAGCGGCGCGGTTCCTCTGCGCTGCGGGTCCCAGAGCATCCACGGGCACTGTCCACGATGGAACATGTCCTCCAGCTCGGCCCGGTCCTTGAACGTGTCGGCGGCGCGCCAGAACCCGTTGTAGCGCTGGGCGAGCAGCCGGCGCTCGGGCACCAGCCGGCTGAAGGCATGCGGCACCATGTCCTCGCCGTCGCGCAGGACGTCGAAGATGGCCGGCCGCAGGACGAAGTAGCCGCCGTTCTCCCACTGCATCAGCTCGCGGACTTCGCGTACGCCGCTGACCTGACCCTCCTCGTCGATCTCCACCACGTGATGGGTCGAGACCGGCGGCACCGCCAGCATGCTCGCCACCGCCTGCGGGTTGCTCCGGAACCGGTCGATCAGCTGGTCCAGCCGCGCGTCGGTGAGCGTGTCGGCGTAGTTGGCGAGGAACATCTCCTCATCCTCGACGAGCGACCGCACCCGCATCAGCCGCTCGCCGATCGACGAGCGCAGCCCGGTGTCGATGAACGAGATGTTCCAGTCCGTGATGTCGGTGCTGTGCATCTGGATGTCCCGGCCGCCGGCCACGAGGGTGAAGTCGTTGGACAGCGTCTCGTCGTACCGGATGAAGTAGTCCTTCACCGCGGCGGCGCCGTAGCCGAGGCAGAGGATGAAGTCGGTGTGCCCGAAATGCGCGTAGTAGCGCATGACGTGCCACAGCAACGGCCGGTCCCCGATCATGTTCATCGGCTTCGGCGCGCTGGCCGCCCCTTCGCGCATGCGCATGCCGAGGCCACCGCAGAACAGGACCACCTTCACGGCCGGACCACCTCCAGTTGGGGGATCGGGAAGACCAGGCGCCCACCCCAGTCGCCGACGTAGGACAGCTGTGCGGTCAGCTCGGTCCGCAGGTTCCAGGGCAGGATCAGCACGTAGTCCGGACGGTCGGCGGCGACGCGGTCCGGGTGGTGGATCGGGATGTGCGTGCCGGGCAGGAACCTGCCCTGCTTGTACGGGCTGCGGTCCACCGTGTACGCCAGCAGGTCCGACCGGATGCCGCAGTGGTTGAGCAGCGTGTTGCCCTTGCCTGGGGCGCCGTAGCCGACCACGGTCTTGCCCTCGGCCCGCGCCCCGAGCAGGAACGTGACCAGGTCCCGCTTGATGCCGAAGACCGCCTCGGCGAACCCGGCGTGCCCGGCGACCGAGTGCAGGCCGGCGGCCTCCTCGGCGGCCAGCACCGCCTTGACGTTCGACGAGGGCTCGCCGGCGGCCTCGGCGGGGCGGGCGTGTACCCGCAGCGAACCGCCGTGCGTGCTCAGCTCCTCGACGTCGACCACGATCAGTCCGCCGGTGGCGAGCGCCCGCGCCGCGGTCAGGAGCGTGAGGTACTGGTAGTGCTCGTGGTAGATGGTGTCGTACTGGCGGCGCTCGATCAGCCGCAGCAGGTGCGGGAGCTCCAGGGTGACCAGGCCGGTCGGCTTGACCAGGGCGGCCAGGCCCGCGGTGAAGTCGCGGATGTCGGGCACGTGTGCGTACACGTTGTTGGCCGCGACCAGGTCGGCTCGCCCGTACCGCCCGGCCACCTCGGCGCCGGTGACCGCCCCCAGGAACCGCACCTCGGTGCGGATGCCCTTGGCGCGCGCCACCTCCGCGATGTTGGCGGCCGGCTCCACCCCGACGACCGGGATCCCGGCGGCCACGAAGTGCTGCAGCAGGTACCCGTCGTTGCTGGCCACCTCGGTGACGAGGGAGTCGGGGCCGAGCCCGAGCCGGTCGACCATCTCCTCGGCGTACCGCTTGGCGTGCGCCACCCAGGAGTCCGAGTACGACGAGAAGTACGCGTAGTCGGAGAAGATCTCCTCGCCCGGAACGTACGGCGGTAGCTGCACCAGCAGGCATGCCGAGCAGATGCGTACGTGCAACGGGTAGAACGTCTCCGGACCGTCCAGCCGGTCGGCGGCGAGATAGCTTTCACACAGCGGCGACATGCCAAGGTCGACAAACGTTTCGGTCAGCCGCGCGTCACACAGCCGGCAGTTCGCCGCAACCATCGCACCCCCTGGTAGACCTGCCGACAACCTAGTATCCAGGGCACCGGGCCAAGGGCGCCCGGTCGGAAAGCCGTCAGTCCCGGCGGGTGGCTGCGGCGTTTGGGTTAGTTTTGCTCGTCTCGTATTGGTGTCGCGGTATGGGGGCTTCACACATGCGTGTCCTGGTCACCGGCCATGAGGGGTACCTCGGAAGCGTGCTCGTTCCCCGCCTCACGGCGGCCGGCCACGAGGTCGTGGGCCTCGATGTCGGGCTCTTTGCCGACTGCGTGCTGGGACCGGCCCCGCAGGAGGTGCCGGCGCTGCGGACCGACCTGCGTGACGTGACAGCCGACGACCTCGCGCCGGTACGCCCGGAGGCGGTCATCCACCTCGCGGCGCTGTGCAACGACCCGCTCGGCAACCTCGACCCCGACCTGACCTATGACATCAACCACAGCTCGACGCTCCGCCTCGCCAAGGCGGCCAAGGCGGCCGGCGCCACTCGGTTCCTCTTCTCCTCCTCGTGCAGCCTCTACGGCGCCGGGCCCGACGACACCCCGCTGGACGAGGATGCCGCGTTCGCGCCGCTGACCCCGTACGGCGAGTCGAAGATCCTCAGCGAGCGCGACCTGAGCGCGCTCGCCGACGACGACTTCTCGCCGGTGTTCCTGCGCAACGCCACGGCGTACGGGTTCTCCCCCCGGCTGCGCGGCGACCTCGTGGTCAACGACCTTGTCGCGCACGCCCTGCTGATCGGCGAGGTACGGCTGCTCAGCGACGGGTCGGCCTGGCGGCCACTGGTGCACGCCGAGGACATCGCGGCGGCCTTCCTCGCCCTGCTTGAGGTGCCCCGCGAGCGCGTCCACAACCGCGCGTTCAACGTCGGGCAGAGTGACGAGAACTACCTCATCCGCGATGTCGCCGAGCAGGTACGTGAGCTCGTCGGCGGGACGGTCACGTTCGCCGGCGGCGCCAGCGCCGACAAGCGCAACTACCGGGTCTCCTGTGACCGGATCCGGCGCGAGATACCCGAGTTCCAGCCACAGTGGACACTGGCCAAGGGCATCGAGGAGCTGGCCGACGCCTACGAGCGGTACGGCCTGACCCTCGACGCGCTGACCGGCGCGCGCCACCAGCGGCTGCTGCGGATCCGCGCGCTGCGCGAGGCGGGGCTCATCGACGACCACCTGCGGTGGACGACTCAGTAGCCGGCATTCAGCGGAGCACGTACGCGCAGGGGAGCTCGGCCCGCCACGGCGGGACGTCCTCGTGCGGCGGCAGCGGCAGCGTGGCCGTGCCGGCCGGCGTACCGTGGCACGCCGCCCGGGCCTGCTGGAGCTCGGCGCTCCACCGCGGCCCGTCCGCCCGGGTGTTGTCGACGACCCGCAGGTTCACCGCCCAGACCACGGCCAGCAGGGCCGCGAGCGCGTAGAGCGGGGCCAAGGCCCGCCGGCCCGCGGGGGATGGCGCCGGGCCGGGTTGCAGCGCCGCGACCATCGCGGTGACCAGCAGCATGACCGGTGCCGCGGCGTAGCGCGGGATGGCCGCTCCTTCGAGCGTGACCGGCAGGGCGTAGAGGGCGACGCTGTACACCAGCGCCATCCCGGCCAGCGGCCAGCTCGGGCGCGTCGAGCCCCGCCAAGCGAGCGCCGCCACCACCGCGAGCAGCAGCCACGCCACCGCGGTCAGGGCGAGCCACCGGACCGCGTGGGTGTCGGTCCCGAGCGCCCGTTCGCCGAGCATCGCGTCGGGCACTACGCGAAGCACGTAGCCTTTCGCGACCGGTACCGGGTTGGGTGACAGGTGGCGGGAGCTGGATCCGGTGAGCAGGCCGGTGACCTGTACCGCGACGCCGGCGGCGAGCAGCGCCGCGAGGACCAGGCCGTGCCGGTCCCGCCCGCCTTCGGGCGGTCGCCGTACCACCCGCAGCAGCGCGAGCGGAAGGTAGATGAGGACCAGGATGTCGCTGAAGGCGACCAGCACGACGACGGCGGCGGCGACCACCCGGCCGGCGAGGCTTCTGGGCCGCCAGATCAGCGCCCAGAAGACGGCGTACAGGCCGGCCCAGTGCAGGTTGGCGGGCGAGTTGGAGTTCTCGTTCGCCAGCGGCATCACGATGACCACCGCGGAGACGAGCAGGCGGGACAGCGTCGAGCGCAGGTGCGCGCCGCTGGCGACGAAGACGAACAGCGCGATCAGCGCGGTGCACACCGCTGCCCCGATCGCCAGCCCCGCCGCGGCCAGCTCCGGCGGCAGGTACGAGACCAGCTGCGCGAGCAGCCGGGGTACCAGGTGGTAGTAGCCGGCGTACGAGGTGGCGACCGCGTCCAGCGGGCCATTGTTCACCGCCGCGCTGAGGAAGATCTGGCCGTCCTCGGCCCACACCGTGTCGAGCGGGCCGACACCAGGCTGGCGCAGCAGGCTCACCGCGGTACCGGCGAGGACCGCGCCCGTACCCAGACCCACGCTGCTCCACCGCAGCGGTCGGGCGGGCGCCGCCGCGAACAGCGACGTGGCTCCGGTGTAGAGGTCGGCGATGGCCCTGCGTGCGCCGCGGCGGGACACAGGCGCGGCAGTCGCGGTCAATCCAGCACCCCCGTATGTTCAGCAGGCGGTTCGATGCTATTGGACCGCGCTGTGGACCGCGCCGCTCGCAATGTCCAGAAGGCGACACGGCCGCTGGGTCCGTACGCTGAGGACCGTGACGCGCAGCGCGAGGACCGCCCATGGCGGGCCGGCCCCGGCGGAGCCTGGCCGGGACGGCATGGGCGTAGCAGCTAGCCAGGCGGCGCGACCCATCCGGGCCAACTCGATCCTGCCGGCCAACCGGACCGACATCGAGCTGCACACGGCCCACGGCCTCACACTCGTCGGTGAGCTGGCGCTGCCGGTGGCCGGCCAGCCGGTGGCCACGCTGGTCTGCCTGCACCCGTTGCCCACCCATGGCGGCACGATGGACAGCCACATCCTGCGCAAGGCGGCCTGGCGGCTGCCGGCCCTCGCCGGCATCGCCGTGCTGCGGTTCAACACCAGGGGCACCACGAGCGAACGCGGCACGAGCGACGGCGCCTTCGACGGCGGCGTGGGGGAGCGCTTCGACGTGGCCGCCGCGATCGAGTACGCGGAGTTCGCCGACCTGCCCGACATCTGGTTACTGGGCTGGTCGTTCGGCGCGGACCTGGTGCTGCGCTACGGCTGCGACCCCAGCGTGGTGGCGGCGATCCTGCTCTCCCCGCCGCTGCGCTCGGTCACGCCGGACGATCTCGAGGTGTGGCGGGCGTCGGGAAAGCCGGTCACCGCCCTGGTGCCCGAGCTCGACGACTACCTGCGTCCCGACGCGGCCCGTGCGCGGTTCGCCGCGATCCCGCAGGCCGAGGTGGTCGGCGTCGCCGGGGCCCAGCACTTATGGGTCGGCGACGCCGAGCGGGTCCTCGACGAGATCGTGCGCCGGGTGGCGCCGTCGGTCGGGCCGCTGCCCACGGAGTGGGACGGGTCGATGGAGCTGTACGAGCCGGCCGGCTAGCGCACCGGCGCGCGTCGCGCTAGGCAGCTCACCATTACAACCGCCCGTCCGCGACCGCCTGGGTCACCCAGGGGATCACCTCGTCGAGCATTTCTTCCAGCCCGGTGGTGGCTTCGAAGCCGAGCACCTCACGGGCCTTGGTTACGTCGGGGACGCGCTTGTGCACGTCGTACTCGAACGGCTCGTCGTGCGCCAACCGCAGCGGTACACCCGGCCCCTTGATCTTTCGCCAGATCACCTCGGCCAGCTCGGCGACGGTCGTCGAGCGCGCCGTGGAGAGGTTGAAGTCCTCGTTCAACGCGGCCGGGTGCTCCATCGCGGTCACAATCCCCCGGGCCAGGTCACCGCCGTACGTGTAATGCCTGACCTGCGTGCCGTCGCCCAGGATGTGCAGCGGGTCCTGGCCCTTGAGCACCTTCTGCACGAGGTCGGGGACCACGTGGGACATGGCGAGCTTCACGTTGCCGGAGAGCACCTCGGCTTCGCCGAGCGCCCGGCCCTCGCCGACGCCCACACAGTTGAACGGCCGCACGATCGTGTACGGCAGGCCGTACTGGTCGAACGCGGCGCGGGCGAAGTACTCCACGGCGAGCTTCTGGAAGCCGTACGACGACAGCGGCGGCGGGATGCGCCGCTCGTCGCCCTCCTTCGATGGCCACCGGTCGGTCGACTCGAACACCATCGACGAGGACAGGTAGGTCACCTTCTGCAGGCGTCCCTCGCGGTGGGCGCGGATCGCCGCGTCGCACGAGGCGGCCATGATGCGCTCGTTCGTGGCGAGCAGGTCATAGGCGTAGGCGTGGAAGTACGAGATCCCGCCGATCATCGCCGCGCCGGCGACGAACTGGTCACAGTCGGCCAGCAGCTCGGTGAGCAGCGCCACATCGCGGGCGTCACCCTGCACGAACCGGTACCCGGGGTCGCCGTCGTACGAATGCGAGACCGGCCCGTACTTCGAGTAGTTGTCGACGCCCACCACCCGGTGACCGCGCCCGAGCAGCTCCTGCACGACGTAGCCGCCGATGAAGCCCGCCGAGCCGGTGACCAACACCTTTGCCACGAAGTCTCCTTCTGCTTTAGGCCGGACTTAGACCCGGACGCCCTGCCCGGTCAGGCCCCACATGTCGATCACCGGTCGATGCGTGCTCAGCCGGGCGTACTCGGCATGCGGTGCGGCGATCACGAGCACGTCAGCGCTGGCGAGCACCTCATCGAGCTCGAGGAACCGCTCGTCTTTGATGTACGGGTCGGTGCACAGCACCGCCTTGGCCTTCAGCGTCAGGATCTTCCGCAGCTTGTATGCCAGGCTCTCCCGCGGGTCGTCGCTGCCCGCCTTGAACGCCATGCCGAGCACGCCGACTGTGGTCTCCGCCAGGTCGAAGCGGTCCTCCAGCCGCGACACCAGGTACAGCGGAAGCCCTTCGTTGACCAGCATCGCCGCGTGACCGAGCACGAAGTTGTTCTTGTTGAACGCGGCGAGCTGCATGGTGTCCTTGAGCAGGCAGGGGCCGGCCGCGAAGCCCGGCCCCGGCATGTCGGCCGCTCGCGGGTAGTCGTACCGGATCGCGTGGCGGATGCGTTCGAAGTCCAGCCCGAAGTCGTTGGCCATCATCCAGAACTGGTTGGCCGTGGCGAACTTGATGTAGCGCCACGTGTTGGTGAACAGCTTGGCGAGCTCGGCCTCTTCACATTCCAGCGGCACGATCTGGTCGGTCAGGTACCGGAAGAGCTTCTCCGCCCGCTGCGCCGCCTGCGGCGCGCGCGCCGCCACGATCTGCGGCAGCTCGAACAGCTCGGTGAGCGCCTTACCCTCGGCGATGCGCTCCGGGCAGAACGCCACATCGACCCGCTTACCCAGGCGTCGCAACAGCTTCTCGGTCAGCGCCGTCACGCCGGGGTACACCGTGCTGCGCAGCACCACGAGCTGGCCGTCGACGAGGTGGTCGGCGCAGCGCTCCAGCGCCCGCGGCACCGCACCGAGATCCGGGTTCAGGTGCTCGTCGACCGGGGTGCCCACCACGACGACCAGGTGCTCGGCGGTCGCCACGCTGGCCGGGTCGGTCGTCGCGGTCAACCGTCCATTGCGGAGGACATCGACGAGCACCGCATCGGCACGCTCCTCCGCGAACGGCATGACACCCGCGTTCACCGTGGCGACCGCGCTGGCGTTGATGTCGTACAGCGTGACGGTCCGGCCGCGAGAGGCGAACGCGATGCCGAGTGGTAGCCCGACCCGCCCGCAACCACCGATGATGACCACGTCGCGGGCGAACGGATCTGACCCCACGCTTTCCTCCCCCAGGCGACGACGAGTACGGCCGGGAGCCCGACCGTGCGACTTGTTGAGACTAGAAGCGCTGATCTGGCTGGCTGACGTTATGTCCGCAAGGCGACACGAGCCGCGCAGGCCCAGGTCACTCGGCGTCGGCCCCGACCTTCTCGGATTCGGACCCGACCTTTTCCTTCTCGGGTTCGAGGACCGACGAGTCGGCGGCCCCGTTGGCCGTCGTCTGAGTGGGGATCTTCTCCTCGCCTTCGGCTTGCTTCCGCGCCTCGGCGACGACCTGTTTCGCTTCGACACGAGCGGCGCTGAGAATGCCCTCCGCGTCCGTGTGAGCCGCGTCGTGCACCTGCTTGGCGGCCGCGTCCCACTCCTCCCGTACGGCCGTTAACCGGCGTTCGGCCTCGGCGACCCGCTCGTCCGCCTTGGTCGCGCGTTGTTCAGCCTTGGTCGCCTGCTGTTGCAGCTCGGTCGCCCGCTGGTCCGCTTCGGCTGCCCGTTGTTCGGCCTCGGTCGCCTGCTGCTGCAGCCCCGTCGCGCGCCGGTCCACTTCGGTCGCCCGTTGTTCGGCCTTGGCTGCGCGCTGTTCGGCCTTGGTGGCCTGCTGCCGCAGCTCGGTCGCGCGCCGGTCGGCGTCGGTTGCTCGTTGTTCGGCCTCGGCCGCCCGTTGGTCCGCTTCGGCCGCTCGTTGTTCGGCCTTGGTGGCCTGCTGTTGCAGCTCGGTCGCGTGCCGGTCCGCTTCGGTCGCCCGTTGTTCGGCTCCGGTCGCCCGTTGTTCGGCTTCGGTCGCCCGTTGTTCGGCTTCGGTCGCCCGTTGTTCGGCTTCGGTCGCCCGCTGCTGCATCTCGGCCGCCTGCTGCTCGGCTTCTCCGGCTCGCGCTTGCGCTTTGGCAATGTCGCGGCGAGCCGTGTCCGCCTGCCGCCGCAGCTTCTCCGACTCCAGCCGGAGCTTCTCGGCCTCCAGCCGGAGCTTCTCGGCCTCCTGACCGACCTTGTCCTTATCCTGCCGCGCCTGCTTGAGCTGGCGCTGCGCCTCCTCGACCTGCCGGCGGCCGTCGGCGACCTCCTGTGCCACCTCGGCGGCCGTCGCCCGCGCTGCGGTCAGGATCTGCTCGGCTTCCCCATTCGCGCTGGCCCGGGCCTGGTCGGCCGCGGCCAGAGCCGCCGTGCGGATCTCATCTGCGTCGGCCTGAGCCGCGCTGCGGATCTGGCTCGCCTCCGCCTGAATCGTGGCGTGCATCTCGTTTGCGTCGGCCGCCGCCCCGGCGCGGATCTGGTCCGCCTCGGTCTGACCCGTGCTGCGGATCTGGTCCGCCTCGGTCTGAGCCGTGCTGCGGATCTCATCCGCCTCGGTTTGCGCCTTCGCGTGGATCTGGTTCGCCTCGGCCTGCGCCTTTGCGTGGATCTGGCTCGCATCGGCTTGAGCCCTGTCGTGGATCTGGTCCGCCTCGGCGTGAGCCGTGCTGCGAATCTCATCCGCGTCGGCCTCAGCTTGGTCGTGAATCTGCTCGGCGTCGGCCTGAGCCTTGGCATTGATCAGCTCCGCCTGGGCCTGAGCCGCCGAGCGGACCTGCTCGGCGTACTCGTCAGCGGCGGCTCGCGACCTCGCCAGCTCCGCCTCCAAGGTCTGGCGGGTGGCGGCCGCGTCTTCCACGGCGCGCAGGATGCCGTCGGCCTCGACCCTGGCCGCGGCGAGTATGCGCTCCGCTTCGGCCTGCCCGGCGGCGCGGATCTGGACCGCCTCCGCCTGTGCGGCCAGCCGGAGCTGTTCCACCTCGGCCTGTGCGGTTTCGCGCATCTTCGCCACGTCGCTCTCGGCCGCCCGCCGGAGGTTCGTGGCGTGCTGGCTCGCCTGCGCCCGCATCTGGGCCGCTAGCTGCTCGGTGTGGCTGCGAAGCGCCGCCGCATGCTTTTCGGTCTGCTCGGCGAGGCTGGCCGCCTTCGCCTCGGCCTGGCCGCGCACCTGAGCCGCGTACTGGTCGGCCTCGGTGCGCATCGCCTGGTACTCCTGCTGCATGGCCGACCGGCGTTGACCGTGCTCTTGGTCGAGCTGCGCGCGCACCATCTGCGCCTGCGCCTCGGCCTCGCCTCGAACCTGCTCGACATAGGCCGCCGCGGCTTCGGTGACCCGTCGCGCCTCCTGCTGCGCCGACGCGAGCAACGCCTCGGCTTCGGCGCGCATGCGGGCCCCGAGCCGCTGCGCCTCGGCCACCTCGGCACGGACGCTGGCGCGCTCCTCCGCGCTTGCGCGTTCCTCGTCCTTGCGCCGGGCGGCGAGCGCGATCTCGAAGTCCCGCTCCGCATGCGAGGTGCGCTCGTTGGCGTCGGCGAGCATCCGCTCGGCCTGGCCGCGCAGGTCGGCGATCTCCTGTGCCGCGCCGGCCCGGATCGCCTCGGCTTGTTCCTCGGCCAGCGCCAGGATCTGCTCGACCCGGGCTCCGAGGTGCCGGAACGACACCCCGCTGCTGACCGATGTCTGGCGCCGGGCCTGCATCACTTCGAGCTGGAGCTGCTGCACCTGAGTGACGAGGGCCTGGATCTGGCCGAGCATCTCGTCGCGTTCGACGATCAAGGCGGCGTTCTCCGCCTCGATCGCGGAGAGATGGCGATCCACCTGATCGCGTTTGTAGCCTCGAACGACAACGTCGAAGCCCGGCTCCGACCCGAAAGCGTCGCCGAGTGCGGAAAGTTCTCCGCCTTGCGCCATGACACCATCCTCACACGCGACATCCCGCCACGCTCGGCCCACACCGGCATGACGGGACGTGCGTTTCTCCCCGTACGGTAAAGCGTCTGCCGGTTCGGCAGTGACGCTCGATGATGTCACATGAAGTTGAGCGTCAGCCCGAGACCCTCGACCCTTCGCCGGACCTGTCGCCCTTGCGCTCTGACTTGCCCTCCGTGGCGGCCGGGAGGACCGACGGAACGATGCCGGCCAGGCCGGACAACATCTGCCCCAGCTGCGAGGTGACCGCGTCCTTCTGGCGCGTGAGGTCGTCGACCTCGCGGCGTGCCGCCTGGGTGGTCAGCTCCGCCTCGTTGCGCGCCTCGGTGAGGGTGCGGTGTGCCTCGGCGCGAGCCTCGTTGATCGTCTTGTCGGCCAGTGCCTTGGCCTTCTCGGTGGTGTCGGAGGCGATGCGCTCGGACTCGACCCGCCGGGCCTCGGCCCGCTGCTCGATCTCCTTGGCCCGGTCCTCGGCCGCGCGGGCCCGTATCTCCGCCTCGGCGATCATCTTCTGAGTGCGTTGGACCGCGCCCGTGTGCCGCTCGGTCTCCTCGCGCTCGGCCCGCTCGCGGCGCTCGGCGAGCTCCAGAGCGAGCGACTGCAGGTCCTTGTCGCGCTTGTCGCGCGCGTCGGTGAGCATCTTGATCGCTTCGGCGCGCTTCTCCTCGGCCTCGCGGGCCACCTTCGCGCGCAGCTGGGTGATCTCGCGCTCGGCCGTCGCCCGCAGCGTCGACACCTCCCGCTCGACCGTGGCCGTCAGCTCGGCCACCTCGTGCGCGGTCGTGGTGCGCAGCTGCTTGGTCTCGCGCTCGGCATCGGCGCGTAGGCTGTCGGCCTCGCGGCGGGCCTGGACGCGTACCTCAGCCGCCTCGCGCTCGCCGGCGGTGCGCACGTTGCTCGCCTCGCGCTCGGCGCTGGCCTTCATCGCGGCCGCCTCGGCGCGGGCCTTGTCAGTGATCTCGCGCGCCTCCAGGCGGGCCGCGGAGAGGATGCCCTCCGACTCCCGCTTGGCGTCGCCGCGGTGGTCGTTGGCCTGTTCCTCGGCGAGGCGCAGGATCTGCTCGACCCGGGTGCCCAGGCCGGACAGCGTGGGCTTGCGGTTCTCCTCGAGCTGCTTGGTGCTGTCGGTCAGCTTCTGCTCGACGGTGCTGATCCGCTGCTCGGCTTGACGCAGGCGGCGCTGCGCCTCGTTCAAGCGTTGTTCGGCTTCGACACGGGCCATTTCGGCCTTGTTGAGGTTGGTCGCCAGCCGTTGGACGGCGTCATCGACCTGGGTGCGGTCGTAACCGCGCAGAACAACGCTGAACTCCTGAGGCGGGTTCGCGTTGTCGAAGAAGGCAAGGTTGGACTGCGGCTGCTGGGGCATTGGCACATACTCGCAGACTCACCCGGGGCTTTCGCAAGACCGGGGTACTATCCGGGTCCGCCGGATCTTACTGTCCGCGAAAGCGGTTGATCGCCTCCAGATTGCGGGCGCGCAGCTGCTGATCTCGTACCCCCAAGCCGTCCACCGGCGCCAAGCAGCGCACGCCCACCTTGCCCTGATGCGCGTTGCGATGGACCTCGTACGCCGCCTGACCGGCCTGCTCCATGGGATAGGTCTTCGACAGCGTCGGGTGGATACGGCCCCGGGCGATCAACCGGTTGGCCTCCCAGGCCTCCCGGTAGTTGGCGAAGTGGCTGCCGACGATGCGCTTGAGGTGCATCCAGAGATAACGGTTGTCGTACTGGTGCAGGAAGCCGCTCGTGGATGCGCAGGTGACGACGGTACCGCCGCGCTTGGCCACGAAGACGCTCGCGCCGAAGGTCTCCCGGCCCGGGTGCTCGAAGACGATGTCCGGGTCGTCGCCGCCGGTCAGCTCCCTGATCCGCTCGCCGAAGCGCCGCCACTCGGCGGGGTCCTGGGTGTGCTCGTCGCGCCAGAACCGGAACCCCTCGGCGGCGCGGTCGATCACGAGTTCTGCCCCCATGCGCCGGCACAGCTCCGCCTTCTCCGGGCTGGACACCACGCACACCGGAACCGCCCCGCCGCCCAGCGCCAGCTGCGTGGCGTAGCTGCCCAAGCCACCCGAGGCGCCCCAGATGAGTACGGTGTCACCCTGCTTCATCTGGGCACCGTGATGGGAGACGAGCTGGCGGTACGCCGTCGAGTTGACCAGCCCCGGGCAGGCGGCCTCCTCCCAGGTGAGGTGGCGCGGCTTGGGCATGAGCTGGTTCGCCTTGACCAGGGCCAGCTCGGCGAGCCCCCCGAAGTTGGTCTCGAAGCCCCAGATCCGCTGCTGCGGGTCGAGCAGCGTGTCGTCGTGCCCGGCCGCGTCTTCCAGCTCGACGCTCAGGCAGTGCGCGACGACCTCGTCGCCCGGCTTCCACTTGGTGACACCGGCACCGACGCGCAACACCACCCCGGCGGCGTCCGAGCCGACCACGTGGTACGGCAGGTCGTGCCGCTTGCCCAGGTCAGAGAAGCCGCCGTAGCGCTTGAGGAACGCGAAGGTCGGGATCGGCTCGAAGATCGAGGTCCACACGGTGTTGTAGTTGACGGCGCTGGCCATGACCGCGACCAGCGCCTCGCCCGGCCCCAGTTCGGGGGTGGGCACCTCCTGGACGTGCAGCGACTTGCGAGGGTCCTTGTCGCGGTTGTCCATGCCCGCGAAGATCTCCGTCTCCTCGGCGCGCACCACGACACCGCAGTAGCTGTCGGGCACCGGCAGACCGGCGATGCCGGCCAGCTCGCCGGCTGGGTCGGCGGCGTGCTCGGCCGACAAGATGGCGTCCCGGATGCGCTCCATAGTCACGACGTTACTGACCAGTAGCAGAGGTACGGAACCAGACGGAACCAGTTTGTGAACAAACCCACGTGACTCACCCGCCCGCCGGCTCCACTCGCTCGCTCGCCGGCTCCACCAGCTCCACGAGGACGCCGCCGGCGTCCTTGGGATGCACGAAGTTGATCCGCGAGCCGGCCGTGCCGCGCCTGGGCGACTCGTAGAGCAGCCGTACCCCGCGCCCGCGCAGCGCCGCGCAGGTGGCGTCGATGTCGGCCACCGTGTACGCGACCTGCTGGACCCCGGGACCGCTGCGCTCCAGGAAGCGGCCGATCGGCGAGTCGGGCGTCAGCGGCGCGAGCAGCTGCACGCAGCCGCCCTCGTCCGACGGGCCCACCGCCAGCATCGCCTCGCGGACGCCCTGCTCGGCGTTCTCCTCGACGTGGACACAACGCATCCCGAAGATCCGTTCGTAGAACCCGATCGCCTCATCCAGATCTGTGACGGCGATCCCTACATGGTCGATGCGCAGCAGTCCGGTCTCGGTCATGGCACTAGTCTGGACCGAACCAGCGTTCAGCTTTCCGGTGGGGGCGACCATGACCTCGGTAATCGTCAACGGCGCACGTACCCCGATGGGCCGCCTGCTCGGCGGGCTCAAGGATCTTCCGGCGACCAGGCTCGGCGAGGTCGCGATCCGGGCCGCCCTGGAGCGCTCCGGTATCTCGCCAGACCAGGTGCAGTACGTGATCATGGGTCAGGTGCTACAGGCCGGCTGCGGTCAGATCCCGGCCCGGCAGTCGGCGGTCGCCGCCGGCATCCCGATGAGCACGCCCGCGCTGACGGTGAACAAGGTGTGCCTGTCGGGCCTCGACGCGATCGCGCTGGCCGACCAGCTCATCCGGGCCGGCGAGGTCGAGATCGTGGTGGCCGGCGGGATGGAGTCGATGACCAACGCGCCCCACCTGCTGCTCGGCCAGCGGCAGGGGTACAAGTACGGCGACGTCGTCATCAAGGACCACATGGCGCTGGACGGGCTGACCGACGCGTACGACGCCGTCTCGATGGGCGAGTCGACCGAGCGTCACAACTCCAGGCTGAACATCAGCCGCGAGGAGCAGGACGCGTTCGGGGCTGCGAGCCACCAGCGGGCCGCCTCCGCCCAGAAGAATGGTGTCTTCGCCGAGGAGATCGCGCCGGTCGAGCTGCCGCAGCGGCGCGGTGACCCGATCGTGGTCAGCGAAGACGAGCAGATCCGCCCAGAGACGACGGTCGAGTCGCTGGCCAAGCTCAAGCCCGCCTTCACCCGCGATGGCACGATCACGGCCGCCACGTCCTCGCCCATCTCCGACGGCGCGTGCGCGGTGGTCGTGATGAGCAAGCGCAAGGCCGATGAGCTCGGGCTGGAGTGGCTCGCCGAGATCGGCGCGCACGGCAACGTCGCCGGCCCGGACAACTCGCTGCAGTCCCAGCCGGCCAACGCGATCCGGCATGCGTTGGGCAAGGCTGGGCTGTCCGTCGACGACCTCGACCTGATCGAGATCAACGAAGCCTTCGCGTCGGTGGCCATCCAGTCAATGCGCGATCTCGGCGTCAGCGCCGACAAGGTCAACGTCAACGGTGGTGCGATCGCGCTCGGCCACCCGATCGGCATGTCCGGTGCCAGGCTGGCGCTGACCCTCGCACTGGAGCTCAAGCGGCGCGGCGGCGGGCTCGGCGCGGCCGCGCTTTGCGGCGGCGGCGGCCAGGGCGACGCCCTCCTGCTGCGAGTACCCGCGAAGTGAGGGCCGGCACCAGGGACGTACCCACGCTGGTGGGCCGCGCGCGCCAGGGTGACCCGCGCGCGGTGGCCCGCCTGATCTCGCTCGTGGAGAACGACGACCCGGCGCTGCCCGACATCGCCGCCGCGTTCGCACCCCACACGGGCGAGGCCCAGGTCATCGGCCTCACCGGCGCCCCGGGCGTCGGCAAGTCCACGACCACCAACGAGCTGGTCCGCTGCTACCGCCAGGATGGCCGGCGGGTCGGCGTGCTCGCGGTCGACCCGTCCAGCCCCTTCACCGGCGGGGCGATTCTCGGCGACCGGGTCCGGATGCAGGACCACGCCACCGATCCCGGCGTCTACATCCGGTCCATGTCCAGCCGCGGCCACCTGGGCGGCCTCGCCTCGGCGACCCCGCAGGCGGTTCGCGTGCTGGAAGGCGCCGGATGCGAGGTTGTGCTCGTGGAGACCGTCGGCGTCGGCCAGGCCGAGGTCGAGGTGGCCAGCCTCGCCGACACCACGCTCGTGCTGCTCGCCCCCGGCATGGGCGACGCGATCCAGGCGGCCAAGGCCGGCATCCTGGAGATCGCCGACGTGTTCGTGGTCAACAAGGCCGACCGGGACGGCGCCGACGCGACCTACCGCGACATCCAGGGGATGATCGGGCTCGGCGAGCGCGGTCCGGGCGAATGGCGCCCGCCGGTGGTCCGGGCGGTCGCCGCCCGCAGCGAGGGCATCGACGGCATCATGGCCGCGATCGACAAGCACCGGGCGTGGCTGGAGTCACACGGCGAGCTGGTCCGCCGGCGCGAGGCGCGGGCCGCCGCCGAGGTCGAGGCGATCGCGCTCGGCGAGCTGCGCGAACGCATCGGCTCACTGCGCAACGGTACGGCCTTGCCAGCGCTCGCCGCCCGGGTCGCAGCCGGTGAGCTGGACCCGTACGCGGCCGCCCACGAGCTTCTCACCAAGCTCGACACCTAAGTAAGGTGTGCGTGGCTAGCTGAGGGAGGGCAGATCGGCCGCCAGCGGACGGAGCGGCGACTGGTCTGGGCCGCAAGGCGAAGCTCGCGGGCCAGACTGGTCGGAGGAGTCCGCGGTCAAGCGGCCGGAACCAGGAGGCACATCGTGACGGCCTGGACCGTCATGCTGCGGGGGATCAGGTATCGCGCCGGCAGGTCGTTCGTGGTGTTCGTCCTGGCGCTGCTGGCGACGACCGCCGCAGTGCTCATCCCCGGGTACAGCCGAGCGGCCCAGCAGTCGGTCCTCACCGACGGCCTGCGCGGGGCACCGCCGGACGCCACGCTGCTCGTGGTCGGCGCGCACGGCACGGCTGCGGCGAGCGCCGCCGCATTCCGGTCCACCGACGAGCTCAAGCTCACGCTCAACCAGGCGTTGGGCCGGCAGCCGGCCGTGGCGCAGCGGCTGGAACGCCCGGTCGCGGCCGCCGACACCGACGCCGTGCTGGCCGCGCGGGGCGAGCCGGTGGTGAGCAAGCTCGCCTTCCGCGACGGCGTGTGCTTTCACGTGCGGGTCACCGGCGCCTGCCCCTCCGACGCCGGCCAGGTGATGGTCAGCGACCGGACCGCGAGCGCGTACGGGATATCGGTCGGCGACCGGATCATGCTGCATCTGGGCAACCCCACGCAGGGTCGCGACCATCCGTTCCGGGTCGTGGGGCGCTACACCCCGAAGGACGCGACCGCGCCGTACTGGGGCCGTACCGTGTACTTCCCGGGCGGCGCGCCGGCCCCGACCGATGACGCGGCACGGGTCGACGCCATCTTCACGATGGTCGAGGACGACGTGCGCGGCGAGCGCACCGGCGCGGTCTCGGTGCGGCTGGAGTACCCGCTGGCCACCGACTCGGTGCGGCTGGACGACGTGAACCCGCTGCGGGCCGGCCTCGGCGCGCTGATGAGCCAGCTGCGCGCCGAGGACCTCGACCTCGATACGGCGTTGCCCTCGGTGCTCGATGAGGTCGACGCCGACCAGCGGGCGATCGGGCGTACCACGCCGGTGATCGGGTTGTCGCTGCTGCTGCTGTGCTGGTTCGTGCTGTTCGGCGTGGTGGCCGCGCTGACCGAGGAACGTGGGCCGGAGATCGCGCTGGCCAAGCTGCGGGGGTACCCGCCCGGACGGGCCAGCCGGTTCGGGCTGGGCGAGGCGTTGCTGCTGATCGCCGCGGCCGGCCCGCTCGGGCTGATCGCCGGCCTCACCCTGGTCGAGCTGGCGGGACAGCGCGTGCTGGCTCGCGGTACGCACGTAGAGGTGCGCTGGCCCGTCTTCGCCGCTGCGGGGCTCGCGCTGCTGGCAGCCGCTGTCGCGGCGGGGCTGGCTGGTCGGCGTACCTTCGCTCGTCCGGTCCTGGGGCTGCTGCGCAGGGTGCCGGAACGTGCGGACTGGCGCGCCGGGCTGGCGGAGGGTGTGGTGGTGGCGCTGGCGGTGGCGTCGCTGGTCGCCGCGGCGGGCGACCGCAGCGCGCCACTCGCGCTGCTCGCGCCTGGGCTGATCGCGGTCGTCGCCGGCATCGCGGCCGCGCGGCTGCTGGCGCTGTGGTCGCGGCTGCGGCTGCGCGGCGCGCGGCGCCGCGGCCACCTGGTGGCTCTGCTTGCCGCGGCTCAGCTGGCACGCCGGCCGGGCGGGCAGCGCGTGGTGGTCGTGGTGACCGTCGCCGTGGCGCTGCTGTCGTTCGCCGCCACCGCCTGGGACGTCGCGGCGCAGGCGCGCCGGGACCGGGCGGCTGACGCCCTTGGCGCGGCGCGGGTCTACACCGTCGCGGCAGAGCATCCGGCCGCACTGTCCACTGTGGTTTCCCGGGCGGACCCGGGTGGGCATGCGATGGCCGTGGTGCGCGCCAGCCAGCGCTACGGCGACGGCTCGGTGGAGCTGGTCGGCGTGCAGGCGGCCGCGCTGCCAGCAGTGGCGATCTGGCGCGGTCACAACCGTACCGAGGTCAGCGAGCTGGCCGCGCGGCTGCACCCGCAGGTGGCGGCGCCGCTGCGGCTGGGCGCCGAGGTCAGCGTCGAGGTGGCCGCCGACGTGCTGCCGCCGAGGCTGCCGCTGCGGCTGGCCGCGGTGGTCGGCGCGCCCGGGGAGCCGCCGCGCACCGTCTCGCTCGGCGTGCTCGCCAAGGGAGTGCACGACTACCGGGCCCTGCTTCCCGCGTGTGGCGGGGGATGCCGGCTGATCGGGCTCTCGGTCGGCCGGGCGGCCGGCGGCGCGGACCCGGTCGCCACGACGGTGACGATCCGCGCGATCCGCAGCGAGGGTACGGCCCTGCCGGCGGCCTTCGACACCGCCGGCCGCTGGCGGATCGCCCACCCGCGCTCGGCGCAGGCGCAGGCGACCCTGCGGCCGGGAGTCGCGATGGGGCTCGACGTGTCTTCCAGCGACCCCGGCGACGTGCTGGTCGAGTACGTCGACACGCCCGACGCGCTGCCGGCCGTGCTGGCTGGTGCCGCGCCGGCCGACGACGGCAACGCCGCGTCGTTCCGCTTCCCCGGCTTCGCCGAGCAGCCGCAGCCGTTCGCGGTCACCGCGCGGACCGCGGCGTTACCTCGGGTGGGGCGCCACGGTCTGCTCTTCGACCTCGAGTACGCGGTACGCATCGCCGAGCGCACTTCCAGCCTCGCCGACAATGACACGCTGCGGTACGAGGTGTGGGCCGGCCCGGAGGCGCCGGGCGACCTCGCAGCGCGGCTGGCAGCCGCCGGGCTGCAGATACTGCGTACCGAGACGGTCAACGGCTACCTCGACCAGCTGGCCCGGCGCGCACCCGCGCTGGCGCTGTGGCTGTACCTGATGGCCGGCGCCGCCGCCATCGCGCTCGCGTTCGGCGTGGTGATGCTCACGGCGTACGTGGGCGTGCGCGGGCGCCTCTACGAGCTGGCGGCGCTGCGGGTCGCGGGCGTGCGCAGCGGCGTGCTGCGCCGGGCGGTCCTGCGGGAGCACCGGGCGCTGCTGGTGATGCCGCTGCTCGTCGGCTTCGCCGCGGGCGTGGCCGGCGCCATGGTGATGCTGCCCGGGATCCCGCTGGTGACCGCCGGCTCGCCGGTGGGTGCCGTGGACTACCGGCCTGGGTTCGGCGCGCTGCCGGCCGCCGGTGTGGCCAGCGTCGCGGTGCTGGCCCTGGCGGTGCTCGTCGTGCTGGGCATGCTGCGCCGGGCCACCCCGCAGCGCCTGCAGGACGGGGCGCT
>WNGF01003617.1_pt1 | contig 20823 bp, 16 predicted proteins | sample 5400641 | NCBI WGS metagenome assembly WNGF01 (sample SAMN13153371, study PRJNA577476) | soil metagenome | isolation source: 80 cm soil or saprolite under grassland replicate 2 | place: USA:California | collected 2016-06-15 | reverse complement strand
TGCAAGTGCGCAGCGCCGCTGTGGAACGGGTGCTCATCAGCGCGAGCCCCCAGACGCTCGGTCCGGCTGGCGGCAGTTCGACGATCACGGCGCGCGTTGAGGACACGTCCGGGTCCGGGCTTGCGGGCATCCCTGTGACGTTCTCTACTGATAACGGCACGCTGTCCACGCCGTCAGCAACGACTGACGCGCTCGGCAACGCGCAGACGATCCTGAACACGTCGCGTGCCGCAAAGGTGACGGCCAACGTCGCGGGGAAAACCGCCGACGTGAGTGTTGGTCTCAATCCTCGGACAGGTGTGACGATTGCGGGGCCGACGACCCCCGTATCCGCTGGACAGCCGGCCACCTTCACCGTTGGCGTGGGCAGCACCGCGAATATTCGCGACGTGACCGTCGACTTCGGAGACGGCCGCGAACAGTCGCTCGGGGCCATCAGCGGCTCGACAACTATTCAGCACACCTACGCTGTACCCGATACCTATACGGTGCGGGCCACCGCAACTGAGGCGAGCGGGTTTACCGAACAGGTGTCGACGTCGATCACGATTCTCCCGGGTCAGCCGCCGGCAGTGATCATCACGGCATCGAATAACAACCCGAGCATCGGCGAGACGGTGATCTTCACCGCCACGGTGTCCGGAGCGACCTCGACAATCCTGCGCTACGAGTGGGATTTCGGAAACGGCTCAAATCCGCGAACCGCGGTCACGACGGGGAACCGCGCCACGACCACCTACGAGAGCGGAGGCACCAAGGTCATTACCGTGCGAGTCGTCCAGGCGAGCGGCCCGAGCGGCGAAGGCACGACGTCGATCACCGTCAAGGCGGCCGGAATCGTCAGCAAGCCCTGACGCGCGAGTACCTGCAGAGAAAGAGAGACGCCCGTGTCTCTGTTCCTCTGCAGGTTCTTCGCTATGTCCCGAGTTCCTCCATCACGCCATCGTGAAACGCGGGCCGGATGGCCTTCAGGCGATTGTTCTCACGCGTCGGGTGCACGCGGTTGGTTAGCAGTACCACGTACACATCCCTCTCCCAGTCAATCCACAAGGACGTGCCAGTGAAGCCCGTGTGGCCGATCGCGGTCGCGGACATCCGTGTGCCGCACGATGACGTGGGCAGCATCGTGTCCCAGCCGAGGGCGCGCGAGCTGCCCGGGACGTTCGTGCGGCGAATGAACTCCGGGAAGGTGTCAGGTTGCGCAAGGATTCGATCGCCGCGGATGGTTCGCAGCGCCGCGCGCGCGAAGGCGCCGATGGCCGCCGCCGTGCCGAAGAGACCGGAATGGCCGGCAGCGCCGCCGAGCGCCCAGCAGTTTTCATCGTGCACTTCGCCGGCGAGCAGCCGTCCGCGCCACGGATCGACTTCGGTCGGCGCCGTGTGCTCGCGCCAGGCGCGCGGCGGGTTGAACGCCAGGGGATCCGAGGTGAGATACGACGCGATCCTGCGGAACTGCGCCGCAAGCGTTGTCGATGGATCGAGGCGGCCGTGGCTCGCCTGACTGCGAACGTCCTGCAGGATGAACCCGAGCAGGATGAATCCGAGATCGCTGTACACCGATTGCGATCGCGGCGTGTACTCGAGCGGCATGCGGCAGATGGCCGGCTCGAACTCCGCGCGCCCGGTGTGATCGCGGAAGAATGGCAGGTAGGCGGGCAGCCCGGACGCGTGCGCGAGCACGTCGCGGATCGTGACGATCTCCCGGTCGTGCCCACGCCATTCCGGAAGCCGGCTCGCGAGTGTTTCGTCGAGCGACAGCAGCCCGTCATCGATGGCCCTCATCGCCAGCGTCGTCGTCGCGATCACTTTCGTGAGGGAGGCCAAATCGAAAATCGTGTCCCCCGTCGCCGGCGGAGCGTCGCGATCGTAGGTGAGCGCGCCGAACGCGTGCCCCCACAGCGCGCCCGCTGCCCGGCCGATCTCGACGGACGCCGCGGGAAACGCGCCGTCGCGAATGCCCTGGCGAAGAATCTCGGAGGCGGCGTCGAATCCGATCACGAACGAAGGGCGGAGGACCTTGCGGCTTCCTCCGGCAGGAAGAATGATGCGGCGAGGCCGATGGAGAACGTCGCCATCGAGCCGATGAGCACGTACCACTGCCACGAGACGGCCGTGTTCAGCTTCACGGCCAGCATGATGCTCGCGCCGCCGGCGATCGCGATGAACGCGGCGCGCTGACCCACGCGGCTCGTAAAGGTGCCGAGGAAGAAGACGCCGAGGATGACGCCATTGGTGAACGACGCAATCCCGAGCACTTCGTCGACGACGCGGCTGGAGATCGAGATCGCCGCAATCGCGACGGCGATCTGCACGACGCCGAACACCGCCGTCAGCGCCCGCGAGACGGTGAGGTAGTGGCCCTGATCGCGCCGGCCGCCGGTCGCCGGCACGTAGAAGTCATTCACGGCCGCGGCTGACGACGAGTTGAGTGAGGACGACAGCGTTGACATCGCCGCCGCGAAAATCGCCGCGAGGACGAGGCCGACGATGCCGACCGGCAGGTGCTGCACGATGAAGTAGGGGAAGATGCGATCGGTCTGGACGCGACCGTTCTGCGTGAAGGCGGCGATGTCTGCTGGCGCGTGATGGGTGTAATAGACGAACAGCATCGCGCCGATCAACAGGAAGAGCACGAACTGCGCGAAGACGAGCGCGCCGCTCCACAGCAGCGCCTTGCGTGCCGGTCCAGGGCCGCTCGCGCAGAAGTATCGCTGCACCATCAACTGGTCGGTGCCGTGCGTCGCGGTCGTCAGGAACGCGCCGCCGACAACGCCGGACCAGAACGTGTAGCCCTTCGTCAGCGTCAGGGTGAAGTCGAACAGGCGGAACTTGCCGGCCGCCGCGCCGACCGCCTGCACTTCGCTCCATCCACCTGGAATCAGGCGCAGAAGGATCGCTGCCGCAGCCGCCGCGCCGATCAGGTACACGACGAGCTGAACGACGTCGGTCCAGATCACCGCGGTCATACCGCCGTGATACGTGTAGATCACCGTCGCGATTCCCATGACGATGACCGACAGGATCAGGATCGTGTAGGTCGGATCCGCCGACGGAAACCACGCGCGGGACAGGTCGTCCATCCGCGGCATCGCTCGCAGCACCGCCGCAAGCACGAGCCCCGTTGCAAAGAGCCGGAACCCGTCAGCGAAACTTCGCGTCAGCAGGAACACGCCCGACGCGAGCCGCTTCACGCCGCCGCCGAACCGCTCGCCGAGCAGCTGGTAGACGGTCAGCAGCTCACCCTTGAAGTAGGCGGGGATGAACAGGAACGACACGGCGAGCCGGCCGATCATGTAGCCCATCACGAGCTGCAGGAATGTGAAGTTCGTGCTATAGGCATAGCCCGGGACGCTGATGAATGTGACGGTGCTCGTCTCCGTCGCAACGATGGATCCCAGGATGGCCCACCACGGGATCGTCTTGCCGGACACGAAGTAGTCCTGGATCGAATGATGGGATTTGGAGAAGTACGCGCCGAAGAGGACGATGCCGGCCAGGTATGCGACGAGGACGGCGACGTCGAGAGGATGCACTTAGTGTCCCACTACGTCAGCGCGATCCGGGGATCGCCGGCGCGCGTGTGGCAAACGCTGCGCGTCCGACGACGGAGAGGTAATCGGAAACCGTCTGTTGCGGACCGACCAGGCTGTCGTACGAGAACAGAATGACGCCTGCGGCGCCCAGGCGGCGTGCGGCCTGGATGTTGTCGATCGTCTCCTGCGGCGACAGGCGATACGCGCCGATGCCTGCCCAGAGTGGATGCGTGCCGGCGGCCTCTCGCGCGGCGGCCACCTGTTCCGCGAACCGTGCGGGTTCGGTCGCATACGCCATGGGGCAGATCGCATCGACGAGGCCGGCATCGAGCCAGCCGCTCCAGTCCTGCAGCCGCCGCTGGACCGCGTCGTGGATGTCGGGGGCCGCCGCCACGCTGATGATCGCGCCGGCGCGCTGTCGCTTGACCGCCGCATGCACGCGGTTGACGAGCGCGGTCATTCGCGCGGTGCGGAAGGTACGCCACTCTTCGGGGAACGCGTCGGGGTAGGCGAACAGGTCGATCGTTTCCTGTTCGTCAACGATGCGGCGCCTGCTGTCGGAGATCCGGGACCGCATCCACGTGCGGAACTCGCGGATCGCGGGGCGGCTGTAATCGAACCGATCGTTCGGATACCGCGCGTAATCGAGGTGGATGCCGTCGACGTCGTAGTGCCTGACGAGGTCCCCCGCGATCGACGCGATGTAATCGGCGGCTTCCGGCAAGATCGGGGACGCATACAGCCCTTCCACTTCGGCCGGCTGCGTGCGTGTCCAGCGCGCGAGCTTGCCGACATAGCCGGGGCTCTCCGGTTCGATCGCGGCGAGCTCCTGCGCGATCTCGCGCGGCACCATCAGCCACGACGGATGTCGATAGATGATGTGCTCGCGCGCGACCGGCAGATCGACGGCGCTCGAGATCAGGTTGACGTTCACCCACGCGTGCACGCGCAGCCCCGCGGCATGCCCGCGCTCGAGGACGGTGGCGAGCGGATCGAAGCTCTCCGGCTGGCGGAGCAGCTCCGCGGCGCGCGGCTCGGGTCCACCGGCGTAATTCGCGTCGCCGCGTCCGCGCACCTGCACGAACAGCGTGTTGAACCCGTGATCCTTCGCGGAGCGGACGAGCGTCGCGATGCTTTCGGGTGAGGACAGGGATGTGCGAAGGACCCAGAGGGCTCGGAGTTCGTTCGCGTCCGTCTTCGCGTCGCCAGATCGTGCCGATGCTACAGCGCACAAGCACGCAGCTATCGCAATCGCGGCGGCGATGAAGCCGCGCACGTGTCCCGGCCGTGAGCTCATAAAACGCACGAGTTTAGCAGTCGCGGGAAGGTGCGGTCAAACGCCGCCGGAAGGCGGCTGCGAGAGTTCCAGGACGATTTTGTAGCGATCGCCGCGCACGATCGAGCGGACGTACTCCAGTGGCCGGCCGTCGGCGAGATAGGTGACGCGCTCGGCCGCGAGCGCCGCGGATCCAGCGGCGGTGCGCAGCAATCCCGCCTCTTCGCGGGTCACGAGAACCGCGACGTGCGTCTCGCGGGCGGTGGCGGGATGGAGGTTGTACTTCGATCGAAGCACGTCGTACAACGACGCATCCTTGAAGGGGAGATCCGCGAGGCCGGGCACGAGCGTCATCGGCACGTAAGCCGTCTGCAGTCCCATCGGCTCACCGTTGGCGGAACGCAGCCGGCGAAGGCAAAAGAGCGGCGCGGCAGCGGGGCACTCGAGGATCCCGGCGAGCTCGTCGGTCGCCGGAACGACCTCCTGTTCCAGCACTTTCGAGCTGGCGGTCAGCCCGTGGTGCCGCATCTCCTCGGTAAAGCTTCTGAGATGCCGCGGCCCCTCCTCGAGAGGTGGCCGCTGGACGAACGTTCCGCGTCCTTGCTCGCGGCGAATGTATCCGAGCCCGGCGAGATCCCGGAGCGCCTGGCGCACGGTGATCTTGCTGACGCGAAAGCGCGCCATCAGTTCGTCTTCCGTGGGCAGCCGATCCCCGGGGGCCCAGCGGCCGGCGCGGATCTCCCGCAATATCACGGACGTGAGCTGGTGATAGAGGGGGACCGGCAGATCGCGGCGCAAAACGGGCATGGCGTCGAATCATTATAATGTTATGCTCTCCGCCATGAAACTCCTTTGTGCCCTGCTCCTCGCATTTGTGCCCGTCGCCGCCGGTGCGCAGACCGTCACCGGCACCATCCAGGGCACCGTCGTCGACACGAGCGACGCGGTGCTGCCCGGCGCCACCGTCACGATCACTCACGTCGAGACGGAAACGTCGCGGACGCTCGTCGCGAACGAATCAGGCTTCTTCAGCGCGCCGTACCTGCCGATCGGGTCGTATCGACTCGTCGCCACGCTGCCCGGCTTCGGCACGGTGACGCGCGAAGGGATCACCCTCGGCCTCAACGAGACGCGGGTCGTCAACTTCAAGCTGGATCCACGCGTGTCGGCGGAAGTCACGGTTCGCGGCGATACGCCCAAAATCAACCTGACGAGCGGCGAGATCAAGGGATCGCTCAGCGCCGAGCAGATCATGGACAAGCCGGTGCTGAACGCGGGCAGCTTCCTGTCGCTGGCCGAGACGTTCACGGGGTTCCAGGACAATCCGACGTCAGGCCAGAACAATCCGACCGCGTCGTCCGGGTCGTCGATCAACTTCAACAACACGGGCACGCGCGGCGCGACGTTCCAAATCAACGGCGTCAACAACGACGATTCATCGGAGAACCAGCACCGCCAGGGGGTATCGCTGTCGACCATCCAGGAATTCCAGATCCTGAAGGCCGCGTATTCGGCGGAGTTCGGTCGCGCCGACGGAGGCGTGGTCCTCGTGCAGACGAAGTCGGGGACCAATGCTGTCCACGGCGACGGCTACCTGTACCACCAGGACAACCAGTGGAACGCGCGCTCGTTTTTTGCGGTGCCCGGTTCGCCGAAGGCAGTCAGACAACGCAACCAGTACGGCTTCACGGCAGGTTTCCCGCTCATTCATAACAAGCTGTTCGCGTTCACCAATGTCGACCGCACCCAGTCGGACGGCGAGAACAGCTACACGCGCGACGTCATTCTGCCGAGCGACACGGCTGTGCCATGGCTTACCCGCGGGAACGACACGCCTGAGAACCGCGCGTGGATTCAGTCCGTGCTCGACCGGTTTCCCAAATCCCTCACGCCGAACGATCCGCGAAGCGCCCGCACGTATGCGGGCACGCAGAACTTCAATTTCCCCGACGCGGATTACTCGACGCGTCTCGACTGGAACCTGAATCCGCATAACACGTTCAACACTCGTTACCAATGGACGCACCAGGTGCGCGAGAGCGACGACGTGATCCTGGGCGAGGCGACGCAGCAGAACAACAAGCAGCAGAACCTCGGGACGACCTGGACGCACGTGTTCGGATCCCGCGTCGTGGGCGAGCTGCGGTACGGGCTCGGCGTGCGCTCGACGAACGTCAATATCCTCGCGGGCAACGACACGCCGATCATCCGCTTTACCGGTTTGCCGGTTTCAGGTCCGATTATCGGCAACGCCGGTCAGTTCCCGATCAACCGCGATCAGACGGATCATCAGTTCGTCTACAATCTGACCGCGCAGGTGTGGCGCAACCACGGGTTCAAAGCGGGCACCGACATCCGGCGGCAGGCGCTCGACGACTTCGCGGACAACAACTCCCGGGGCTTCTGGAACTTCACCACGTCGTGCGGCGGGGTGACCTACCCGAACGGAATCGCTGCCTTCCTCGACGGGTGCGTGAACAAGCTGACGAAAGCCTGGGGACCGCTCTATCTCGAGAACCGCATCAACGAAGCCAACGTGTACGCGCAGGACGACTGGCGCGTCACCGATACGCTGACGGTAAACCTTGGTGTGCGGTACGAATACGTGGAAGCCCCGAAAGAAGCGAAGCATCGGATCGACTACATCTTCCACAACGACGACAACAACATCGAGCCGCGCCTCGGGTTCGCCTATGCGCCGAAATGGGAATCCGGGTTCCTGAGAAAGCTGGCGGGCGCGCCGGGAGATTTTTCAATCCGCGGCGGATACGGGATTTACGACGGCCGGATTTTTCAGTCGGTGTTCTCGCAGAGCGGCGCCAGCGTGCGATTCAATCCTCCGAATGCGATCTTGAAGGAGTTCACCACGCTGCCCGGGATCCTCAACGTGGCGGATCCGACGCTGGGGTTCGTCTTCGTTCCGGGGCCGCAGACCGGACGCGTATCGGTCACGCTGCCGGACCCGAACCTGGAGATGCCGTCGACGTCGAAGTGGAACCTGTCGGTCGAGCGCGCGATCGCCTGGGATTCGACGGTGCGCGTCTCGTATATCGGCAATCACAATGACAAGCGGATCAAGTACGCTCAAGGCAACCTGCCGCTTTCGCCGCTGTACGGCCCCGTGCACGTGCTCGATCATCCGAACAACGCGCCCGCAGCCGGGTTCCCGGATCTGCGTGGAAAGACGATCGACCGGATCGCGGCAGACGCGCAGTGCGCGGGCACAGGATTCTTTGGCCTGGATGTCACGAAGGCGTGTCCGAATGCAGTGCCGATTGCCGACAACGAGATCAGCGCGCGTGTGCCGCGTACGAACGAGCGCCGCCCCAATCCGCTCTACGGAACGAACCTGGTGATCAGCAACGCGGCCGAAGCCTGGTATGACGGTGTCGAATTCGAGTGGGTGAAGCGGCTGAGCGCGGGCCTGCAGTTCCAGGCTGCTTACACGTACAGCAGGTCGCTCGACACCACGTCGGAAGCAACGTTCGTCGGCGGCGGCGACACGAATCAAACAGGACCCAACGCGAATTACGCGAAGGGCTACTCACGATTCCACACGCCCCATCGGTTCACGTTGAACGGCAGCTACCGTTTGCCATTCTTCGTGAATCGCAAAGATCTGCTCGGCGAGACGCTTGGAGGGTGGCAGCTCTCAGGCGTCCTGAAGCTGGCGTCCGGCACACCGTTCAGCGTGTTCGATACGGCACGCGATCTCGACTTCGACGGGTACTTTGAGGCGCGTCCCGTTCTGCTGGACCGATCAATCCTTGGGGCGCACCTGAACAATCGGGACACGGCGCAGCAGGTCCTGCCGCGTTCGGCGTTTCGATCGACGACCTTCGTCGATGCCCTCGAGGATCTCGTGCCCCGCAACGCGTTCTACGCGGACGGCACGCAAAACGTCGACCTTGCGCTTTCCAAGGTGTTCCGCATGCCGTGGGGCGGGCAGACGATGTCGGCCCGCATCGAGGCGTTCAATGCCTTCAACCAGGTGCAGTTCGGGTTCCCGAATACCGATATCACCAGTGCATCGTTTGGGGCGATCAACGGCGTCGCCACGTCGTACGCGCCGAGGACGATTCAACTGGTTTTGCGGTATCGCTATTAAACTGCTACCTGATGGTCCATGTGTTGGGGATTGATGCAGGCGGCACGAAGACCGTCTGCCTGCTCGCGGATCAAGATGGACGCGTGATCGCCGAGGCACGGCGCGGCGGGGCGAACCTGCAGGCGGTCGGCGAGCTCCAGGTCGAGAAGGTCCTCCACGAGGTGATGGAGGAGGCGATCGGCGACCGGGACATTGTCCCGGCGGCGATCTGTCTTGGCATCGCCGGCGTCGATCGCCCGGACGACTCCGCGACCGTCGCCGCGATCATGCGGCGCATCGGCTACAAGGCGCGCATCCTGGTCGTCAACGACGCGCTCGTGGCGCTCGAGGCCGGGGCGCCCCGGCAGCCCGGCGTCGTGGTGATCTCGGGCACGGGCTCGATTTCGTACGGCCGCAACGCGAAGGGGGAAGCCGCGCGATCGGGCGGCTGGGGTTACGTCCTCGGCGACGAGGGGAGCGGCTACTGGATCGGGCGCGCGGCACTGCGCGCCGTCCTGCGCGAAGCGGACAGGCGCGGACCGGAGACCTCGCTGACCGACATGCTGCTGAAGCATTACGGTGTGTCGCAGGCGCAGGGACTGATCCACGAGGTGTACAACGCGCAATTGAAACCCGCGGCCATCGGCGCGCTCGCAAAGTGCGTGCAGACCGCGTTCTCGCAGGGAGACGAAGTCGCGATCGGTATTCTGCGCGCCGCCGCCAACGAGCTCGACGCAGCGGCGCTCTCCGTCGCGCGGCGGCTCGATCTGGTCGGCGAACCGTTCGCGTTCATTCTCGCCGGCGGTATCTTCAAGGCCGTGCCGTGGCTGGAGCAGGAGCTCGAGCGGCGCCTGCCAATCGCCGCACCGCGCAGCCGGGTCGAGCTCCTCGATCGCGAGCCCGCGACCGGTGCAGTCGCGCTGGCGCTCCAGGCGGCGCACGGCCGCGCCGCGATCCCTGCCTATAAACTCGATTGATGGCTCTCGACGATTTGCAGGGAACCTGCATCCACGCGCGAACTCCCCGCGTGACCGTCTTCGCTGATGCCGACGCCGCCGCCCGCGCGCTGGCCCGCCGGGTGGCCGCCGCGATTGCCGCCAACGCGCGCCTCGTGCTTGGTCTGCCGACCGGCCGCACGCCGCTCGCGTTCTATCGCGAGCTCGTCGCGCTGCACGCGAACGGCCTGGACCTGTCCAGCGTGACGACGTTCAACCTTGACGAGTTCCTCGGCATCCCCGCGTCGCATCCCGGCAGCTATCGCAGCTTCATGGAGGCGCACCTGTTCGGGCACGTGAACGTCAGGCCTGAAGGGCGTCACTTCCTGAACGGCACCGCGCCGGATCCGGAAGCGGAATGCGCGCGCTACGAGCGCGAGATCGCGGAGGCGGGCGGCATCGACCTTCAAATCCTGGGCATCGGGACGAACGGCCACATCGGGTTCAACGAGCCCGCCCCGGCGCTGGCCGCGCGCGCGCATCGCGTGACGTTGAAGCCCGAAACACGGCGCAGCAACGCGGCGCTGTTTGGGGGCGATCCGGCGAACGTGCCGCCTGAAGCGCTGTCGATGGGGATGGCGACGATCCTGCACGCGCGGGCGATCGTCCTGCTGGCGACGGGCCGCGCGAAAGCGGCGTGCGTCGAGCGCGTGGTGAACGGGCCGTTGACGACCGAGCTACCGGCGTCGTTCCTGCAGCTGCACGATGACGTGGACATCATGCTGGACGCGCCGGCGGCTGAGAAGCTCCAACCAGCTCCCTGAGCCGCATGTCGGCGTCTTCGCCGATCGCCTCACGCACCGAGTCGTGCGCTTTTTTCAGACGCCGCAGCGCCTGCGGCAGCGTCAGGTCCGCGCGCTGCATGATGATCGCGGCCTTGACGTTCCACTTCGCTCGCTTCAGCAGCGCGTCGGCGGCGTCGTAGTCGATCCCGGTCACGAGGACGAGGATGCGGCGCGCGCGGTCCTTCAGCTTTTCCGATCCCGTCTGGACGTCGACCATCAGGTTGCCGTACGTCTTGCCAACCTTGATCATCGAGATCGTCGTCAGCATGTTCAGCACGAGCTTCGTGGCCGTTCCGGCCTTGAGGCGCGTCGAGCCCGCGATGATCTCGGGGCCGACGCCCGGCGCGATCTGCAGATCGACGAAGTTCTGCAGCTCTGAACCTGGCCAGCACGTGACGAAGATGATCTTCGCGCCTGCCTTGCGCGCGCGGGTGAGCGCGCCGCGGACGAACGGCGTCATGCCGCTCGCGGAGACGCCGATCACGACGTCCTTCTTGCCCAGGCGCAGGCGCGCGATGCTGCGCGCCCCTTCTTCGTAGTTGTCCTCGACCCCTTCTTTCGCCTTGAACACTGCGTCCTGCCCGCCCGCCATAATCGCCTGGACGAGCATCGGGCTCGTCCCGAACGTCGGCGGCATCTCAGACGCTTCGACCACGCCGAGGCGGCCGCTGGTGCCCGCGCCGACGAAGATGATGCGTCCTCCCTTGCGGAGCGCCTGCGTGATGATCTCGACGCCGTGCGCGATCCGTTCCTTTTCCTTCTGGACCGCTGCGACCACTTTCCGATCCTCGTTGAGGATCATCTCGATGATTTCAGGAACGGGGGCCTTGTCGACTGAGACGCTGACGGGGTTGATGGCTTCGGTCGGAAGAGATTGCCACTTCGATTGCGTCGGCATGAATGGTTCCATCTGCGATGGCTGCAACCGCTTACACTACTCCTCGGATCCGAGGGTGTCAAACCTCGCGGCTCGGGCTCGCGGTTCGCGGCTCGGGTTCGCGGTTCGCGGTTCGCGGTTCGCGGTTCGCGTTCCTGTTTCAACGACAGTCACTGTCACGCGGCATCCATGTCCAAAAAAGAAAACAGGAGGACGGGGAGAAGGGGCGCGACAGTGGCTGTCGCTGGTTGGTGCCACGGTTTTCGGCTGTAGTGTTAGCGTACGGATGCGAAGGTGATCGACACCTATTTAACTTACCTGCGAGACGTGCGGCGCATGTCGCCGAACACGCTGGAGAGCTACGCGCGCGACCTGGGGCTGCTCGCCGCATTCGCCGAGAAGCGCGACGCCGCCGTCGAGGGCCTGCGCCGCGAGGACCTCGAGGCTTTCGTGCGCCAGCTGATGTCCTCCGGGCTCGCGCCGCGATCGGTGGCGCGCGCCGTCGCGTGCGTCCGCGGGTTCTATAGATTCGTCGCGATCGAGCGCAAACAGGACAGCAGTCCCGCCGACGACCTGCGCCCGCCGCGCGCGTGGGCGGCGCTGCCGAAGTTCCTCTCGCTCGAGGACGTCGATCGACTGCTCGCGCAGCCGGACACGTCGACGCCGCGCGGCCTGCGCGACAAGGCGCTCATCGAAGTGCTGTATGCGACGGGGCTGCGCGTCTCGGAGCTCGTCGCGCTCCGCGGGGGGGATCTCAACCTGGACGAGGGATACCTCACCTGCATCGGCAAGGGGAACAAACAGCGGATGGTGCCGCTCGGACATGAAGCGGCCGATTGGGTGCGCAGGTACATTCGCGATGGACGTCCGAAGCTTCTGAAGAAGAAGGGCTCGCCGTGGCTGTTCGTCAATGCGCGCGACGGCGGCGCTCTCTCGCGGGTCGGGTTCTGGAAGGTGCTGAAAGAGTACGGCGTCAAAGCCGGCATCTCTCGCGATCTGAGCCCGCACGTGCTCCGTCATTCATTCGCGACCCACCTGCTCGACCGCGGCGCCGACCTGCGCATGATCCAGGTCATGCTCGGCCACGCGGACCTCTCGACGACCCAGATTTACACGCACGTCATGGAAGCCAGATTGCGTGCGGTGTACGACAAGTTTCATCCGAGAAAGTAGTTCTTCCGCCTTGAAGGCGGAAGCCACGGAGTTCTTTGACTGAAATCCTGTGGCTTCCGGCTTCAGCCGGAAGAGGCGGGGCTGAACTCATGCATCTCTCTCTCGTAAGTTGCAGACAGGAGGCACATCATGGAACGTACAATCTGGGAAAAAATCGGCGGCACGGGCGAGCAGGTGCTCGCGCAGCTCAAGCGGCTTGTCGAGGAAGGCAACGTCCGGCGCGTCGTCGTGAAGCAGCACGGGAAGACGATTGCCGAGTTCCCGTTGACGGCCGGCGTCATCGGCGCCGTGATTGCGCCGGTCGCGGCCGCGATTGGCGCGCTCAGCGCACTGGTCGCGGACTGCAGCATCGAAGTCGAGAAAACGGTCCGCGAAACGGAAAGCACCACCGTTCCTTAAAGGCAAGTGCGCCAACGGTTTGTTGTTGCCGGGACGCTCTGAAAGCTGTTATATTTGCCGGATTTGAAACGCTCTTCCGCCCGCGGGAAGAGCGCCCGCTTCTCGGAAAACCCGAGCAAGTCCACGAAGACCTGCGTAAGCCGTCGCCGGCACTATCCCGGCACGCGTATGCACAGCTTGAAGGAGCGCGAGACGCATGAGCCGTAAGGGCCGTCATCTATTTACGTCCGAATCGGTGACCGAGGGGCATCCCGACAAGATCGCCGACCAGATTTCCGATTCGATTCTCGATGCGATTCTGGCGCAGGACGCCCGCAGCCGCGTCGCGTGCGAAACGCTCGTGACCACCGGCCTCGCGATCATCGCGGGGGAAATCACGACGACGGCGATCATCGATTATCAGCACGTGGTCCGCGAGGCGATCAGGGAAGTCGGCTATACGCGTGCGAAGTTCGGGTTCGACTCCGAAACGTGCGCGGTGCTGTCGTCGATTCACGAGCAGTCGCCCGACATCGCGCAGGGCGTGGATCCCGGCGGCGCCGGCGACCAGGGGTTGATGTTCGGCTATGCGTGCACTGAAACCACGGAGCTGATGCCGCTGCCGATCATGCTGGCGCACAAGCTCACGAGGGGGCTCTCGCGCGCGCGGCGTGACGGCGTACTCGAGTACCTCAGGCCCGACGGCAAATCTCAGGTCACGGTCGAATACGACGGCAATCGCCCGGTGCGCGTCGACACCGTCGTCATCTCGACGCAGCACAGCGCCGAGGTTGCCAACGAAACACTCCGCGCCGACATCACCGAGAAGATCGTCAACCGCGTCATCCCGGACGCGATGCGCGACAAGAACACCCGCATCCTCATCAACCCGACCGGCCGCTTCGTCGTCGGCGGACCGCACGGCGACGCCGGCGTCACCGGGCGCAAGATCATCGTCGACACCTACGGCGGCGCCGCGCCGCATGGCGGCGGTGCGTTCTCCGGCAAGGATCCGACGAAGGTCGACCGTTCCGCCTGCTACATGGCCCGTTACGTCGCGAAGAACGTGGTCGCGGCGGCCCTCGCGGAGCGCTGCATGGTGCAGCTTGCCTATGCGATTGGCGTCGCCGAGCCGGTATCCGTCCTCATTGACACGTTCGACACGGGCGCGATCGATGATTCGAAGATCAGCGAGATCGTCCGGGCGCACTTCAAGCTGACGCCGAAGGGGATCATCGAGACGCTGGACCTGCGCCGGCCGATCTACAAGCAGACCGCGGCGTTCGGCCACTTCGGGCGCACTGAAGCGGAGTTCACGTGGGAGCGCACCGACAAGGCCGAGGGCATCCGGTCGGACGCAGGCGTGAAAGCACTGGCCACGACTGAATCCGTGTAACGCGCGGGCGGATGCGCAGAGGGATTTTCGTGACGGCGGCCGTCCTGGCCGCCGTCATCTTGTTTGCGCTCGCGACGGTTCCGCCGCGGCCGCAGATCGTCGACACGGCCGGGATCGATCCCGATCTCGCGAAGCGGACCATTCCCGGCGCTTACCATATTCATACGACCCGCTCCGACGGCGCCGCCGATACGGCAACGATTGCCGCCGCCGCGGCGCGCGCCGGGTTGAAATTCATCATCACGACAGACCATGGCGACGCGACGAGATGGCCCGACCCTCCGGTGTACGTCGCCGGCGTGCTGTGCATTGACGCTGTCGAGATCAGCACGAACGGTGGCCACTACGTCGCGCTCGGAATGGCGCCATCGCCGTATCCGCTCGGCGGCGACCCTTCCGCTGTGGTCGAGGACGTCGCCCGGCTTGGAGGTTTCGGTATCGCGGCGCACCCGGAGTCGGCACGCGCATCGCTGGCGTGGAGCGACTGGGAGGCGCCCATTGACGGGCTCGAATGGCTGAACGCCGACAGCGAGTGGCGCGATGAATCGCGCGCAACGCTGGCGCGTGTGTTGTTCGACTATGCGTTTCGCCCAGCGCCCGCGCTCGCGTCGATGCTGGATCGACCTGTCACCACGCTCGAGCGGTGGGACGATCTCGCGCAGGATCGGCCGATCGTCGGGCTCGCGGCGCATGATGCTCACGGCGGTATCGGCCGCGCCGTCGAGGAGGGGGGCGCGCGAAAGCGCACGCTCGGGCACGTGCCGTCATACGAGGCGAGTTTCCGAACGTTCAGCGACAATGTCATTCTCAATGCGCCGTTGACCGGCGATCCGGGCGCGGACGCGCGCGAGGTGCTGCATGCGATACGCCACGGGCGCGTCTTCACCGTCATCAACGCGATCGCCACACCGGGACTCGTCGATGTGAGGGCGGGGAAGGGCAGCATCTCGGTCAAGGCGTCGCTCCCGCCGGATGCTGAGATCGTCGTTGTCGCGAACGGCCGCGAGATCGATCGCGCGGGAACACCAGAGCTCGTCTCGCGACTCGATCCGGGCGTCAGATCGGCGAGGGTTGAAGTGCGGGTGCCTCGCGCGCCAGGAACGCCACCGGTTCCCTGGCTCGTGACAAACCCGGTGTACTTCCTGCCTGCTGCGCCGCCGACCGCATCGGTTGCGCCACCGACCGCGATCGTGCCGCTGCGGGGTGACCCCGGCTGGCACGTGGAGAAGGATCCACATTCGGCCGCGACGATGAGGGCCGCGAGTCAGGAGGTGTCGCTGCGTTATACGCTGGCGAGCGGGGCGAAAGCCAGCCAGTTCGCGGCGCTCGTCGCGGACCTGAAAGGTGCGCTGCCCGCGTTCAGACAAGTCCTGTTCTCGGCATCCGCGACACGTCCGTCCCGGGTGTCGGTTCAACTCCGCTTTCCGGCTGGCGGTGGAGAGCGGTGGGGAAGCTCCGTTTACCTCGATGCGACCGCCCGCGAATTTGGCGTGGCGGTCGATCGCATGCGGCCGCTCGATCGTCAGTCCGGTCCTCCGCCGGATCCCGCGTCGGCTTCATCGGTCCTTTTCGTCGTTGACCTGACGAACGCCAGGCCTGGCGACGCGAACGCATTCACTGTCCGCGACGTCCGGCTCGCGCGGTAGCGGCACTCCCAAGACCCCGCCCTACGTGTGCGTCTTCCGCGGCGCGATTTCCTGCAGCGCCGCGATTAGATCGCTGGCGAGGAGCCCATGCCGGAAGCCTTCGCGAAGCATCCGCGCCGCGATCTGCCGTGCGGCCGCCGCCTGCTTTCCGTGCCCGTGCTCCTTCGCGCGAGGGGAGATGAACGTTCCGAGCCCGCGCTTCACGTACACGGTCCCTTCCTGCTCGAGCGTCCGGTACGCGTGCTGGACGGTGTTCGCGTTCACCTTCAATTCGTCCGCGAGTTTCCTCACCGCCGGCAGCGGTTCATCCGGCTTCAGCACGCCGATCGAAATGCACCGGCCGACCTCGTCGACGATCTGGCGGAACACCGGCCGCGGATCCGAGGTGTCTATGTCGAATAGCATACTAGTATACTAGCACACTATTAGGGTGCACCCTTCCGCCTTCGCCAAGGCTCTGGCGGACCGCCGTAGCTTTAGCGGAAGCTGGTTAGTGGCGCCTACGTCTTGGCCGTGAGCATCAGATAGGCGGCGCAGGCGGTGACGATGATGTTCGGCGTCCAGGCGGCGAGGGCGGGAGGCAGCAGGCCGGCGCTGCCGATCGCGACAAAGACACTCATCACCAGCCAGTAGAGCAGCGCGATCACGGCGCCGAGGCCGATGCCGTAGAGCGCTCCGCGGCGGCCGGTGGTGACGCCGAACGGCACGGCGAGCAGCGTCATCACGAACGTGACGAACGGGAACGCCACCTTGCGGTGGAGCGCCACTTGCTGCGGCAGATAGTTGAACCCGCTCGACGCGAGCTCCTGTACCGCCCGACGCAGCTGCGCCGCGGTCATCATGTCCGTGTCGGCGTCCTCCGTCGCGAAATACTGCGGCGGGTCCACCGCGATCGGCTCCCGGTTGAACGCGTGCCACGTCGGCGTGCGCGACGACAGGTCCTGCGTCCAGCCGCGGACGGCCGTCCAGCCGTCGTGATATTCCGCGGTCGCCGCGTAGGTCTGCGACGCGAGGCGCCATGCGCCGGGCATCAGGCGATAGACGGTGAGCGTCGTCAGTGTCCGGTGCGTCGAGTCGAAGAACCCGTAGTGATAGATGTTGCCGTCACGCCCGATCATCCAGCTCCGGTTGAGCGGACTGAATGTGTGCGCCGGCCGGCCGCGGATGATGTCGTCGAGCATGCCGGCGCGACGGTTCGCGCGGGCCAGGATGTCCTGGTCGAGCGAAAAGAGCAGGGCGCTCCAGATCAGCGACAGGATGATGATCGGAGCGGCCGCGCGGTACAAGCTGACGCCGCAGGCCTTGATCACCGTCAGCTCGCTCGTGCGCGAGAGCAGGCCGAACGTCGCCAGCGTGCTCAGAAGCGCCGCAATCGGGATCACCCAATAGATGAATTGCGGCGTCCTGAACACGAGTAGCTGCATCACCACGCCGGCGCCGACCGATCCCTTGAACAGCTTGTCTGACGCATCGATGAACGTGGAGATGTAGAACAGGCCGAGCAGCGCCACGAACGCGATGCCGACAACGCGGAGATACAGCCGGCCGATGTACTGATCGAGGAGGCCGGGTTGTCCCGGTACGCGGATGCGCGGGATGCGCACGACGATCACGACCTTCCGCCGAATCCCGGCGGGTCGTGGAGCTGCCGCCGCCGGGTGCGACGAACCGGGCGAGGTCGCGCGGCTCCAGCGCGTCTGCAGTTGCTGCGGAATGACGGCCGGGATGGCGATCGGCAGGGAACGCTCCGAGTAGCGGCTGCGCCAGATCAGCGCGGCTACCCCGAAGATGCCGAGCACGATGTTCGGCCACCAGGCGGAAAGCTGCGCGTTCAGGAAACTGGCGGAGCCGAGCTGCCGCACCTCCTCGATCTGGTGGTAGTGGCCCCGCGTCTGCGCGTCGGCCAGGAACAAGACGATGTAATAGGCGAAGATCACCATCACGCCGATGACGAACCCGCCGAGCTTCCCGTCGCGCGCGACCGTCAGCCCGAGCGCCAGCCCGATGAACGCGAACACGAAACAGGCCGCCGGGATCGAGAACTTCTGCTGGATCTTGACGAGTTCCGGGTGCGGCGAGAACGGCGGATTGTTCCGCAGCTTCGTCTCGGCGTCCCCGCGAAGCTCCGCGATCGTCTTCTCGCTGATCCCGCGCGCGAGCTCCTGCTTGCCGAAGACCGAGTCCGGGTTGAGGCCGAGCGTCAGGTCCGCGGGAAATCGATAGGTCTGCGTCTCACCCGGTTTCCCCGACGAATACCGCACGCCGTCGGTCAGCACGAGGTCGACGCGCCGCTCCTCGCGATTGAGGACGACGCGGCCGCGCGAGCCGAGGAACACGTCGGTTGCGTCCCGCTTGCTGGTGTTCGCGACGAGCACGTCCTTCCATCCGCCCCCTTCGCGCGGCTCGTCCCGCGCGTAGATGACCCAGCCGGGGAACCCCTGGAAGAAAACGCGCGGCCGGATATCGTTCTCGACCTGCTTGGTGACGATGTCGAACGTGATTTCGCGGAAGGTCTGGTTCGCGTCCGGAATCACCTTGATCATCACGTACATGGTCGCGCCCGCCGCGATGACCGCCATCAGGAGGACGGGCCGGAGCAGTCGATACGGACTGACGCCGCAGGCAAGGAGCGCGACCGCCTCGCGGTCGCCTGACAGCCGGCCGAGCCCGATCAGCAGGCCTGTGAGGAGCGACATCGGAATCGTGACCCCGAGCCCCTGCGGGATCAGCGTCAGGATGATCCGACCGGCGACCTGCCAGGTGACCCCCTTGGCCACGAGCGTCTCGAGCTGCCGCATGACCGGCGGGATCTCGAGCAGGAACGTGAAGATCAGCAGCGACAGCAGGAACGGCGGAAGAACCTCACGAATGACGTAGCGGTCGATCGTTCTGAGCATCGGGGACGCGAACCAATTATGGGGCAGCCGGGCGTGAAAAGGTGGCTGGCACCTTTGGTGCCAGCCACCTGGGCATCCGCAGAATTTCCACAGGCCTCTTTTACTCGGCAAACACCGTGGGTCTGATAATGAGTGTTATGTTAACTTATGTTAACTAAGAAGGACGAATGCAGTCCCGGGATGCGAGATCCGGGGTGCGGGATCCGTTCGAATTACTGACCACCAACCTCTCGAATCGTGAGTCGGAGAAAACGGATTCACGGATTCACGATTGCCGATTCGAACGATTCACCGATTAGGTCGCGATCAGGGATTGGTGTTCAGTGACTCTGCGATCGGAGTTCTTTGAGGATTTCCTGGAGCGCGGCGATCACCTCGTCGCGATCGACGCGCGACTTCGTGAACCGCAGCTGTAGCTTGAAGGCCTTGGTCGGCGCCTTGTAGCTGAACGTATAGGCCTTCGGGCGTCCCGCTTTCGGCTTCGCGGTCTCTTTGCGGACGGCTTCGCGCGTCGCGCGCCCGTCGCGCGAGATCTTCTCGATGAGCGCCACCATTTTCTGAGGGTCGCCCTGCCTAACTATCTGCAGAAGCATGGACTTGGCGTGAATGTCGGCCAGCCGACAAAGATTTTTCACTTCGTCAGGCATCTGGTTCAGCGACAGCGACTCGGTGATGGAAGTGCGGGACTTCCCCAGCCGCCGCGCCATGTCCTCGTGCGTGTAGTCGCACCGCTCCGCGAGCGCGTGCAGCGCCTCCGCCTCTTCGAACGGCGTCAGGTCCTTGCGCTGGATGTTCTCGATCAGCGCGACCTCGATGATCTCGTTGTCGTCCACCTCGCGGATGACGATCGGAATCTCGCGCAGCCCGATCTGCACGGCGGCCTGATACCGGCGCTCGCCGGCAACGATCTGAAACCGGGTTCCGCGCTGCCGCACGATGATCGGCTCGATAATCCCTTTCTCGGCGATCGACGCCATCAACTCCGACAGGTCTCCCATGACCTGCCGCGGCTGGTTCGGGTTGGGATCGATCTGGTCGATCGGGACGATGCGCCCGATGGGTGCGCCGGCGGAGCTCGTCAAGGCCTCGACGTAATGCTCGTCGTGGCGCATCCGCACGGTTTCCGGCAGTCCTCGCTTAGGCACGGTCCATGACCTCCTCGCACAGGCGGTAGTACTCGGCCGCGCCGCTCGAGTCCGGCGCGAAGGAGAAGATCGACTCCTTGTACGCCGGGCTCTCCTCCAGCCGGACGCTCTTCGTGATCACCGTCTTGAACACCTTGCTCCCGAACACCTTGTCGATCTGCGAGCGGATGTCGCGCGCGAGCGCGGTGCGCTTGTCGTGCATCGTGATCACGACGCCGAGGATGCGCAGGTTCGGGTTCGCGCGCGCGCGGACCTTCTCGATGGTTTCCAGGAGATCGTCGGTCCCCTCGAGCGCGAAGTACGACGACTGGATCGGGATCAGGAGATGCGTCGCGGCGACGAGCGCGTTCACCGTCAGCAGCCCCAGCGTCGGCGGGCAGTCGATCACGATATTGGGATAGTCGGCGCGAATCGGCTCGAGGCGATCCTTCAGCCGGAAGTGCGCGTCGAGCTCGCCGACCAGTTTCGACTCCAGCTTCGCGAGCGCGATCCGCGACGGCGCCACCCAGAGGTTCGGCTGCGTCGAGGGGAGGACGACGTCCTTGAACGTGCAGTCCTTCTCGGCGATCGCGTCGTAGACGCTGCGCGTGACCTGCGTCACGTCGAGGTACGACATCGTGCTGTTGGCCTGCGGA
>WNGF01006094.1_pt1 | contig 20837 bp, 18 predicted proteins | sample 5400641 | NCBI WGS metagenome assembly WNGF01 (sample SAMN13153371, study PRJNA577476) | soil metagenome | isolation source: 80 cm soil or saprolite under grassland replicate 2 | place: USA:California | collected 2016-06-15 | reverse complement strand
GCACATGCGGGATGCCCCGATGATAAATCGCCGCGACGAACCCAGAAATATCGCCGATCATGCCGCCGCCCAAACCAATGACAAACGACTGTCGATCCAGCCCGGCAGCGATCATCTGATCGCAAATCGCGCCGGCTTGTTCGAGAGTCTTCGATTTCTCGCCGGCGGGAATTGTGATCAGTGTCGGCTGAAAATTGGTTGATTCTAAACTTCGTTTGATCCGATCGCCAAAGAGCGGCGCGACGTTAGTATCGGAAATAATTGCGCCCGTTTTGCAAGATAAATGGTTTGCCACGCATTCCCCGAGTCGATCGAGCAAACCCGCGCCGATGAGCACACGATAACGGTGCTCACCCGGCGACGGAACGATCGTGCAACCCAATTTTTCTACTTTGTCGGGTCCCAATGTTTCAGACCGAGGGGATTGGACACTGTATCCTTAAACGACCCCAAGACGGAGGCCGGGCCGAACGTCAAGCTTTCTGTATGAGAGTCGCAGAATAAGGCATTGATCCGGGTACCATTGGAGTGAGTTCCCCTCGTATTTGCGGCCGCACCTCCTGCAGGGAGGTCGGGTGCATTGTTGGCAACGCCCGTCCACGAACTGCTCGCTGTTGGATCTCCCGTATACTTAGGTGCCATTAAGATTGTGGAGGCAGGAGAAACAACACTTGTCATGTTGCGATTTATCCCCGGAGCCGGGGCATACATATTTGTATTGATGCTGTAGCTGACGGGTGCCAAATCGGTTTCCAAACTGGGTCGGCTATCGAAAGGCGACTGGAAAATCTTTCTGGTTGCAATGTATTTCGGGTAAAGGACCGGTGTCGCGGCCGTGCCCGGCCAAATCGCCGTGGCAGGGAGAACTTGGTCGTTATCGTTGAGATAAGTCTGGATGCCGAGGCCGATCTGGCGAAGATTGTTCATGTCTTGCGTCACTTTTGCGCGCTCCAGGATCCCGGTATAAACCGGGTACGCAATAGTGATGAGAATGGCGATGACTGCGATGACAACCAGCAATTCGATCAACGTGAAGGCGCGCGGGTAATTTCTAGCCATTTAATGGTTCCAGTTCAAAAGGCAACGGCGCGCGGGTAATTTCTAGCCATTTAATGGTTCCAGTTCAAAAGGCAACGCTATTGGTTTAGATCGTGAAGGGGAAGCGAAATCGAAATCATGATGCAAGATTGCTTGACAAGCCGTGTGCCAGTTTGTGTATGTAGAGTCATGCCTGACCCAACTGACCCGATCCAGCCATCTCCGCCTCCGCCGAGTCCAGGACCCGAAACGAGCGCGACATCTCAGTCGACCGGTTTGCCTTCGAACGTGGCCGCAGCCATCGCCTGCATCCCGCTAATCGGAGGCATCATTTTTTACATTCTCGAAAAACGCGACAGCTTTGTCCGTTTTTACGCCATGCAATCGATCATCTTTGGCTGCGCGTGGCTGCTTTTTAACATTGTCTCGACCGTAGTGCACGCTGTCTTCGGCGCTATTCCGGGCATCGGTGGAGTCCTGGTATTTTTCTGGGCAATCATCGCCGCGCTCGTCCATATCGCGTTCCTCGTAATCTGGATCATCGCAATGGTGAAGGCGTTTTCCGGCGTTCGCTGGGACATTCCATATGTCGGGCCGATTGCCCGCAGACAGGCGGAAGGCAGCACAGGCTAATACGAGGCGGCAGGCTCGCTTCGCTGAGCTACGGGGGGTGGCAGGCAGGGCGTCGGCCATAAGGTCATCGCTTCGCGGCCGGCGACGCGGCTTCCTTCGGCGGTGGACTCGGGGACGGAGAGGACGCTGCCATGAGCGACAGTTTCAATGCGTTCAGATCGGAGTCGCGAATGATGAAAGCGCCTTCGCGTTCTTCCGTCCGCGCGAACCATGTTCCGTTGCCAGCCGCACTGCCAACCAATAGCTTGTGCGAGACTTTGTCGTCCGGCGCAGTCGTAAACGTGATCGCGAGCTGCGGTTTATCGAAGCCCTGCTGAACTGCGGTTGGTCCGGCCCAACGCACAGCACGCAAGCTCGACAACGTGTTCAGGAGCGATTGCACATTAGTTTGATTGATCTGGCCAGTTCCTTTAAGCCAGCGCCATTGGTTGTTCTCGGTGCGCTCCAGCGCCAGCTCTTTGTCTATGCTGACGCTCAGGCGATGAATCTGCTCTGGCTTAAACTTGAAGATCGATAATTCCTGCCATTGCAAAGGATCAATGGGAATTTGGTCGAGCAAGCTGCGTCGAACCGCCACGACGAATGGCTCATCGCCCAGCCGTGCGTAAACATTATCGCCATCCGCATTTCCAAATGCGATGGTAGCAAAGGGCTGCTCGCCGGCTTTGGTCTCGGCAGTGTTCTCCGAAGCAAATGAACTGAGGGTCAATTGCAATTGTGGTTTGTCGAGGCCGTACTTCGGCAAGTTTGAAGCGACGTCCTCAACGAATTTTGTTACACGCTCGTTTTGCAGGGTGTCGATAAAACGGCGGACTTCGCCTGAATTTGCCGGCTCATTCTTGCGGCTGGCGATTGTCCAGTTCTCATCTTTCCGCGCAAGAACGGTCTTGCCTCTGCCCGGGGCATCGATCGTGATCCGATCAAGAATGTTCGTGTCGATTCGAACCAGATGGCGGTCGCGTAGATCGTCTGGTTTTGTATTGAGAATCTCTTCGATCTTCTTCGGCAGCGTGTAAACGAATCCGCGCGGTGCGAACCGCACGTAGATTTGGTCCTTCTGCTTCTCCGGAACGCCGCCGATCTGGAGCAGCTGCCCCGCTTTGTCCTCCTGACCAAACAGTGTGATTGCGCCGCGCGGTTCGGCCAATCCATAAGGATGAAGGTCGCCGTGATCGTCCGCCACGAATTGTTGAATTCGGGAAGCAGTAACTTGCGCGATCAGATCGCCAATCTTTTGGTCGTCGCCGGGTGCGCGCAGCGGCTTTAGAATTTCCCAGTGATCGCCTTTCTTTTGCAGCTCCATTTCGCCAGTGGGCGTTTTTAGAATGACGCGCGACACCTGCGCGGTGATGAGGTCCGTCAGTTTCCGGTCGCGGAATTCCTCCGGTTTTTTATCAATGTCTTTCTTAATCGATTGTCCCGCGAGATACGTTTCCTTTGAATCCTCGAAGCGCACATACATCTTGCCTTCCAAGGCAGCGTCTTTTCCGAACAAGATTGCCGGGGGTTTATCCGGGCCTAGCAATTTGAGCCGCAGTCTGGGCTTGTTCAGACCATATTCACTGAGCTTGCTCTTATCGGCGTCGATTTCTTTGGCTGAAATCGTTCCCTCCTTCTGCCAGTTTCCCAAATCCGACAGCAAATTCTCGATCAAAAAACTATCTGCCTGATCCTTGATTGGTGTTTCCAGGCGCCATCGGTTGTCGCGGCGGAGCAATTCAATCTTCTCATCTCCATTTAGAATGACGATCCCGTCGATTTTGTCTCGATCGAAGTTGACGACATTTTGCGCCTGACGTCTGGCTTCTTCTGTGCCCGGTTGTTTGAGCTCAAAAAATTTCAAATAAACGAAAACACCCAGCGCAATCGCGGCTAAAACAATGGTCGTTCTCCAGTTCATAGCTCGACGCGAGGAATCAAACGCGGCGCTGCCACCAAACTACGGTCCCGATTACGGCTGGAATCAACGGCATCAACACCAGAATGATCCACCGCAAATTGCGTAAGGCATCTTCGTTGAGAGTGAAGGTGAGGGGCTTTGGAACTTTCGGTGCGATACCGATCAGCTCTTCCCGCCTGAGCAACCAATTTACGCTGCCAGAGATGAAATCGAGCGCTTGCTGGTCTTGTGTGACCGCATTGTCTTGAACGAAGGTGGCGTTGCTCACGACCACGAGACGCGACGAATCTACCTTTACGCGCTGGTCGGCACTACCGCCTTTTTCGATCGCTGCTCCGATTGTAATGGACGCGTTGCTACTTCGCTGCGCGTCGGCCTGCAGCTTGGCCTGATCGTCTGTATTATAATCCGTTTCGGCGAAGTAGCCTTTTTCCGCCTGAATTAGCGGCTCGATCCGGACATTGGCGGCGCGGACCCGGTCGGGCTCAAGAGTAAGCGAAGATGTGCCGCCGAAAAAGAGCGCCCCGACCTCAGCCAACCGTTGCGTGATTGGACTGCCGCCTAGAAAATGCGCTCGCACATCTCGCGTGAGCGCCACTTCCTGGATTCCCGTCCGCAGGAAAGCCATCAGTCGATCGTTGTTCTTTTTTACGCCCAGCTCGTTGAGAAATCCATCCAACTTTGACGTTTTGGCCGCCGGATCGAGAAGCAGCAGTATCCGTCCCTGCTTATCCCAGAAATCGCGCAACAATTTCATTTCGCGATCGGAAAAATCGTATTGCGGCCCGACAATTAGGATCGTCTTCAATTCCGCCGGAATTGCCTCGACATCGAAAAGATTCAATTCCTGGAACGTGATGTTCTCGTTCTCGATGAATGTCTTCAGGATGGAGATCGGGCTGGTCCCGGAGAGCGCCGGTTCCTTATGACCGAGCACGTAACCAAGTGTGTTCTTTTTCCCTTCAACAAGGTCCATCATTGCGCTTGTGATAGCCTGCTCGCCTTTAAATGCAGCGACGCGCGGGCCTTCGCCTAAAGCCATCCCGCTTTGATCGATCTCCGCCATCTCGGACGCCTTGACCGTTTTGTTACGCCCTTCGTAATCGAACACTAAAAGGCTCTCGTCGCTGACGACCTTGTATTTGTCGAAAAGCTCCTTCGCGCGGGAAAGATTGCGCTCGGGATCGATTCGTTCGATGTCGATCTTTCCCCTCGCCGCATATTGATATTCGGTCAGCAAATTCTGCACGTCGGTGGTGATCGGTGTATTGGGTGAAAAGAAAATCGTGACGCGCATCTTGCCCTTCATGGAGTCGAGAAAACGCTTCGTCTTGTCCGAGAGCCCGTATTTTTGGTCGCGGGAAAAATCCCAGCGCGCGTAGTGTTTGAAAGCGATGGAGTTCACCATCACAGCGATGAACAAAACCAGAACAACCTGGGCGAGAACGTTAAGGCCGATCTTGATCCGGCGAATTTTTTTTTGCCTTGGAGCCTGCTGAATTTCTTTAGCCATTTCCTACAATTTTCGTTTGCCGTTGGGATTATCCGGCGCGCCCGGCGGTCGCGCCCTACCGACGCTGGTTAGAGCCTCCATTTGCGAGATTGGAACGCCTGATAGGTAAGTGTCAGCATCACGATGGTCATGCTCAGGTAGAAAACGATCGGCCGCGTATCGATCACACCACGCGAGAAGGTCACCATATGGTCGATCGCGGAAAAGTAGCCGAGCAAATCGCGTGTTGCCGAGCTAACGTCGAGGAGGATGAACTGCACCAGCCCGAGGAAGAATAACAATGTAATTGCGCAGAAAGACGCAATCGCGGCGATGATCTGGTTCCTGGTCAGAACCGAAGTGAGGCAACCGATCGAAAGATAAAACATTCCCAACAACAGAAGCATCAGATACGAACCGAAGTATGCGCCGGCAGAATGAGCGGCCGGCTGGTTCGTCAGTTTGAGAAAGATCGCAAAGTAAAGCAGGGTCGGAATCCACAGGACGAGATAAAAGACCAGCGCGCCAAAAAATTTCGCGAGCACCACCTGCCAGTCGCGCACCGGAGCGGTCATGAGCGGCTCGATCGTGCCGAGCTTAAATTCTTCCGCAAACAAGCGCATCGTGACGAGAGGAAAAATCAGAACGAAAGCGAACCAGAAGAAGATCGAGTTAAAAAATGCTTCCTGCACGGTGTGCCGCTGATTCATGAAGGAAATCTGAAAATAAAAATCCACCCCACTGATGAGCAGGAAGAAAATCAGGACGACGTAGGCGATCGGCGAGTGGAAATAGCTGCGGACTTCGCGGGAGAGCAGAGTGTAAAATTTACGCATTGGCTTAAATTGTCATCCCGACCCGGGGAGATGGCGAAGGATCTCCCATATCGCGATGAGCCACACAAGTTGCCCGAGCGTGACGCATCGAGCCTATGTGAGGTCCTTCGCTCTGCTCAGGATGACAGCTTGGTTGCTTCGACTGGTTCTTCATCAAATGATGTCGGGATGGGTGAGCTCGACGAAGACATCCTCGAGCGTCGCTCGACGTTGAGTCAGTTCGCGCACGGTCCAATGACGATCGATCGCGAGCCGAAAAATTTCTTCGCGGACGTCAACGCCTGATTCCACCCGTAGTGAGAATATTTTCCAATCGCCGTCCGCATCGACAATTACATCACGGACGCCGGAAATCTTCTTTAGTTCTTCCAGCCCGTTATCAGGCCCCACTTTTGCTTCAACCACTACGCCACCAGCCTGCCTGATCTTGCCGAGCAGATTTTCGGGCGTATCGCACGCCTCGATTCGGCCTTTATGAATGATAATGACCCGGCTGCATGTCATCTCGACTTCCGGCAAAATGTGAGTCGAAAGCAGAATCGTGTGCTGTTTCCCCAAATTTTTGATCAACTCGCGTACCTGACGAATTTGATTTGGATCGAGACCGATGGTCGGCTCGTCGAGAATGAGAAGATCAGGCTCGTGTAACAGGGCGTCCGCGAGGCCGACCCGTTGGCGATAACCCTTGGACAGGGTACCGATCAGTTGCTTCTCCACATCTTTAAGGCCGCAAAGTTCCTTTGCATCGCCCACGCGCTCGGCAAGGCGGCGGTGTGGCACCCCTTTCAGCGCCGCACGATAATCAAGGTATTCGCTCACACGCATGTCGCCGTAGAGGGGCACATTTTCCGGCATGTAGCCCAGGTGGGCCCGTGCCTGAAGCGATTGTGTAAAAACATCGAACCCGGCGATGGTGGCGCGACCCGAAGTAGGCGGCATGAAGCTGGCCAAAATGCGCATAGTAGTTGTTTTGCCGGCGCCATTTGGTCCCAGAAATCCCATGATTTCGCCCTGGCCAACTTCGAAATTCAAATTCTGGATCGCCGGCTGGCCGGCGTAACGCTTCGTCAGATTTTCAACCTTAATCATTGCGCGATATTTCCATGAGACAATCGAACTGCAATTGCGTTGCGATTTTTTTGTCAACGTGCCGCCAAGGTCAAAGTAGCCAACTGATGGTCCTCTCCGCTGGCGCGGATCACACCGACTGTGAATGTCACGTTTGCGCCACTTTGCACCCGGCCAAACAGGTTCTCGATTTGTTTGACAGAGTTCACGTCGGATTGGCCCACGCGGTAAATGATGAGCCCGCGTTCAATGCCCGCTTCATCCGCCGGGCTGTCGGGTTCGACTGCCGTGATCAGAACGCCGCGTCCCTGCACGTAACCAAGCGCACTACTCAATTCCCGGCTCAAATCCTGAAGTTGCATCCCAAATAAGCGTTCCGCATTGGATACCGATACTTCGTTGGTTCGGACTTGGCTTTTTGGCGCTGGCTGTTTCTGTGCAATTTTTTTAAATCGGTTAACGCTGTCGCGAACCACGTCCGCCGGGATGGCGAAGCCCAATCCCTGGGTAGGGACACCCTGCGGAGTGAACGCCATTTTAGCTGAGCTAATACCCACCAGCCGTCCGGAAATATCAATCACTGGCCCACCGCTGTTACCCGGGTTGATGGCCGCATCGGTCTGAACCAAATTTTTGTACTCGATATCATCCACCGTGATATTGCGATTGGCCGCGCTGAGAACGCCGCGGCTGATTGAACTGCCGTAGCCTACAGCGTTACCGACCACGATAACTGTCTCGCCAAGAATATTTGGAGAGATATCGTCGAGGCTAACGAATGGAAAATCAGTTTTGGCGTCGATTTTGATAAATGCCAGGTCAATCTTGTCATCACCGGTAACATAGTGGGCGTTGTAAGTTTTCCCGTCGTTGGTCGTCACGTGAATTTTCAGATCCGCGGCGCGTTCGACCACGTGCTGATTGGTTATGATGTAACCCGCCGGATCAACGATGAAACCGGACCCGAGGCTTTGCAGGGTTTGGCGAATTTCGCGCGGCCGGACCCGATTGTACCCGAAGAATTGCGCGTAAAAATCCTCAAACGGATCGCGCACTGTCCGTCTGACCACGCGCTCCGTGTTGATATTCACCACGGCTGGTAAGACCTTCGCTACCGCCAAAACGGTTGGTTCCGAAGCCGGATCGGCTTGCGCGAGCAAAGACGTCGATGTTGCGAAAATCAGCAGCGCGACAACGAGCGCGCGACGCACAGTTCCGGGTAGCGCGCGCGTCCCGCGTGCTAACGCCAGTCCGGCTCGGACTTTCGGCGTCGCGCTGAAACAATCTTTTCTCTGACTTCCGCTCGCAGCGAAGAGGCGCGAGATCGAAGGAAAGTTCGCAGGCGCGAGGACGCGCTCGCCAGCACGCGAGACGCGTGCGCTACCCGGACATGTGAATATGGCTTTCATAGTTGCGCGTCGATTTATCTGGAATCAGACCCTGCAGTTGCGGATATGCTTCGGCGATGCGAAGCAAATCCAGCTCATCTTTTTTCCGCTTCGTGGATCTGCGCTGTTCATCCTGCCACGCCCAGACTTTGCCAAGGACAACATCCTCCAAACTTGCTACCGGAACGCGGATTTCAAGAACTTCGCGTTCAGTCGCGTTAGTGAGAAAATCTTGATAACGAGAATCGGTCGTGAATTGGACGTTGAGTTTGCTGCCGGGCCGTTGCGCATTTGTCAAATGCTCAAATCGCGTGATTTTGAATCCGGCTGCCTCGAGTTCGCGCCCAATTTGAGGAAGATTCTTTGCGGCCACCACCAGATCGACATCCACCGTGTAAACCGGTTCAACATAGCAATTCACCGCCAGCCCGTCGATCAAACACCATGGCTTATTTCGGTTCAACACGGTGACGGCTTCCGCGAAATCGCTCGCACCGCCATTCGTTACCGATTCGTAGATTTCAGCCGCGGTCATATGCGCAGAAGTAACGGAGCGCCAGACGCAGTGTCAACTTGGCGCGCGCATAGCTAACTCGTCAGCGCGAGGCTTCGCACAGCCAGGCGGCTACAGCACTTGCCGCCCAGCGTAATAGTCGCAGATTAAATTTGCTATGCGCTCTTCCATTGCAGCTCGCGCGAATCTCGATCTAATCGAGGAGAACTACACACGTTGGCAACGAGACCCCGAGTCAGTCGATTCGGGATGGGCTGCCTTTTTCCAAGGCTTCGAGCTGGGCGAGCTGCCGGACCACGATGGCGCAGTCACAACCGCTGTCGAAGCTGCCGAGCCTTCGCTGCAATCGCGGGTAGATGGGCTGGTATACGCTTATCGCACACTCGGGCACACCATCGCGCGCGTGAACCCACTCGCCGAGAGGCGACCGGAGAATCCATTGCTGACCCTGCGCGAGCTCGGTTTCAGCGAGAAGGACCTCGGCCTTCGAGTTTCATCGAAGTTCTTCCAGGACAACCGGCAGATGACGCTCCGCGACATGATCGCGGCGCTGGAAAGGATTTATGCAGGGTCGATCGGCTCCGAGTTCATGCACATTCAGAACACCCGTATCCGCAACTGGGTCTTACACCGTCTCGAATCGCGTCCAGCGAAATTGGATGCTCCTCGAGCAGTGCAAACGGCCTTGTTGCGGGTATTGCTGGAAGCGGAATCCTTCGAGACGTTCCTACACGCGCATTACGTGGGGCAGAAGCGCTTCTCGCTCCAGGGCGCCGAATCGCTGATGGTCATTCTCGACGTAATTCTGCACAAATGCCCGGATGCCGGGGTCAGGGAGATTTGCATGGGTATGGCGCACCGCGGCCGTCTCAATGTGCTCGCGAATTTTCTGAAAAAATCGCTAAATGTCGTCTTTACCGAATTCAGCGAAAATTATATCCCGAACCTGGTCGCGGGCGACGGGGACGTGAAATATCATCTCGGTTATCGCACGGTGCGGAAGCTTCCTTCTGGCGCGGAAGTCGAGATCAGGCTTTCGGCCAACCCGAGCCACCTCGAAGCGGTCGATCCCGTGGTCGAAGGCACTGCGCGAGCAAGGCAGCGCATCCGCAACGATACCGAACATCGCCGTAAAGTTTTGCCGCTTCTTATTCATGGCGACGCGGCTTTCGCGGGGCAGGGGATCGTCGCCGAAACACTCAACATGTCGCAACTGCCCGGCTACAGCACCGGTGGCACCGTGCACGTGGTCGTAAACAACCAAATTGGGTTTACAACTTTGCCCGAGGAGGGGCGCTCGTCCATGTACGCGACGGACGTCGCGAAAATGATCGAAGCACCAATTTTCCACGTAAACGGTGACGATCCCCTCGCGGTGAAATTCGTAACGGACATGGCGCTCGATTTTCGCCAGGAATTTGGACGCGACGTGGTGATCGATATGTATTGCTACCGCAAATACGGTCACCAGGAAGTCGACGAGCCCTCCTTCACGCAACCCGATCTGTACGCCAGGATCGACAAGCATCCGTCCGTTGCCGAGTTATATAAACGGCAACTGCTTGGGGCTGGAATACTCAGCGAAGACGACGCGGCCTCGCTCGAAACGGAGTTTCAGCTTCGGCTGGACTTGCCCCTCGAAAATGTAAAGGTGCGTGAGAAAGAGAAGACAGACGAGCAGGCGAAGTTCAAAGAATCGACCGCTGTATTCCAGCCGGAATACACAAGCGAATCCGAGCCGACTGCCATTAGCGAGGAAACTTTGGCGACTATTGTAAATGGGCTAACGCGTGTGCCCGATGGCTTCGATGTTCAACCGAAGATAAAACGCATCGTCCTTGAGCATCAGCGCAAAGTGTTTGAGGCCGGCGGCCCCTACGAATGGCATTACGCCGAGGCACTCGCGTTCGGGTCGCTCCTTCTGGAAGGCATCCCAATCAGATTGTCGGGGCAGGACAGCGCCCGGGGGACCTTCAGCACCCGGCATTCCGTGCTCTACGACGCTAAAACAGGTGAACCATACGTTCCTCTCATGCATCTCGCCGAGAAGCAGGCGCGCATTTGCATTTACAACAGTCAGCTTTCCGAAGCTGCCGTGCTCGGCTTCGATTACGGTTACTCGCTCGATTACCCGAAAATGCTTTGCCTGTGGGAAGCCCAGTTCGGCGATTTTGCCAACGGCGCGCAGGTTATCATCGATCAATTTATCATCTCAGCAGAATCGAAATGGCAGCGGCCGAGTGGGATTGTGCTGTTGCTTCCGCATGGATACGAGGGACAGGGGGCGGAACATTCCAGCGGCCGGCTGGAGCGCTTCCTCCAATTGTGCGCCGAAGACAACATCCAGGTTTGTAATCTCACTACTTCGGCGCAGTATTTTCACGCTTTGCGCCGGCAGATGAAACGCGATTTCCTCAAACCGCTCATCATTATGACGCCCAAAAGTCTCTTGCGCGCCCAATTCGCTTCTTCGTCGGCAGAAGAATTCACTCATGGCCGGTTCGAGGAAATTCTCGGCTCGCCCGAGGCCGGCCCTGCCGACAAAGTGAAACGGATCATCTTTTGCTCGGGCAAAGTTTATTACGACCTGCTCAATTATCGGAGTGAGCGCAAGATTAACGATGCTGCGATCATTCGTGTCGAACAGCTTTATCCGCTGGCCGAAAAAAGGCTGCGCGAAATGCGCAAGCCGTTTTCAAAGAATGCGAAGTTCGTCTGGTGCCAGGAAGAACCACAGAACATGGGCGCGTGGAGTTTCATCGAACCGCGATTGCGCACGATGTTTTGCAGCGAAATCGCTTATGCGGGCCGCGACGCCAGCGCCAGTCCAGCCGTTGGCGCGCTCGCCCGCCATAAACGAGAGCAAGCCGCCCTCGTCGCTGACGCATTTTCAGTTTGATTGGTAGGGCGCGACCGTCGGCCCTGCCCGCAGCAGCTTCGCGCAGCGATGCGGGCGTGGGCGCGTCGGCACATATGTTCCATAAGTCCCATGGGTCTCATAAGTCATATGGCCGGATGCGCCGTATTTGTTGACGAACCGTATTTGGTTCGCGACGCTGTTTCGCTCATGCCTATCGAAGTGAAAATTCCCGCAGTCGGCGAATCGATCACCAGCGGTGTCGTCTCCGTCTGGCATAAGAAATCGGGCGAATTCGTGAGTGCAGGGGACGCTCTTTTCACTCTCGAGACCGACAAGGTTTCCACCGAGATCGTGGCCGAACAGGATGGCGTGCTGGAAACGAAGGTACCCGAGGGTCAGGAAGTGAAAATCGGCGAAGTGGTTGCGACAATCGATGAATCAAAGACGCCAGCAGAGGAAAAGAAGGTGGAGAAGCCTCGAGAGAAAAAGACAGCGCCCGAGGAAAAAGAGAAGGGACCCGAAGAAAAAAAGAAGGAACCCGCGGCTGAGAAGAAGAGCGCCGAAGAAGAGGAAAACGAGAGGCCGCCACAGAAAGCAGAACCTCTTTCCCCTGCGGTTCGACGCATTGTCGAAGAAGAAGAAATCGAGTCGGAGAAAATCCCCGGCACTGGCAAAGGAGGTCGCTTGACCAAAGGCGACGTGCTTGCGGCAGTGGAAGAACACAAACCTGTAGGGAAAGCTGTTAGCTTCCCCGGGGTGACAGCACCGCCGTCTTCAGTCGAACAAGATCGACAATCCGCGAATGGCCGGTTTACTCGAAAGAGAATATCGCCACTGCGTCGCAAGATCGCAGCGCAACTGGTGATGGCGCAGCAGACCGCCGCCATCCTGACCACGTTCAACGAATGCGACATGAGCGCCGTTCAGGAATTGCGCGCAAAATCGCAGGAGAAGTTCACGAAAAAGAACAACGTCAAACTCGGTTTGATGTCGTTCTTTATCAAGGCATGCGTGGAAGCGCTCAAAGCGGTGCCCGTAGTCAACGGCCGTATCGAAGGAGACGATTTCATTCAAAACAATTTTTACGACATCGGCGTCGCGGTCGGCACTGAGCGCGGACTCGTTGTCCCAATCGTGCGCGATGCCGACAAGAAAAGTTTCGCTGATTTAGAGCGTGACATCGCCGATTTCGCCAGCAGAGCGCGCGACGGAAAACTGAAAATCGAAGACCTGCAAGGCGGCACATTCACCATCACAAACGGCGGAGTGTACGGATCGCTTTTCGCCACCCCGATTTTGAATCCGCCGCAAAGCGGTATCCTCGGCATGCACAAAATCATGCCTCGACCAGTGGCGATCGATGGGAAAGTGGAAGTCCGTCCAATGATGTATCTCGCTCTCAGCTATGATCATCGGGCCATTGACGGAAAAGAAGCCGTCACTTTCCTTATCAAAGTGAAGGAGTGCATCGAGGACCCGAAGAAGTTGCCACTCGATTTTTAGAACCAAAAGCGGCAGAACACCGCCGCACTCCAAGACGCAAGCGCATAATGTGCGCTTAACGTGACGGCCACGTTTTGGGCTGCGGCGGTGCTCCGCCGCTTTGATTCTCGACAATTGCCCGTCTTCGGTCGGAATGACAAAATGGACATATGGAAAACTTTGATGTTGTAATTATCGGTTCGGGACCGGGCGGTTACATCGCTGCGATCCGCTCCGGCCAGCTCGGGCTGAAAACGGCCATCGTCGAGAAAGACAAGGAACTCGGCGGCACATGTTTGAACGTAGGCTGCATCCCGAGCAAAGCGCTGCTCACTTCAAGCGATCATGTCACGTTCGCAAAAAAGGAAGCCGCCAAACACGGCATCGTGATCGACGGCGTGCATGTCGATCTTCCGAAGATGCAGCAGCGCAAAGACAAAGTCGTGAAAACGCTTACCGGCGGCGTCCGCGCGCTCATGAAGACGAACAAGGTAACGACTTTTGAGGGGATCGGCACGATTACTGCCCCTGGGAAAGTCTCGATTAAATCATCGAAAGGCGAGACGCAGGAGATCGAAACAAAAAATATCGTAATCGCCACGGGCAGCGCGGCTGTCGAACTGCCGTTCGCAAAGTTCGATGGCAAAACCATCGTTAGCAGTACCGAAGCCCTCACCTTCACGGAAGCGCCGAAAAAACTCCTCGTCATCGGCGCGGGCGCGATCGGGCTGGAGCTGGGTTCGGTTTGGAATCGCCTCGGCTCAGAAGTGACCATGCTGGAATTTTTGCCGCGCATCGCCGTCGGCTTCGATTTGGAGCTCTCCAATCTGCTCCAGCGTTCGCTCACGTCTCAGGGCATCACGTTTCATCTCGAAACAAAAGTGAACGCGGTCAAGGTCGATAATGGCCACGCGACTGCCACCGCAACCAAAGGCGGCCAGGAACTAAAGTTCGAAGCCAACAAGGTGCTTGTTTCAGTCGGGCGTCGACCGTTTTCAGAAGGCCTGTGCGCGGAGAAAGTCGGGGTCGAGTTCGACGAGCGAAAACGGATTAAAGTAGATAAAAATTTCCGAACAAATATCGAAGGCATTTACGCGATCGGCGATGTGATTGCCGGCCCGATGCTGGCGCACAAGGCCGAAGATGAAGGGATCGCGTGCGTGGAAATCATCGCGGGCAAATCTGGTCATGTGAACTACGACGCAATTGCCGGCATCATTTATACCAATCCTGAGCTGGCCGGCGTCGGTCTCACCGAAGATCAGGCGAAAGAGAAAGGCCTTGATGTCCGCATCGGCAAATTTCCATTCCGCGCGAATGGGCGCGCGCTGGCGAATGAGGATCCCGAAGGAGTGGTTAAATTCGTGGCCGACGCGAAAACCGATCGCATTCTCGGCGCACATATTTTGCAACACGCCGCTTCCGAATTAATCGCTGAAGCGGTCTCCGTGATTGAGTTTGGCGGCAGCTCGGAAGACCTCGGCCGCACCTGTCACTCGCATCCGACTTTGAGCGAAGCAGTCAAAGAAGCGGCGCTCAACGTTGAAAAGCGCGCCCTGCACATCGTAAACCGCTGACCTCTATCCGGCGTCGCTGACTCGAGTGCCGTGTGATTAGGAAATCATGTTGAACTTCGCCGATTCGCGTCGGCGAATCACGAACAGAGTCACCAACGCAGACAGGGCGCAAATGATAGCACCGAGTGCGAGCGCGAAAGGTGTACCCAGCCAATGCGCGAGGGCGCCGGCTTCGAGGCTGCCAAGCGGAATCATCGCCCCGAATATTAGTGACCACACTCCCATGACACGGCCACGCATTTCATCCGGCACAATCGTTTGCAATACAGTGTTCGAGGTCGAGAAAAACAGGAGCATTCCGAAGCCGGCGAAGAGAAGGAATACGAGCGCGAGATAGAAATTTCGGCTTAAAGAAAACGCGAACAGTGCAATCGAAAATAACCAGACGCCGCCAAGTGCAAGTCGTCGCGGTGTGAATAAATGTCCGTATGTCGCAACAACGAGCGCTCCGATGAACGCACCAGTACCACTTGCCGACATCAGCACCCCGTACCCGTTCGCGCCACGACCAAGCACATCCCGCGCAAAGGCCGGCATGAGCACGGCGTAGGACCAACCGAAGACGCCTACTGCGAGAAATAGCAATAGAATCGTGCGCACGCGCTGATGTTTCATTGAATAAGCGATGCCGTTCCAAGCATGCTCGCCGTCAGAGACGGCGTGAACGTGACGCTCGACCCGTGGCAACCGCATCATCAACAAGCCAGCGATCACCGCGACAAACGTCACGCCGTTCAGGAAAAAACAGGTGGCAACACCGACTGCGCCAATCAGCAGACCCGCAACCGATGGACCGACAACGCGCGCGCCATTCACGATGGAGCTGTTGAGCGAGATCGCATTGAGCAAATCTTCGCGGCTTGTCATTTCTACAGTGAATGCCTGGCGCGCGGGCATATCGAAGCCCATTGCGACGCCATTCAGCGCTGCGATGACGATAATGAACGACGGAGTGGCGAAGCCCGCCCACGCTCCAGCTGCGAGTAAAAAGGCGCAGATCATCTGCGCCGTCTGCGTCGTGACAAGGATGGAACGTTTCGGATAACGATCGGCCAATGAACCGCCCCAGATTGAAAACAACATCATCGGAGCAGATCCGATGGCGGCGACGGCGCCCAGCAGCAACTTCGAGTTCGTGATCTGATATACGAACCAACTCATCGCCGTCTGCTGCATCCATGTGCCAATGAGCGAAACGAGTTGTCCCCAGAAAAAGAGTCGATAATTGCGATGCCGCAGCGCTCGGAATGTGTGCCGCCAGGTGACTCCGCCCACTGGCATGCGACGCGGCCGGCCGCTGATGTCTTCCGGTACGCGTGCTGTTTCGGTGGTTGCCACGTATTCAGATTCGCTCTGCAGCGTCGCTCCGGCAAAGCGAATGCTGCGCGATTATCTAGTAAGAGCATCCATTCGTGTCATGCTAAATTCGCAATCGTGGAAACCACCGCGGCCATCCTGTTGCGCAAACGAGCCTTCAGCGACACCAGCCTGATCGTCTCGTGGTGTACCGAATCGCTCGGGTGCATCCAAACCGTGGCCAAAGGAGCGCGCCGCGCCAAAAGCCCATTTGCCGGCAAACTGGATTTATTTTTCGAGGCCGAAATTCAAATCGCGCGCAGCCGGAAATCGACTCTGCACACACTTACTGAAGTGGTGCTGAGAAATCCGTTCGCCGGAATTCGCCGGAACTACTTGCGCACGCAAACCGCCGCCTATTTTGTCGAGCTTATTGAGATCTGTACCGAGCGCGACCATCACGAGCCGGAATTGTTTTCGCTCCTGCGGCGGGCGTTTGGTTTTCTCGATGCAAACGATCCGATTCTGCGCGCCGTCTCGCATTTCGAAACCGAACTGGCACGCATCGCCGGCGTGCACGACCCGAAGACACTCAAGAGCGATCCTGCCTTTGCGCTTGGAAATTTGTTTGGGAAATTGCCGTTGTCGCGCACGCCACTTTTGAAGACACTGGCGGCGCGCAACAACGACAAGAAATGAAACCAAGTATGCAATTCATCCGACTTAACGGCATCGCTTTGATTTTCGCGTTCATTCAGAGCGTCGCCGCAAATGAAACCTACCAATTCGATCAAGCGCGTTCTACGATCGGATTCCGGGTGCATCAATTTCTGGGCACGACCAACGGCAAGTTCACTCAATTTTCTGGCACCATCGACCTTAATCGCCAGAATCCCGAGCGCTCGTCCGTCTCGGCCCGGACTCAGGTGAGCAGCATCGACACGCGAATCAAGAAGCGGGACGATCACCTTCGCAGCCCTGAGTTTTTCAACGTCGCAAAGTTTCCGGAGCTCACGTTCAAAAGCCGCAGCGTGAAGCAAACCGGCCCGCAAAGCGGCGACGTTACAGGCGATCTTACCATGCATGGCGTAACAAAGCCGACCACGTTGCATGTGAAGCTGGCCACTCCTTTGACTGGCGAAGCTGCCTTGGAACGAACCCGTTGGGAAGTTACGACTGAACCTCTCAAGCGTCGCGATTTCGGATTAATGTTTGGCAGCGCGACCGAAGCCGTATCAGGCATCAGCCAGGATGTCGCGATCAAGATCGAGATCGAAGCTGTGAAATCGCGCTGAGAGTGCTCTGTATTCGAGCGCCAGATGGAAATTGTTCCCCTCGGAGATTCGGCGTTGATCATCCGCGTGCGTGAGGGATTCGAAGACGCGCCTGACCAAACGTTAACCGAAGTCCTCCGCACATTTCGTCGCTTGGAAGACGCTACGATTCCCGGTGTCATCGAACTCGCGCCTGCCTACACGACGGTCGCGGTTTTCTTCGATCCAATGGTGGTTGCGAATGCCGCGCCCAACCCAGATGAAGCCTTCCATTGGTTGACGGAGCGAGTTCGCGAAGTTGTAGCCGCAGGCGCTGCCCGCCGTAGACGTGTCAGAAGTGCAAGGAGCAATGCACGCTTAGTTGAGATTCCGGTTTGCTACGATGCGGAGTTTGCTCTTGATCTGGACCATGTTGCCGCACACGCGGAACTGACTCCAACGAAAGTTGTCGATCTGCACAGCAGGGCTGGGTATCGCGTTAGCTGCATCGGATTCGTTCCAGGGTTTCCATTTCTGGCAGGTCTTCCGAAGGAATTGGCGACGCCGAGACGGACCACGCCGCGAAAAGAAATTCCTTCCGGATCGGTAGCGATCGGCGGCGCGCAAACCGGAATTTATCCATTGCGCTCGCCCGGCGGCTGGAATCTCATTGGGCGCACCCCGTTGCAGTTGTTCGATCCCGAAAAAACTCCACCTGCCTTTCTGCGCGCGGGCGATCGCGTGCGTTTTCGCCCGATCACGCATGAAGAGTTTGATTCGTTGAAGCGTTGAAGCGTTAAAGCGGCTAAGGAATGAACACGTTTGCTACACGCTCAGGATTTCTTACGACCATTCAGGACTTGGGCCGCACCGGTTTTCGTGAGTTCGGTGTTTCGACCAGCGGCGCGCTCGATTCCTTTGCGTTGCGGGTGGCCAATCTCCTTGTCGGTAACGATGAAGGCGCTGCGGGGCTGGAAATCACTCTTGGTGGTTTGCAATTGCGCTTTAACGACGAGCGACTCATCGCCTGGTGCGGCGGCGAATTCGATGTGCGCGTTGGGTCGGCCCGGTTGCCGGCCGGCCACGCTTGTTGGGTCTCTCCTGGTGAACAACTGAAATTCGGTCCACCAAACACTGGATGTCGAGCCTGGCTTGCAATCTCCGGCGGGATCAATGTTCCGCTCGTGCTCGGAAGCCGATCCACGGATCTGCGAGCGCATTTTGGCGGGCTTGAAGGCCGCGCATTGCGCGACGGAGATATCGTTCCGCTCGGAGAATTTCGGCGGTCACAAACCGCCGCTACAGAAAAAATCCCTTTATGGGGTGCGCCCGAACCTTGGTCGCAAACAGCGGATTCTGCTCCAGTGCTTCCATTTGTCCGCGGCGCGGATTGGACCCGCTTTAAAGCTTCAACGCTTCAACGCTTCACGAATGAGGTGTTCGCTGTCTCGCCCGATTCCGATCGCATGGGCGCCCGCCTCGATGGTCCTGAGCTAAAACGGGAGAACGATATCGATCTTATCTCTGAAGCCGTCGCGCCCGGCACGATCCAGGTGCCCTCCAGCGGAATGCCGATTTTACTTTTGGGAGATTGCCAAACGATCGGCGGTTATCCGAAACTCGCGCACGTGATCACAGTCGATCTTCCCATCGCGGCGCAGCTGCGCGCCGGCGATCCTGTTTGTTTTTCGGAAGTATCGCTGGCCGATGCGCACCGGCTCTTGCTCGAACGGGAGAGCGAGCTGAAGCGATTTCGCGTTGGCCTGAGTTTGCACGCCTTATGAATTTGGTTGTCGATCTTAACGCTGATCTCGGCGAAGGCGCAGGCCACGATGCCGAGCTGTTCGAGCTCATCAGCTCGGCCAATATCGCCTGCGGTTTTCACGCCGGCGATGCCGACACAATGCACACGGCTATTTCCGCGGCTAAGGCTCATGGCGTCGCCGTCGGAGCGCATCCGAGTCTTTTCGATCGCGAAAATTTCGGCCGTAAGGAATTGAAAGTGACCGCTGACGAAATTTTCGATGCGGTAGCTTTTCAACTCGGGGTTTTTCAGGCGATCGCCGAAGCTGCCGGTATGCGGCCGAATCATGTCAAGCCGCATGGCGCGCTCTACAACATTGCCGCGCGAGACGAGAAGATTGCGGAGGCGATTGCGCGCGCTATCAAATCGGTCGATGCCAAATTGATTTTGTTTGCGCCCTACAACAGCGCGCTCGCGCATGCCGCCGAATCGCACGGGTTGCAAATCGCGCGCGAAGTTTTTGCGGACCGGAATTATTTATCGGACGGCTCGCTCGTTCCGCGCAATCGTGCTGATGCATTGCTGAGCGACCCGGCAGAAGCGGCCAAACGCGTCTTGCGAATGCTTCATGAAGGCACAGTCCGGTCCGTCGAAGGCGATGATGTCGATGTGCGCCCCGAAACGATTTGCGTTCATGGCGATACCCCCGGTGCAGTTGAGTTTGTGCGTGAATTACGAACACAACTCGAACATCAAGGCGTGAGAATTAGCGCACCGGAAATTTCGTTATGATGCCAAGGCGGGACTTGTTAGAGGCAAGATACAAGCGTAATCTTTTGATTATGAGCACAACTGTCGAAGCGCTCTACGATGACGGAGAATTGATCTTGCAAGCGCCTTTGCCATTGCCGGAAAAGACGCGCGTGTTTGTGACCGTCGAAACTGATCCTGAGCGCGGCGCTTGGCTGCGAGTCTCGGAAGAAGCTCTTCTGCGGGCCTGGGACAATTCGGATGACGATGTCTTCAATGAATTGCTCACGAAATGACGTCGTTTTATTACCGATCCCTTTCAGCGATCTAACGAGTCGAAAAGTTCGGCCGGCGATTGTAATTGGTGGACAACGCTCTGATCTGTTCGTCGTGCCGATCTCGTCATTAAGATCGTCGGCAAACTAAGAGCTGGAGACATAGAAACGTTGAATACACGCTTGCGAATGTGGCTCGAGCTTTGACGGCAGCGATGAGCGACAAGATCGACGATCAAAAGCAGCCTGGGCTTGTTCGCGCGCTTGGGCCATTTGATGCGACCATGATCGTGATGGGCTCGATGATCGGCTCGGGCATTTTTATCACCTCGGCCGAATCGGCTCGGTTAATTGGAGCCCCCGGCTGGTTGTTGCTGGCATGGGCAGTTGCCGGTTTGATGACAATCACCGGAGCGCTGTGCTGCTCAGAATTGGCGACCATGATGCCGCGGGTAGGCGGCGTTTATGTTTTTTTGCGGGAAGCCTATGGGCCGTCGGTCGGTTTCTTGTTTGGTTGGACTTTGTTCCTCGTGATTCAAACGGGAACGATCGCCGCAGTGGCAATCGCCTTTGCGAAATTTCTCGGTGTCTTTGTTCCGGCAGTTGGGTCGGAGAATTATCTGGTGAGACCAATTCCGTTAGGCGATCACTACGCAGTCAGTTTATCGATCGAGCAATTGATCGCGATCGCGTTGATCGCCTTGCTGACGTGGACCAACACGCGCGGCCTC
>WNGF01007382.1_pt1 | contig 20838 bp, 16 predicted proteins | sample 5400641 | NCBI WGS metagenome assembly WNGF01 (sample SAMN13153371, study PRJNA577476) | soil metagenome | isolation source: 80 cm soil or saprolite under grassland replicate 2 | place: USA:California | collected 2016-06-15 | reverse complement strand
ATCCCACATGGGGTCGAAGTGACGCTGCCTACGCGCGTGCTCGATACTTTCAGTCCGCCGAGAGACGATTATCTGGCGATCGACGAAAAAGTTCGCCACGGCGCGTTGTAGCTGTTCAGGGCGGGAAGGCTAATCGCAGGATTCTCGTCGCTCAGAGGAGATCTTTGAACTGAGCGATTGTAAGCCCCGCGTCTTTCACAATTCCGCCCAGCGTGATCGCGTTCACCGGATTATGGCGTGGAATGGTATTAAAATGCGCGCCGTCCACTCATCACCACATGCTTGCCTTGACGCACGACTTTGAAGCCACCTTTTCATGCGCCTTGATTGCCCGGAGATGATTAATGCCGGGAATTTTCGGCATCGTTAAACGATCACTTCGACTTCGCGAACATCTGCAGACGACAATGTTTCCTTGATTGCGGCCAGATACTCGCGGATTGCACCGCGAATATTCTCCACCGCTTCTTCTTCAGTCGCCCCCTGAGACCAGCATCCTGGTAGCGCCGGGCAACTCACGGCATATCCCTCCTTGGATTTGTGCAGCACGATCGAATACCGCAGGCTCATGGAAGTATTGTACACGATCGGGACTGAAAATCATCAGTGACGCGTTCCCTGGCGGCAGCGCTCTTACTTCCTGTTATCGATAAAGATTTCCCAGCGCTTTACGCTCTCGAGTTTCAGAATGCCGTGCTCGGCCCAGGGGTCGTTCTTCAATTTTTCTCTCACTTCATTTTCATCTTTAGCGTTTACGATTAACAGAGAGCCGCCCTCATCGACCAACGGGCCGCCCATCAAAATAAAACCGGCATCGACAAGTTGATCGATAAACGCCGCGTGCTCATCCCAAAGGGGCTGTTCCCGGGTCCCCTTGGAAAAATCACGGTTCGGCCCGGCCGAAGAAATTGCCAGGAATGTATTTTTCATTAGCCCGAACTTCAGACCCGCGCGTGTCGCGTCAACCTTCGGGGAAGACGATCCAAATTCCGGCATTCGTACGTTTCGATTGAACCGGGGTGCGCTGAGTGCACAGTAAATGGAGCACCGTGAAAGCTGATGTGGCAGCGCAAAATTCGAGTGGGAGAAAATTGATCATCGTCCTTGCTGCACTGATGACGGTGTGCCTTGTCTCGATCATCATCGCAGGGGTGACCAGCTTGATCTCGTTGGCCGATAGAATCCATCCGATCGCTGGTACAATCGCGTTCTGGGGTGTTTGCGCTACAGCTGGGTTTTTCGCCCTGTACTGCGTGATCGCATACGCACGACTTCCCGCTGCGCTTGTCCCGCCAGAGGAAGATTCCGGCCCAAAGCACGACGCCTATTTGCAGGCTCTTCGGGTCCGCCTCGCTGCAAACCCACGGACACGGCATATGGCTCTTGCCACAAGGGAGGAGATCGAAAATGCAGTTCAACATTTGTCAGTGGAGGCGGATTCAGTTGTCCGCAGGACAGCAAGCACTGTGTTTCTTAGTACGGCGCTGATGCAAAATGGACGGCTGGATGGACTCATCGTGCTCTTTATCCAAATTCAAATGGTCGGGCGTATCGCGCGCATCTATGTTCAACGTCCTTCTCCTCGCGAATTGGCGCGGCTCTATGCGAATGTGGCCGGGACAGCTTTCGTCGCCAGCGGGCTCGAATCGCTTGACCTGGGAGAAATGGTCGCGCCGCTTGCCGTGTCCGTCGTGCCGGCGCTCAAGGGCGGAATTCCGGGGCTAAGCGGTATCTCAGCGCTTCTGGTGAAATGCGTTTCAAACGGCGCAGCGAACGCGTTCCTCACATTGCGCGTGGGCGAAGTCGCACGGCGCTACTGCGAATTGACTTCGCGCCATTCACCGGAAGCCATCCGCAGATCTGCTACCGCTGCGGCCGTCCAACATCTTGGTCGAATCGTGCGCGAAAACGGCGCCCTCGTCGTAAGGAAAATCTGGGCAAGCACTGGACGCGCACTAATCGACAGCGGCGTGTCAAAAGCCGAAGATATCGCAGGCGCGACCCGCGATCTTTTTGGGAAAATTTCGCCCTGGCGATTGAAAGAAGAAGATCCAGCAGCTCGTCCATGATTTACTGAACCGCAGTGACTTTGTTTTCTCGACCAATTGTCTTTCTGATCTTAGCGCTTACTGCAAACGCCGCTGTCGTTCGTGTGAATTCCGCTGCCGGGGTACGGGAGCGGAAGGTGGATGTTGGGCGAAGGCGTATCGCTGCGGGTTATCAAGGCCGGCCAAGGCGGTTCGACTTTGGTTTTATTCCTGGCTGGAGCACAGGTGCGGACATTTGGCAGCGCCAAATCGAGACTTTCGCAAAAACCGGACATGTAATCTCGTTCGATCCGCGTTCGCAGGGCGAATCGACGAAGACGACCAGCGGTAACACGCCGGAAATGTGTGCGGGACCGCCAGCAGCGGTGCACAATTTATCCGGCCGGAATTCGCCGGCGAACTTTTTGGGAAAGATCAGCCGCGCGATGCGACGAAATTTTTCATTGTGCTGCCGGATGGAATCGGCCACGACAAATCGAGCAAACCGAGCGACAGCATTCATGCGAAATTTCCGCGCTATGGATGCCTCGGCATGGTGGAAGCGCAGTATTGGTTGCTTGCCGAGGGGCTCGGCGTTAATCACGCGCACGTCGTAATGGGAACGTCAATGGGCGGAATGCCCACCTGGTTGTGGAGCGAATTGCATCCCGATTTCATGGACGTGCTGATGCCACTGGCGAGTTTGCCCACTCAGATTTCAGGGCCGAACCGAGCTTGGCGTCGGATCACCATCGACGCGATCCGCAATGATCCGGCCTGGAACGGTGGCGATTAGAAGACCCAACCGCCAAGCCTGCACACTGCCGCTGAGATGCTTTGGTTCGTGAGCAGCAATCCGGTCCTTACGTCAGAAGGAGACGCCAACACTTAGGAAAACGGATGAAGTTCTCAACAAGTTTGCCGAGCAAATCGTCAAAACGGATGACGCAAATGACGTGGCTTTATGCATTGGAAGCTTCACATGATTACGATCCCGACCCGAATCTGGAAAAAATCTGGGCGCCGCTTCTGGCGATCAACTTTGGGAGATCACCTAGTTAATCCGCCGAAGCTCGGCATTCTTGAACGGAAGATCAAGCGCGTTCCGCATCGCCGCGCAATCGTGATTCCATCCGTTGACAAAACGGGGGGCCACGGCAGCCATATCATCGCCGTTTTGTGGAAAGATCAGTTACTGAATCTGCTTAAAGAAACGGAAAAGTAACCGCGCGGATTGAGAAGAGAACCAGGTTTTCTCCCGCGAATATTCCGCTGCCTAACGGCGAGGTACTTTGAGCTTGCAAATTTTCGGTTAACCGAATAAAAAAGTGTAGAATGCCGGCAGCGTTGCATCCGATGACGCGCGACAGTTTATTTGCTTCCACGCGCTGGACGGTTGTGCGCGAGGCCGCCGATTCCCAGACGTCATCGAGACGTGCATTGAGAGCGCTTTCGGAGCTCTGCCAGATTTACTGGCGACCGGTGTATCTCTTCTTGCGTCGCCAGGGAATCGCACAGCACGATGCGGAAGATCTCACGCAAGGATTTTTTGCCGATCTAATCAAAAACCGCGCCTATGCCCGGGCCGATCCAATGAAGGGCCGGTTCCGATCGTTTTTGCTCGGAACGCTAAAGCATTTCTTGGCACACACGCGCGATCGCGACCGCGCGCAGAAGCGCGGCGGCGGGCTAGTCCGCCTGGATGAGGCAGGGATTTCGGAAGCCGAAACGTACGCCGTGCGATGGCGGAATTGGAGCGCAGATGGAATATTCGATCGGGAATGGGCGGCATCACTGGTTCGACAAGCACTGGACCGGCTGGCGCAGGAATACGAACTCGGCGGCAAAGGGGCTCTTTTTGAAACGCTGAAGTTTCATCTTGGAGCAAACGCGGCCGCGGCGGTCTCCTACCGAGAAATGGCGGAGCGGCTTGGGCGCCCGGCTGGAGCACTACGCCAGGACGTGGCACGTTTGCGTGCGCGGTATCGTGCGATTTTGCGGGAAGAAGTCAGCGGCACGGTGATCGACCCGCGCGATGTCGATGAAGAGCTGCGCTATCTGCGCCAGGCGATGACTGTATGAGGTACAAATGGCAATGCCTGGCATAAGCAAGAGCGTGCATGTTTGCAAGACGTGCGGCACATCGACAGAGACAACCTCTGCGGGCCATCTTGGCTGTATCGCTTGTCTGCTCGACATCGGCTTGGATCCTGACGTGACCGAACGCGACAGCGCGTTTGAAACGGCGCCGGAGCAACTAGGTGCTTATATGATCGAGCATCATGCCGACGGCAGCGCGTGGGAGCTGGGTCACGGGGCGATGGGAGTTACTTATCGCGCCATCGATAAAGCGCTCGATCGGCCGGTCGCGCTAAAAATTATCAATATCAATCTTGGATCGCGTAGCGCGGAAGCGCGTGACTGGTTCCTGCGCGAAGCGCGCGCCGCGGCGGCGCTACGCCACCCAAATGTGGCGACTGTGTATCAATTCGGAGTTCGTGAGAAAACCGGTCAGTTTTTTTACGCGATGGAATTGGTCGAAGGCGAAACGCTGGAGGAGCGTGTTCGCCGCCTAGGACCGCTCGATGTTTTGACGACGATCGATATCGCCTTGCAGGTGACAGCGGCGCTGGAAGCGGCGGAAAAGCGCGGATTGGTTCATCGCGATCTGAAGCCAGGCAACCTGATGTTCGTCGGCAGCGACGACAGTGGCGCGTCAACTGTGAAGGTGATCGATTTCGGCATCGCCAAAGCGGTGGCGGAGAAAACGGATGCGATGGCGCTGCCGCATGGCGGCTTCGTCGGCACACCTGCGTTTGCCAGCCCGGAGCAATTCACCAGCGCGCCCGTGGACGTGCGGTCGGACATTTACTCGCTAGGCGCGACGCTCTGGTTTTTGCTGACCGGTCACATCCTTTTCAGTGGCCGGACTGTCGAGAAAATGCGTGATGCGCGCCGGTCAAAACCGTTGCCGGTTGATCAACTGAAAGCCGCACACGTTCCGCGTCGTTTCATTTCGTTGTTAATCTCGATGTTAGCGATTGAGCCGGCAGCGCGGCCCGCCGGCCCCCATTCGCTCGGCGCGAAATTGCAAGCGATTCGCGCTTCGATCACCAGCCGACGCAAAATTGCAGCGCGATTCGCAGTTGGCGCCGCCTTTCTTGCTCTGACAACAATTGTCGCGGTCCGCGTATTCCATTCAATGCCGCCCAAGAAGACAACGCCTTCCGTCCCGGAAAAAAGCATTGCGGTTCTGCCGTTTGAAAATCTTAGCCATGATCCAGATAACGCGTATTTCGCCGAGGGCATAAAGGATGAGATTCTTACGAAATTAGCGACCGTGCGTGATCTCAAGGTGATCTCGCGAACCTCGACGGCGGGATACCAGAGCAAGCCCGACAATTTAAAGAGCGTCGCGCATGAGCTCGTCGTTTCCACCGTCCTGGAGGGAGCTGTGCAGAAGGCGGGCGACAAAGTTCGAGTAAACGTGCAGTTGATCGAGGCACGCACCGACAGGCAACTTTGGGCGAAAAGTTACGACCGTGACCTTAAGGATGTCTTAGGGGTTGAGAGTGAGGTTTCACAGGAAATTGTGGACGCGCTGCAAGCGAACCTTTCGCCAAGTGAATCCCATGCTCTGGCCTCAGCTGGGACGAGCGATGCAGAAGCTTACGACCTTTTTCTGCGAGGCGAATATGAGTTGCACCAGGCCGTGACCAGGCTGGATGTGGACGCCTACGATCGTGGCGAGGCGTTTTACCGCCAGGCGCTGGCACGGGATCCAAATTTTGCCCAGAGTGCTGCGGCGCTCGTCCGCACTCGGCTCTGGCGGCACTGGTTTATCTCACCTTTAACCTCAGCGGAATTAGAGGAAGTAAAGTCGATCATTGACCGCGCTCTAACGCTCGCTCCAAATTCGCCGGAAGCGCACTGTGCGCTGGGATTGTTTTTTTATTATGGTCATCGTCAATACGAGAACGCGCTGGCGGAGTTCAACCGCACGCTGGAGTTGCAGCCTAACAATGTTTTGGCCCGACAATATTGTGCGTACGTTTACCGCCGGCGGGGGGAATGGGAGCGCTCGCTTGCGGATTTGCTACGGGCGCAGGGGCTGGATCCTCGCCACGCCGAAATCCCGGCCGAGATTGGCGAGACCTACGGAGCATTGCGTCTCTGGAAGGATGCGGAGCGTGCCCAATTGCGAGCTCTGGCCATCGATCCGCACAACACGCGTGCAGCGGTTTATCTTCTCAACGCCCGCCTTAACGCGACGGGTGATGTCGACTCGGCCATGCAAGCTGTCGATGGTTTTCCAGAGGTCATCAAGATCAGTTTGTATGGCAGCGGCGTTGATGCGGGCGGCGATGTTGCAGGTATCATCAGTGTTAGGCTTTATCTCGGCGTAATCGCAGGACATTTCAGCGATGCTTTCCAGGCTCTCGAGAAGGAAGTGGTCAATGACGAATGTGGGCATCTCCGGCAGCTGGCCGGACGCGCCATACTTCGCGTGCTGGCAGGACAGACCGAGGCAGCCAAATTATCGGGAGAAGAAGCGCGGCCGTTACTCGAGGCCAGATTCAGCGAGCGACCTGATGACGCCTTCGCCATGACGGAGCTGTCTTGGGTTTACCTCGCCCTCGGCCGCAATGCCGATGCTCTGCGCCTTTCCAGACAGGCGGCGGATTTAATACCCATCGAAAAAGATGCTCTGACCGGTCCTTCTTTCCAGGTCGGGCTCGCGCAAGTCGAAGCGCGTGCGGGCGCACCTGAGGAAGCCATTAAGAGGCTTCGGCGTTTGCTGTCCATCCCGGCCGGCGAGGTAGCTTCGATCGCTCGTTTAAAGATTGACCCGGTCTGGGATCCCATCCGTAATCGTTCCGATTTCCAGCAGTTGCTCTCAGGTCTGGAGCAGATTGGACCTAACAAGTAAGAGGAAGTGTGTCTTGGCAACTTCTTCGTCGAGCTAAAGCGACGCAACGTTACAAAGTAGACAGTTTTTTCAATTAATCTGTCCTATTGTGCAGCTCGCCGAGGCGCGTTGCTAAGCGCCTTCTCGATGGCTGCCGCGTCATAAACTTTGCCGTCGTTAACCACGGTCGTGACCTTATCGATATCACGGATGTTCCGGGTCAGATCACCGGCGAGAACACGGCGATTCTTGTTCACGTAGATTACTAGAGACCCTCTGCGCGGCGACCGCGCTTCGATAAGATCATCGCTGAAGTCACCCAAACGATAAAGCTCGATTAACTACATTTGCCACATAGTCGCGTTTGGCGAAGCTAACTCCTTCAACTACAGGACACTGCAACATCGACAATCGGCGATTGCGATGCGCTGGCCGAATTATTTGCATTTTTTTTGTAACACAGCGCAAAATTTTCGGAAGTAATGAGTAAACATCAACATGGCAATAGCATCATGAAACCAAAACAGATATTTATCAGCATTCTGGCAGTTCTGTTCGTGTTCCCATTGATGGGGACGTTCGCTCAGCAAGCAGCGAACTCGGGCTCTATCGAAGTGATCACGACTTTTGATTATCCCGGGACCGGAAATTCGACCCAACCGCAAAAGATTAACGAAAGAGGCGACATCGTTGGAATTTACATCGACTCGCTCGGGGTGCAGCGCGGTTTTGTCCGGTTCAGCGATGGTAGCTTTAGCGCGCCGATCGTCGACCCTAACGATACCGTGGGTTTTACCCATGGACGGGGCATCAATAACTCACGCACAGTCTGCGGTGAGTACATCGGCAGCGATGGCAACGATCACTCGTATTTCCTGTCGGGCGGCACTTTCACAGAATACAATGTTCCCGGCGCGATCGGCACCGATGTGCTTGGGATAAATGATGCCGGCGACTTTGCCGGCGGGTTTGATCCTGACGGCAGCGGGATCTTCCAGGCGTTCGTCAGCATTGGCGGAACCTTAACGTCGTTTAGCGTCCCGGACGCTCTCTCGACCTATGCTTACGAGATTAATAATTTAAAACAGTTGGTGGTTGGATACTATATAGACAGCTCAGGAATCCTTCACGGCTACTACCGGGACGCCAATGGGGCGCTGCACTTCCCGATCGATCCTTCGGGCTCCGTTGGGACAATCCTGTTTGGACTTAACAATAGGAACTGGGTGGTGGGCAGATATCCGGACAGCTCAGGCGCGATTCACGGACTATTCTTTCTTCCGCCAAACCAGTTTGCCACTTTCGATTATCCCGGCTCGACCGTTACATCGCTAAACGGAATCAATGACCAGGGGATTATCTGTGGTCGTCACAGGGATGCTTCCGGGATTTACCACGGAATCATAGCTCGCGTCACAGGCACACCGCCGACAAATCCGGCGGGCACGGAAATGAAGGCGAACGCTTCCCGGTCGCTGGTCACTCCACTCCACCCATCGCCCGCGGCGTGGGGAGATGCAATGCCGGCGCGCTGAGTTGAGCATCGCGCGGGGAAGCCCGCGCCGTCGGCGCTTTGTGACGGTGCGGGCTGACGATGGATCGCCGCTTGTGAGCAATTCGTTTAATCCTTTCGAATGCTATCCGAACCAGAACAAGATAGGCGATTACATCACGATTGTGTCAGATCATACTGGGGGCCATGTGGCGTATGCTGCTACTTTTAACTTCAACCCGAACACTGAGCAGCATGAAGAAGATGTTTATTACGTGCGAGTTTTTCCAAGGGCGACACCTTCGCCTCGACCTACACCGCCGCGGTAGCGTTGGTGAATAGTGAATGGTGAATAGCTTGTTTCCTCGACCAATTCTCCTGCTGATCGCCGGGGTTGCCGCGCACGCCTCCGTCGTCTACGCGGATTCCGCTGCCGGAGTACGGGAGCGGAAGGTGGATGTTGGCGAAGGCGTATCGCTGCGGGTTATCGAAGCCGGCCAGGGCGGTTCGACTTTGGTTTTTATTCCTGGCTGGAGCACAGGCGCGGACATTTGGCGTCATCAGATCGACAGGTTCGCAAAGACAAATCGGGTAATCGCGTTCGATCCGCGTTCTGAGGGTGAATCGTCGAAGACGACGAGCGGTAACACCCCGGAAATACGTGCGCAGGATTTGCACACGTTGCTGGAACGCCTGGGCGTGCGACGTCCTGTCCTCATTGGGTGGTCGCAGGGCGTCCAGGATATCGCTGCTTATGCCGAGCGGTACGGCACCAAAGATCTCGCGGGAATTGTGCTGGTGGATGCGGCCATTTCAGATGGCGCCGATGGCATGGTTGCGCGTCCGCAACAGACGGCAGAGCAATTTAAGATGTTCGCCGTCTACCAAGCGCATCAGCAGGAATATTTGGGCGGCATGATGCAAGCAATCATCAGCAAACCGCCGAGCGACGACGCGATCAAAAGGCTGGTTAGCACCGGGATGAAAACGCCGCCTGACGTTGGCGTCGGCATGCTCATCGCCGACATGTTCGGCGTGAATCGGACGCCGGCGCTGAAGAAAATTGAATGTCCAACGTTGATTATCACTTCGGCGAAGTCGTTCGAGTTGTCGCGCCAACAGGCGGCCGCGAATCAGATTCCGCACGCGCGTCTCGAAAAAATCGAAGATGCGGCGCATGCGGTGTTCATCGATCAACCGGATCGCTTCGATGAGCTGGTCAAGAGTTTTGTAGCCAAATTGCCTGCAAACAACGCAGCCAATTAGTCGCTATCCGGATTTGATGAATCGGTGCGTGGCTTCGGCACGGCACGCATCTCTGTTCGCGCCTTAGCTTTCAGCCGCGCGTTCCTGGCATTTTTTTAAATCGAGTTTGCCTGAGGCGAGGACTGGGATTGCTTCGACACGCTGGACATTCTTTGGAATCCACAAGTTTGGAACACCTGCTTCCTGAAGTTTTTTGCGCAGCGCGGCAAGATCGATGTCTGCGGCACTGAGCAGAACGAGCACTTCGCCCTTTGCCTCGTCCTGCACACCAACAATCGCGATGGGGCGTTCATCTCTCCCGGATAGCTCGAGTAAATCGATAATTTTTTGTTCGATCGTTTCGTGCGGCACCATCTCGCCGCCGATCTTTGAAAAACGCGACAGCCGGCCTTCAATGTAAAGGAAGCCATCTTCGTCGAATCGACCGATATCACCTGTTTTCAACCAACCATCGCGCAGGATTTCGGCGGTTCGTTCGGGGTCATGCAGATAGCCTTCGAAAATATTTGGCCCGCGCAGCCAAAGCATTCCGGTTTCGTAAAGCGAAAGCTTTCGGTCCGTTTCTGGTTCGCGGATTTCTGCGGCGATTCCCGGCGCGAGTCTGCCAACTGATCCCAAACGGCTGGATGGTTGCACGCGTTCTCCGGGCTTTCTCGGTTCCGGCCCGGGCAAATTGACGCTGACTACGGGCGCAGTCTCGGTAAGCCCATAGCCTTCGAAAACGTTCTTGTGGAACCGCCTTTCAAAATGGCTGGCGAGATCGAGAGGCAATTTTTCGGCGCCGACGATGATGAGGCGCAAGGTGCGGAGCTGCTCCGGCTCTGCTTTGCGCAAGTACACACGCAGGAAAGTGGGCGTCGCCAACAGGAACGTCAGCTTATATTGATCGATCAACGCCGCGCATTTGCCAGCCTCCAACGGATTTGGATACGTTACGATGCGCACACCTTCGATGAGCGGATACCAAAGGGTGACCGTCGATCCGAACGTGTGAAAAAACGGCAGCGAGCCAAGGATGGCGTCAGTTTTCCTGGCATCGAGCAGTTCGCGGAATTGCGAGACATTTCCGACGACATTGCGGTGGCTAACGACAACCCCTTTTGGGTCTCCGGTTGTTCCGCTGGTAAAAAGCAAGACCGCTTCCCGGTGGCCGCCTTCCTTGGGAATTTGCAAAAGCCGCAAAAGCAAACGCGCCGGAGCCAGGATCGATATGATCAACCAGAAAATGATTTGGCCTTTCATTCGCGGCATCAATTCGTCCAGCTTCAAGACGCGTTCCGGCCACGGAAAATCCTTGAGTCGTTCCATGAATGGCGTCGCTGAAATCGCGACCCGCAAGTTTGCACGCCTGCAGCAGGATTCATTTGCCGCGCGGCCCATCGTGAAATTAAGATCCACCGGAACTTTGTTTGCCAGGGTCACAGCCAGATTTGCCACCATTGACGCCTTGCTGGCAGGCAAGACAATTGCTATTCGTTCGTCGGAAAATTCCTTTCGAAGGTAGCGACTCAACGCTGCCGCCGCACCGAGCAATTTCGCCCGGCTAAGCTCGCTGTGATCCATTCCATCGATCACGGCTGTCCGGAAGGGCCTGCGCTTCAGCCCGCGCACGCATTCTTCTGCAAGATGCCGATCCAGTGATGGTCTGCGGCTGAAACAGAGTTCGGCGAGCTTCAGCAACTCCTCGCGCATGGTCGCGACATCCGCGGTCTCGGCCTTGAGCGGCTTGCCGAACGCGATGGTGACAGGGTAGCGAATCCGCTTCGGAAACTTTGTGAAAAATCTTCCGCCCTGGAACGAGAAGATCGATCCCCAGAGTTGATCGAGCCAAACAGGAACGACCTGCGCATTTGCGTGCCGGGCGATCAATTCGTAACCACGTTGCAAACGCAACAGTGTTCCCGTGCGTTCCAGCTGGCCCTCGGGGAACACACAAACGATTTCGCCCTCGGCGACTTTTTCAGCAGCGGCGCGAACCGCCTGGTGCGAATGGCGGATATTGATCGGGATGCAACCGAGCGCGCGCAAAAACGGGTGCAAAAGCGGCTTGTGAAAATACTCCTGGTCGATGACGTAGCGGATCGGACGTGGACAGACGAGCTGCAGGACGAGTGCGTCCACCCAACTGATATGGTTGGGCACGAGCAGAAATCCCCCAGCCGGCAGATTTTCCAAGCCGATCGCAGTGACACGATAAAAACAACGAACCAGCAATCGCCCAAAAAAATAGAGGGCGCGTTCAGTGCGGGACATCAAAGGCATCGTTTATGATTTACAATTAACGCGTTGCCATCTGCAATCGCCAACTGACGGTGGAAGGCGGCATCAAGAAATCAATCAGCGGCGCGCACAGTGCGTTGTTACTTCTACTCGGCATCAATCTGTTTAATTACATCGACCGACAAATTCTGGCCGCCCTCGAGCCTGACATCCGCGCGAGCTTTTTCGCAAGTAACGACGTGAACGCTATGACGAAGACCGGCCTTCTTGGCGATGCGTTTTTCGTAACTTACATGATCAGCGCACCGATTCTCGGTTTGCTCGCCGATCGATTCTCGCGCTGGCTTATCGTCGGCGGCGCAGTGATTTTGTGGAGCCTGGCCAGCGGCGGCTCCGGTCTCGCGGCGACATTTGGAATTCTTTTCGCCACTCGAATTTGCGTGGGAATTGGTGAAGGCGGTTACGGGCCGGCTGCACCGACGATTTTGGCCGATCTTTTCCCGATCGAAACGCGGGGTCGCATCATGGCGGTTTTTTACACGGCAATTCCGGTTGGAAGCGCCCTCGGTTATGTAATCGGCGGACTGGTGGGCGCTCACTTGGGCTGGCGCTGGGCGTTTTATGTCGTCGCCCCGCCCGGTTTGTTGCTGGGCCTGCTTTGCTTCCGCCAACGCGATCCGCGGGTCTCTGCTCATCATCTGGCGCAGAAATCGCGCCGAAGCATAAGCGATTACCTTAAATTATTCCGCACGCGCTCTTATCTCATTAACTGCATTGCGCAAACGTTGATGACTTTTGTAACCGGAGGCTTGGGCTTCTGGGTGCCAGCTTATCTACGTTATCGGAATCAAAGTCCTGCCGTAGGCATGACGATCTTTGGCTTGATCACCGTAATCGCAGGTTTGGTTTCGACGCTCCTGGGAGGCGTTATCGCCGATCGATTGCGCTCGCGTGTGCCCGGTTCCTATTTCTGGGTCTCAGGAATCGGAATGCTTATAGCATGTCCGATTTTCGTTGTGGCGCTTTACATTCCGTTTCCCGCGGCGTGGATCGCAATGTTCCTCGCGATCTTTTTCTTGTTTCTCAACACCGGTCCCTCAAACACGGCTCTCGCCAATGTTTCTTTGCCAGCTGTGCGCGCGACGGCGTTTGCGGCAAACATTTTCGTCATCCACGTTTCTATTTGTGTCCGGCATAATTCTCGTCTCCGGTCTGGTCTGGCTCATTGGCGTGAAATATCTTCCGGAAGACACAGCTGCAGTAGAAGAGGCGACGGGCTGAGCAATCAAGTCCGGGCTGTAAACCTGCAGAACAAGTGCGCGCGGCTTGGACAGCAAAAAGCCCGACAGCTTCGATGCTGCCGGGCTAATTGTTCTAGAGTCCTATACCGCTGAGCAAACTCAGTCGTTTATTCTTGTTCTTCTGGTTTCTCCGGCGGCGTAGTAGTTTCGGGCTTTCCTCCTCGTTGGCGATGCTGTGAGCCGGTTGCCTTTTCGCCAGTGGCGCCTTCCTCTGAGGGAGCCCGCTGTGTTTCAGAACGCGATCCAGTCTCGCCGCGACCAGTTTCCGTACTACCGGTTTCGCTGCGACCACTTGGCGGAGTTGCCTGCTCCCGCCTCTCTCTTGTGCCGCGCGTTCGTTCTTCCGTCGGTGAACCACCGGTTGCTCCGCCGCGAGTACTTGGAGTAACGGATTCACGTGCTCTTTCCGGCGGAGTTGCGCGCGGGCTTCGTCCAGCTGTCGCGTGCGGGCTCGGCGATCCTCTGCCCTCCGGTGAAGCCGTTCCCATCGGCGACCTTGTCGCGGCCGGCGATCCAGTTGTCGCAGGTGACGTGGGCGCGCCAGGACTTGTCGTTGCGCCTGCTCTTCCGGCCGCACCTGTTGCGGCGCCTGTCGTCGTCGCTGCGCCGGTTGTTGTCGTTGAAGTACCGCCAGAAACTCCAACACCAACTGCCGCTCCCGGGCTCACGCCATAATAGCTATAGACATTGCTAATGTAATCAGGCCTGGAATACTCATCGATGCGCGCATAGTCGAACACGGGCGCGTTATAGATGCGGTCACGGTCGACGGTTACTGTCATAACGCTAAGATCCGATGTGGGGGAATAGACCGTCCATGGAACGGCAACCATTTTGCCACCTCCGCTGACACGCGCACCGCCTCCGCCAGTTGAAAGAACAGTATAAGCCATGCAGCCGGTGTTGCGGTCGAGTACGACGTCTTTTACCACGCCAATTTCTTCTCCCTGGGATGATTTCACTTTTGTGCCGACGAGCTTACTCGTCTGGACGTAAGTGGTGCTGCTGCTGGTAGTGCTCTGGGTTTGGGCGAACGTAGAAGCCATGGCCAAACCCAACACGGCAACCATAGCTCCCAATGACAATAATGTTTTCATAATGATTAGGGTTTAGGCTCAAGTCAGTCCGGAGCCGACACACAAGAATCGATATGCGTTGTTGCCGCAGATGTGAAAACAACTGGCGGAACCTTTAAAGTGACTTCTCTGTAGAACCCTTATGTCGATCTCACGCACTCTCGCAGTCTGCTTATTCGTGCTACTTGCCGTCAATGCGCGTGCGGAGGGTGTTCCCAATGATTGCACGCAGCTCATCCTCGGAATCGCGCCGACATGGAACTCCATGCGCGGCGACCTGCGGTTATTTGAGCGAACGCATGGCGGAGATTGGGTTTCTGTGGCTGGACCGTTCCCGGTTTTGTTTGGAAAAAACGGCGTCGCCTGGGGCACGGGGCTGGCGGGGCAAAATGAATCGGGTCTTCGGAAGCAAGAGCGCGATGGCCGCGCGCCTGCGGGAGTTTTCGAAATCGGTCAGGTTTTCGGATACGATTCGCACCTGCCTCAGGGAGGTGATTATCCATATCATCAAGTCACGGAGGCAGACGTTTGGAGCGATGATCCGCGCTCACCGCATTACAACCGGCATATCGTAATTGATCCCAAAAATCCGCCAGACAATTACACGCACGAGAAAATGCGCTCGGGTGATTTCGCTTATCAGTGGCTAGTTGAGATCAGGCATAATTCCGATCCCCCTGTGGCCGGCAGAGGAAGCGCCATTTTTTTTCACATTCGTCGCGGCGTCAATCGACCGACCACTGGCTGCACGACCATGCCGAAGGACAATCTGGTGAAGCTAATCACCTGGCTGCGAGTGAAGGGCCACCCCTGCTATGCGCTCCTGCCAGCCGTGGAGTACGATAAGAAATGGCGTTCTTGGAACCTGCCTTCGCCAGAAGCGCTGAAGCGCGGCGGCAATTCTCGCTGAGAGTTCTGATGCCGTATGGCCGAAAGGTCAGGCGGCGCGCGTTTTCCGGCGGTACGCTTTCCAACACTCCAAAAACCCCGGAGCGAAGTCTTCGGGTCGTGCTGATGTCCAACCATCGATGACAGCCGGGCGGAAGAATGCCCCTTGCTCGATTTCAGAGTTATCGGGCACGAGATCGCCGGAAGTCAGGCCTCGATATAGCCAGATAAACTCGTGGTCGGTGCGTTGCGAGGCTGAAACTTTTGAAACTTTGTGGAGAGGCACAGTCGTGCCCAATTCCTCCTTCAATTCGCGCCGGGCGGTCTCGTCATAACTTTCCCTGAAGGCCACATGGCCTGCAGCGCTTGAGTCCCACTTTAAAGGATGCCGATCTTTCCAACGCGAGCGTTGCTGCAAATAAAGTTCACCAGCTTCATTAAATATCAGGATATGAACGGCGCGATGGCGCAAGTTATTCCCATGCACCTCGGAGCGGTTTGCATATCGTAGGATTCGATCTTTTTTGTCGACAATTGGGAACCGCTCATTTCGGTTAAGACCCGTGTCCGCGTCCGGAGGAGGCGCAATGCAATTCGCCAGAGCAATCCATTGCAGCAACGATAGCTCTTCCGCTCGAGCGTTGGCGCTGATGTTCAGACGGCGCGAGACCGTGTCCCAGTCCTTGATGTCTTCACGAATCAATTTTCTCAACTGTTTTCTCCTCTGAGAAAACCCGGCCCGGATCAATTTCAGAAGCAACTGATCGTCGTGCTGAGGCAACTCGAGCGGATCGCGCGGCAAGATTCGTACCACGGCGGAATCAACTTCAGGTCGCGGAAAAAAAACGGTCGCAGGAACAGTGCGCAAGTATTTTACGTGATGATGCAATTGGACGCGCAACGTTAGCGCTCCGTAATCATGCGTGGATGGCGATGCTGAGAGGCGCTCGGCTACCTCCTTTTGTAACATAAACAACAACAATGAGATGGGACTTGGCTGTTCAAGAAATCGCAACAGTAATACGCTTGAAACGTTGTACGGAAGATTCCCGAGCAGTTTCACTGTGCGATGCGCAAAAAGAGAACGCGGATCAAATTTCAGCGCGTCGCTGTTGAGTACTTCAAGTCGCTGATTAGGAAAGTGCGCGCGCAAAAAACCTGCCAGGCGCGCGTCTTTCTCGATCGCAAGAACGTGCGCGCCTTTCTCAAGGATGAAGCGCGTCAGCGCGCCCAGTCCAGGTCCAATCTCGACAACGTAATCGTCGGGAGTGATCTGCGCCTGATCGACAATCCACCGAGCAAGATTTTGGTCGTGCAGAAAATTCTGTCCGAGTGTTTTGGCCGGCGACACGCGAATTTCTCGGAGTGCGGCAAGTATGTCTGAAAGCTTCATATGAACCTTGCATGTCCCGCGCCGTGACACTCGAAATTGCTATTTCTGTTCACAAGATAGTGTGAACAAAATGCACAGGCGCCGAAGAGTTATTCACAAGTTATTCAATCTGCTTAGACGCTCTCATCGAACCGTCTAGCCAATGCGGCTTGTGCGAGACTTTTTTCCGGTCGGCCAGATATTTTCGTCGTGCGTCTTTCAGTGAGACACCGCCGATGAAAAACGCGCTGGCGGCGCGGCCAATCGCGTACGTGCCGGCGCCGGCAACCATGCCGCAGACTACATTGCCCCAGCCGGGAAAAAATTTCAGGATGGCTCGGGCACCTTCGCGGAGAAGCATTCCTGCGCCAACATTTACGCCGAGCGCGGTGATAAATTCCGTCGCAGCGCGCAAGCTTCGTTCTCGGCCGCTGATATACATAATTCCCGAGACCATCACCACCTGAAGCGAAGTGAGAATCGGCAGATCTGCCAGCGGAATGGGCTGCGCACCTATCGCGGTGCAAATCGCCGTTGTAGATTTGATCAGCATTTGTGCGACATGATGCTGCGCTTCGCGATCGCGCGAAATTCGGATCATTTCGATCTTGGCTGGGTTTGGAAGTTCCTCTGCCAGAAACGACAAAAAACCCTGCCCTTCTGCCGAAGGCATTCCAGTGAACTGGATGACCTGCAGCAAACGATCGCGAATCGCCGGTTGGGTCTTCAGTCGTTCTTCCAATTGCTTCGTGCGGTTTTCTGAACCGAAGGCAACGCCGATAACTTTGGCATCGCCGAGTGTTCCGCTAAAGGGATGTTGTAGGCGCACCATCAAGCTGGCGGAGCCCGATTTCTCAAAATCCGAGTCCTCGTCGTCAAAAACGAAGATGATGTCGGCGGGTTGACGTTCGAGATCTTCTTCGACCTGAGCTGAAGCGGAATCGCTCGCGTCCCGCGCATCGAGGATCGAGATCGTTCCGTGACCGGATATGTTCCAGTCAATCCAGCGATGCACTGGCATCAGAGAAACATTCTTTTGCTCTTGAGCGCCGGAGGCAAAAAGCGCGTTGATGATTTGGGGCATTGGCATCTTGCTCGATCCAACGAATAGAAATCGCGGCGGCCGTTGTTCGAGAAACAATTCCTTCAACGGCGTTAACTCACGCAAAACGGGCCGGCGAATCTTCTCGGGGAGCCTGGTCACCAGGCGTTCGAGTCGCTCAACGATGTGCAAAAGGGCGGTTTGATTCATGTTAGAATGGCGATACCGCCACTACAGAAGAGAATTGTCGATCTGAAGCGAGCAAAGCGAAAGTCGAATTCATTTTCCTTCCGTTTATCTCTGCTTATAAAGCGATCATGAGTTTGAATGTTGAAATTCTTTCAAAAGCTGCGAATCAGGCGCGCGGTTTGTGTATGGACGCCGTGCAGGCCTCGCAATCGGGGCATCTTGGGCTGCCGCTCGGCTGCGCGGAAATCGGCGCGGTGCTTTTTGGCTACTCGCTGAAGTACAACCCCGATCAGCCGCGTTGGATCAATCGCGATATTTTTGTCCTCTCAGGCGGGCACGGCAGCATGTTCCTTTACGCCTGGCTGCACATGAGCGGTTACGACTTGCCTATGTCGGAAATAAAACGATTCCGGCAATTGTATTCCAAGACGCCGGGCCACCCTGAATTTGGCCATACTCCTGGTGTGGAATGCACGACGGGGCCACTCGGCCAGGGCGTCGGCAACGCGGTTGGCATTTCGGTGGCGACAAAAATGGCGGCGGCGCGTTTCAACTCTGATGAGCGCAAAATTTTCGATCAGCATGTGATCTGTTTGTGCAGCGACGGCGACATGCAGGAAGGAGTCGCGTCCGAGGCCTGCGCGCTGGCGGGCCATTGGGGTCTTGATAATCTGATCTTCATCTACGACTCCAATGCCGTCACGCTGGACGCGCCAGCGAAGGAGACGCAAAGCGAAGACACTGGCAAACGCATGGAGGCATATGGGTTTGACGTTCAGGAGATCGACGGCCACGACATGCGACAGTTTCTCGATGCTTTCGAAGTAGCAAAGGAGCGCGACAACGGGAAACCGCAGTTCATCATCGCGCACACGTTGATCGGCAAAGGCATCCCGGAAGTCGAAGGAACCTACAAGGCCCATGGAGAAGCGGGCGCAAAGTTTGTCGATGCTGCGCGCAAGGCGCTCGGCTTGCCGGATGAACATTACTTCGTTTCTCAGGACGTGTCTGACTACTTCGCCCAGCACAAAAAAAAGTTGTTCGCGGACTACGACCGCTGGGAAGAAACTTACAACGCGTGGCGCAAGAAAAATCCTGACAAGGCGAAGTTACTCGATGATGGGCTCGAGCGAAAAGTCCCGGCCGATCTCCTGACGAAGATTCCGGAGTTTCCAAAGGATGCGAAGCTCGCCACGCGGAAGGCCGGCGGCGAAGTATTACAACCGATTGCACAGGCGATGCCGGTCCTGATAAGCGGCAGTGCGGACTTGTACGGCTCGACCATGAATTACATCAGAGATGGCGGGGATTTTGAGCGTAACAATCCCGGTGGCCGCAACATCCGGTTCGGCATTCGCGAGCACGGCATGTGCGCGATCCTCAACGGCATCTCATGTCACGGGCTCTTCCGCGCATCGGGCGCAACATTCATGGTGTTCACCGACTATTGTCGTGCTGCCATTCGATTGAGCGCGCTGGCGAAGCTTCCCAACGTTTACATTTTCACTCACGACTCAATCGGCGTCGGTGAAGATGGCCCGACCCATCAACCGGTGGAGACGGTTAGCTCTGTTCGTTTAATGCCGAACATTGACGTGATTCGCCCAGCTGATCCCGAAGAAACCGCAGGCGCATTTGTCGCGGCGATGCAGCGAATCGAGGGGCCAACTCTGCTTGCGCTCACGCGTCAGACCGTTCCGATCTTAAACGACATTGATCCAAAATTGCGGCGCGAAGGAGTGCTGCGTGGCGGTTACATCGCAAAGAAAGAGAGCGGAAAACTTGGTCTGATCATCCTCTCGTGCGGAAGCGAACTGCAGCACGCGCTGGCAGCCGCAAAAGAGCTCGGCTACGGCGCGCGCGTTGTTTCGATGCCGTGCTTCGAAAGGTTCAACCGCCAGCCTGCAGAATACCGCGAAGAAATTTTGCCTAACGACTGCCGTAAACGTGTCGCCATCGAAGCCGGCGTGCCGGATATTTGGTACCAATACGTCGGCCTCGATGGGAAAGTCATCGGGCTGCACCAGTTCGGCTTAAGCGCACCCGGCGCAGAAGTGATGAAAGAACGCGGGATCGATGCGCAGCACGTGATCGATGCGGCGAAATCGCTCTAAAACGCTTCCTCCGGCTCAGCCGCCTCTTCCGCGCGGTCTTCAAAGCGCGTGAAGTTCTTCAGGAAACTAAGTTTAACTTGGCCGATCGGACCATTTCTCTGTTTGGCAATAATAAGCTCAGCCTTGCCTTCCAGCTCTGTTCGTTCCTCGTCTGAATCGGCGTAATATTCCTCCCGAACAAGCAAACCGACAAGATCGGCATCCTGCTCGATTGAGCCTGATTCTCGCAGATCCGCCAGCCGGGGAACTCCTTTGCCGCTGCCTGTTCGGATCTCGGGATTGCGATTCAACTGCGCCACCACAATGATCGGTATCTTTAGTTCCTTAGCCAAGCCTTTGAGCCCCGCGGAAATCTCGGAGATTTCCAGCTGCCGATTGTCCTGTGCGCGGCGAGATGTCGATCTAAGCAGTTGCAAATAGTCGACGATAATAAGCTGGACATTCTGCTGCGCCTTCAGCCGCCGGGCTTTTGCTCGCAATTCAAGAATCGTGAGACCGGCGCTGTCGTCGATGAAGATTTTCGCTTCTGCCAGTTTCGAAGCTGCGTGCGTTAGTTTTGGAAAGTCGGCTTCCGCAAGAAATCCATCTCGCGTTTTAGCTAGGTTGACGCGGGCTCGTGAACAAAGCATGCGCTGAACAAGCTGCTGCGCGCTCATCTCCAAGCTGAAAATTGCAACGGGCAGCTTCACCTCGATGGCAGCATGCTCAGCAATGTTCATTGCGAGCGCTGTTTTTCCCATGCTCGGCCGCGCTGCGATCACAATCATTTCTGAGGAATGCAAGCCGCTTGTCAGCTTGTCGAGATCGCGAAAGCCGGTCGAAACTCCGGTAATCGCGCCTTTGTTTTCAAAGAGCTTCTCAATTGATTCCAGAGTGCTCATCACTTGTTCCTTCATCGAGAGCATCTCACCTTTGAAACGGTCTTCGCCGACCGCGAAGATT
>WNGF01004976.1_pt1 | contig 20843 bp, 17 predicted proteins | sample 5400641 | NCBI WGS metagenome assembly WNGF01 (sample SAMN13153371, study PRJNA577476) | soil metagenome | isolation source: 80 cm soil or saprolite under grassland replicate 2 | place: USA:California | collected 2016-06-15 | reverse complement strand
CAACGCGGACGATCCCTTCGGCGCGCGGCTCGCGCGGAAAGTGGCGCCGCCCTTGGTGACGTATTCCGCGGCCGGGGGCGCGGCCGATGTGCACGGCGAGAACGCACGCGGCGACCTCGAGGGCACGTCGCTCGACGTCGTGCACGCGCGCGGGCGCTTCCGCGTCCGCTCTCCGCTGCCGGGCCGGTTCAACGTGGAGAACCTGCTTGCAGCCTCCGCGGCGGGTTTGTCACTCGGCATGACGCCGGAAGACATCGCCGCCGGCTGCGCCGCGGTGACCCGCGTGCCGGGCCGGCTCGAGCGGGTGGAGGCGGGGCAGCCCTACACGATTCTCGTCGACTATGCCCACACGGAGGATGCGTTGAAACGCCTCCTCGAGGCCGTGCGGGAGCTTTCGGACAAGAAGATTCTCCTCGTCTTCGGCTGCGGCGGTGACCGCGACCGCGGCAAGCGGGCGCCGATGGGCAGGGTCGCGGGCTCTCTCGCCGACATCGCGATCGCGACCTCGGACAACCCGCGCTCGGAGGACCCCGAGGCAATCCTCTCGGAGATCGAAGCGGGTCTCGTGGCCTCGGGCGCGACCAAGTACCTGAAGATCGCGGACCGCCGCGAGGCGATTCGTCGCGCGATCGAGCTCGCCAATCCGGGCACGGTCGTCGTCATTGCGGGTAAAGGCCATGAGACGACGCAGGTGATCGCGGACCGGGAGATCCCCTTCGACGACCGCCTCGTGGCTGCCGAGTTTGCCGGGAGACGCTGACGTGCTCTACTGGTTGCTCTATCCCTTCGCCAAGGACGTGCCGGCGTTCAACGTCTTTCGGTACATCACGTTTCGCACGGCGGCGGCGGCCGTCACCTCGCTCCTGCTCGCGCTGGCGCTCGGCCCGCCGATGATCCGGTTTTTGCGACGGCGGCTGATCGGACAGGCGATCCGCGAGGAGGGGCCGAAGACGCACCTGTCGAAAGCGGGGACACCGACGATGGGCGGTCTTCTGATCCTGCTCTCGGTGATCGTCGCGACGCTGCTCTGGATGGACCTCTCGAACCGATTTGTCTGGATCGCTCTCGCGATCCTGGCCGCGCTTGGTGTCGTCGGGTTCGCGGACGACTACACGAAACTGGCGCACAAGAGAAGCCTCGGTCTGACGGGCCGCGGCAAGCTCGTGCCGCAGTTCTTGGTGGCCCTCGCCGCCGCCTGGGCGATCGAACAATGGGCCGGAGCCGGAGCGATCTCGACGGTCGTCACCTTCCCGTTCCTGAAGAAGTTGGTCGTCAACCTCGGCGTCCTTTACATTCCCTTCGTGGCCACGGTCTTAGTCGGCGCCTCCAACGCCGTGAACCTGACCGACGGCTTGGACGGCCTGGCCATCGGCTCGGTCGGCATCGCCGCGGGGACTTACGCCGCCTTGACTTACGTGGCGGGTAACGCCGTGGCCGCGCGGTACTTGCAGATTCCCTTCGTGCCGCAGTCGGGCGAGCTCGCCGTCTTCTGCGGCGCTCTCGCGGGTGCCTCGTTGGGGTTTCTCTGGTTCAATTGCCATCCGGCCGAGGTGTTCATGGGCGACGTCGGGTCGCTGCCTTTGGGCGGCGCGATCGCGGCTGTAGCCGTGATGACGAAGCAGGAGATGCTGCTCGCGATCGTGGGCGGCCTGTTCGTGCTGGAGGCGCTTTCGGTCATCATCCAGGTCGTGTCTTTCAAGACCACGGGCCGGCGCGTCTTCCGGATGGCGCCGCTCCATCACCATTTCGAGCTGGTCGGCTGGGCGGAGTCACGCGTCATCATCCGTTTCTGGATTCTGGCGATCCTCTTCGCGGTCCTCGGCCTCTCGACGCTGAAGCTGCGATGAACGCTTCCGGCTCCGGGCTGCCGGCCCGCGTGGCGATCTTCGGCTTTGCCCGCAGCGGGCGGGCGCTCGCGGGAGCCTTGCTCGCGCGAGGAGTCGACGTGATCGTGGGCGACGACCGGCAGGAGTCCGACTTTGAGGGCACAGAGGCGATGCGGCAAGCCGGCGTGCGCTTTGTCTTCGGCGGGCCTGGCGAGGAGCTTCTGGAGGGCGCTGGATGGCTCGTCCTCTCGCCGGGCGTGCCGATGACGGCGCCGCTCGTCCTGAGCGCGCGCTCCCGGGGTCTGCCCGTGCTCGCGGAGCTCGAGGTGGCGTGGCGGATTGCGCAGGCCGAAGCGGAGGGCGAGAACCGCTGGGTGGCCGTCACGGGCACCAACGGCAAGTCCACGACGACGTCCTGGATTGCGCACATCTTGCGCCGCGCGGGTCGGCCCGTAGCGCTCGCGGGCAATATCGGCGTGCCGCTGTCGGATTTTCTTGCCGAACGGCGGCCGCGCGACTTCGTTTGCGAGGTCTCCTCCTCCCAGCTCGAGGGCATCGAGCAGTTCCGGCCCGGGGTGGCCGTGCTGACCAACATCACACCGGACCACCTCGACCGGTATGCCGATTTCGATGAGTACAGGGCCGCCAAGGAGCGTCTCTTTGCCAACCAGAAGAGCGGAGACGTGGCGATCGTCAACGCGGACGACCCGCCCGCTGCCGGAGCGCGCACGGGTGATGCGCGTCGGGTGCCGTTCTCGCGGCGCGGCGAGGCCTCCGGCGGAGCCTGGCTCGAAGCGGGCGCACTCGTCTCGGAAGTGGCCGGTTCGCGCCGCGAGATCCTGCCGGCGAACAAGGTGGCGCTGCCCGGCGCACACAACCTCGAGAATGCTCTGGCCGCGATGGCCGCAGCGCAGGCAGCCGGTGCGCCGGACGACGCGGTGCGCGAGGGTCTGAGCGCTTTCCATGGTCTGCCGCATCGCACGGAGCTCGTCCTCGAGACGGCCGGGGTGCGATGGATCAACGACTCCAAAGGCACGAACGTCGACGCGACCGCGAAATCGCTCGAGGGGTTTCCCGAGAAGAGCGTGTTGTTGATCCTGGGCGGGCGCGACAAGCACGGCGACTTTTCGACGCTCAAGGCACCGGTGGGACGGGCGACGCGGCTGGTGCTCACGATCGGAGAGGCGGCACCCCTCATCGAAAAGGCCCTCTCCGGCGCGGCCCCCATCGAGCGCGCGGAGACGATGGATCGCGCCGTGGCGCTCGCTTCGGAGATCGCCCGCCCCGGCGACACCGTGCTGCTCTCTCCGGCCTGTGCTTCGTTCGACCAGTACAAGAATTTCGAAGAGCGCGGACGCCACTTCGCGCAGCTCGCGCGCGCCGCCGTCGAAGTCCGTAGTCCGAAGTCCGAAGTCCCCCGTCCGGGGCTGGACCAAGGACAAAGGACCAAGGACTAGGGACTGCCATGGCGCGTAAGCTCGCGAGCGATAAGGTCCTCTTCGCGGCGCTCTTGGCGCTCTCGCTCTTCGGTTGCGTGATGATCTACAGCGCGTCGGCGGTCTCCGCAGCCGAAACGGGCGGCAACCCGTACCGCTACCTGATCAAGCAGATCCTCGCCCTGGCCGCCGGAGGCCTCGCGGCCTTCGCGGTGTACCGCACCGACTACCGGCTCCTTTCACGTCCATGGATCGTGTACACGATCTTCTTCGGCGCCTTGACGCTCTGCGGCGCCGCGCTCTTTGCGCCTCCTATCAACGCGGCACGGCGGTGGCTGCGCGTGGGTGCCCTGATGTTCCAGCCCTCGGAGCTCTTGAAGATCGGCCTCGTGCTCGTTCTCGCGCACCAGCTCGCCAAGAAGTCGCGCGGTGCGGAAGCCGGCGCGAGGCTGCGCTGGTTCGGCATCGGGGCTGCGGCCCTCGTTCCGTTGGCGGCGGTGCTGGCTTTCTCGGCCGACTACCGCAGGGCGCGGATCCTGTCGTTCTTGCGGCCGGAGGCGGATCCGCTGGGGGCCGGTTTTCAGGCCATTCAGTCGCTGATCGCGGTGGGTGCCGGAGGCTGGACGGGCAGCGGGCTCGGTGCTTCCCGGCAGAAGCTCTTCTTCCTGCCGTATCCGCACACCGACTTCATTTTTGCGATCGTCGGAGAGGAACTGGGCTTCTTGGGCGCCTTCGGCGTCGTCGGCTGCTTCGCCGTCGTGGCGTGGCGGGGCCTGCGAGCCGCGCGCCGGGCGCCCGATCCGTCGGCGGCTTTCCTGGCGGCCGGGGCGACTGCGATGCTGGTCGTGCAGGCTGCCATCAATGTCAGTGTCGTGCTGGCCCTGGTGCCGACCAAAGGCATCGCGCTGCCGTTCATCTCCTACGGCGGCTCGTCGCTGGTGGCCTGCTGGATCGCGGGCGGCTTGTTGCTGAACATCTCCCAGCACGAGTTGCCGGCCTCGGAGCACGCGTGAAGGTGAAGGATCGCCTGGGCGCCTACGTCATCGCCGCCGGCGGCACCGGGGGGCACATCTTCCCGGGCGTTGCACTGGCGGAAGAGATCCGGACCAGGCGACCCGACGCGCAGATCGTCTTCGTCGGCACCACCAAGGGTCTGGAAACCAAGCTCGTACCGCAGGCCGGTTTTGCTCTGGAGTTCGTCTCGGCGACGGGCTTCATGGGCAAGAGCCTCTCCGAACAGTTCGGGGCGATCGCTCGCCTCCCGACGGGCTTTCGGGAAGCCCGGAGTCTCCTTGGTCGGCACCGGGCCCGGGTCGTGGCCGGCGTGGGCGGCTATGTCTCGGTGCCCGTCCTCGCGGCGGCTCGATCCCTCGGCATCCCGACATTGATTCATGAGTCCAACGCGCACCCCGGCGCGGCCAACCGATTCTTGAACCGTCTCGTCTCGCGCACCGCGGTCGGCCTCGAGGCGGCCAACGCCGGCTTCTCGCGCCCGGGCGTCGTGACGGGAACGCCCGTGCGGAGTCCGTTCTTCTCGGTTCCACCGCTCGATCCCCAGGCCAAGACACGGCGCCTGCTCGTCTTCGGCGGCAGCCAGGGCTCCCGGGTCCTGAACCGAGCCCTGGCAAAGGCCGCGCCCCTCCTCGAGCCGCTTGGTTTGGAGGTCGTGCATCAGACGGGGGAGCAGGAGTTTGCGGCAGCGAAAACGCGCTACTACAAGATTCCACCGGGCTGGAAGCTGGTTCCATTTCTGCCGCGGCTGTGGGAAGAGATCGCCTGGGCGGACCTGGTTGTCGCCCGCGCCGGCGCGATGACTGTCGCCGAGCTGGCCGCCGCCGGGCGTCCCGCGGTCCTGGTTCCCTTCGACGACGCCGCCGAGGAGCATCAACTCGCCAACGCGCGAGCTCTCGCCAGGGCCGGCGCGGCCGTCACGGTGCGCGAGGACGAGCTCGAGACCAACACGTTTGCCGGGGTCATCGCAGAGCTCTTTTCCGACCACGCGCGCCTGGCCACGATGGGCGAGGACGCCCGCAAGCTCGCCAAACCCCAGGCAGCCAAGCTGCTGGCGGACCTGCTCTTCGAGGCGGAGGCACACGGATGAGGTTTCTGAAGATGCGCCGCCTCCATTTCGTTGGAGCTGGAGGGGTCGGGATGAGCGGCCTCGCGGAAATCCTGCTTCTTTCGACGCCGCTCGAGATCTCCGGCTGCGATCTCGCGCGCTCGGAAAACACCGAGCGGCTGCTCAAGCTCGGCGCGAAGATCGCGACCGGCCACGACGCCTCCCACGTGCGCGAGGCGGACCTCCTCGTCGTGTCCTCGGCCGTGGACGAGGCCAATCCGGAAGTGGCGGCGGCTCGCGACCGCGGAATCCCGGTCATCCGCCGGGCAGAGATGCTGGCCGAGATCATGCGCTTGAAGCAAGGCGTCGCCATCGCCGGCACGCACGGCAAGACGACCACGACGTCGCTGACAGGCATGGTCTTGACGGAAGCGGGCTTTGATCCGACGATCGTCGTCGGCGGACGCGTGCGCATCCTGGGGACCAACGCGCGGCTGGGCAAGGGTGACTACCTCGTCGCCGAGGCCGACGAGTTTGACCGCTCGTTCTTGGAGCTGGTGCCGGTTGTGGCGGTGATCACGAACATCGAGGCCGACCACCTCGACACGTACCGCGACGTGGACGACATCCGGGACGCCTTCGCGATCTTCGGCAACCGCGTGCCTTTTTACGGAGCGGTCGTTGCCTGCGCCGACGATCCCGGCGTCGCTTCGATCCTGCCGCGCATCAAACGGCGCGTCGTCACCTACGGCGAGTCGGCGGGCGCTCTGATTTCGGCTCGAGAAATCCGGCTCGACGCCTCGGGCGCCTCCTTCGAGGTCTGGGAGCGCGAGACGTGGTCCTTGGGCTCGGTGCGTCTTTCGCTGCCCGGCCGGCACAACGTGTTGAACGCGCTCGCCGCGATCGCCGTCGGGCGTGAGCTTTCCGTCCCCTTTCCGACGATCGCCCGCGCGCTCGCAGAGTTCACGGGCGTCGTCCGGCGCTTCGAAACCAAAGGTGAGCGCGGAGGCGTGCTCGTCGTGGACGATTACGCGCACCATCCGACGGAGGTGTCGGCCACACTTGCCTCGGCGCGGCAGGTCTACCCCGGCCGGCGCCTCGTCGCACTCTTTCAGCCACACCTCTTCTCGCGCACGCGCGATTTCGCCAAGGACTTCGGAAAGGCCTTGAAAGCCTGCGATCTGGCGATCGTGATGGATGTTTACCCGTCGCGCGAAAAGCCGATGCCCGGAATAACCGGACGACTCGTCGCGGACGCTGCACGGGAGGCTGGCTGCGCAGAAGTCGTCTATATACCTGAAAAGACGAGAGTTACAGCCGAGCTGGGGCGGCTGGCGCGGCCCGGCGACGTGGTGCTGACGATGGGTGCCGGAGATGTCGTCCAGTTCGGCGAGGAGTTTCTTTCCCTTGGATAACAACGAATCCTTCTTGAGGCGGGGCCGTGTCGCTCCCAAGCGCAGGCGCTTCAAGCGTACGCCTCGTCTGATCGCTGCCGGCGCCGTCGCCGCAGCCGCGGCCGTTCTTCTGGCGCGGTTTCTGGGCGGCTCGCTGTTTTCGCTCGAGCGGTTCGAGGTCTCCGGCAATGAGAGGGCCCGCACAGCGGACATCCTCGCGACACTCTCCGGCTGGCGGGGCCGCAACCTCGTGACGCTCAATCTCGCAACGGTGGCTGACCGGCTGGCGGAGAACTCGTGGATCGATCGCGTCACGCTCGCCAAGCGCTTTCCCGACGGGCTCGCCGTGCGGGTCGTCGAGCGGCGGCCGGTCGCGCTGCTTTCCGACAACGGCCGGCTCTTCTGGCTGGATCCGGCGGGCCGGCCCATCGCTCCGTACGATCCGCGCGGAGAGCTGACCGAGTACGTCGTCGTCAAAGGCGACAGGCGATGGCTTCCGGAGCTCGTCGGACTGCTCGAAGACCTTCGCGCGCGGCGTCCCGACTACGTCGCATCGCTCTCGGAAATTTTCGTCTTGCCCGATGGTGGATTCGGTATGATGGATTCCATCTTCCGAAGGCCGGTTCGAGTTCTTCGGGGGGATGCCCCCGAGAAGATCGGCGCGTTGCTCGGGTCGCGGGCTCTGTTGGAAAGTCGCGGGTGGGAGGCACAGGCCATCGACCTTCGCTTTGCGGATCGCATCGTTCTGGTAGGCGCTTACGGCGCAGGCCATTCCCTCTGATGAAGACGAAGCTTTCTCTCGATGGCTAAGCCCGAGAACTTTCTGGTTGCCTGCGACATCGGCACGTCCAAGATCTGCGTGCTCGTGGGCGAGCCGACGCCGGCGGGCACCCTGGACGTCATCGGGAAAGGCTCGGCCGCCAACCGCGGAACCCGCAAGGGCAACATCGTCAACGTGGACGCCACGATCGAGGCGATCAAGCGGGCCGCCGAGGAGGCCGAGATCATGGCGGGCGTGCAGATCGCCCGCTCCTGGGTGGGCGTCTCCGGTTCGAACCTCCGTTCCTTCAACAGCCGCGGGGTCGTGGCGGTCGCGGGCAAGGACCGCGAAATCACGCGGGACGACGTCGCACGCGTCATCGACGCGGCGCGCGGCGTCCAGATCCCGCAAGATCACGAGGTCATTCACGTCGTGCCGCGCGAGTTCGCGGTGGACGGGCAGGACGGCGTGGCGGATCCCGTCGGGATGGTTGGAGCCCGCCTCGAGGCCGACGTGCACGTGGTGACGGCCCCCGTCGCGGTGACTCAGAACATCGTGACCTGCATGAACAAAGCGGGCATCGAGGTCGTCCAGCTCGTCCTCGAGCAGTTCGCCGCGGCCGAAGCCGTCTTGACGCCAGACGAGAAGGAGCTCGGCATCGCGCTCATCGACGTCGGCGGCGGGACCACGGAAGTCGCCGTCTACCAAAAGGGCTCGATCGCGCACACGGCGGTCGTGCCCATCGGCGGCGACCATTTCACCAACGATCTGGCGGTCGTGCTGCGGGCCCCGATCACCGACGCCGAGCGGATCAAGAAAAAATTCGGCTCGGCCCTGCGCTCCGCAGTGGGCGAGGACGAAATGGTCGAGGTTCCGATGGTCGGCGGGCGGGCGCCGAAGCTCTGCCCGCGCACGACGCTCGCCGACATCCTTCAGCCGCGCGCCGAAGAGCTGTTGGGCCTCGTGCGAGAGGACATGCAGCGGCTCGGCCTCGACAAGGAGATCCGCTCGGGTGTGGTCTTGACGGGCGGTGGCGCCGAGCTCGAGGGCATCGTCGAAATTGCCGAGGCAATCTTCGAGGGGCCCGTGCGCCGGGGCGTGCCATCAGGGGTTGGAGGCCTCGTGGACGTCATTTCCCGCCCGGAATGGGCCACGGCCACGGGCCTGCTTCTCTACGGCAATCGCCACAAGGCCTCTCGACGCCGAGGCGCCGGCATCGCGCGGATCACGGCCTCGGTGTCCAAGGTTTTCAAAGAGTTCTTTTGAAGGGACGTGTCATGTCCGACCGAACGACGCGAGGACGGAGGGAGCAGCACATGATCGACTTCGTGGTCGAGGAGCACCGCGAACGACTCACCATCGAGCTTGAGGAGGCAGATGTCACTCCGGCGACGATCAAGGTGATCGGCGTCGGGGGCGGTGGCTCCAACGCCGTCAACCGCATGATCGCGGCCGGCGTGCGGGGCGTCGAGTACATCGCCTGTAACACGGATCTCCAGGCTCTGCGCAAGGCTCACGCCGGCACGAAGCTGCAAATCGGGTCGCGGCTGACAAAGGGCCTGGGCGCCGGCGCGGACCCCGAAGTCGGCAAGAACGCTGCGCTCGAAGACCAGGAGAAGCTCGCCGCGACGCTCCAGGGCGCGGACATGGTCTTCATCGCCGCCGGGATGGGTGGCGGCACCGGCTCGGGCGCTGGCCCGATCATCGCCAAGATCGCCGCCGAAGCGGGGGCACTGACCGTGGCCGTCGTCACCAAGCCCTTCGACTTCGAGGGAAAGAAGCGCGCGCGCCAGGCCGAGCGCGCGGCACGCGAGCTGCGCGACCACGTGGACACGCTCATCACGATCCCGAATCAGCGCCTGCTCTCCTTCGTCGAGCGCGGTACTTCCTTGAACGACGCGTTCAAGACGGCCGACGACGTCCTGCGTCAGGCGATCCAGGGCATTTCGGACCTCATCAACTGCCCGGGCGACATCAATCTCGATTTTGCCGACGTCAAGAAGATCATGTCGGACATGGGCCGTGCGCTCATGGGCACAGCCACGGCGGAAGGCGAGAACCGCGCCGTCCATGCCGCGCAGGCGGCCATCTCGTCACCGCTTCTCGAAGATGCGTCGATCGAGGGGGCTCGCGGCGTGCTGATCAACATCACCGGCGGGGCGGACCTGACCCTCTTCGAGGTCAACGAGGCGGCGGAGATCATCCAGCAGGCAGCCGACCCGGAGGCGGAGATTCTCTTCGGCTGTGTGACCGACGAGCGGATGCTCGGTCAGGTCAAGGTCACGGTTATCGCGACCGGCTTCGACCGCGCGGACCTGGACCAGCTCCAGATCGACGATGAGATCAAACCGCCTTCGGTGTCCCGAGCCACGCGCTCGGTTGCGGCGCCGTTTCTGCGCGGCGACGACTCCGGGGGCTTCGGGCCGAACGTGTCGTCGCGCGACGACTTCGATATCCCCACGGTCTTGCGCCGCCAGATGGACTAGCCCGCATAATTCACGGACACCCGGCCGGAACACGTGCACGTGACTGCGCGTTAAGGGCTTATCGAGGGAATCTAGTCTCGGCGGTTGGGTACACCTTGTTCCCGCGAGAGATTTTTTCGGCAGGCAAGGAAGCCCGACGACGGCGATGCCGGGGCGCATCGCAGAGGAGGGATGACGCCGCCTGCCGGAAAAAGATCCGCGGGACGGCCGGAGTCGTTCGTGAATCATGCGGGCTAGGGCCTTCGGCCAACGCGGCGCGATCGCAACGGGATCGCCGCGCCATCGCCGTGAAGGGAAGGCCGACGTCAGACCGAAGCTGAGCGAGTCTTCTTTTTCTGGATGCGCCCGCGGCGTTTGCGGCGGCGTCTGTGGCGCCAGAGGTGGTAGGTCGCCTCGATCTTCGGGTGGCGTCGGAGGAAACGGCGCACACTGCGGTGGACGCGGCGCGAAACCAGCGAGAGAAAGAGCAAGCTCATCACGAAGAACGGCACCTGCGGCATGATCGGGACGAGCACGCCGATCACGCCGACGATGAAAAAAAAGATCGCCAGCGCGATGTTGCGCGCACGGCGGCGCTGGTACGTGGAAACCACAGTCTTCGGCATCGTGGAGGCACACTCTAACAACCCCGGCCCGGACCTTCCTGCGACCTTGGCAACGCCCTTGCTATGTCTGGGGCATGCTGGCACTCGAAAATAACCAATCGCTTCAGATCCCGGCCCGAGTCGAGAATCTCCACTGCCGGGTGGCCGCCGGCGGAGACGGTGCCGTCCTGTGCGAGGCCTCGTTATCCAGGCACTTGACGGCCGCGGAAGTCGATTGGTTCGAAAACACCGAGTCCTGGCGCGAACCGTCCCCGAGCCTCTTTCTGATGCGGGACGGCGCCGTGCACTTCATGTGCAACTCCGCGGACAAGAGTCACTGGCTTCTCATGCTCGAGAAATTCCTCGAGCAGGCCTGGGAAGAAGCCTAGAAAAAAGAGCCCTTTCAGGCTGACGCAGAGCGTCAGCGGGTCTGGCGGTCCTCACCAAAAAGGGTCACTTTTTCGACTGTCCATTTTGCAGGACCATCGCGTGGCCGAGGCCTCCTGCGGCACAGACGGTCAGCAGGCCGAACTCCGTCCCGGTGCGGGCGAGCTCATTCGAGAGAGTCGTCACGAGTCGCGCGCCCGTGGCGCCGAAGGGATGGCCGATCGCGATCGATCCGCCGGAAACGTTCACGATCGCCGGATCCACCGCTCCCAGAGGCGCCGGGCGGCCGAGCTTCTCACGGGCGAAGATCTCGGAGGCGAAGCCCTGCAGGTTCGAGAGGACTTGCGCCGCGAAAGCTTCGTGCATCTCGACGCGGCCCATGTCGGAAAGCTTGAGGCCCGCCCGGTCGAGCGCGATCGGAGCGGCGTAGGCGGGGCCCTGGAGCAGCTGGCCGCCTGGATCGACGGCCGCGTCCGCCCAGGAGCGGATGAAGGCGAGCGCCTCGCGCCCCTCGGCTTTCGCGCGCTCTTCCGACATCAGAACCACGGCCGAGCCGCCGTCCGTCAAAGGCGAGGAGTTGGCGGCCGTGATTGTTCCGAACTTGCGGTCGAACACAGGGGACAACTTTGCCATTTGTTCGAGCGACGTGTCCCGGCGGACGATGTTGTCGCGCGTGACGACGTTCTCGTATTTCGGCGGCACCGGAACGGGCACGACCTCCGCTGCCAGGACGCCGCTCTCCCAGGCTGCGGCGGCGCGCTGGTGGCTGCGCAGAGCGAGCTCGTCTTGCTCACGCCGCGAGATGTGATTCTCCTTGGCCATTTTCTCGGCCGACTCGCCCATCGAAAGGCCCGTCGTGTACTCGGCGATCGCCGGAGGCACGGGGACGAGCTCCTTTACGGAAAAGCCGCGGAATGCGGCGAGCTTCGCGCCGAGATCCCTTGCTTTCGAGAGCGCCAGCAGGCGGTTGCGGAGCTTCTTTCCGACGAGCACAGGCACATCCGAGAGCGACTCGGCTCCGCCGGCCACGATCAGGTCGGCAAGGCCCAGCGCGATCTTTTCCGCCGCATCGGTGATGGCCTGGTTCGAAGACGCGCAGGCGCGCACGACCGAGTAGGCCGGAATCGTCACGGGCAGACCCGCAAGGAAGATGACTTCGCGGGCGATGTTGGTTTGCGCGACCGAAGGAATGACGGTTCCGTAGATGACCGCGTCGATGGTCTTCGGGTCCAGGTCCGCCCGCGCAACGACTTCCCGCACGGCGAACGTTCCAAGCTCGACCGCCGTCATGTCTTTGAAATCGGTCCCCGACCGCAGAAACGGAGTCCGCACCCCCGCAACGATCGCGACTCGCCTCGGAGAAGCAGCGAACATCGAAACCTCCGCCGTCTAAATAGCACAGCCGGCGGCGTCTCGGTTCGGAGCACCGGTCAACGGCGGAGTCTCTTCAACGAGACGGCAAAGCGATCGGCTTCCGAATGGTCCGGAAGAAGACACCCTCTCCTGTACCCACATACAGGATGCGGCCCGTCTCGTCGCTCGCCAATGGGCCGCTGCCCAAAAACCCCTCGGCGAACGGAAACCAGTGTTGGCCCGCGTCCTGGCTCAGGAAGACTCCGCTGAGCGTCGCGACGTAAACCCTCCCGGCATCATGCGGGTCGACCGCGGCAGAAGACACCGGCCCCGCCGGTAGCCCCGCGTCCAGCAGCTCCCAGGTGTCCCCGCCGTCCTGGCTGCGGAACGCGCCCTCATCCGTGGCCGCGTAGATGATGGAAGGCGCCGTTGCGGGAATAGCGAGGGTGCGAACGAACACCGCCCCAATCGGCAAGTTCTCCCAGCTCTGGCCGCCGTTGACGCTTCTGACCACGCCAGCTCCCCCTGCGTAGAGGCGGAAGGGATTCGACGGGTCGATAACGACCGACCCCGGAACGAAGTCAGAGGTGTTTATCAGACTCCAGGAGTCGCCACCATCGACTGTTTTTCCAAGACCGCCGATACTCGCGGCGAACACCGTGTTCGGTCGGCTCGGATCGAACGCAAAGGCATTGACAAAGCTGAGAAGGCCGGTATCCAGAAGAGTCCACGTCTGACCTCCGTCGGTGCTTCGATAGACCGCGCTCGAATGGGCGACGAAGAAATCGTAGCGAACGGCGGCAAAGAGCCTGCCAGGCACGTGAGGGTCGACACCGATTGCGGTGATCTGGTTCGAGGCCGAACCGAGCTTGACCCACGACACTCCGCCATCCGAACTTCGCCAGAGACTACCGGGCGAGGAGACCGGAGGGACCGGATCACCCCGGGTCCCGGCGTAGATGACACCGCGCTGGCGCGGGTCGCTGGCAAGGGAAATGACTGGGCCATCGAGAGGTCCCGATGTTGTCCAGACCTGACCCCTGATGGGGGCCGTAGATGCCTTCGGGGCCATTGGCCCGAGGCTGGTCAGAATGCAAGCCGCAATTGCGATCAGGCGAGAACAGGACACCGAAACAGTCTACGGAAACCGCAATCCGCTCGTTTCTCGGAAGAAGGGGCCCGTAAGGAAATCGACCCGTGGCGCGCCGCGGAGCCGATTCAGGGTCTGCTGAGGCGGCGGGAAACCGGGCGTGTGCGGGAGAGGAGCTTCGGACGCTCGCGCTCCGACACGATCTCGATGTCGAAGACGCCGCCGCCCAGCGTGGCGGCGTGAAGCAGGCCGCCGAAGGGATCGATCACGAGGCTTCGGATGGAGAGGTTCGTCAGGCCTTCATTCAGAGAGGACCAGCTCGCGCCGCCGTCGGAGGTGACGAAGACGCCGCCGTCGGTGGCGGCATAGATTCGCCGCGGGTCAGTCGGTTCGGCGACGAGGGCGAAGACGTTTCCGGACACGAGGCCCGAGTTGGCGGCCGACCAGCGGGCTCCGCCGTCCCCGCTCTTGAAGACGCCGCCGCCGCCCAGACCGGCGTAGACCGTTCCTGACGCGCTCGAATCGACCAGAAGAGCCTGAACCCGAATCGCGCCCGAAACATCCTGGGGCAGGCCGTTGCTCGATGGGCTCCAGCTTGCTCCGCAATGGGTCACCTGGGTCTGTGGCGACGGAGGACACCGCCCCTCCCACCGGTCCGAGAGCCGTCCAAGTCGCTCCGCCGTCGAGCGTCCGAAGGACGCCGCCGTAGGCGTAGAACACACCGTATGGTCCCGGGACAAAACTCGACCAACCAATGTAGGCGACGGAAGGTTGGGAGGGGGCGAAAGCGGGAGGAGAGAGCTTCGGAGGGTACCCTCCGGGAGGCGCCGCGGGCAATCCCTGGCTGTCGCTCGCCCACGTGCGTCCTCCATCGAGACTGCGGAAGAGGGCGAAGACTGCCGTCGTGAGGATCTTCGAGGGGTCATGCGGGTCGAAGACGATTGCCGAAATACTCCGCCCTGCCAGAGCGAGAAAGCTCCACGTTAGGCCCGAGTCGGCGCTCTGAAAGATGCCCGCCTGGTTCGTCGCGGCAAAGACGTGGCTCGAGGCGAGGGGATCGATCGCCAGGGCCGTGATGTCGGCCCCTTCGGCCCGTTTGTGGTCCACACCCCAAGGCCCGCGTTTGCCGCGATCGGAACAGCCAACAATGCGATGCCGCCGAGGAGGACTCGCCGGAGACATGATGGAAGCATCCGGATCTTCTTACGGTCAAGAAGAGGCGGGTGTTTGCCATACCTGAATCGAACTAGACTTCAGGCGTTCGAATGGCCTTGATTCTCGGTTCGCGCCTTGGCGCCTATGAGATTCTCGCGCCGCTCGGCGCGGGCGGGATGGGGGAGGTGTACCGCGCGACCGACACGAAGCTCGGCCGCAACGTGGCCATCAAGGTGCTGCCGAACGCCGCGGCATCCGATCCCGAGCGCCGCCAGCGCTTCGAGCAAGAGGCGCGCTCGGCCTCGGCCTTGAACCACCCCAACATTCTGACGGTCCACGATATCGGCGAAGCGGACGGCACGGTCTATATCGCCATGGAGCTCGTCGAGGGCAAGACGCTGCGCGAGCTCGTCGCCTCGGGCGAGCCGCTGCCGACCAAGAAGCTGCTGGATTTCGCCGTCCAGATCTCCGAGGGCCTCGCCAAGGCGCACACGGCAGGCATCGTCCACCGCGACCTGAAGCCCGAGAATCTGATGATCTCCAGGGACGGCTTCGTCAAGATCCTCGACTTCGGACTCGCGAAGCTGACGGAGACCGCGGCGCCAGGCGTCTCGGTGCTTCCGACGGCCGTTGCCTCGCCCACGCAGCCCGGCACGGTCATGGGCACGGCCGGCTACATGTCGCCCGAGCAGGCGAGCGGGCAATCTGTGGACTTTCGCTCGGACCAGTTCACTCTCGGCGCGATCCTCTACGAGATGGCCACGGGCCAGCGCGCCTTCCAGAGGAAGACAGGCGCTGAGACGCTCGTGGCGATCATCCGGGAGGAGCCGGCGCCGCTGCAGGAGCTCGCCCCGAAGGCCCCGGCCCCCGTGCGCTGGATCGTCGAGCGCCTGCTCGCCAAGGATCCCGAGGAGCGCTACGCCTCGACCAAGGACCTCGCTCGCGACTTGAAGAGTGTTCGCGACCATCTCTCGGAAACGTCGGTCTCCGGCGTCCTCGAAGCCGCTGAACCGGCCAAGCCTCGCCGGCGCGGATGGGCTCTGCCGGCCGCCGCCGCTCTCGCAGTCGGACTCGGGGCGGGATTCCTGCTCCACGGCCTCACGAGCGCGAGGCCCCGTTCGATCCTCGACCTCAAGAAGCTGACCTACTCGCGGGGTGCCATCCGCTCGGCGCGCTTTGCTCCCGACGGCCAGACGATCGTCTACGCCGCCGGCTGGGAAGGGCTTCCCCTCGACATCTTCACGACGCGGGCCGAGAGCTCGGAATCGCGCTCGCTGGGGCTCACGGGCGCGGGCATCCTCGCGATCTCTTCCAGCGGCGAGCTGGCGATCTCCCTCAACCGTCACTTCCTGTTCGGTTTCGAAACGGTCGGGACGCTGGCGCGGGTTCCGCTCGCCGGCGGCGCGCCGCGCGAGGTACTCGAGAACGTGGAGGACGCGGATTGGTCGCCCGACGGAAAGAGCCTCGCGGTGGCCCGCCAGGTGGGAAACCGCAACCGGATCGAGTACCCGATCGGAACCCTGCTGTACGAGGCGGCTGGCTGGGTCAGCGATATTCGCGTCTCGCCGGACGGACGCCTCGTCGCCTTCATCGACCACCCGTTTCGCGGAGACAACAACGGCAACGTGAAAGTCGTCGACAGGAGCGGGAAGGTGCGGCTCACCGGCCCGTTTGCCCTCACCGGGCTCGCCTGGTCGCCGGGAGGGGACGAAGTCTGGTCGAGCGGGATCGGCATCTCGGCGACTTCGCTCTCCGGGAAGACCCGGCTCGTCTGGAACGTTCCCGGAGGATTCCTCCACGACATCGCCCGCGACGGTCGCTTGCTCTGCTCCGTGAACTCTTCCCGGCGCGAGATCGTGGGCTTCTCGGCGGGAGACAAGGAGGAGCGCAACCTGACCTGGCTCAACTGGTCGTTTCCGAAGGGCATCTCCTCGGACGGCAAGACCGTTCTCTTCGAGGAACAGAACGTCCAGCCGCGCGGCGTCTACCTCCGCAAGCTCGACGGTTCGGCCGCCGTCCGCATCGGGGACGGCGGCGCGTGGGGTTTCTCGCCGGACGGCCGGTGGGTGTTGACGTTCCGGGAGGGAGAGAGCAGTCAGTTCACACTCGTGCCGACCGGAGCGGGCGAGCCAAGGCTGCTACCGAAGAGCGGCATCAACTGCCAGGGGGCGACGTGGTTTCCGGATGGGCGCCGGATCTTGATTTCGGGCAACGAGCAGGGACACGGTTCCCGGCTCTTCGTCCAGGACATCCCGGATGGCAGGCCCCGTGCCATCACCCCGGAGGGAGTCAGCTCTCGCTTTCACGCCGTTTCGCCGGACGGGAAATCGGTCGTGGCGACGGGAACGGACCGCCGGATCGCCATCTATCCTATCGAGCCCGGCGAGCCTCGCGTCGTGCCTGGACTGGAACCCGACGACATCCCGCTTCGGTGGACGGCTGATGGCGCCGCGATCTTCGTCTACCGCCCGTCCGCGCCTCCGCTCCGTGTCGAAAAAGTCGACGTCAAGACGGGACGCCGCACGCTCTGGAAGGAACTCCGGCCTCCGGATCCATCCGGTGTCGAGCAAGTCGGCCCAATCCAGATCGCTCCGGACGAGACGTCCTACGTCTACTCCTACCGCCGCGCGCTCGACGAGCTCTACCTGGCGACGGGGCTGCGCTGAAGCACGTCGCTCGCTCTTGCTCGGGACCTGCGCTCTGACGGGCGCACCGGCGAGCGACTCGCCCAAAGGGGCTCGATCGCTCGCCTGGTCCCTCGCCGCGCGCTCGCTCCCGCATCGCGAACCTCCTCCCTCCTTCGTCGGGAGACTATTCGCGATGCGAAGGCACGTGGGCGACGGGGGTACGTGGCTCGCGCTTGCTCGCACAGCGCTTAGAATTCCCTCAAGCCGGCTGGAATGGGCAGGCTGCGTTGCCGCTGACGGGTCAGACAGAGAAACCGAGCTTGGCGGCGATTCGCTTCTGGCGAGTGTCGAGTGTAAGAAACGAAAGCTCGGCCGGAGCGGGGGACAGGTACAGCGCGCAGGCGAGGTGCCAGAGATCCGCACCCTTGAGATAGCCGGCTTTCAGGATTCGTTGGAATTCGGGTGTCAGCGGCCGATCCGGAAAGGTCCAACTCAAGGACGAAAAGGAATCGGGATCCGGAAGCACCATCTCTTCGCGGGCGAGCGCGGAGAGAACCTCCGCTTCTACGAGATCCGAGGCATAGACGGCGTCGAATCGGTCGAGCCTCTCCGCCAGGCCGCGAAAGTTGGGTTCGCCAAACGCAATGGCCAGCAGAAACGAGCTGTCGACGTAAGCGGAGCTCAATCGCGGGACGCCAGGAAGCGCTTGAGGGCGCCGGGCCGTCGCGCGATCCGCGGGAACGGCTTGCCCGGTCTCTTTGCCGGCACGATGACTCCGTGCGCTTCGAGCCGTTTCAACCTTTGGGCGAGTGTCTCCCGCGCGGGCTCGACCGGCGTCACCTCCGCAACGAGCTCTCCGCGGTAGGTGATCCCCACTCTCTGGCCGGCTCTGACCTTCTTGAGAATCTCGGAGAGCTTCGCCTTGGCCTCGTAGGTCGAGTAAACGCGCGCCATGACTTCAGTATAGACCAGTCTGACCAGATTGGTAAGCAATGCATTCATTCGAGAGGGCCGGGAAGAAGTAGCCATAGCATTGACCCCGAGGACTCTCGGCCGGAATCCTAAACGATCAACCGTTCACCGAAACGGGGCAACTCCAGACCTAAGAAGTCGCTGCGCGGATCCGCCACCGCAGTGGCTGGGCTGGCTCAAGTACGACCGGACGTTTGATCCGCTTCGCTCGGAACCCCGATTCGTTGCGCTCATGAAGAAGCTCAGACTCGACAAGTAACCCGGTCGTCCCGGAAGGGGCGTCAGGCTTCGGGGACAGGACGCTACGGCGAAGGCCATCGGGGCGCGGGAATAGAATCCGTTCACTTCATGCCGTTATCAACCAGGACGCGTCTCGGTCCGTACGAGATCCTCGCGCCTATCGGCGCGGGCGGGATGGGGGAGGTGTACAGGGCGAGGGATGAGAGGCTGAAGCGCGACGTCGCGATCAAGGTCCTGCCAGAGTCCTTCTCCGCGGATGCGGACCGCCTGCGGCGCTTCGAGCAGGAGGCCCAGGCGGCGGGTGCGCTCAACCACCCCAACATCACGATCGTCTACGACGTCGGAACACACGAGAACGCGCCCTATGTCGTCCAGGAATTGCTCGAGGGCGAAACCTTGCGCGTGGAGCTCTCCGGAAGCCGCTTCTCGCCCCGCAAGGCGATCGACTACGCCCTGCAGATCGCCCAAGGCCTCGCGGCGGCGCACGACAAGGGCATCGTCCATCGGGACTTGAAGCCCGAGAACCTTTTCGTCACGAAGGACGGCAGGGTCAAGATCCTGGACTTCGGCCTGGCGAAGCTGACCGCCATCGAGGCGGGCATCCAGAAGACCAACCTTCCAACCGCCGCGGCGGCAACCGAGCCGGGCGTCGTCATGGGCACGCTCGGCTACATGTCGCCCGAGCAGGTCAAGGGCAGGCCGGCGGACGCGAAAAGCGACATCTTCTCGTTCGGAGCGATCTTCTACGAGATGCTCTCGGGCCAACGCGCCTTCCACGCCGATTCGGCCGGCGAGACGATGGCCGCGATCCTGAAGGAGGAGCCCCCGGACCTCTCCGTCACCAACGAGAACATCAGCCCGGGCCTCGAGCGCATCCTCCGCCACTGCCTCGAGAAGAACCCCGAGCGGAGGTTCCAGTCGGCCTCCGACATCGCCTTCGCCATCGAGGCGCTCTCGGGTCTTCCGCCAGGCAGCGGCGCGGCGCGAGTGACGGCGGCGGGCCGTCCTCGTCGGATCCGCGTCGGAATGGCCGTCGCGGCCGGACTGGCGCTGCTCGCGGCCGGCCTTCTGGCGGGATCCTGGTTCTCCGGCGGCAGGAGTCGCTCTTCTCCGACCTATCAGCGCCTCACCTACCGGCGCGGCTTCATCAGCAACGCCCGTTTCGCTCCGGACGGCCAGACCATTCTCTACAGCGCCGACTGGGACGGGGCGCCGTCCCGGATCTTCTCGACGCGCCCGGGAGGCCGCGAATCGACGGCGCTTCCCTTGCCGGGCGCCTCGCTTCTCGCGGTTTCCTCGCGCGGTGAGATGGCCATCCTGCTCGAACCGAAAATCGACTACAACCTCTACTTCCGCCGCGGGACGCTCGCGCTCGTGCCGCTTTCCGGCGGATCTCCCCGCGAGGTCCTGCGCGAGGTCCGGTCGGCCGATTGGGGCCCCGACGGAAAAGACCTCGCCGTCGTCCGACAGGCCGAAGCCCGACAGCGGCTGGAGTATCCGCCCGGGCGACTCGTGTATGAGAGCCCGGCCTGGATCGCGTCACCGCGCGTCTCCCCCCACGGCGATCGGATTGCCTTCTACGAGGGCCTGCCCTTCAAGGGTTACTCTCTGTCGGTCGTCGACTCGCAGAGCCGGAAGACCGTGCTTGGTCCCGTTCGCCCCGACTTCTGGGCTTCCGACTGGTCACCGGACGGCGAAGAGATCTGGTTCCCCGAAAGCATCTCCGGGACGGGGGTGGAGACGCCGATCATGGCAGCGGACCTCTCGGGCCGGCAGCGCCTCCTCGAACGTGGACCGTTGACCGCCGATCTCAACGATGTCTCCCGGGACGGGAGGGCCCTGATCACCCTCTTCGACTGGAAGGAATGGACGCGCGGCTTCCTCTCGGGTCAGAAGACTGAATCTCGTCTCGTGAGCCGAACGGACCTGCGGCTGGTCGACCTCTCCGAAGACGGCAAGCTGCTCGTCCTGCGAGAAGTCCTTCTCCAGGGCACGCAAGGCGTTTGGATCGCAAAAGGGGATAACTCGCCGCCGATTCGATTGGGAGACGGCTTGGCGCACGGCCTCTCGCCCGACGGCGCCTGGGTGCTTGCGACCCAACAGGGCAAGCTCCTGGCACTGCCGACGGGGGCCGGAGGGCCGAGACCGGTGAGCGAGGGATTCTTCGAGGCGATCCGATGGGCGAGCTGGTTCCGCGACGGCAAGAGAGTCCTCGTCTGGGGCCAAGCGAAAGGCGGGAAGACCGGCATCTTCGTCGTCGATCCGGATGGGCATGAACCAAGGCGCGTCGCTCCGGAAGGGTACGAGCTCGTCGCCGGGGGCAACGCGCTTTCGCCGGAGGGGCTTTTGGTTGTTGCGCGCTCGCCCGAGAATCAGATCGTGCTCTGCCCCGTCGACGGAGGGCAGCCGCGTCCCGTCCCGGGCCTTGCCGGGCTCTTCGTGCCCGTTCAGTGGGCGGCGGACGGCAAAGGCTT
>WNGF01007964.1_pt1 | contig 20846 bp, 17 predicted proteins | sample 5400641 | NCBI WGS metagenome assembly WNGF01 (sample SAMN13153371, study PRJNA577476) | soil metagenome | isolation source: 80 cm soil or saprolite under grassland replicate 2 | place: USA:California | collected 2016-06-15 | reverse complement strand
TGCTCTCGGATTCGTTCGGCGGTGGCGAGACCAAGCGCTACGTGGCGAGGATCCTCGGCTACTAGCGGGGCGACTCCTAGTTCCTGTACTTCGTACAGGAACGTCGTCGCGGTGCTGCGGGTGCAAGCACCCGCGCACCGACTCCTAGTTCCTGTGGAGATGGGGGAGGGTCGAACTCCCCGTCCAAGGCCGTTGAAGTGAGCGCATCTACGAGCGTAGCCGGCGTTTTTTTGTCTCAGGGCTCCTAGCGCGCACCGACGCGCTCTTGGCTCCCCCAGGCCGGAAATCTTGAGTCCGCCTACCAGCCGATCAGCGGACCGCACCTTCGCTTCTTTCGCCCTTCCCGGCCCGCGAAGGGGAGACCGGGAGGACGCTCACTGACTAGGCAGCGAGTGCGTAAGAAGTGTTGCCAGTTATCTGGCTGCCGTTCGGATTAACGAGGAGGAACGGCGTTCCTCGGCTCGCGACGCTCACGTCGCCTGCCCTGTCGAAACCACGCATCCCCGTGGCCTTCTTCAGGCACCATTAATTCTAACCTTGCTACGTGCGTATTTCTTCCTCGCGCTCCTGCTGGTCACGGGCTGCTCGGGACCCCCGCCCCGCGCCGGTACCGCCGCGCCCCCGACCCCGACCGCGTCCACACTGGCGCGCGTGACGCTCAGTCCCACCCTGACGGTGGCGCCGGGACCCACCGCGGCGATCCGCTACGTCGCGATCGGCGCGTCCGACACCGTCGGTGTCGGCGCGAGCGATCCCGCGACGGGATCGTGGCCGGCGCGCGTCGCGAGTCTCCTCCCGCCGGGCAGCGCATTCGTGAACGTCGGCGTGTCGGGGTCGATCGCGCTTCAGGCGCGCACAGCGCAGCTGCCCGGCGCGATCGCGCAGCGGCCGACGGTGGTCTCCATCTGGCTCGCGGTGAACGACATGAACGCCACCATCGAGCCGGCGTCGTTCGCGAACGATCTCGGGGCCATCGTGGATGCGCTCGTGTCGGGCACCGAGGCGAAGATCTTCGTCGGCAATGTCCCGGATCTGCGGCCGGTGCCGGCCTACAAGGACGCCGACAAGGTCGCGCTGCTGCGGCTCATCACTGCGTACAACGCCGCGATCGCGGCCATCGCCGCCAGGCATCCCGGGCGTGTCGTCGCCGTCGACCTCTTCACCGGAAGCGCCGAGCTCGTCAGCACCATCACCGTCTCCGGCGACGGCTTTCATCCGTCGGACGATGGCTATCAGCTGATCGCGGACCGCTTCGCCGACGCGATGCGCGCCAGCGGCATACCGCTCCGCTAGGCCTCGGCCGGCACGATCTCCACCGCCGGTGGGGCGGGGGCGCGTACCAGCTGAGCGAGCACCAGCGCGCCCGTCGTCATGAGCAGCGTGCCGAGAACGAGCACGACCTGCGGCTGGACCATGCCGAGCAGCGCTGCCGCAGCGAAGGGCGCGACCGTGCCGCGCACGCCGAGCAGGAACGCGTTGGCCGCGGCGTATTCGCCGATCCGCGCCCGCGGCGCCATGTGCACGATGTTCGTGAACGCCGTGAGCTCCCCGCTCGACACCGCGACGCCGATGATCACCGCCACCGGCAAGAGCGCCCAGGTCCCGGGAGCGACGAGGTAGCCGATCGGTACCAGGAGCGTGAGCAGCGTGGCGAGCAGCGTCTGGCGCAGCGTCGAGCCACGATCGATGATGCGGCCGATCACGGGATAGGCGACGATCTGCGTCGCTGACTGCACGATCGCGAGTGTTCCGACGAACCCGTTCGACGCGTCGAAGTGGTCGACCAGCAGGATCGGGAAGACGGCGAAGTTCATGAGATTGCCGGTGCCGAAGAGCGTGAACGCGAGCAGCAGCTTGCGATACCGAAGATCTGCCCATATGTCACGCGCGATCACCTGGGCCGGCCGGCGCGCAGGAGGTGCGGCAGGCCCCTCGTAGCGGATCCAAAAGAACGCGAGGGCGCCAGGAAGTCCGACGAGCGCGGCGGCGGCAAAGACCCACTGCACCGGGACAACGTCGATGAACGTGCCGGCAAGCGCCGCCGCGGCGATGCCCGCGATCGACGCGCCCACACGGACGTTGCCCATCGCGAACGCGCGCTCGCGGTCGGGATAGATGCCCTGCATCAGGGCCGTATAGGCCGCGATGTTCGACACGGTGATGATCCAGAAGGTGACGCTGGTCAGCGCGAGCATGAAGGGTGTCGCGGCCAGGAGCACGCTGATCATGAACACGAAACGCGAGAGGCTCGCGGCGCCCGCCACGACGCGAACGATCGGCAGGTGGGCCAGCAGGTAGGCGAAGATCGGCGAGAGCAGGTTGCCGATGAAGGGTCCAGCGTCGAACCGCCCATGCGCCGAACGACGACCGGCATGAAAGCGATGAGGACGGTCACGAAGGCGCCGGCGCAGATCCCGCTGAAGAGGTCGATGCGGAAGTTGCGGCGGACGCGCGCTGGCAGCCAGTTCGGGTCGGTCACGGCAAGGAAGCTAACGGTGGCTGATGCGCTGTGTCACCGGCCCCGCGCGGCTAGGGGCCGCGTTCGGGACGAGGTCGATAGCCCCCCGGGCGTGGTCCGTACCCTCGGCGCGGTCCGTACCCACCGGTGCCGGGGCCACCCGGCGGCCGCGGGCGGAAACCGCCGCCACCGCCCATCCCGCCCTCACGGAACGGTCCGCGGGCGCCAGGCGCGGTCGAGCTGATAACGACGCGGCGGTTGGGCTCCATGCCCACCGACTCGGTCTTCAGACCTTGCTGGCCCTGCACCGAGAGGTGGACGATACGGCGCTCATAGGCAAGCATCGGCTCGAGCGTCACGGCCTGGCCGCTCGCGCGGACGCGCGACGCGACACGCTGCGCGATCTCGCGGAGCTGATCCTCGCGCCGGCGCCGGTACCCTTCGATGTCCACCGGGACGTGCACTGACCGGCCGACCTTCTTCGAGGTTATGGCGCTCACGATCTGCTGCAGCGCGACGAGGTTCTCGCCGCCGCGGCCAATGAGCGCGCCGAGATCGGCGCCGAGGACATCGACCCCCTCAAGGCCCGGACGATCCTCGAGCGCCACTTCGGCGTCGATGCCCATCGCGTCGAGCAATTCGCGCAGCACGGTCGCGCCGAGCGCGAGCTCCTCCGCGAACGCCGGCGAGGCCTCCTCGCCCTCCTGCTCGCGCGCACGGCTCTCGGCGTCGGGGCGGCGCGGCACCTCGGCCTCGTCGATGACCGGCTCGGGCTCAGCGGCGCGCTCGTCCTCCTGGAACGAGAGGAGTACGCGCGCATCCTCGCCACCCATGCCAAGCACGTTCGCGGGCTTGCCCTTCTCGAGCACCTCGATGTCGACCTCGCTACGTTTGCGGCCGAGCGCCCTCAGTCCGCGCTCGATCGCCTCTTCCACGGTGCGGCCCGTGAATTCCTCCCCGCGTAGTGGACTCATCTCTTCCCCCTCCTCCGTCCGCGACGGCGGCCACCGCTCGACGCGCTCGGCGTCGCGGTCTGCTCCTCACGTTCGCCCGATTCCTCGGCGTCCTTGTCCTTCATGTCCTTACGCGCCTCGACGATCGCGGCCTGCTCGCGACGGTGAAGCTCGCGGTCCGCGGGTGTCGGGATGCCGCGCAGGAACGGGAGGTACTTGGGCAGCTGTCCCCAGCCGCTCACGAAATACTGCTGCACGATCTGGAACACCGTCGTCGCGATCCAGTAGAGCGTCAGGCCCGCGGGGAACTGCGCGCCGATGACCACGGTGATGAGCGGGAAGGTGTAGGCCATCGACTGCGTCATGCGCTGAGCCGGGTCATCGCTCTTGACCTGCTTCGCCGGCATCGCCATCACCGATGCGACGAGCTGTACCAGTCCGGCGAGGACGGGCAGGATGAAGAACGGGTCGGGGTGCTGCAGTCCGCGGGAGATCCACGGCAGCCAATGCGCGGTCGTGTCGAGGGCGCCCTCCGGCGGGATCGGGTTGGGGATGAACGCGTAGCGGAAGCTTTCGACCATGTCGTGCGACAGGCCGGGGCAGAGGTTTCCCGGCGGCGGTCCGAGGCCGCAGCCCAGCTGGAGCAGCGAGTTGTACAGCGCGATGAGCAGTGGCATCTGCAGCACCAGCGGCAGGCACCCGGCCGCGGGATTCACGCCACGCTCGCTGTAGAGCTTCATCTGCTCTTGGCTGAAGCGCTGTCGATCCTTGCCGTACTTCTTCTTGAGCTCTTCCATCGCCGGCGCGACCTCTTGCATCGCGCGCTGCGAGCGGATCTGGGTGACGTACAGCGGATAGAGCGCGAGGCGGATCAGGATCGTCACGAGGATCACGGCCAGTCCGAAGTCGCGGACGAACGTATACGCGAAGAGGGTGAGATTCATGATCGGGTGGACGAGCAGTGAATTCCAAAGCGTCAGGATGTCCATCAGTGCTCCGGCACCGGGTCATACCCGCCGCGGCTGAACGGATTGCAGGAGACCAGGCGCCGTGTCGCGAGCCAGCCGCCTCGCAGCACCCCATGACGCTCGATCGCCTCCATCGCGTATTCGGAGCAGGTGGGGGTGTAGCGGCACGCGGAAGGCAGCTGCGGGCTCACGTGCGTCTTGTAGAAGCGCAGCGCCGACAGCGCGAGCATCTTCATGCGCGTGAGTGGCGCGCGGTGCCGAGCGCGGCTACGGCCGCCGCTCGAAGTGCCGAAAAATCAGCGGATATCGCCTCGCGGCGCACGGTCACCACGATGTCCTGCGCCGGCATGGCGTCCGCGGACTCGCAGGCCAGACGAAACGCCTCGCGAACGCGACGTCGCGCGCGATTGCGGATCGTCGAGATGCCCACCGTACGCGGCGCGGACACCGCGAGACGCATGACGCTCAGCTCATTCGGTCGAAACCGTGCGACGAAAGCGGCGCGACGTACGCCGCGCCCGATCTTTCGCACGGCCGCGATATCGATGGATCGCCGCAAACGCGCGGCGTTCACGCCAGCGAGGTCGTTCAGGCGACGGTCAGGCGCTTCCGTCCGCGCGCGCGACGCTGCGCCAGCACTTTGCGGCCGCCCGTCGTCTTCATGCGCGCGCGAAAACCGTGCACTCGCGCGCGGCGACGTGTCTTCGGCTGATACGTGCGCTTCACGAACTGTCCCTTCTCCCCCGAAAAAAATGGACGAATGAAACATCAATGGATATGTGCTGTGTGTGCGAGAAGTCTAGCAGTGTGCCTGTGCTACTGTTCCGTGGCTTCCAGCGGGCGGGCTCTTCCTCGTCTTCGCGTTCGGTGTGGCGGCATCTCGCGTGATCGTGTTGTGGGGGCGTCGTATGTTCGAGCGCAGAGAAGGGGAGCCGTTGAACCTCAAGCAGCTCTGGCATGCGGCACTCGGCGAGCTGCAGCTTGGACTCACCAAAGCCAACTACGACACCTGGTTCAAAGACACCGCGATCGTCTCCGAAGAGGACGATGTCTATTGCGTCGGCGTTCCCAACGCCTTCGCCCGCGAGTGGCTCGAGAACAAATATCGCCCACAGGTGCGCGATGCCCTGCGGCACCTCGTGGGGCGCACCGTCGACGTCCGTTTCGTGACGCTGACAGCTGCGTCGGTCCGCTCGGACCGTCCGGTGGCTGCAGCCGGAGGCGCCGGGGGCGTGTCGTCCGCGCCGGCCGGCGCGGCGCCGGCGCAGGAGCGCCGCGATGCCATCGCGGCGGCGCTGCTCAATGCGCGCTATACGTTCTCCACGTTCGTCGTCGGATCGAACAACCGTTTGGCGCACGCCGCTGCGCTTTCCGTCGCCGAGCGCCCCGGCCACAGCTACAACCCGCTCTTCATCTACGGCGGTTCGGGCCTCGGAAAGACCCACCTCATGCACGCGATCGGTCATGCCGTCATCTCCCGTCATCCCAAGAAGCGTGTGGCGTACGCGACGAGCGAAAAGTTCACCAACGAGTTCATCAACTCGATCCGTGGCCAGAAGAGCGAAGAGTTCCGCGAGCGGTATCGCCGCATCGACGTGCTCCTCATCGACGACATCCAGTTCCTCACCGGCAAAGAGGGCACGCAGGAAGAGTTCTTCCACACTTTCAACGCCATACATGAGGAGGGAAAGCAGATCGTCCTGTCGAGCGACCGGCCGCCGAAAGCCATCGAGCGGCTCGAGGATCGTCTGCGTTCCAGGTTTGAATGGGGGCTCATCGCCGACATCTCGACCCCGGACCTCGAGACCCGTATCGCGATCCTGCGCGCGAAGGCCGAGGCGCAGTCGGTCGCGGTCCCGCCGCCGGTGATCGATTTCCTTGCACAGCGGATCGTGTCGAACATCCGCGAGCTCGAGGGGGCGCTCACGCGGATCGTCGCCTACGCGACCCTCAGCGCGGTCCCCGTCACGACGCAGCTGGCCCAAGAGATGCTCCAGAACATCCTCTACAACCCGCGTCAGAAGACGCTCTCGCCCGACCGTATCGTCGAGGCCGTTGCGCGCTACTACGGCGTGCCGTCCGAGCAACTGCGGGGCAAGGCCCGGGACAAGCAAGTGGTCCTGCCGCGCCAGATCGCCATGTACCTCATGCGCGAGGAGACGGAGGCCCCCCTCATGCGCATCGGCGAGGCGCTTGGAGGGCGCGACCACTCCACGGTCCTGCACGGCTGCGAGAAGATCGAGCGTGAGATGGCGGAGAACGACGACTTCCGCCGGGACGTCGGGGCCCTCCGGGAGATGCTGTACACCGAGTAGTCCCGCGGCTCGCCGCGCTCTTCTGCTCGGCGCCTGCGCCTCTCGAGGCCGCAGACTGAAAATCCGCCGAAATTCCCGGGGTTTCGCGCGGGTGCCTGGGTGTGGATAAGCCCTCACAATGTGTGGATAAGCGCACCCATTTGTGGACATGTGCACCAAATGCTTGTGCCGAGAGACGACGACCGTTGAACAACGGAACATTCGCCCTGAGAGGCCCGGTTACCGTCCCCAAGCGCTCCTATCCCCGTCCACAGCTGCTGGCCGACGGTGGACGTGCGCCCAAGCCACGCCGGGCTGGCCATGGGGCGACAACAGCATCTCGGAACGGGCATAGTCCACACCACTACTGCTGGTAGCGGCGTCTTATATAGATCTTTGGGGAACGGTACGGGAGGACCTCGTGAAGGTCACTTGTCTACAAGAGAACCTCGCGCGCGGACTCCAGATCGCGGGACGAGCGGTTTCCACGCGTGGCAGCTTGCCGATCCTCGGCAATGTCCTGCTGCGCACCGAAGGCGGACGTCTAAAGCTCACCGCGACGAATCTCGAGGTAGGAATCAACTGCTGGGTGCCCGCGAAGGTCGACGACGAGGGCGCGATCACCGTGCCGGCAAAGCTCTTTACCGATTTCGTGAACTCACTTCCGCCTGGCCCCACCGAGCTGTCGCTCAACGTCCGAACGAAGACCGTGCATCTGCGTCGCGATCCGTACGAAGCGAACTTCAAGGGCATGGATGCCGAGGAGTTCCCGATCATCCCAGTGGCGCCGGACAAGCCGACGACACGCGTGAGCAAGTCCACGCTGCGGCGCATGATCGGGGAGGTCGCATTCGTCGCGACGACCGATGACAGCCGACCAGTCCTTACCGGCGTGCTCACGACACTCGAGGGTGACAAGATCACCATGGCCGCGGCCGATCCATACCGCCTGTCGGTGCGGAACGCCAAGCTCATGGAAAAGATCGAAGGGAAGCTGGAGGTCATCATCCCCGCGCGCAGCCTGCAGGAAGTACAGCGCATCATCGACGACAGTGACGACCCCGTTGACATCTTCGTCACGCCGAATGGGAGCCAGGTGATCTTCCACACACCCGAAGCAGACCTTGTCTCGCGCGTCATCGAGGGTCAGTTCCCGAACTACCGTCAGGTCATCCCACAGGGCAAGCCGGCGACGAGGATCGTGGTACAGCGAGAAGAGCTGCTCCAGGCAACGCGCCTTGCGTCACTGTTCGCGCGCGACTCGGCGAACATGCTGCGCTTTCAGGTGAATCCGGCGGACCACCCCCCGCTCATCATCAGCGCGAACGCGGCCGAGGTCGGCGATCAGACGGCGAAGGTCGACGCGTCGGTGGAGGGACAGAACACGACCATCGCATTCAATTCGCGGTTCATCGCCGACGCACTCGGCAGCCTAACGGCGCCCGAGGTCGCACTCGAGCTTGGCGGTCCGCTCGCGCCGGGCGTCGTGAAGATCGTGGGCGACCCGGACTACCTCCACGTGGTGATGCCGCTCCGCATCCCGGCCTAGTCGTGCGCGTCTCCAAACTCGCGCGCGGGGTCGTCGCCTTCATCGGGCCCAACGGCGCGGGCAAGACGAATCTGCTCGAGGCGATCCATCTCATCGCGCGCGGCGACTCGCCCCGCGCGCACGACGACACAGAGATGGTCCGCTGGGGCGCGACGACCGCGCGCGTCCGCACCGACGTCGATCGCGCCGAAGATCACCGCCGCGTCGAGACGCTGCTGTTCGCGCCTCCCGAGGGCGAGCGCCGACGACCGCGACGCTACCTGCTCGATGGTGCCGGAAAGCGACCGGAAGACACCGCCGGAGAGCTCGTGGTCGTCGCATTCTTTCCTGAAGACGTCGAGCTGCTCGCGGCCGCACCGAGCGGCCGGCGACGATTCCTCGACGCGATGCTCGGACAGATCGATCGCGCTCACCGGCGCGAGATGCGCGAGCTTCAGCGCGTGCTCGAGCAGCGCAACGCGCTGCTGCGGGTGGCCCGCGAGGAGCTCGAGCTCCCTGAGGAGGAGATGGCGTTCTGGGATCGCGAGCTGGTGCGTCTCGCGGCCGCGATCTCGCTCCGACGGTCGCGCCTCGTGGCCGATCTCGCCGTGCCGTTCGTGAGGGCGACAGAGCTGTTCAGTGGCGCCGAGGGGTTGGCGCTGGCGTATGCCGGACAGGTGGAGGGCGACACGCTGGAGGAGCGCGAGAGGGGGTACCAGCACGTCCTGCGCGAGAAGCGCGACCGCGAGCGGTGGCAGGGCGCGTCGCTCGTCGGCCCGCAGCGCGACGAACTCGCCGTGACGTCCGCCGGCCGGATGCTCCCGGCATTCGCGTCGCGTGGAGAGCATCGGAGCGCGGTGCTCTCGCTCAAGATCGCGGAGGCGGCGTGGCTCGCGTCGCGTGTCGGCGAGCAACCGGTCTTTCTTCTCGACGACGTGCTCTCGGAGCTCGATCCCGCTCGGCGCGAGGCGCTGGCGCGCGCCATCCCCGAGGACGCGCAGGTGCTTCTCACCGCGGCGATCACGACGGCGCTCCCGGACATCCTGCGCGAGCGAGCCACGCTGGTGCCAGTGCGGCGCGGCGAGGTCGGGTGAGACCGATCGCGCGCGCGATACAGAGCGCGCTCCGGACGTTCGGGATCGACCAGGGCGTCGCGCGCGCGGACGCGGTTCGCGTGTGGCACGAGGCCGCGACGACCGTCCTGGGAGCGGATGCCGTGAGCACGCGCGCGGTGCGCGCCGACGGCGACACCCTCGTCGTCCTGGTGCCGACCGCGCAGTGGGCCGGAGAGATCCGGCTCCGCGAACGCGAGCTGCTCGCGGCCCTCGCCGACCGCGCGCCGACCAGCCACATCGCGCATCTTCGCTGCCTGCCCTCGCCGTGAACCAACGGGTCTGGGACACTCGGATGCGATGCCGCAGCTGAGCTTCGTCACGACGGTCGGCAGCACGGCTGACGTCCGAGCAAGCCGCGCCGACGTGATCCTCGTCAGCGAGCCAGAGACGGGCGCGACCCTCCGTACGAAGGGCCGGCTCTACCTGCTATTCCAGTCGTCGCCGCCCGGGCCGGCGGAAAAGATAGCCCGCGAGATCGCCGAGCTCACGCGTCAGGAGTACTACTACGACCTTTCAGCGGGCATCGAGGTCTCGCTGCGTCGGGCGCTGCGCCAGGCCAACCGCCGCGCGGCGCAGCGCCTGCGCGAGAACCGCGGATCCATCACGCTCCAGTGCGCGTGCGCGGTGGTCGTGAACAACGAGCTGTACACGTCGCGCGTCGGCGGCGCGCAGGTCTTCCTCGTACGTCGCGCGCGTCTCTTCCTGCCGGGCGACCAGCCCGGCGAGCTCGCCGACTTCGTCCATCGGACGACGACGCGTGAAGCCGTATCGCTCGGCGCCGATGCCGACGTCCTGCCGAAGGTGTGGCGGCAGTCGATCGAGGCGGGCGACACCGTCATCCTCGCGAGCGCCGCGCTCGTGGATGGTCTCGGGGCGGAGACGCTGAAGAACGCGGCCGTGACGCTCCACCCGAGGTCGGCCGCCGAGCACATCCACAATCGCGCGGTCGCCGACGGTGTCACCGGCAGCGACGCCGTGATCTTCATCGAGGTGGCGCAGTCGACGGGCGCGGCCGTTCGCATCGCGCCCGAGGCGCCGCCGATCCTGCGGCCGGAAGACGTCGCGATGGCCGACAGCATCCGGTCACGTCTCGACGGGCTGACCGGGATCCGGGAGAACGTCGGGCGGCTGCTGCGCGGCGCCGCGACGCCGGTGACGTCCGCCGCGACCAAAGGCGTCGCTGTAGGGCTCGAGCTCATGCCGCGTCGCGGCGCGGCGCTCCCGCGACACCCCGACACGGCGCGGTCTCGTTCGAAGCGGCAACGCCGCGCGATGACCACGCTCGCGGTACTGCTCCTCGTCGCGGCCACCGGCGTCGGCGCGCTGGCCTATCGCGACTACGAATCGAACAGCGCGGTCCGGGACTACCAGCTCGCGGTCGTGAATGCGGAAGATCTCATCGCGTCGGCGCATCGTCTGGTCGAACGGACGTCGCCGGATCCCGATCTCGCGCGCGACAGGCTCGCCCAGGCGACCGCGAAGCTCGACGAGGCGAGCCGCGCGCCGTTCGCCGACGCGGAGCACATCGCGACGCTGCGTGCGGACATCACCGCGCTGCGCGACCGCATGGACGGCGTGATCCTTGACCTTGCTCGTTTCGCGACGGGCACAAAGCTCGCCCAGGTCGTTGGGAACGTGAACGGGCTCTACGTCACGGATCCCGGGTCGGGCCGTCTCTGGCGCGTGTTCGGCGATCCGATCCAGCAGGGGCCGGTGCTCCAACGGGGGGTCAAGGGCGTCGGCTCGCCGGTGCAGATCGCTCTCCAGGACTTCGCGGTCTACTCGCTCGACGACGCTGGCAAGCTCTGGCGGGCCGAGGGTGATCAGGTCGTCGATGTCACTCCCGCCGACCGCGACAAGTGGAAGACGCCCGCCGCGATCGCGGTCTTCACGAGCAACCTGTACGTCCTCGACAGCGAGACCGGCCAGCTGTGGAAGCACGAATCGAACGACGGCGCTCAGTTCCATCAGGCGATCGGATATCTCTCCACACCGCTCGCGCCGAACACCGCGCGCGCAATCGCCGTCGACGGGGATGTGTGGATCGTGACTTCGGCCGGGGACGTGCAGCGCTTCCGCCGGAGTCCGCTCGTCACCACGGCCGCGCGCATCGACTTCGTGCCTCGCTGGGAAGGAACGGCGCCACGGGCGAACGCGATCCAGGCCATCGACGCCCAGCGCTCGATCTACGTGCTCGACTCCGGCGGGAAGCTGATCGTCCAGCTCACCCGTGACGGTCGTGAGCTCGCGCGGTTCGCGCTCCCGTCGGGACTGCCGCCGGCCGCGAGCTTCTACGTGTCCGAATCGCTGCAGGTCGCATACACACTTCACGGTACGAAGATCGTCGCGACGAGCATCGCGCGTTGATCCCGCTACGGGACCACAGTCCCGTACGCAGCCCCCCGATCGTCAACCGGCTCCTGCTCGCGATCAACCTCGTGGCCTGGATCTACGTCGTGTATCTGACGCGCCAGCCGGGAGCGCTCGAGGCGTTCTTCGACCGCTACTCATTCGATTGGGTGGAGTTCACCCGGCGCATCGCGGCGGGGGATCTCGGCCTCGACACGTTCGTGCCACTCGTGTCGCACATGTTCCTGCACGGCGGGTGGCTGCACGTGCTCGGGAACATGCTCTATCTCTGGATCTTCGGCGACAATGTCGAGGACCGCTTCGGCAGCGCGCAGTACCTCGTGTTCTACTTGCTCTGCGGGATCGTCGCGGCCATCGGCCAGGGCCTCATCTCGCCATCGCCGATGGTCGGCGCGTCCGGAGCGATCGCGGGAGTGCTCGCCGCATATCTCCTGATGTATCCGACCGCGCGCATCTCGACGCTCGTATTCCTGGGGCTGTTCATCACCATCGTCGAACTGCCCGCCCTCATCGTGATCGGGATGTTCATCGTGCTCCAGCTGCTCGAGGGCATCGCCGAGCTGCGCCTGACCGGTCACGCGGCCGCTCAGCAGGTCGCGTATTTCGCGCACATCTGCGGATTCGGCGCTGGTCTCCTGCTGTTCGTGTTCTTCCGCCGTACCGATGCGGCACGCCGTGTGCGCTTCGGCTGACGGGGACGCAGCGACCGCGGTCCAAGTGGAGGTAGCCTAGGGCGATGCTCGTCCCATGCACGGTCGAGTCGGTGCGGGTGCATGTCCTCACGGGCCAGCACGTTGTGCTGCTGCAGGCCAAGGAGACCAATCGTCTTCTTCCGATCTGGATCGGTCCGGACCAGGCGCACAGCATCGCGACGCGCATCGCCGGCATCGCGAGCGAGCGCCCTCTCACCCACGATCTGATGATGGATGTGCTGACGAAGCTCGGCGTCGAGATCACACGCATCGTCGTGAAGGATCTCGTCGCCGACGACAACGGTGGCGGCGTCTTCCACGGCAGCCTGTTCCTGCAGCTCGGTGAGCGCGAGGTCGAGATCGACTGCCGGCCGTCCGACGCGATCGCGCTCGCGGTCCGCTGCGAGGCGCGCATCCTCGTCTCGGACACGGTCCTCGACCGCTCGGCGATCTCCGGTGACAGCGAGGACGACGACAACATCGCGGTGTTCAAGGAGTTCATCCAGTCGCTTCCAGACGACCCGCCCGCGCAGGGATCGAGCTAAAGAGTTCAGCCCGGGCGTGCACCGAACCGCAGGCGCAAGACGCCCCGCAGGTCGTCGATCGCCGTGCGCAGGATGGCGACGCGCGAGTCAGGATCGTCGGTCCAATCCACGGGTACCTCGTGGACGCGCAGGCCGGCGCGCTGCGCCAGGATGAGGAGCTCCGTGTCGAAGAACCAGGCCTGGTCTTTGACCTGCGGCAGCAGCTGCTTCGCGACGGAGGTGCGCACGGCCTTGAAGCCGCACTGCGCGTCGCTGAAGTGGGCTCCGAGGGCGAGGCGGAGCACCAGCATGTAGCAGCGCGAGATGATCTCGCGCTTGGGACCACGCGTGACGCGCGCCCCGCGCGCGAGACGGCTACCGATCGCGAGGTCGCTGTGCCCGGATAGCAGCGGCGCCACGAGTGGGAGCAGGGCGTTGAGGTCGGTCGAGAGATCCACGTCCATGTACGCGACGATGGGCGCGTCGCTCTGAAGCCAGGCAGCGCGCAGTGCGCGTCCGCGGCCCTTCGCGTCGAGGTGCAGCACACGAACGCGCGTGAGCTCCTTCGCGAGACCCTCTGCGACGGCGAAGGTCCCGTCCCTGCTCGCGTTATCGGCGATCGTGATGGCCGCGGGGAACGGGAAGCGCGAGCCAAGGTAGTCGTGCAGTCGCCGCACACTCGGGCCGAGGTCGCGCTCCTCGTTGTAGACCGGGATGACGACGTCGACGAGAGGGTCTGGCCGATCAACTGAGCTGTTCAGTGGAAGCGACGAGATAACAGGATCCTGTTTCATGAGAGGCTGCCGAGTCGTGCGGCCAACGCAGCGCAAGGTTAGCGTGTTGCGTCGGGATGACCTGGAGCGACCGCAGGATCGCGACGGCGCTCGCGGCCGCAGGTGCCGCGGTGTACCTCGTCGTGGGGCTCGGCCTGCTCACCGTCTACGACTACTACGGACGCCTTGCGCAGGCGCTCCTGCACGGGCAGTGGTGGCTGAGCGAGGCACCATCGTGGCTGAACGAGCTCGTGTCCTGCGGGCCGGAGCGCTGGTGCGTGGTCTACCCGCCGCTGCCGGCGATCCTCGCCATGCCGCTTGCGACGGTGCTGTCGACGGCGCTGGCGCAGGGGCTCGTCTCCCGCATCTTTGGCGGCGTTTCGGCGGGCATCCTGTACCTGGCGCTTCGGGCGTTCGGCGCCCCACGCGCCGTCGCGATCGTTGGGGCGATCCTCTCCACGTTCGGCACTACGCTGTTCTTCTCGAGCGTCGATGGACGCGCCTGGTACGTGGCGCATGCCGTCGCGATGCCCTTCCTCTCGGCCGCTCTTCTGTTCGCGGCGCGCGGCGAGCGCGCATGGCTGGTCGGCGCCTGCATCGGTCTCGCGGCTCTGGCCCGTCTGCCCGTCGCCGCCGCCGCTCCCGCGCTCGCGCTGCTGCTCGCACGGCGCGCCGGGACGCCGTACCGCCGAGCGCTCGCGGGCGTCGTGCTGGGCGGCGTTCCCTTCGCCCTCGTGTACGTCGGTTACGACCTGCTGCGATGGGGCTCGCCCTTCGACGCCGGCTACGCGCAGCTCACCGAGGGCGACGTCTTCTTCACGCGCGGCCTCTTCTCGCCGTTCTATGTGCCGCGACATCTCTACGCGATCTTCCTCGAGCCGCCCGACTTCGTGGACGGAACACCGTTCTTCCTGCGACCGCGCGGTATCGGCATGGCGCTGTTCTTGACGACGCCCGCGTTCCTCTGGCTCTTCGGGGGCCTGCGTGTGCTGCGGCGTGACATTGGCATCGCCGCGGTCGCGCTGGCCGCGCTGCTCGCGCTCGTGCCAGACATGTTCCACGGGACGGTCGGCTTCCAGCAGTTCGGCTATCGCTTCTCGATCGACGCGCAGCCGTTCCTCATCGTGCTCGCACTCGCGGGCGACGCGCGCGTCGGTACGACCTGGCGCTCGCGCCCGTCATGGCTCTTCGTCGCTGTCGTCATCCTGTCGGTCGCGATCAACCTCTACGCGACGATCGCGATCACGCGCTTCGACTACTGGCAGTGACGCGCCGATTTATCGCAGGGGGAGAACCCCCTGCAACCCCCCGATTCATCGCGGGGGGAGAACCCCCTGCAACCCCCCTGCAGGCCGACCGCCGCGCGCACCTCGCGATCGCCGGCCTGATCGCGTTCGGCGTGGCGGTGCGTCTGTTGACGCTGCGCTCGCCCGGTTTCGTCACCGACGTCGGCACCTTCCAGGCCTGGGCCGAGCACCTGGTCCAGGTCGGCCCGGGCGCGTTCTACTCGCCCGACTACTTCAGCGACTACCCGCCGGCGTATCTCTACGTCCTCTGGTTCCTCGGCGCGGTCTTCGACGGCGAGTTCCTCCGCCTGGCGGTGAAGGCGGCGAGCATCCCGGCCGACGTCGCCATCGCGATCGGAGCGGCCATCCTCGCCTGGCGTCACGCGGGACGCGGCAGCGCGGTCCTGGCCGCGGGCATGTGGTCGCTGTCGCCGGGCGCGATCTTCGCCGGTCCCTACTGGGGCCAGATCGACTCGGTCGGATCCCTTCCGTTGTTCGCCGCGCTGGTCGCGGCTGGGCGCGGCCGCTGGGCGACGGCCGGAACGCTCGCGGCCGTCGCCGCGATGATCAAGCCGCAGTTCGGCATCGGCGCCGTCGTCATCGGCGCCGCCGTCCTCATCGAGCTGATCCGCCTTCGACGCTGGGAGCCAATCGTCCGCGTTGGTGTCGCGGGCGTCGTGACCACACTCGCGCTGGGCGCACCATTCCGGGCCGGTCCCGCGCAGCTCTACGACCTCGTCTGGACGGCAGCCGAGACCTATCAGTACACGTCGCTCTACGCGTTCAACGTGTGGTCGATCGTCGGCGACTTCTGGAAGCCAGACGACGCCTACTTCGGTCTTGGGGTGGTCCTGCTCGTCGCAGGGATGCTCGTCGCGTGCCTGCCGCTCTGGCAGCGCCGCGACACCGCGGCGTTCCTCGCGGCTGGCGCGATCGCCGCTTGCGCTTTCTATTTCCTTCCGACCCGCGCGCACGAGCGGTACCTGTTCCCAGCGTTCGTGCTCCTGCTTCCGCTCGCGGCCACGCGCGCGCGCCTGCTCTGGCCGTACGTGTCGCTTTCGCTGCTGTTCGCGCTTTCGCTGTACTTCGCGTTCACGCGCTACGACGGGATCCGTTTTGGAGGACCCGCGGTCGATCTCAAGGTGCCAGCGTGGCTCGAGGCCACGGCGTTCACGCGGAACGGACAGATCCTCATCGCACTCGTCATGCTCGGCCTCGCCGCTCTGGTCGCGTGGCGGCTCCTTCGCGGCGAGGCCAGCCCCGAGCCGTCGCTCGACGTCCCCATACCGGCGACGGCCGCGCCCGTCGAGCCGCGGGCCGGCTTGCGTCTGCCGGCGGCGCTGGCGCCGGGGCGCGCGCCGACACGGCGCGACGTATCGATCGCGTTGCTCGTCGCCCTCGCCGTGCTCCTGACGCGCGGCTACCGGCTCGATCACCCGCGCGATATGTATTTCGACGAGGTCTACCACGCGCGCACCGCGTTCGAGCTCCTCGCGCAGCGCGATCCGTACGAATGGACGCACCCGCACTTCGCGAAGGAGATCATGGCGCTTTCGATCCTCGCGTTCGGGGACGACCGCGTCGTCGGCCGCGAGACGCAACCGCGACCGAACGTCGTCGCCTTCGCCGTCGGCCCGGACGGCACACGTGCCTACGCCACCTCCGATGGCTACATCAGCCTCGGCGCGCGCGACGGTGCGACACCCCGCGATCTGGTGAAGGGCGCGCTCGGCGTTCGGGCCATCGGGCTCGACCGTGACCGCGTCGTCTGGGTCACCGACACCGAGCTCTTCCAGAATCCGGTGAAAGAGTCACCGAGTAACGCCGCGATCGCGCGCGCGACGCTGCCCTGGAGCGGGCCGGTCACGGCGCTCCTCATGTCGAGCGGCCGCGTCGTCGTGGTGTCGGCGTCGGGTACCGCCATCTACACGGCTCTCGATGCGACGCCGCTCGTCTCGCGGTTTGGCGGCGTGGCCGCGACGCCGAACACCGATGGAACGGAGCTCTACGTCCTCGACGCGCGTGGCGACGTGCACGTCGTCGATCCAGCGACCGGGCAGGAGACGCGACAGCTGCCCGGCGGTGGGCCGGGTCGCGCCATCGCCTACGCGCAGGCGCCGAACCGTCTCTTCGTCGCGCGCGCCGACTCGCCGTCGCTCGATTTCTACGAGCTGCCCAACGGGCAACGCGAATCCGTCACGCTCGGCAACGCGCGCACCGGCGCGTTCTCGTCCGGTGCGACCGCGCTGATGCTCGTGCCGCGGACGCAGTTCCTCTACGCGCTGGCCCAGGGTCGTGTCGTGGTCGTCGAGGTCCACGGCGCATCGCCGTTTTCGGCGATACCGGTATCCGGGTCGCTGCTCGGCATCGACAACGACGACGACAAGCTCCTCGTCGCGGGGGCGAATGGCGACGAGCGCATCGAGACTGGACGTCACGCGCTCGCCTGGCGCCTGCCCGGTGTCGTTCTCGGCGCGATCCTCGCGTTCTTCCTCGTCCTGCTCGCGCGCCGGCTCTTCGCGTCCCCGGTGGTTCCCTGGCTCGTCGGCGCCGCGGTGCTGCTGGACGGATCGATGTTCGCTCAGGCGCGCATCGGCATGAACGACATCTACGTGGCGACGTTCATCGTCGCGGCCTGGTACTTCATCGTCGCCTCGCATCCAGGGGGAGGGGCCCCTGTCAGCGAGCCGCAGCGAGCGTGGAGGCGGTCTGCCGTGCTCGACATCGTGCTCGCGGGCGTGCTGATCGGGCTGGGCCTCGCATCGAAGTGGGCCGCCGCGTACACGCTGGGTGGCGTCTTCGTCCTCGCCGTCGGCGTGACCGCGTTCGCATACGAACGCGGCCGACCTGGTACCGGTGGACCGCTCGATCTGCTCGCCGGTCGCGGGCGCAACGCCGCGCTTCTCTTCGCCTCGTTCGCCGTGGTCCCGCTCGTCACCTATCTGGGCAGCTACATCCGCTGGTTCGGCGGGCCGACAGCACCCTACGGCTGGAATCTGTGGGAACTGACGCAGCAGATGTACTGGTACCACAGCTCGCTCACCGCGCCGCACTGCGCGGGTTCGCCGTGGTGGAGCTGGCCACTCGATCTCAAACCGGTCTACTGGTACTTCGGCGCGAGCACCGGCGGCGCCAACGGCTACATCTACGACGCCGGCAACATCGTGCTGTTCTGGGCGGCGCTCCCGGCAGCAGGGCTCACCATCGCGCTCGCGATACGCACGCGGTCGTGGTCGCTTGGCGTGCTGTCGCTCGCGATGCTCGCGCAGTACGTCGCGTGGATCCCCATCTCACGGGTGCTGTTCTTCTATCACTTCTTCACTGCCCTGCCGTTCTACCTGCTCTGTCTGGCAGCGATCCTGGCGGTGATATGGGAGCGGCGGCGGCGGCCCGTGCTGATCTTCCTTGGCGTGGCCGTGGCGGCGTTCGTCATCTTCTATCCGTACGTGTCGGGAATGCCGATCCCGGGCGAGATCGGCAGCATCTACGAGATCCTTCCGACCTGGCACTACGACCCGGCGTTCTATCCCACGGATTCGTGTCCGACGCCTGTGAGCGCCAACGTGCCTGCGGAAGCGACGATCTTGGGCGCCTGGCTCATCGAGGGCGCGGTCTTCGTGGGCGCGGTGGCGGTGGCGATCGGTGTGCCGGCCGCGCGGCGGTTCCTCGACCGCATCGGGATCTAGTTGCACCCCTAGGGGGTAGCGGTGGGGGTTGGTTCCACCGTGGGCGATGCGGTCGGCGACGGCGATGGCGACGGTGATGGCGACGGCGACTCCGTCGGGCTCGGCGATGCCGACGCGCTCGGTCGTGCTGAGGTGGCCGGTGGGACGGAGCTCGCCGCGAAGAGGACGGCGATCGCGCCGCCGACCGTGACGAGGATGAGCAGCGCGAACACCACGAACGCGGCCCCGCGACCGGCGGCGCTCGCGATCGCCGCCGGCCGCCCGGGTTGGTGCAGGACCACCGTGATGTTGTCCTGGCCACCGCGCGCGTTCGCGAGATCGACGAGCGCGTTTGCCGCGACGCGGACGTCCGCGCTGCCCGCGGCCTTCGCGATCTCCTCGGGCGTGACGTGGCGCGTGAGGCCATCGCTGCACAGAAGCAGACGGTCGTCAGCGCGAAGGCTCTCGACGAAGATGTCGGGCTGGATGCCGCGCGGATCGCCCGCGAAGCGCGTGATCGCGTGCTCCATGTCGCCCGAGTGGTCCTGGGTAAGCTGCCGGCACACGCCGTCGCGGATCAGGTAGGCGCGGCTGTCGCCCAGATTGCCGATGATGGCCTCGTCGGCGTGGAGCACCGCCGCAACGATCGTGGTGGCGGCGTCGCGATGGCCCGATGCCGCCGCTGCCTTCAGCACCGCTGCGTTCGCGTCGCGCATGGCCTCGGCGAGCGCGTCGCTCGATGCGCGATCCAGGGTCGCTCCGAAGAAGCGGGCGCCAAGCTCGACGAGCGCTGCGTCCGCCGCGATCTCGCCGCCGCTGGATCCGCCGACGCCATCCGCCACTGCGAGGAGGGTGATGCCGCGCTCCTCGCGCACCAGGTAGCGGTCCTCGTTCCCTTCCCGTACGCGTCCCGTGTCGGTCCTCACTCCGGTCGGCACGGGCGTCAGTCCTTCGACTTCCCGCCGCAGTCCTTGCCGCCGACGAGGAAGAGGCGAGCGGTCGCGCCGGGCTGCACCGCCGTGCCGGCCGTTGGCTCCTGGCGCGCGACGCTGCAGGCTTGACCGCGCGCGAGCGGATCGACCTGCCACGGCACCGGAGAGCGGAAGCCGGCGGCGATCAGGAGACGGCCCGCCTCGTCCACATCCTTGCCTACGACATTCGGCGTCAGGCGAGCGGCCGGCGAACCGGCCGCACCCGTCGCGAGTGGCGCGTCGACCGCGCGGCCCTGGAACGACGCGAAGATCGCGAGCGTCGCGATGAGGACCGCGACGATCGCGAGGAGCGCAAGGGTCGTGTCGACGTGGAACTCACGCCGGCCGCCGCTCGGGAGCGGTCGCCTCACCGGGGGCAGGACGCCGGTCGCGTCGTCCTGCTGGGAGGCCACCAGCAGGTCGCGGGCGAAGGCTCCGGCGCTCGCGTAGCGAGCCTGCGGGTCCCGTGCGAGCGCCTTCGCGACGACGCGGTCGATCTCCTCGCCGATGCCGACGCGCACCGAGCGCAGGGACGGGGCCCGTCCGTCGAGCCGAACGCGCAGCAAGTCCTGCGTCTCCATCTCCGCGTTCGGCGGCCGCCCGGCGAGAAGCTCGTACGCGACGAGGCCGAGGCTGTAGACATCGCTCCGCTCGGTCGGTGCGCGGCCCTCGATACGTTCGGGCGCGATGTATCTCGCCGTGCCGATGAGCTCGTGCTCGCGTGGCCCGCGGGCCGCGCGCGCGATGCCGAAGTCGGTGAGCTTCGCGGTGCCCTGCTGGTCCACGATGACGTTCGCCGGTTTCACGTCGCAGTGGATGACGCCCGCTTCGTGAGCGGCATCGAGCGCCGCCGCGATCTGCGCGACGATGCGCGCAGCCTCGTGCGGGCGAAGCGGTCCTCGATCGGCGATGACGTCGCGCAGCGTTCGCCCGCGCACGAGCTCCATGACCATGAATGCATCGGCGCCGTCGCGCCCCTCGTCGAAAACGGTGACGACGTTCGGATGCAGCACCGACGCCGCGCGGCGCGCTTCGTCCGCGAAGCGCTCGCGGAACGCCTCGTCGGCGTTGGCGCCGAGGATCTTGATCGCCACGTCACGGTCGAGCCGCTCGTCTCGGGCCTGCCACACCTGGCCCGCGCCGCCTTCGTCGATGCGCACGGTGAGGCGGTAGCGGCCTGCGAGGAGCCGGCCCTCCGAAGGCTGCGGGGGGTTCTCCAGGGGCAAAGCCCCCCGGTGGTCGTGCGATG
>WNGF01003615.1_pt1 | contig 20846 bp, 19 predicted proteins | sample 5400641 | NCBI WGS metagenome assembly WNGF01 (sample SAMN13153371, study PRJNA577476) | soil metagenome | isolation source: 80 cm soil or saprolite under grassland replicate 2 | place: USA:California | collected 2016-06-15 | reverse complement strand
CTGGCTCCTGTGGGACTTCGCCTCTGCCTAAATCGGCGAGCGCCGACGCGTGCCGCGGGCACCCATTGCCGGGCCGCGATCATAGGTTCGTCCGGCCAGGACGCAAGCAATTGGGCTCGATGGAGCCATGCGCGGCGCGCGGGGTTTTTGCGCGCATCGTGCTAGCCTGCGGCGCTCGGCATCGGGAGGACGACAATGGACACGGCAGAGCTTCTGCGGCGCTGCATGGCGATCGGGACCAGCACCTGGTCGGATGCGCTCGATCAGTGCGGCATCTCCGGCGTCGTGCGCGGCCTCGTTCAGCGCAGCGGTCGCGGGCGTTTCGCCGGATTTGCCGTGACCGCGCGGGAACGGGCCGGGGCACTCGGCAGCTATCCGCGCGCGGAGTTCGGCGTCGGCAAGATGATTGCGGCGATCGAGCCGGGCAACGTGCTGATGGCGGACGTCGGCGGCGCCGACGTTTCGACGTTCGGGGGCCTTGCCGCGCTCGCGACGCAAAAGCGAGGAGCGGCGGGTGTGGTGATCGACGGAGGATGCCGCGACGTCGAGGAGATCCGCGCGACCGGCGTGTGGCTGGCAAGCCGCTCCGTTACCCCGACCACGGGCAAGACGCGGCTCAAGCTGGAAGCCCTGGGTGAGGCGGTGATGATCGGCGGCATCCCGGTGAAACCGGGCGATCTGGTCGCGGGCGACGACACCGGAATCGTCGTCGTTCCGAGAGGCGATCTGGAACGCGTGATCGATGCGGCGGAGCGCATGCGCGCAACCGATGCCGCTCTCGAACGGGCGCTTCATGCCGGAAAATCCTTCTCGGAAGCGGCCGCCGCCGCCAATTACATTTGATCGCGAACGGAGGAAGATCGGAACACCCGCCTGGGCTGGGCGTTATTTTTTGATCATGCCGGATTTTGCCATCAACCCGCCCGTGCACGTCGGCAAACCCGAGGCGATCGTCCGGTCCGTCGAGCAGGCCGCCGACTTCGTACGAAACTGCGAGGTGGGAAATCTCGACCGGAATACATCGGGGCTGCTGGAGAAGCTCCGGAATGTGCAATCCCCCGAACAAGCGCAGGACGCCGGCCGCGCCTTCAAGGCATGGCTCAAGACACGCGATCTGTTGCTGGTTCCGCCCGACGCGCCTTGAAGCGTTCGGGCGGCGTCCGGCGCTCCCCGCGTCTGCGCAGTTTCCCTGGAGGCTCGAATGCCCAGCGTGACCGAGCGCAAGCGTCCAACAACCGACCAGCTTCGCCACGATATCGACCGGGGCCGGACCGGAGACAAGGTGTCGTGGCCCGATCCTGCTTCGGTACCCCTGGGCACCGATGAGGAAGCGGCGGGCACGCCGCTTGCTCCCGGCGATCTCGACGCCGCGCGGCGAGCCGAGCGCCGCGGTTTCTACCAGGCGCAACCCGATGCGGGTCTTGGCCACGCGTGGATTTTGGTCGGCTTCATCCTTGCGCTGTTTGCCGGCATTCTGGTCTGGTTCATCGCGACGGCATAGCCGACCTGGTGGAGAGCGGGGCGCGGACCGCCGGATGGCCCGAAATCTACCGGCCACCAGCGACGCGCAGCACGGTGCCGGTCACGTAGGACGCCGCATCGGACAACAGAAACACGATCGCTTCGGCGACTTCTTCGGCGGAGCCGGCGCGCCCCATCGGCACCGCGGGCGCCAGTCGCTCGAGCCGGCCCGGCGGGTGTATCTCGGTGGCGATCAGTCCGGGCGCGACCGCGTTGACCCGGATCTTGTCGGCGGCAAGCTCGCGCGCGAGCCCAATGGTCATCGATTCGATCGCGCCCTTCGAGGCGGCGTACCAGACATATTCGCCAGGGCTGCCGAGCGTTGCCGCCGCGGAAGAGATCAGCACGATCGCACCGCCCGCGCCGCCGTGCTTGGTCGAGATGCGGGGAACGGCGGCACGCAAGCACAACAGTGCGCCCAACACATTGAGATCGAGCACCTCGCGCAAGGTCTCGGTCTTGGCCGCTTCGAGTCGGGACCCGGCCCCGGTGATGCCGCTGTTGTAGACGACGTGGCTCAGTCGGCCGAGCTCGCGCTCCAATGTTTGCAGCACCCGATCCACATCGGCTTCGGCTTTCATGTCGCCCTGGATCGCGATCGCCTTGCCGCCCGCTGCCTCGACTTCGGCGACCACCCCGTCGGCGGCGCGTCGATCGCGCAGGTAATTGACGCCGACCTGGAAGCCGCGCGCGCCCGCGAGCCTGGCGCAAGCCGCGCCGATACCGCGGCTGCCACCGGTGATGAGGAGAACGGGTTTTGCGATGCCATCGGCGGATGCTTCTCGGCGGCTCACGAGGCGGGCGCGACCGGACCTCGGAACAGACCGGCTGCGCAGAAATAAACCGCGAGCGCGGCCAGGGTCAGCTGGACGAAGATTCCGGGCTCCAGGTCCTGGATGACCGCCGCGACGGCGAGCGCCACCCAGGCAAAGAGCAGCACGATGCTGAAACCGCGGAAGCGCGCGACGCGCAACGGGTGCAGGAAGGGGAACGGTACGAAGCTCAGTCCGCACAGCACCACGATGAGGGCAACGCTCAGCCACGGCTCGGGCCGCAAGAGGAACAGATAAAAAGCGACGACATTCCACAGCGCCGGAAAGCCGCGGAAATAATTGTCGGGGGTTTTCATCCGACGATCGGCGAAATACAGCGCGCTGGCGACCAGGATCAACAACCCGGCCGGGATCGCCGCGATGTCCGGCAACAAGTTGCCGGCCACGATCGCGTAAGCCGGCACGAACACGTAACTCAGATAATCGACCACCAGGTCGAGCGTGTCTCCCGACCAGCGCGGCAAGAGCTCTTTGACGTTGCAACGGCGAGCAAGCGCGCCATCGACTGCATCGACGATCAGTGCCAGGCCGAGCCAGGCGAACATCCGCGACCAGTTCGCCGAAATCGCGGCCAGCAGCGCCAGCAGGCACAACGCGGCGCCACTGGCGGTCAGCACATGGACCGCAAAAGCGCGCGCCGATAGCCCGGCCTTTGCCGGTGAGCCTGCGGGTTCGGGGCTGGAATCGGCCGGAGAGTGATCCGCGATCACGTCCATGCTATCCGAGGCGGGGCGGGCATAGGCCCGAACCGGCGTAGCGGGCACGGTTTTCGGCGGGTTCGTCAAGTCCTGCGCAAAGCGACATGGCTGGATCACGGGATCGGCAATATCGGCCCAGGAGCGGGTCGGACGCCTCGCGCGTCGAAATCGCGGTGATCGGCGCGGGACCCGCCGGGCTGACGGCGGCGATTGCGCTGGCAGCCGCCGGAATCGACACGGCGCTGGTGTCCAAGCGCCCTGCCCGGCCCGACAACCGCACGACGGCGTTGCTCGCCGGCTCGGTGCGCGCGCTCGAGACGCTCGGGGTCTGGGAATCGTGCCGCGACCAGGCCGCTCCCCTCGAGGCCATCCGCATCATCGACGACACGCGGCGCCTGATCCGGGCGCCGGAAGTCGTGTTCCATGCCGCGGAAATCGGGCTCGAAGCGTTCGGACACAATATCGAAAATCAGCATCTCGTCGCCGCGCTCGACCGTCGCGCGGCGAATCTTCCGCAACTGGCGCGAATCGATCAGGCCGCAGCGGCGATCGAACCCGAGGCAGACCACGTTCGCGTGCGCCTTGCCGACGGGAGCAGGATCGAGGCGCGGCTCGTCATCGGGGCCGACGGTCGCCGGTCGCTGTGCCGTGCGGCTGCCGGAATCCTGACGGACGCATTCGACTATGGCCAGGCGGCGCTGACCTTGAACCTGCGCCACACGAGGCCGCACGCGGGCGTCTCCACCGAATTCCACACCGAAGGCGGGCCCTTCACGCTGGTGCCGCTCACGGGCATGCGCTCGAGCCTGGTTTGCGTCGTAAGTTCCCGTGAGGCGGAGCGGCTCGGCGCGCTTCCGGCGCCGGCGCTGACCCAGGAGATCGAGCGCCGTGCCCATTTCATCCTCGGGAAAATCGCATTGGAAACCGAGCCCGGCATTTTTCCGCTCGGCGTCGAAACTGCCCGAAGCGTTTCCGCGCGCCGCACCGCGCTCGTTGGCGAAGCGGCCCACGTGCTGCCGCCGATCGGCGCGCAGGGGCTCAATCTGGGTCTGCGCGATGCGGCGACGATCGCCGAGCTTGCAGCGGCGGCGCGACAGGCCGGCGGCGATCCGGGTTCGATGGAGCTGCTGGCCCGGTACGAGACCTCGCGCCGGGCCGACGTGACGACCCGCGCGTTCGCGGTCGATCTCCTCAACCGCAGCCTGCTCTCGGATTTCTTGCCGATCCAGGGCATCCGCGGGCTCGGGCTTTATCTCGTCGGTCGGATCGGTCCGCTGCGTCGGGCGCTCATGCGCGAAGGCGTTGCACCGACACTCGCCGCACCGCGCTTGATGCGAGGCGAGGCGCTGTAAAGCATCGCTCAGCTCTGCTCCATGCGGCGCGGCGAAACCGGCACCCGGCCGCCGCTCTCCCAAAGCGTGACCACGATCCATCCGGTCGAGGCTCCGATGAACGCCCCGGCAATGCAATCGCTCACGAAATGGAAGTCGGCGCCGATCAACCCGATCACCACCGCGGCGGTGAACAGGGCGTACAGGATCCGGAACCGCGGGTAACAGATCCACAGCACGGACATGACCGCCACGATCGCAGTGGTGTGCCCGGAGGGGAACGATTCGAATCCGGCGCCGGTGTGAAACGGATTGAAGCCGTAAACGCCGTCCTGAATCAGCGACGGATTGTTGCGGACCCAGGTTTCGGGCCAGGTACGGCCGAACACGATTTTCAGCTGGTTCTTGATGGCGCTCGCGATCACGAGGCTCACTGCGCACAGCAGCGCGACGGCTTCGGGTCGGGTCAGCGGCTTTTCCAGCAACGCGCGCAGCCCGAGCACGATGAATGCCAGCACGGCGAGCGGCGCGAAAACTTCGGGGATGAGCGTCAGCCGTGCGAACAACGGCTCATTGTGAAAATGGGCGTGGGCGAAATAGGCAATCGGGCGGTCCAGCCACTCGTAGGAGATCGCGACTGCGAGCGCGGTCAGCGCGAAGGCGGTGGCCCACTTGCGCGGCCGATTCAGGGTCGTGTGCATGATGGTGCCGGCACCCCGGCGCTCCGTCGGGCGCCAATGGCGTCCGCCCTTATGATGAGGATCATCAGCCCAGTTTCCCAATCCGAGTTGTCTCTCTAGCCAATCCACCGCTGCCATCCAATAGCCGGCAGATTGACCGGAGCGGGAAAACTGGGCATCGGAATGGACTCCGGCTCGGCCAACGCGGCTCCCAAGCAATGTCAGGATCAGCCATGAAGCCTGCGCGCAATTTCTACAAGCCGCTGGCGATCGGGGCGCCCGAGCCCTGGCGCGAGCCCCCGATCCGGCTCGAGCGGATGATCCATTTCGTGCCGCCGCAGCTGGAGAAGCTGCGCGCCAAAGTCCCCGAGCTCGTCGGCCAAGTCGATGTGGTGCTCGGAAATCTCGAGGACGCGATCCCGGCGGACGCCAAGGAGGCGGCCCGGCATGGCTTCATCGCAATGGCGAAATCGGTCGAGTTCGGCGCAACCGGCGTGTGGACGCGGATCAATGCGCTCAATTCGCCTTGGGCGCTCGACGACGTCACCGAGATCGTCGCCGCGATCGGCAGCAAGCTCGACGTGATCATGTTGCCGAAAGTCGAAGGCGTCTGGGACGTCCATTACCTCGACCAGCTGTTGGCGCAGCTCGAGGCGAAGCACCGGGTCGAAAAGCCCATCCTGATCCACGCCATCCTGGAGACTGCCCAGGGCGTGAACAATGTCGAGGCGATTGCCACGGCGTCGCCGCGCATGCACGGCATGAGCCTCGGCCCGGCGGATCTCGCGGCATCGCGCGCCATGAAGACGACGCGGGTCGGCGGCGGGCACCCGGATTACAAGATCCTCGGCGACGTCACGCAAGGAGCCGGCGAGCGCGCAAAATTCCAGCAGGATCTCTGGCACTACACGCTGGCGAAAATGGTGGACGCTTGCGCGGCCGCGGCCATCAAGCCGTTCTACGGTCCGTTCGGCGATTTCTCCGATCCCGACGCCTGCGAGGCGCAGTTCCGCAACGCGTTCCTGATGGGTTGCGTCGGCGCGTGGTCGCTGCACCCCTCGCAGATCGCCATCGCCAAGCGGGTGTTTTCACCCGACCCCGGCGAGGTCGCGTTCGCCAAACGCATTCTCGACGCCATGCCGGACGGCACGGGTGCGGTCATGATCGAAGGCAAGATGCAGGACGATGCGACCTGGAAACAGGCCAAGGTGGTCGTCGATCTCGCCCGGCTGGTTGCGGCCAAGGACCCGGAGCTCGCGGCCCGGTATGGGCTCTAGCCGGCGGTTGCGCCGATTTCGATTTCGACGTAGATCGAGGCGGATATGCCTCATCTTTAACGGAAACCCGCGCTTTACTGGATCAACGCTTGCGCTCCGACATGCTCAAACCCATGCTCAAACCGCGCGCGGCCAAGTTCAAGATCGGCCAGGTGGTCCGGCATCGCCTCTATCCGTTCCGAGGCGTGATCTTCGACGTCGATCCTACGTTCAACAACACCGAGGAATGGTGGCTCTCGATCCCGGCCGAGGCCCGGCCCAGCAAGGATCAGCCCTTCTATCATCTGTTCGCCGAGAACGCCGAGACCGAGTACATCGCCTATGTGTCGGAGCAGAATCTGCTGCCCGACACCTCCGGCGCTCCGATCCGGCATCCGCAAGTCGCCGAAATATTCGAACGTGACGACACCGGCACGTTCCGGCAGCGCAATTCCCAGCTGAATTGAAATAGGTCGGTGCGCGCAATCGCCCCCCGGAATCAAAAAGGAGGCGCGCAGGGAGCGCGCCTCCTTCTCCCCCGTGCCGCGGCTCACTTGCCTGCCGGAACTGCTCCCGGCGCGGCGGCCTGCGGCTGTTGACTCTCGAGCTTCTTGCGGGCTTCCTCGGCCTTCTTCTGCAGCTCTTCCTGCAGCTTCTTCTGCTGCTCTTCGAGCACCTTCGGATCGGTCGGCGGCCCGTCATAGGCCTTGGCGAAATCCGCCAGCGGCAGCGTCAGGCTGATCGGCTGTCCGCCGGCATTGATCGCCTGCACGATCAGACCCTGGCCCTTCTTCAACTTGCCGACCATGTCCAAGTCGGCGTCGTAATCCGACATGCATCCGTTCGGGAAGCAGATGACGTACGGCCGCGCGACCGGATTGCCCTGATCGATGATCACCCGGGTGCCCTGTTGCAATTGCATGCCCAAGGGCAAGGTGACGCGCAGCATCTTTTTCGGGTCACCCTCCGGCTCGACCAGGACCGCGCCGGCGACGAACTGCCCGGTCTCGAGCCGCGCCTCCTTGATGACGAGGCAAACTTCCTTGGAGTTGGGCTGCTGATCCTTGCCGCAGATCTTGGTCCAGGGCGAATAGACGAGCGGCAGCTGCTGCGCGGGAGCCGCGGCTTGCGCCTGCTGGACCGGCGGGGCAGCCTGCGCGGGAGCTGCCTGCGCCGCGGGCGCGGGCGTCGCCGGCTTCTTGGGCTGCGGCTTGGCCGCCGCGGGCTTGGCGGGCGCTGTCTGCGTCGGCGCGGCAGCGGGTGCGGGCTGTTGCTGGGCGGTCGCCCAGACGGCACCGCCGAGCACGAAGCCCGTCGCCGCAATGGTTGTAACCGCCCAACGCAACGAGCGGGCCGGGCCGAACGCGATCCGAAGCTCCATGGTACCGTTCCTCTCTCGCCGCTGGCGCCACGTTCCTGCCTGGCGCGGGGCGCGTCCCCAATTCCGCGCGGGCTGTCTCGGCGCCAAATACGGCGAGAACGTGACGCGGGCGACCGAATTGATCGAGCTGGACCGCCGAGGTTGCAGCCGCGGTACCGGGATCGTCTCCAATCGGCGGCCGGATCCCGCAGCGCCGACGCCGATTCCGGCAATGACGGCGAACTGCGTATCCGATGATACGCTGCGCCGGTGCAAACCGAATCAGCTCGCGCCGCTCCGCCATCCAAATATTTTTACGCTCCGCTGCGTGGGCGAGCCGGATGCACCCTGCTGGTGGTCCTGGCGGCGATCTGCATCTGCGCGCCCGCCAGCCCGCTGCTCGGCGCCGAGCCTTCGCATGCGATCGCGATGCACGGCAGTCCGGCGCTCGCGGTCGCTTTCCCGCACTTTCGCTATGTCGATCCGACGGCGCCGAAGGGCGGGCGTTTGGTCGCGAGCATCGTCGGCACCTTCGACAGCCTCAACCCCCTCATCGTCAAGGGATTGCCCTTCGAGCACGTGCGCGCCTACGTCGTCGAGAGCCTGATGGCGCGGGGCTTCGACGAGCCGTTCACGCTTTACGGCCTGCTGGCGCAAACGATCGAGACCGATGCGACACGCAGCTACGTGACGTTTACTCTCGATCCGCGCGCGAGATTCTCCGACGGGCATCCGGTCACGGCCGATGACGTGATGTTCTCCTGGCAGCTGCTGCGCGACAAAGGCCGCCCGAATTACCGCGCGTATTACGCCAAGGTTCGTCGCGCCGAAGCCGTCGGCGAGCGCGCCGTTCGCTTCGATCTCGCCGGAGCGGACGACCGCGAGCTGCCGCTCATCCTCGGGCTCATGCCGATCTTGCCCAAGCACGCGACGGATCCCTCGAGCTTCGAGCAAACCTCGTTCGCCCCGCCGCTCGGCAGCGGGCCTTATGTCGTCGCGGACGTCAGGGCCGGAGACAGCGTGCTGCTCAAGCGCAATCCCGACCATTGGGGCCGCGATCTCGCGGTCAATCGGGGATACTGGAATTTCGACGAGATCCGCTTCGAGTTCTATCGCGACGGCAATGCGGAATTCGAAGCGTTCAAGAAAGGGCTGGTCGACGTGCGCACCGAAACCGATCCGGGCCGGTGGCAAACTGCCTACGACGTGCCGGCGGTACGCGACGCGCGCATCCTGAAAGAGGCGTTCCCGACTGGCCTGCCCCGGCCGCTGTCCGCATTCGTGTTCAACGCGCGCCGGCCGATCTTCGCGGATATCCGCGTGCGCGAGGCGATCGGCCTCCTGTTCGACGCCGAATGGGTCAACCACAATTTTTTCTTCGATCTTTACCGGCGCACGGCGAGCTTCTTCGAAGGATCCGAGCTTTCCGCTCGCGGGCGCGCCGCGGATGACGGCGAGCGCGCGCTGCTCGCGCCCTATCCGGACGCGGTGCGCCCGGACGTGCTCGCGGGCACCTGGTCGCCGCCGGTGTCCGACGGCTCCGGACGCGATCGCGCGATCTTGCGCCGCGCTCTCGCCCTGCTCGATGCGGCCGGCTACGAGCTCGACGGCACCGAGTTGCGCCAGCGATCGACCCGACGTCCGCTCGGCTTCGAGATCCTCGTCACGGCCAAGGACGAGGAACGGCTGGCGCTCGCGTTTGCCCATCACCTGCAGCGCGCCGGCATTCAGGCGCGGGTGCGCACGGTCGACGCCGTCCAATACGAGCAGCGCCGCCAGACCTTCGATTTCGATATGCTACGATATCAGTGGAGCGAGTCGCTTTCGCCGGGCAACGAGCAGAGCTTCTATTGGGGATCGGCCGCCGCCGACGAGCCGGGAAGCCGCAACTACATGGGCGTTCGCAGCAAGGCGGTCGATGCGATGATCCAGGCGCTGCTCGCGGCGGAAAGCCGCGAGGACTTCGTCGCCGCGGTGCGGGCGCTCGACCGCGTGCTGATGTCCGGCCTTTTTGTCGTGCCGCTGTTCCATTTGCCGGAGCAATGGGTCGCGCATTGGGCCTATATCGAACGGCCGGGCACGACCTCGCTGTTCGGTTATCTCCCGGAGACCTGGTGGCATCGGCCGCCGAGGCAGTGAGGCATGGCCGTGAGCCCGGGGGATCGCATCGACATGCAGCGGGACCGCGGCCCGGCGAGCATCGACGATCTGTTCCGACGCGCCGCCGAGCGCGCGCCGGATGCCTGGGCGCTGGTCGATCCGCCCGACCGAGAGCATTTCACCGACTCGGCGCCACGGCGACTGACCTATGCGCAGGCCGAGCGCGCGATCGCGACGATGGCCGGTCGATTGCTGGAACTGGGCCTGCCGGCAGGCTCGATCGTCGCGTTCCAAATACCCAATATCGTCGAGAGCGTGATCACGCTGCTCGGCGTGGTGCGTGCCGGACTGATCGCGGCGCCGATGCCGCTGCTGTGGCGAAAAGCCGACGCCGTCGCCGCGCTCGGCGGACTCTCGCCGCGCGCCTTGATCGCCGTTCGCCGCGTCGGCGCCGTCGATCATGGCGAGATCGTCATGCATATCGCGGCCGAAATTTTCTCCGTGCGCTTCGTGTGCGGCTTCGGCACCGGCCTTGCGGACGGCGTGATCGCGCTCGATGACGTATTCGACGCCGGAGCGTTCGCTCCTCCCCAACGACAAGCCATCAGACCGGAAGAAACCGCGGTGGTGACCTTCGATGTCACGGCGCGCGGCATCGTTGCGGTGGCGCACACGCATGCGCAGCTCGTGGCCGCCGGGGACGCGATCCTCGCCGAAGCAGCGCTGGAGCAAGGCGGCGCGATTCTCGGCGCGCTCGCGACTTCCTCGTTCGCGGGCCTCGGCTCCTCGGTCATGCCGTGGCTCATCGCCGGTGGGCGGCTCGTGTTGCATCAGCCGTTTTCGCCGGAGACGTTCGCCGCGCAATTGCACGACGAGCGCTGCGAGACCGCGGTCCTTCCAGCCGCGATCCTTCCGGCGATGCAGGAGGCGGGCCTGCTCGGCCGCGCATCTGCCGTGCGCGCGATCCTGGCGGTATGGCGCGCGCCGGAATTCCTGTCGGCGGCGGCGGCGTGGCCGAATTCCGCGACCGCCTGCATCGACGTGGCCGCATTCGGCGAAGCCGGGCTCGTTCCCCGCCGCCGCGGAACCGACGGAATGCCGGCCGGCATCCCGCTCGGCCAAATCGGTTCCGAGGCAGCGATCGAAATCGCGCGAACCGCGACCGGCACGCTCGCCATCCGCGGGTCGATGGTGCCCGGTCCGCCGCCCGGCGCAATCGAAACGGGCGAGCCGCCCTCGCTCAAGATCGACGCAGGAGGCTTCCTCGACACCGAATATCCCTGCCGGCTCGACCGGGCGAGCAGCACGCTCATCGTCAGCGGGCCGCCCGCGGGACTGATCAACGTCGGCGGCTATCGGTTCGCGTGGCGGGAGCTGCAGGACTTGATGACCGAGCTCGGACAAGGCGGGTCGCTCGCGGCGCTGCCCGACCGACTGGCGGGGCATCGGCTCGCCGGCGTCGCCGCGGATCGGGAGCGCGTGCGCGAGGCGCTCGCGGCACGAGGCGTCAATCCGCTCCTCGTCGCCGCATTCCGCGACCGCCGCTGAGCCGAGGACGATGGAACCGCTCGACGACGCGCGTCGGGCGGTGACGGCGAGTGCCTCACCGCGGAAGGCTCACGTCGACCGCCTGCTCCTCCAGAAACTGTAGATGCGTTCGCGGCTGGCAACAAGGCCAGAAATGCTCTCGATAAGATTACCCGGACGGACTTCATTGCGCACCATCGGCTTGATCGTCCACCTGCCGACCGGCCCTGTTGCGGCCAAACGAGCCAACGCTTAGCTTCCGTTAAGAAGACCGAGGTATCGCCATGTCCGCCACGCAATCGTCTCCGATCCAGATGCCGATCGATGTCGTCTCCGACGTCGTCTGTCCGTGGTGCTTCATCGGCAAACGCCGGCTGGAGAAGGCGCTGGCTTTGCGGCCGGACATCGCCGCCGAGGTGCGCTGGCGGCCGTATTTCCTCAACGACTGGATCCCGCGCGAAGGCATCGATCGCAGGACGTACCTCGAGACGAAGTTCGGCTCGGCCGAGCGCTATGCGGCGATCGCCGAGCGGGTCGCGGCCGCGGCGCGCAGCGAAGGCCTCGATTATGCGCTCGACAAGATCGCGCGGCAGCCCAATACGCTCGATTGCCATCGCCTCATCCTGTGGGCGCGCAACACCTCGGATGCGGGGCGCATGAAGCAGCGGCTGATGGAGCTGTACTTCTCCGCAGGCGCCGACCTGACCGACGTGGAAGTGCTGGTCGGCGCCGCGGTCGACTGCGGCATGGACGGCGAGGTCGTACGCAAGCTGCTCGAGAGCGACGCCGACGTCGAGCGCGTCGAGCGCGAGGCCCGTGCCGCCAAGGAGGCCGGCGTCGACGGCGTGCCCTGCTTCATCTTCGGCAACGTGCTCGCGGTCTCAGGTGCGCAGGATCCGGCCTACCTCGCCGACGCGATGGGACGCGCGGCAGCTGAATATGCGAAAGGCGCCGCGCGGGCCGTTTCCGAGGCAGAAATGCCGTCAGGCTGACTCTTGTTCATGATTTTTTAGCGCAGGATCAAGGATTTAAACCATTTCAATTCGTCAAAATACTGCTTAGGCTTGTCCGCTTCCCAAGCGTTTACAATCTATGATTTTAGCCCCGTTCGCTCAGCGGAGCGAAACCCGCCGGGCCTGTGGCCGCCTAGGACGCTCAACCCACCCTACGACGCGGTCGAATATCATGCCGCCTCGGCGGGCTCGGCGATGCGCGCGAGGTTGCGCAAGATCCTGGTGGCGCCGTCGAGCCGCTGCTCGGGCCGCTCCCATTCGTCGAAAAACACCACCTTCATGTCGGGCCGCACCCGGGCGTGGTCGTGCTCGCCGATGAAGCGGATCAGCGCGTCGGGATTGGCAAAGCTGTTGTCGCGGAAGGCGATCACCGCGCCCTTGGGCCCGGCCTCGATCTTCTCCACATTGGCCTGGCGGCACAGCGCCTTGATGGCGACGATCTTCAGGAGCTGGCGCACCTCCTCCGGGACCGGGCCGAAACGGTCGGCGAGCTCGGCCCCGAACGCGTCGATCTCGCGCTCGTCCTCGATCTCGGCAAGCCGGCGATAGAGCGTGAGCCGCACGTTGAGGTCCGGGACATAATCCTCGGGGATGAGCACGGGCGTGCCGATCGTGATCTGGGGCGACCATTTTTCCGGGGCCGGCGCCGCGATGCCGGCTTTCAGACTCAGCACCGCCTCCTCCAGCATCTGCTGATAGAGCTCGAAGCCGACCTCCTTGATGTGCCCGGACTGCTCTTCGCCCAGCAGATTGCCGGCGCCGCGGATGTCGAGATCGTGGGAGGCGAGCTGGAACCCGGCGCCCAGCGTATCGAGCGATTGCAGCACTTTGAGCCGGCGCTCGGCCTGCGGCGTGATCTTCTTCGCTACCGGCAAGGTGAACAGCGCGTAGGCGCGGGTCTTCGAGCGCCCGACCCGCCCGCGCAGCTGATAGAGCTGGGAGAGGCCGAACCGGTCGGCGCGAAAAACGATCAGCGTGTTGGTGGTCGGGATGTCGAGGCCGGATTCGATGATCGCGGTCGACAGCAGCACGTCGTATTTGCCGTCGTAGAACGCCGACATCACGTCGTCGAGCACGCGCGAGGGCATCTGCCCGTGCGCCATCGTGGTGCGCGCCTCCGGCACGTTGCCGTCGAGGAACTCCTTGGCCTCGGCGAGGTCCTCGATGTGCGGGCATACGTAGAAGGCCTGGCCGCCGCGGTAGCGCTCGCGCAGCAGCGCCTCGCGCACGACCAGCGGGTCGAACGGCGAGACGAACGTGCGCACCGCAAGGCGGTCGACGGGCGGCGAGGCAATGATCGAGAGCTCGCGCACGCCGGTCAAAGCCAATTGCAGCGTGCGCGGGATCGGCGTCGCGGTCAGGGTCAGCACGTGGACCTCGGCGCGCAGTTTTTTGAGCTTCTCCTTGTGCGCCACGCCGAAATGCTGCTCCTCGTCGATGACGACGAGGCCGAGATCCTTGAACCGCACGTTCTTGCCGAGCAGCGCGTGGGTGCCGATGGCGATGTCGAGCGTGCCGTCGGCGAGCGCCTGCTTGGCCTTGGCGAGGTCCGCAGCGGAGACGAGGCGCGAGAGCTGCGCGACGTGGACGGGGAAGGCGCGGAAGCGGTCGGTGAAGGTCTTGGCGTGCTGGCGCGCGAGCAGCGTGGTCGGGACCACCACGGCGACCTGCTTGCCGTTCATCACCGCGACGAAGGCCGCGCGCAGCGCGACCTCGGTCTTGCCGAACCCGACGTCGCCGCACACCAGGCGGTCCATCGGGCGGCCGGCGGCGAGATCGTCGAGCACCTGGTCGATCGTGGCCTGCTGGTCCTCGGTCTCCTCATACGGGAAGCCGGCGCAGAACTCGTCGTAGAGCCCGTGCCCGATCGTGAGCCGCGGCGCCTCGCGCAGCTGCCGCTCGGCCGCGACCTTGATCAGCTCGCCGGCGATCTCGCGGATGCGCTGCTTGAGCCGCGCCTTGCGCGCCTGCCAGCCGCCTCCGCCGAGCCGGTCGAGGTCGATGCTCGCCTCCTCGGTTCCGTAGCGCGACAACAGCTCGATGTTCTCGACCGGCAGGAACAGCTTGTCGCCGCCCGCGTAATGGATCTCCAGGCAATCGTGCGGGGCGCCGGCGGCCTCGATATTGCTCAGGCCGGCGAACCGCCCGATGCCGTGGTCGATGTGGACGACGAGATCGCCGGCCGTGAGGCTCGTCACCTCGGCGATGAAATCGGCGGCGCGCTTGCCGCCGCGCCGCGGCCGCACCAGGCGATCGCCGAGAATGTCCTGCTCGCCGACGACCGCGAGCTCGGAAGTTTCGAACCCGGCCTCGAGCCCGAGCACCGCAAGTCCCGCTTCGGACTTCGGCCTCCGCAGCGCATCGGGAAAATTCGCCACGTCAACGAGGTTGACGAGCTCGTGGTCGGCGAGCACGTGGCGCATGCGTTCGCGCGCGCCCTCGCTCCACAATGCGATCACGACGCGCTTGCCGCCCGCCTGCAGGGCGCCGACGTGGGCGGCAACGGCGTCGAACAGACTGCCGTGGGGCTCCGCGCGCTCGGCGGCGAAATTGCGTCCCTGTCGCGTACCGATCTCGACGGTAGCGCCGTCGCCGCGTTCCGGGACCGAGAACGGCGTCAGCCGGGCGAGCGGCACGGACCCGAGCCGCTCCGTCCATTCGGATTCGCTCAAATAAAGCCGGTCCGGCGGCAGCGGCTTGTACGGCGCGCCCGCGGCCTTGGCATCGAGCGCGTCGCAGCGGGCCTGATAATAATCGGCGATCTGCGCGAGCCGCTCCTTGGCCGCGTCCTCGACCAGCGGATCGAGCGCGACCGCAGAGCCCGGCGCGTAGTCGAACAACGTATCGAGCTTCTCGTGGAACAGCGGAAGCCAATGCTCCATGCCGGGATAGCGGCGGCCTTCGCTCACCGCTTCGTACAAGATGTCGTCCGGCGGGGCGGCGCCGAACTCCTTCGCATAGCCCTGGCGAAAGCGGCGGATGGTTTCCGGCGCGAGCTGGAACTCGCTCATGGGCACGAGCTCGAGCGCGCGCAATTGCCCGGAGCTGCGCTGCGTCTGCGGATCGAAGCTGCGGATCGATTCCAGCGCGTCGCCGAAGAAATCGAGGCGGATGCCGAGCTCCATGCCGGGCGCGAACAGATCGATGATGCCGCCGCGCACGGCGTATTCGCCGGCATCGCGCACGGTGGACGCGCGGGTAAAGCCGTTGAGCTCGAGCCAGCGCACCACGCCGTCCATGGCGAGCATATTGCCGGGCGCGGCGGAGAGCGATTGCGTGGCGACGAGCTCGCGCGGCGGCACCCGCTGCAGCGCGGCGTTGACGGTCGTGAGCAGGATCGAGGGACCGTGGCGTTTGGCGCGCGCGAGCCGCGACAGCGCGAGCATTCGCTGCGCGACCGCACTCGGATGCGGCGACACCCGGTCGTACGGCAGGCAGTCCCAGGCCGGGAACTCGAGCGCCGAAATTTCCGGCGCGAAGAATTCGAGTGCGCGGCAGAGCTCGCCCATCCGCGGCGCATCGCGGCAGACCATCACGAGCGAAGTTGCCGGCGCATCGGCGCGCGCCGCGATCGCGCGCGCGAGATCGCTGACAACCAGCGCCGCGGCCCCGTCCGCAACGCCGGCGAGCGTGAGCGGACGCCTCGGTTGCAGCAATTCCGCCGGTGAACGCGCCATCAGCGCTCCGTGCCCGATGTGTGGTGAAACGCGCGCAGCCGCCGCAGCACGGCCCCGTCATGTTCGGCCGGGATTTTTTGCTCGCCCGTGACCCAGGCCAGCAGCTCCCCGTCCGGCAGCTCGACGAGGCGCTCATATTCGTCGAGCTCCGCCTCGCTGAGCGTGGCGATCTCCGCATCGGCGAACCGGCCCATGACCAGATCCATCTCGCGCATGCCGCGATGCCAGGAGCGGAACAGCAATTTGCGGCGGCGAAGGTCGAGCCCAGCGCTCGACCGCGTCGATCCGGTCATGAGAAATCCTCAACGCCAAAAGCCCGGACGGGCCGGGCGTGGCTTATATAGGCGCGTCCGGGGCGCGTGTCAGCGGCGCGCACCGGCGAGCGGACTTGTCGTGCGAACGCCTGACTGCGATGATCATGACTTTACCGGGAAGCGGCTGCGGGTGCTCATGTCGATCGGGATATGCTGACAGGAAACAGGGGGACAACCGTGACCAAGCGCCAGTTTCGATATCACGTGCTGAGCGTGATCTTGCTGTTGGTATTGGGTTCAATGCCTACCTCGAGCGGGCGGGCGCAAGCTCCTGCCCTGCCGCCAGAGCTCGAGAATGTGCGCGCCGCGTTGGAAAAATACCAAGACCCATACGTCGCCGTCCGAGATGGGTATTTTTCCACGTTGGGATGCGTCCACTATCCGCACGGCGGAGGTCACGGGCGGGTCCCCTATCCCGCCGGGGGCATGGGAATCCATTTCCTCAATCCGCAGCTGATCGGCCCCACTCCAGACCCAATGCGCCCCGCGATTCTTGTCTACGAGCCGAACGGCGACAAGCTGAAGCTCGTGGCGGTGGAGTGGTTCATACCGCTGGAGACCGGCATCAAGGAGCGGCCAGTGCTGTTTGGTCAGGCGTTCGATGGGCCGATGGAGGGGCACGAGCCGCTCATTCCACTGGCACTGCATCATTACGACTTGCATGCTTGGCTGTGGAAGGCGAATCCAGCCGGTCTCTTCAGCCCGACAAACCCCACGATCACCTGCACGGGTTACGGCTACTCGCTTGCGGAGGACTCACCCCATCTCGTGTCTCATCCGCAGCACTGAGTTGAAGCTCGAGCGCCGGGGCCCGTCCGCCACGTCGGCGTGGCTTATAGTGGCGCCCACGCGGCGCGTGTCGGCGGCGGGCGCGTCTTGCCTCTTGATTCCATCCTTTCGTCCGCGGATATACGAAATCAGTGGAACGACGGACGGCGGCCGGGTGCCGCGTCGAGAGAGACCATGGCCAATTTCACTCCGCTTTCCGCGGCGATCGGCGGTGCGCTGATCGGGCTCGCCACCGCGCTGTTGATGCTGCTCGCCGGCCGGGTCGCCGGCATCAGCGGAATCCTTTCCGGTTGTCTGGCGAGGGGGAACGGCGACAGAGCATGGCGGCTGGCGTTCCTCGGCGGGCTGATCCTGGCGCCGCTCACCGGCGCCGTCGCGGGCTACGGGCTGGCCGCGCCGCAGATGCCGGCGAGCTACGGCGTGACCGTCGCGGCAGGGCTTCTCGTCGGCTTCGGCACCCGCCTCGGCGGCGGCTGCACGTCTGGCCACGGCGTCTGCGGCATCGCGCGCCTTTCACCCCGCTCGATCACGGCCACCGCCGTGTTCATGACGACTGCGATCCTCGTCGCGACTCTTACGCGACACCTGCTCGGAGGTTGACATGCTGCTGATCGCCAGCCTCGCGTGCGGCTTCGTCTTCGGCTGGGGGCTATTGATTTCCGGCATGGCGAACCCTGAGAAGGTCCTGGGCTTCCTGGATATTTTCGGCGCCTGGGATCCCAGCCTTGCCGTCGTCATGGCTGCTGCGCTCGCCGTATCGAGCGCGGGCTATCTGCTCGCGGCGCGACGTCCTCCATTGCTTGCGCCGCAAAGCGGGTGGGCGAGCAAGCGCGCGATCGATGGGCCGCTGATCGTCGGCTCGGCCCTGTTCGGCGTGGGCTGGGGCCTTGTCGGATTGTGCCCCGGCCCGGCGATCGAAAATCTGGCAACGCTCTCGCCGCACGTCATCGTCTTCGTGGTCGCGATGGCCGGCGGAATGGCGTTGCACGATGCATGGCAGCGCCGACAGCTCGCGGCGCCACGCGTGGGCGCTGCCATGGCGATCGACGGGTAAATCAGCCGGCGCGCGGCGTGAGCAGCTCGGGCTGTCTGGGCCCACCGTGCCAGCTCGGAAACTTGGATCGATCGCGCTGGCGGATGGCCATCACCGGGCCGCATCGTCGCCACAGTGTTGCCCGGCGGATCGCTATGGTTCGCCCCCGATCGGCGGGGCACCGCCGATCGGGGCATCGGCCAGCAACTTGGGGGAACCTGCCGAGACAAATCCGAAGCAAGCCGAAGCGCTACGCGTCGGATCGATCGAGGCCCGTACCGTCCACTTGGGGGCCATTTGCTCCGCGAAGCACGCCGCGGGCTCTTCGCGGCGCAGAGCCACCGGGATTCCCGGTGGCTCTTTCGCTTTCGGAATGGAATTCTCCGTCGCCCGGGAAGGCACGTCCGGTCAACCGAGACCTATGCTCAGCGGTGCTGCGCGGCGTCGAACCGGCGCCGCGCAGCCTCGATGGCCGCGCGGTTGTGTCGGGCCCACAGACCGAGACCGCTCACGGGCTCGAGCAAGGAATGGCCGAGCTCGGTGAGCTCGTAATCGACGCGCGGAGGAATGGTCGGAAACACCGTGCGGGTCACCAGCCCGTCGCGCTCCAGGCCGCGGAGCGTCAGGGTCAGCATCCGCTGCGAGATGCTGCCGAGCGCGCGGCGCAACTCGTTGAAGCGTTTGGGCCCCTCCCCCAGCACGCCGACGACCAGCACCGTCCATTTGTCGCCGATCCGCGCGAGCACCTCGCTGACCGCGCGGCAATCCTCGGCCACCTCCAGGTTGCTCGGTATCAGCGGTGTGCCTGCTTGCGCTCGGCTCGCGGTCATCTATCTAGCCTCGGTATCAAACCATAACCGAGGCTAGGCTTCCGAAGACGCAAAGGTCAACATCGCCGACCGAGCAGAGGCGTCAACAGAGAGATCATCATGTCGATTCGGCCCGTGAAGCGCATCATCCAGTCCAAGCCCGCGATCGAAGGCGCCGGCGTGAAGCTGCGCCGCGCGTTCGGCTTCGGCGAAACGAGCGAGTTCGATCCCTTCCTCCTGCTCGACGACTTCCGCAACGATCGCCCGGAGGACTATCGGGCCGGGTTTCCGTGGCACCCGCACCGCGGCATCGAGACGATCACCTATGTGCTGGCGGGAAGCGTCGACCACGGCGACAGCCTGGGAAACCGAGGCAAGCTCGGCGCCGGCGACGTGCAATGGATGACGGCCGGGCGCGGCATTCTCCACCAGGAGATGCCGCAGGGCGACCCGCAGGGCCGCATGCACGGCTTTCAGCTCTGGGCCAACCTGCCCTCGTCGCTGAAGATGACGGCACCGCGCTATCAGGACATCAAGGCCGCCGAAATTCCGGAGATCGTCGATGACGACGGGACCCGCGTCCGGGTCGTGTGCGGCGAGTTCTGGGGCCGGCGCGGTCCGGTCGAAGGCGTTGCAGCCGATCCGCGGTATCTCGATATCTGGGTCCCGCCGGGCCGGCGCAAAACCCTGCCGGTCGAGACCGAGCGGCACGCCTTCGCGTATGTGTTCGAGGGCTCCGGCACGTTCCGCGCCGCCTCGGAGCCGTTCGGCGTGCTGACCGAAAAGACCGCGGCCGGAAGCGAGACCCTCACACGCGAGCAGACCGGAAATCGCTCCCTCGTGCTGTTCGATCGCGGCGACGAGGTGACGGTCGAGGCCGGCGAGGAAGGCGTGCGCTTCCTGCTGGTTTCCGGTAAGCCGCTCGAGGAGCCGGTCGCGTGGTACGGTCCGATCGTGATGAACACCGAGGCCGAGCTGCAGCAGGCGTTCACCGAGCTGCGCAACGGGACGTTCATCAAGCAAAGCTAAGCGCTCCTCGTCTCCACGCGCGAACACGGGAGAATGCCATGAGCTGGATGCCCGCGAAGGACCCCGTGCTCGGCGACAAGCGATCCTGCGATGCGCTCGAGCTGATCATCGTTCCGCGCGTGCGCGACCTCGGCGACGGTTTTTCCGTGCGCCGCGCGCTGCCGCACGGCAGACGCCAGATGGTCGGGCCGTTCATCTTCTTCGATCAGATGGGACCGGTGCAGTTCGTCGCGGGACAAGGCATCGACGTGCGCCCGCATCCGCATATCGGGCTTGCGACCGTCACTTATCTGTTCGACGGGCGCGTCATGCATCGCGACAGCGAGGGCAATGCGCTGGAGATCACGCCCGGCGCCATGAACCTCATGACCGCCGGGCGCGGCATTGCCCATTCCGAACGCAGCCCTGCGAGCGCGCGGCAGGGCACCGAGGGCATGTTCGGAATCCAGAGCTGGATCTCGCTGCCGCATTCGCACGAGGAGACCGATCCGTCTTTTCAGCATTTCGACGCCGCGACCCTGCCGGTCGTCGAGGACGGCGACCTGCGGGCCCGCGTGATCGCCGGATCGGCGTTCGGCAGGAAGTCGCCCGTCGGCATGCTGTCGGATTGGCTCTACGCCGAAGTGTCGCTCGCGGCGGGCGCCAGCGCGCCGCTCGATCCCGATCAGGAGGAGCGGGCCATCTATGTGGTCAAGGGCGAGGTCGAGATCGCGGGCGAGAGCTTCGAAGGGCCGCGGCTTCTCATCTTCCGCCCGGGCGACCGCATCACGGTACGGGCGACGCGGCCCGCGCGCCTGATGTTTCTCGGCGGCACGGCGCTGGAGGGCCCGCGCTACATCTGGTGGAATTTCGTCTCCTCGCGCAAGGAGCGGATCG
>WNGF01004132.1_pt1 | contig 20855 bp, 17 predicted proteins | sample 5400641 | NCBI WGS metagenome assembly WNGF01 (sample SAMN13153371, study PRJNA577476) | soil metagenome | isolation source: 80 cm soil or saprolite under grassland replicate 2 | place: USA:California | collected 2016-06-15 | reverse complement strand
GTCCCCCCTCGTCATGGCCGCCAATGCGAACACGTGCGCCGGCCGGCTCCGTCTCGAGCTCGACAGCCTGGAGAGGGAGTTGTATCGCCACTGGGGCCGGGCCCTGTCCACAAGCTCGTCAAAGCCTGGAGTCAGCAATGCATCCGAGCGACGTGCTCGTCATCGGGCCGCTGGGCTCATGGGCCCTGCGCATTCCGTTGGGTGCACCGTTCATCGCAGCTACCGCTCTTGCTGTGGGGGGCGGTCGTCTTGTCGCCCTGCCGGTCGCGTATCGACGGCCGGTGGCCCGAGCGGCAGCTCCAGACCTCCAGGTGTCTGGAGCGAAACCTAAAGTAAGAACGGACCGTGACAAGTTCGCCGGAAAATTCTGGTGCCGGTGACTGCCGTCTGCTGGGTCTTGCTGATGGTCGGCACGATGATCACCCATCTCCACCACGGCGGCTTCAACAAGTTTGTACTGCTGAACTTGATCTATCTCGTTCTTGCGGCATTCATAGCATCGGCCCCGAGTCCCTCACCGCCTGACGGACGACTCCGCGTGCCGACCTCACGCCTGTGGAGTGATCTGTCTAACGCGTGTCACAACGATCGATCACGCGGTGTCTTGAGGCCGAACCCCTGAAACGAAGGAGACACCATGACTGAGAACACCGATGTCGTCGTGATCGGTAGCGGATACGCCGATGTCATGGCGGCCAATCGCCTGACGCAGCGCGACGACGTGGCAGTGACGCTGATCAACCGCGCCCGACCTTCGTCGAGCGGACCCGCCTGCACCAAGTGGTGGGCGATCTGACGACGCGGTCGTCGACTACCGAGGGATCCTGGCCGAGGGCATCCGGCTGGTGGTCGACACCGTGACACGGATTGACGCGGCCGAGCGCAGCGTGACGTTGCCGGAAGCGCACGCCAAAAATGGTTGGTCGTTCGTGCAAGCCTGTCTTGCCGGAGATAGGGACGGCTTAATGAGTCTGCTGGCACAGGATGTCACGGTCTGGTCGGACGGCGGCGGCAAGGTTTCGGGGGCGGCGCGTCAGCCGATTCAGGGGCGCGACCGAGGCGCACGAGCCATGATCGGCAATGCGGCGCGCGCGCCAGACGGCACGACCCTCGAAGTGATCGAGACGAATGGACTTCCTACGCTGCTGATACGGATCTGGCGGCAAGTCGTGGGTGTCCTCACGCTCGAAGTCCGACGTCGTGACTACAAGACCGGAGGATTGAAACGATGTCGATGGGCAGCGCGCCGTCGAATTCGGGCGGCCCCTACCGCGTCGGAGTTACGCCGACGAGGTTAGTGAACGCGCCCAGCGTCGATGCCGGACTGTCAGATCAGTGGCTTGAGGAACCAGGCACTCGCGGCGAGATCGCGCGGCACACCGGCGCCGTTCAGAGCGCGAGCATCCGCCGCGGCGTACTCGGCCAGGTACTTGTGCACGAGCTGCACTGCCAGGGCGCCATCGCCAACCGCTGACGCGACGCGCTTGGGCGTGCCGCGACGCACGTCTCCCGCGGCGAACACACCTGGTACGCTCGTCTCCAGGAAGAGCGGCGGCCGTGCCAGAGGCCAGCTAGTGGGGTCGGTTGCGCGAAGCGCCGCCGGCCGCGTAAGGGCAGTGTGAGACGTGGACGGATGTCCATCGGCGGGGAGGTCGGGACCCGTAAGCAGGAAACCCTGCAGGTCGCGCGCCAGGGAGCTGGCGGATCAGGTACTGCGACATGCCTGGCGCCAGCGACCGGCCGCGGACGAGCAGCGTCATCTGCCGCGCGTGCCGGGCGAAGTACACGGCCGCTTGCCCTGCCGCATTGCCGCCGCCGACGATGAACAGGTCACTATCGCGGTACAGCAACGCCTCGCCGACGGGGGACCCGTAGCAGATACCGCGGCCTGTGAGCTCCCGCACGCCAGGCACCTCGAGCAATCGGTAGGCAACACCCGTGGCGAGGAGGACGGCGCGGGAGCGTAGCTCGGCCCCATCGAGGAGGCTGAGGCGAAACGGCGCGCGTGCGCGCGGGTCGGCGGCCGTCACCTCGTTGACCAGGACAAACTCGGCCTCGAAGCGCCGCGCCTGCGCGTACGTGCGCTCCGTCAGTTCCAGGCCGCTGATCCCCTCCGGAAAGCCCGGATAATTCTCGATGCGGGCGCTGGAGCCAGCCTGGCCGCCAGGCGCCTCGCGCTCCAGGACCACCGTCCGCAGCCCCTCCGATGCGGCATAGACGGCCGCCGTCAGGCCGGCTGGCCCGCCCCCGACGATAGCGAGGTCATACTCCGGTTGGGTGGGCCGAGTCGGCAGTCCCACCGCGCGGGCCACCTCGAGGGGCGAGGGCGCCTCCAGCCGTTGACCATCAGGCAGCAGCACGACGGGGAGCCGGACGCCTGCGAGGCTGCCAGGTGCGTCGGCAGCGCCGAGGAGAAACCGGGCCAGCGGGTCAGCATCGATGTCGACCCACTCGAACGATACGCGGTTGCGCGCGAGGAAGGTGCGCAGCTCGAGTCCCGCCGGGGAGGTCATGCGGTCGAGAAGGCGCACCGGGCCGCCGGGGACGAGCGTCGCCGTCGCTGGATCCACAATCGGAGTCAACACCCGGACCTCCACGCCAACATGAATCCACTAATAGCCGAATGCCGCGGCGCTAGCATCCGCCAGGTGGCGCGACGTTCGCCTGGTCAGCTGGTGAGGCCTGCGATCAAATCTGTCCGTCTGCGCCGTCGCCGAGGCAGCCGGCACTGTGCCAATTGCTGCAGCAGCTGCGCGCTCGCTGCGTCACGCTCACGATCCTGCAGGACCCTGGCGCCAACCCGTACGTCTGATCCAGCGCCAGCTCTGTCGACCAGCTCAACAATACTATTGTGGCCACGTCGGGTTACTGAATGCCGCCGAGGACGCCGAGCCCGCCGCGCGAGACATCGCCGCACTCGAGCACCAGCTCAAGAACCGCGCGATCGGGGTACTGATCTACCACGTCCACCGCCGCGGTTACACCGACCACCGACCACCGAGCGGCTCAGGGAAGCCCGCCCGCATTGAGTCCATGCCTCACTGCGGGGGCACTTCGAATTCACGCCCCGCCATGTGACCAGGGGCGGGCTCGGTCGCCCGGCGGGGGCCGGCGCGCGGGAGCGCGGCTATGCTGGCCGGCGGTGGATATGTCTGCAGGACACCACCGCGAGGGGGGACTCCTCGGATCGTGCTCGAGCGTCGTCGATCTCAACACCCTGGCCGACTCCGTGTCGGCCGTGGACCCGCGCGCGGCTCCGGAATGAAGCGAACGGCCTCGTTCGACGCACTGCTCACCGCAGCCACGGCCCAGGCAGAGTGGCGGACGGGGGCGCCACGCCACAATCTGCCAGCCCAGCCCAACCAGATCATCGGACGAGAGCAGGACCTCGCCGCGGCTCGGCTGCGCCTCCTGCGAGCCGATGTGCGATTGCTGACACTGACGGGTCCGCCTGGCGTTGGCAAGACGCGCCTTGCCGTGGATCTGGCCGCGAGCGTGCTGTCGGACTTCGACGACGGCGTGCGGTTTGTCGACTTGTCGCCAATCGCCGATGCGCGCCTGGTCATTGACGCGATCTCGCGCCAACTTGGTCTACGCGCGTTCAGCCGCCGCGCACCGGCTGAAGTAGTCGAGGAATTTCTGCGCGACAAGTCGCTGCTCCTGGTCCTGGACAACTTCGAGCAGGTACTCGATGCCGCTGCCGATGTCGGCCGGCTGCTCGCCGCGTGCTCGGATCTCAAAGTGCTGGTCACCAGCCGCGCTCCACTCCACCTGCGGTGGGAGTCCGAACTGCCGGTGCCAGCGCTGCGGTTGCCAATGCTGGATGGTCGCCCCGCCAGTGAAGCCGTGGCTGCCTCTCCGGCCGGTCAACTCTTCCTGGAGCGGGCGCGCACCGTCGTGCCCGACCTCGCGCTGAGCGAAGCGGACGCCGTAGCGGTGGCCGACATCTGCTTGCACCTTGATGGATTGCCGCTGGGGATCGAACTGGCGGCCGCCAGGATCAAGCTCTTCCCGCCGCGCGCTCTCATGCGGCGACTCGTGTCCGCTGAAGACGGCGAAAGTCGAGAGGAAGGACCATTGCGGCTGCTGGCCAGGGAGGCCCCCGACCTGCCCACGCGCCAACAGACGCTACTCCGAGCCGTCGCCTGGAGTTACGACCTGCTCGATTCTGAAGAGCAGGCTGTGCTCCGCCGACTCTCGGTGTTCGTCGGCGGCTGCACGCTCGAGGCCGCTGACGCGGTGGCCACGTCCGGAGCCGCTCGCGGACTCGACGTGATCGCGTCGCTGGTCGATAAAAGTCTGGTCTGGCGGGACGAGCAAGCGGATGGTGAACCGCGCCTGCGCATGCTCGCGACCATTCGCGCGTATGCGCGAGCGCAACTCGGCGCCGGCGGCGAGGCGGAGGGGATTCTGGCGCGGCATGCCGAATACTTCGTGGACCTGGCTGAACGTGCGGAGCCTCAGCTTGTCGGGCCTGACCAGCACGCGTGGTTCGAGCGACTGGAACGCGAGCGCGGCAACTTCCTGGCGCTCGAGCGCTGGGGTTTGGCGCGGGCTAACTCCGACATCATCTTGCGGTTGGCCGCTGCGCTGTGGCCAGTGTGGATGGCTCGCGGCGACGCTGTCGAGGCGCGCGATCGTTTACAAGCAATCCTGCCAGTGGCCGACGAGGCGCCATCGTCGTCAACTCTGGCACGCGGGCTCCACGCGGCAGGCGTGCTTGCCGAGCGGCTGGGCGACTACGCGAGCTGTCGATCTCTGCTCGAGAAAAGCCTCACGGTAGCCCGTGAAGTGGGCGATCCGCAGGCACTGGCGACTGCACTGGACAGCCTGGGGCGACAGCAGTTCGTGGAAGGTCGCTACGCTGAAGCCCGTGCGCTCCTGGACGAGAGCCATGTCCTCTTACGCGAGTTGAACGACCGCGTGGGGCTGGCGCGAGTGCTCAGCCACCTTGGCTTTCTCGAGTACTTGGAAGGTCGCCCCGACACCGCGCGGGCCATCTTCTGTGAAGGCCTGGCGATTGCACGGGAGGTTCATGACCGCCACCGGGTTGCCGAGTTCATGGACAACCTGGGCAATACGTACCAGGTCCAGGGCGACTTCGAGAACGCGGCGCGTATGTTCGAAGAGGCAGTCGCGACCTGGCGAGCCCTGGGTCAGGTGCCGTGGCTGGCCATGGCACTATACAACCTGGGTGAGGCGCAGATCGGTCGAAGCGAGTTCGACCTGGCGCGCCGTCATCTTTCGGAGTCGCTCAGCATCTCGCGGAAGCTGGGCGATCGCCGGCGGCTCGCATACACGCTATCCGCTGTCGCGACGCTGGCCGCGGCCGAGGGCGATGGTGAACGTGCCGCGCAGCTGGAGGCCGTCGCGGCAATAGCTGTCGCGCAGATCGGAGCCAGAACGGCTCGGCGCCCGTACGCGCGACAGGCTCTGCCCGCCCGTATCGCAGCGCGGGCGGTGGAGCTCCGGACTGGGAGCGCCTCAGCGCAGCTAGCCGGACTGGAACGAGCCACAGACGAGTGTTTGGCCTGGTTGGCCAGTCCCCGAGGGCAGCGGAGGTCACCTGGTGCGGCAGCTCCAGTACCTACGACTTACGAAGCACTGACTCGCCGCGAGCGCGACGTTGTCGGTTTACTCGCCCGCGGATTCACCAATCGTCAGATCGCCGCCGCGCTCGTGGTGACGGAGGGTACGGCGGAGAACTACGTCCAGCGCGTCCTAAGCAAGCTCGGGTTCAACAATCGTGCGCAGGTCGCGGCCTGGGCCGTGGAGCACGGACTCGGTCAAGCGACTCAGGTCGCCGCCTGACGGCGCAGTCAACCTCTATGGACAACGTCACACTTTAGCCCGCTCGCGCCCTCGCCGTGGCCGGTCTCCTTCCGTCGGCCACGCCAGACGTGCGTTGAGCCGTCGATCCAGCGCGCGCACTGGTAGGCAGCGCTGAGGCGCGGCAAGCCGATATGCAGGTTTTCGCCGACCCTCAGCGTTTGTCCAATGGCCCGTCGCGATCACCGAACGCGTCGCGTTAGCCGCCTCGAGGCCGTGCCAGACGTCGAGCCCGACCGTAGCAGGCTGCTTGAGCGCCACCCATACCGACGCCAACTTCGGCTCGACCCGTCGCACGATCGGCCCCGCCAGGACCAGCGGCCAATCACTCAATTGCACATGCCCAGACCAGGCTCAGACCGTCGGCTTGCCTGCTAGGGAAGTGCACCAAAATACAACACGTGGCATAGCTCGCTAGCCCGCGATTGGTGCACCGATAGGTGCAGTTGCCTACCAGACGGCTGGACTGCGCAACCGTAGTCTGAGGGCGCTCAATTACACGTAAATCGCCCGAAAGGACAGACTATGAAGCGCCTACTCTGCATCATCCCCGTCGTGCTGGCGTTGAGCCTGAGCTCGACATTTCCGGCCCTGGCCACGGATCAGACCGACCAGTCGAAACTGCCTCCCGAGGTCAGGGTGCCGGACGGCTACTACCCGGTTCTGGAGAGCGTCGGACGCGGCGTCCAGATCTACGACTGTGTTGATGGTGCCTGGAAATTCCGTGAGCCCACGGCGGCTATCTTCGACGTGCGGAGCGATAAGGTCGTCGCGATCCACTACGCCGGGCCGACGTGGCAATCGATTCGGGACGGAAGCAAGGTCGTCGGCGCCGTGAAGGCCCGCCGCGATGCCCCGAATCCGCAGAGCGACATCCCCTGGCTCCTGCTGCAAGCGACGAGCACCGCCGGTCCTGGGGTGTTTGCCGAAGTGCAGTACATCCAGCGCCTGGCTACCGAGGGCGGCGTCGCTCCGGCGGGCGCATGCAGCGCGGGCCAATCCGTGAGCGTCCCGTACAAGGCAGACTACGAGTTCTGGGCGCCGGCCAAGTAGTCGTCATCAGGATCAGGAAGGACCACTGTTCATGACCACGATCACCGAGCACGTGCGCAGCGGCGTTGACAGCAACGTCATATTCACCACACTCGGTGCGATTCGCAGCAGCCGCAGTTGCTGCACTCCGGTTGTGAGCCAGCCATGTGTGATTCGGCGCTACTCGCAACCACGGCACCACGATAACAGACTCATACGGCGGCCGGTGATCTGACCGTTCTGGTCGGCACCGCCCACGGGCACCTAACTCGCACAGACGAGGTGCCCACATGACAACCAATAAGGAGAATTCTTATGCAGTGGCACATGCCGCGCGTCGGTACTTACGTGCGGCTGATTTCGGGAGTAATGTTCGCCTCGGCGTTAGGCGTCGGGCTCGTTGCTCCGGCGGCCGCGCAATCGATTCGCGCGCCGGACTTGACTCAACCCACAGGAAAGCCTCGGGGAATCACGCTCGAGCAAGCATTAGAAGCTGTCCGGACCGCGGACCAACGCGGGCGGACAGTTGCTGGCACCGGGACAGCGGAACTGTTGGAGTCCGCCGTCAGCGCTGTGTTCATTCCGCAATCCGGCATCCTGGCAGTCATCGGCAATGACAGCGACAACGTCCTCACCGTCAGCCGCGATGCAGCCGGCTCGCTCCTGGTCAACAACGGCGCGGTCGTTATCCGTGGCCCCAAACCGACGGTGGCCAATACCGTCCTGGTCCAGGTCTTCGGTCGAGCCGGCAACGACGCATTGAGAATGGACCAGACCAACGGGGCGTTGCCGGCCGCCGACATGTTCGGTGGCGCCGGGAACGACACCATCATCGGCGGTGCAGGTGCGGATCAGCTGTTTGGCGAAGCGGGCCAGGACACTCTGCTCGGACAGGGCGGCAACGATCTGCTCTTCGGCGGCGCCGACAATGACACACTGACTGGCGGCGACGCTGACGATCAGGCCTATGGCGAAGGCGGCAGCGACCGAATCATCTGGAATCCGGGCGACGACACGGACCTCAATGAGGGCGGTACCGAGACCGACACCATCGAGGTTAACGGGGGGAATGGCTCCGAGGTGTTCACCGCCACGGCCAACGGAACGCGCGTGCGCTTCGATCGTCTCGCTCCCGCGCCCTTTAGCCTGGACATCGGCACCTCCGAGAACCTGGTCGTCAACATGAACGGCGGCGACGACTCGTTCGCGGCGACTGGCAACCTCGCTGCGCTCATCCAGATCACCGTCGATGGCGGCACCGGCAACGACACCATCAACGGCAGCAACGGCGCGGATCTGCTACTGGGCGGTGACGGCAACGACACCGTCGACGGGCAGCAGGGCAACGACGTGGCACTCATGGGCGCCGGTGACGACGTGTTCATCTGGGACCCCGGCGACGGCAGCGATACCCTCGAAGGCCAGGACGGCGTCGACACGATGCGCTTCAACGGCGCCAACGTGGCCGAGATCTTCGATATCTCCGCCAACGGCGGCCGTGTGCGCTTCACTCGCAACATCGCCAATATCGTCATGGATATTGACGACGTCGAGCTGATCGAGGTCAACCCATCCGGTGCCGCCGATCAGACGACGCTCAACGACGTGAATGGCACCGATCTCACACAGGTCGTGGTCAATCACGCACTCCTCAACGGGGCCGGCGATGGAGCCATCGACACTGTTGTTGTCAACGGCACCACCGGTGACGACTTCGCGATCGTAGCTGGTGGTCCCGCGGGGGTTAGCGTCTACAGCGTCATGGGGGCTGTTCTGGACGTCACGGGCGCCGAGGTGCAGGATGTCCTCAGCGTGCAGCTCCTCGCCGGCGACGATTCCCTCGACGCGTCGGGTATCGCCGCGGGTGCGATCAGCCTCTCGGCCGACGGCGGCGAGGGCAACGACGTGCTGGTCGGCGGGGCAGGTAACGACACCCTGTTCGGTCGAGCCGGCGATGACATACTGATCGGCGGTCCGGGGCTGGACGCTCTCGACGGAGGCGATGGAAACAACATCGTGATTCAGTAACCGCGTTCAAGCTGCTTTGATGCCAGCGGCAGCCCCGGCTGCCGCTGCGCACGTCCACTACGGCTAGTCGGCTTTGACAGCCACGGCCTCCAGATAGTCGGCGCGCACGAGCAGCGTGCCGTCAGCGTCATGCGCAAACCGCCGCGCCGCGTCGAGCAGGTTACGGGCCAGTGCGTCGGCTCGAGGTGCATTCAGAGCCGCGAACGCCTTGACCACCGGCCCGTAGTAGGTGCGGAACAGATCGAGGTACTGCTCCGCCGATTCGAAGCGCCACAGAAATGTCTGACGCGTGATCTGGAGTGAGGCCGTGCCGACGCCCAAGAGCTCGCGCAGGCCGTCCTCGGTGCCCCAGCGCGTGGCAGGACGAAGACCCGCTGGCGGCGGCAGGTAGCGACCGACCACGCGGAGCATCTCGCCAATCCAGCCGTCGTGTGCCCAGTTGGCCAGGCCGATGCGCCCACCTGGCCGAGATACACGCAGTAGCTCGCGCGCGGCCTGTTCCTGGTTCGGCGTGAACATGACCCCGAGCGTCGAGAGCACCACGTCGTAGACGCCATCGTCGGCGGCGAGGTCTTCGGCGTCCCCTTCTTCGAACGTGACGGACAATCCCTCCGCGGCAGCCCGAGTGCGTGCGCGCTCGAGCAGGCCGGGTTCGTAATCGATGCCGGTCACGGTGCACAGCCGGCGCGCGGCGGCAATGGCAGTGTTGCCACTCCCCGTCGCCACGTCCAGCACGCGCTCACCGGCGCGCAGCTCCACTGTGTCGCACAGGCGCTCGCTGATAGGTACGATCAGCGACGCGATTACGTGATAATCGCCACTGGCCCACGCCAGGCGCTGGCGGGTCTTGATAGCTGTGAAGTCGGGTGCATCCATTGAGATGGCCATGGCAGTTGTTCTCCTTTTGCCGAGAAAGTGATGGGCATTCGTCCAACCTAGATTCCCGCGCTGTCGCTGTGAGCCTCTGCCGGTTCCAACGTCGTTGCAGCGGCGCCCCGGCGGAGCAGGAATGTCACGGCGACGTGTGCGTCGCTGCTTGCGGTGTTGCCTGCGGCGTGGATATTGCCGGGTGCTTCGACCCACAAGTCGCCCGGTCGATAAGTGGTTTCGCCGTCGTCGCCCCGAACCGTCATGTCCTCGTCAAGGACGCCGACGAGCGTGAGCCCGGCGTGGGAGTGGCGCGGCGTCCATGCGCCTGGCGCGAATGCCAGCACCGTGGTTGCGACCTCATCAAATTCGCCGAAGCTGCCGACCGACACGCGCCGCGACTGGAAGGATGCAACCGGACCTGGTGGTGCATCGTCGCTCGGCATGCCTTCGACGGTCGTCAGCGGTGCGCCTTCGGGCAGTAGGAACGTCACCAGCACGCGCGCGGGCGCCGCACTGGCATTCCCCGCGGCATGTATGTCGCCAGGCGCTTCAGCCCAGCCCTCGCCCGCCAGGAACACATCGTCGGTGCCGTACGCGCGGCGGGTCAGCTGCGGCGCCTTCACGCGGCATGCCGCGGAGCGTCCCGCGCCAACCGTTGGTCTGGATCGTGTCGATCTCCTGTCAGTACAGATGGCGAGTAGAGCCCGGGTTCCTCCAGCCCCCGCAAGAGCGCAACTTCTTGCTTCATAATCTTGCTCATTCGCAGCAAGAGGCTCTTGATCTGTGTGTCGGACCACTGGTGGGAGGCAATCTGGTCGACCAGTTCCAGCATCGGCACGGACAGCGCGTTTCGGGTCGACTGGTACATGCTGAGCGCCTCGGCCTCGTCGGCGCCTGAGTGGATCGATTCCAGAGCGCGGGCGAGGAGTTCTGCGTCCCTCAGCGCGTCAGTCATGCCGTGAGCGCTCAATGGGTCCTTGAAGTAGCCGGCATCGCCTACGAGTGCCCAGCCCTCTCCCCACGCCCGTCGCAGGAACCCCGGGTATCCGCGGAAGGTGCGGGTGGCGGCGGTGGCGGGGGCTGTGCCGGTTCTAAGCCGTTCGGCAAGCCGCGGCGCCGTGGCGCGTAAGGTCGACTCGATAAACTCCGTGCCGCCGCGCCCGATGAGGGCGGGGGTGGTGCTGACAAACACAACAACCTGGTCGCCGGTTGTCGGGATCGCACCGGCCGCCGCGTTGGCGCGCCACACCCATTCGTAGTCCTCGACGTCAGTGCCGCTCCAGTAGCCGTATGCGACGGCGCTCGCGTGTTGACCCGCGTAATCGATAGGTGCATCCACCAGACGCGCAATGGTCGAGCGCAAGCCATCTGCACCAACTACGAACCTGGCACGGATACTGAACGGTCGCCCGTCTCTCGCGGTGCCGGTCACGCCGGCCGGACGGTCACGGGGACCACGCAACAGGCCACTGACGGAGTGGCCGAATCGGACGTCGACACCCGCGTCGAAGGCCGCGTTCACCAGGATCGGATCGAGCACTGTTCGTCGCGGCGCATAGAGCGCATCGACCCCATCCGACGGTTCGATGTCGACAGGCACGACCTCATCCTGGTACGTGAAGGTCGTGCGGTGAACTGGCGGTGTTCCAGCGGCGCGGACCTCGTCCAGCAGCCCCCAGCGGTGGAGTTGCAGCACCCCGGCTCGCATGAATGCGTGGGTAGAGAGCGTGTCGACGCCCAAACGAGATTGGTCGATCAGCGCGACGCGCAGACCGCGCCGAGCCAGGAGCATCGCGGTGGCCGCGCCGGCGAGTCGAGCGCCAACGACGACCACGTCGAACGTGGGATCCAGGTCGATAATGGAGTTTCGCTGCATGTCTGATTCCGTCCTGTGTGTCGGCTGGTGCCTCAGCCGCGCAAGCTGATGGGCTGGTTCACGCGCTTACGTGCGAGCAGATGGCCAGTCACGGCGACCGCATCGGCACCGACACCATCCAGGAGGTTGGACCGCCGCGTGCGCTGGAATCGTTGGCCGAGGACGTACAGGCCGGGGATGGGCGTTACGCCATAGCGATGAGCAAACTCGCCATGGGAGTCCAGCGCCGGGAGATGCAGCCACGGATAGCTTCGGCGGTGGCCGGTCGCCCAGATGACCGTGGAGACTCCAGCACGGCGCAGGTCAATGCAGCGCGGTGCTTCAATGGGTGTTGACGGGTTGATGTATTCGGGAGGAGGAACCGTGTCGGTCAAGTCGCGCGCGGCGATGTACGCATCGATGCGCGTGAGTACGCGTTGCAAGCGCTGGTCGGCGCGGAGCATGGTGGTGTTCAGGTCGTCGGCGAAGATGGCAATCGGTCCGTCCAATCGCGTCAGGCGGCCGGTGAGCGTGACGCCGCTCGCGGCGAGAGTGATCAGGTCAATCGTGCGATCGGTGCGGCCGACAAGCTGCAGCGATGGCTCATGGCGGGCAGCCGCCCCGGAGGGCATCTCGTCGACAGTGCGATCGAGTGCGCCGACCTGGTCGAGCCACCAGAAGATGTCCTTGCCTCGGTAGCGGCGTGGCATACGGGTGTGGCCGCCGACGGCGAGATACACTTTGCGCCCGGCGCGCGAGATCTCGTCGGCAAGCTGGACCCCGGTGGCGGAGGCGCCGACGATCAGCACAGCGCCATCGACAAGCTCGGCCGGATTGCGATAGTTGGCCGGAGCAAGCTGCTCGATGGATGGATGAAGTCGCGCGGCCAATCGCGGAATCGCCGGCAGATCGCTCCAGCCTGTGGCAATTACCACGTTATCTGCGGTCCAGGCGCCTCGGCTGGTGGCGACCTCGAAACCGCGGCCGCCATAGCCCAGCTGGTGGACCGTTGTGCGGGTGAGGATGGGCGCATCGAACCCCTGGCCATAGGCTGCGAGAAATCTCGCCACTTCGGCAGCCGCCATATAGGCATCTGGCTGCGTGCCCGTGTACTGCCAGTACGGCAGACGCGTCATCCAGTTGGGGGTCAGCATTCGCAGCGAGTCCCAGGTAGATGACAGCCAGCGCTCACCCACGCGCCCGCGCTCGATCACCACGTGCTCGGTGTGGGCCTCGCTGAGCAGACGGCTGGCGGCGAGTCCGGCCTGGCCGGCGCCGATGATGACGGTGTCGATGGATGGCATGACCACACACCGAGGGCCGGACGGTCGGTCCGGCCCTCGCACGTGTCGTATCTCTCGATCAGCCCGCCACCACGTCGACGGAAACGGGTACGCCGCGCGTGAGCACGTCGTACACGGCGGATCGCTGCCGCGACTGCTCGACCACCTGACGCAGCTTCTCGGGATCGTCACCCTTCACGTTGAAAGTGACCTTGAGCTGTTGGTAGCCGTTGCGGACGTCTTTCGACAGCCCGAGGATGCCAAGCAGATCGATATCGCCTTCGACAGTGGACGTGACCTCGGTGAGGTTCACACCGCGGGCGGCGGCAATGTTGGCCACACCCGCGGTCAAACAGGCGGCGAGCGCGTGCAGCAGGTACTCGACCGGCGTTGGGCCGTTGTCGTCGCCGACGAGGATGGCCGGGTGATCGGCGTCAGCAACGTGAGCGGTAGCGTGGTTCATCTCCTGCTTGGCGCCGAAGAACCCGTCGAGGGTTGACCGACTGTGCGTGCCGGAGATCCAGCGGTTGCTGGCACGGAACTGAAACTTGGCGATTTCTGGGTCGCCTTTGATGGCGTCGAGCGTCGCGAACAACGTTGCGGTGTCAACGCCATTGCGAATCGCTGAGTCGTTCATGATGGTCATGTGGAGTGGTCCTTTTCTGGATGTGCATACCCGCCGCGGGTGTTGCTGCGAGGGACCCTCAGACTAAGTCCAGGCAGTCGGCCCGGCTGCTAGGGAAGTGCACCTTTCGGTGCACCATTTCGCGAGCGACGCCCGTTCCAGTGCACCAATTCATGCCGCTCGACGCGCAGCTTGCATCGGCTGAGCGAAACCGTGCTCGATAGCCCATGCCGCGACCTGGCCACGGTTGTCGAACCTGAGCTTGCCAATGACGCGCTAGACGTACTCGGCGGTGCCTTCGGTTACCACGACCTCGGCCGCGAGCTGGCGATTGGTCAAGCCGTGGCGAGGAAAGCGATCACTTCATTTCGCTTCGGGTGAGGCTGGCCGCAATGCAGCGCGAAGTAGTCGGCAGCCGCGCCTCCCCGACCACTGAAAGCAGCGCATTCGAACCACTTCAAACTGGTCTAGCGCGATTGCCTCGCAGGCTGATGAACAACGTTTGGGATAGCAACGGATCTGGCGCGTGGAGGCCTCTAGAGTCTCGGTCTTGACGTGGGGCCGAGCGTGCGCTCGTCTCCGGCAGCGCGCAGGCAGCGCGTTCCTGGTAACCACAGTCGATTTATGCCGTGACCGCTTCGTGCTGACCTATCTGCGCCAGGAGCCACTGCTTGCGTTCGGGCTCCAGGAAGCCCAGGTGGCTGCTCTAGCCACGGGCGTCCTGGCCGCCAGCGTTCTGCTATTGCGCGTGACCCGACAAGTCCAGGCGATGGCTAGAAGCCCAATCCAATAAACACGTCGGTTGAGTTGTTGCCGGTCGGCGTACGGTCGGCCGGGGGGATCACCGAGGTCAGGGCTCGGCATGACAGCATGTTGCCGCAGGTGCCCTGGACGAACACCGGCACAAAGCTCGCGCCAGACGTGGCCAATGCTTCGTAGTCACCTGTGAAGTAGCCACTGGCAAACGGCGCATCGAGCATGTTGAAGCGATTCACAAGGGTTGCCCCGACACTCGTGTCGATGCTGTTCGACGAATCAGCCAGAAGCGTCGCGCGTGAGAACGTCTTGATCACATAGTTGGTTGGCATCGACCCCAACGACGTGGCAAGGAGCTGGTAGTAGCTGACGCCGATTTGGCCGCTACTCGACACGGCGACCGCGGCGGTGAACGCAGGCTGTCCGGTTGGTGTGCTCACCCGCTTTGGCTCAGTCCATGTGCCAGTTGCCTTATCGAAGGTCGAGATGACGATCTCATCGTGGCCGCTGAAGCGCGCGTCCTGCCACACAACATAGAGGTCGCCAGTACGCGCATCGACCGCCGGCATGGGCAGGATATCGCCCGTGCGAACTGGCGCAGGTGGCTTGTTGGTGCGTGGATCGACGTTGTTCGGGTCTGCGACACCCACCGTCAGCAGAGCTGAAATGAGCGTCGGCGAACTCCAGTTGTTCCCGCGATCGATGGATGACTGAACGGCCACATTGAAACCGTGCTTACCACCAGGGTTACCGCCGGCGTTGCTGCCCGTGTTGTAGATCTGGTCGAAGAAGTTGTAGAGCGTGCCCGTGAGCGGGTCGACGACGATGACGTTGCCAATCGTCTGGTTGTTCTGTCCGTTGGACTTGTTGATGCTGCGATTGATAATCCGCGCAGGCGTCCAAGTCTGGCCAAAGTCTTCCGTGCGCGAAAAGAGCGTGTAATCGGTGAATGCCGCGGCGTGCAAATCGGCTTCGACTCTCATGTTTGGCCCGATCAGGACATCCCACACGACATAGGCGTGGCCTGGTCGAGTCGGGTCGGCGGTGACGGACTCTTTGTCGTGGAAGTACTGGAAGTTACTGTCGGGGACAGGCAGCGGCACTTCGGTGGCAGCGTCGCCACGCAGGCTCTGAGCGTGCTGCCAGGTCAGGCCGCCGTCGTACGAGACGGCCGCGCCGACGGTGTTGCCGTTCTTGCCTGGGCTCTGGTTGAACGAGAGCGAGACGGTATAGGCAGTGGTCCCGTTCGGATCACTGGGTGTTCCCGGGCCAAAGGACACCCACGGATCGGAGGCGCGTTCGTAGCGCAGGTCCGCTGGACTGTTCGTGGCGCAGGCGGAGAATGGCAGCGCACGCACGGTCCATGAGGCGCCGCCATTCTGAGACACACCGGCCGTCAAGCCGTGAGCGCCGCCGTTGTCCCAGCGATCCTGCTGTTGGACGGTGATGATGCTCGCCGCGTTGGTCGGATTGATGGCGGCAAACGGCTCGACCTCGGACAGCACGTAATTTCTGCCGGTGCCGTCACCGACCGTGCATGCCGCGAAGGGGTCGTTTGCCGCGTTCGTGACCGACAAGACGCTCGCGGCGAGCACGAGGCTCGCCGAGCACAGCAGCGCAGCGAGCGTGGCGGCCAGCGGAGTAACCGATCGGAGCAGCCGTGCCTTTTTCATGTGGCGAGTAAACATCGTTGTCCGACGGCCCGCAACGGGCACGGACGTCAACGCCGGCCGGCGCGAGCCGAGCCCACTGGACTGGAAACGGACTGTTTTCGGACGACGACCTGCAAGCTGACGCATGCAAGTCCGTGGCGGACGACGAGCAGATGGGCGGGGTCGAACAGGCTGCCCGCCGGCGTCCCAGCCCTCCAGAAATCGTGCGTGATAGGAGGACCTCTCGGTGCACCCAGGAGAACAGCAGCTCACCGCCCGCCGCGCGTCCCTGAGGCTGGGCGGTGGGGGCGCGATCTTCGCCTGCAGCCCGAACTCCTCGCCGGCGTGCTGGTCTGTGGCTTGCTCGCTTCTGTGACCGTGCAGCTGTGGAGCATTGTGCTCGGCGGCGCAATGTGGCGCCGAGCGGCCACGCGCTCGATTTGAACTGCCTATGCTGCGCGGACTAGCTCGCATGGGCGGGTGACGTCCTCACCACTGCTCGACGCATGCAGCCCCCAGGGTGAATCGTGGAGCCAGCACTCTAGATCCTCGGCCGGTAGGGGGCGACTCATGTAGTAGCCCTGCGCCGCATCGCAGCCCAGCGCCGCCAGCAGGTCCCACGTCTCCTGGTCCTCCACGCCCTCGGCGATGACTTGCAAGTCGAGACTGTGCGCCAGTTGGACGGTCGATCGCACGATCGCGAAGTCGGAGTCGTCGACGCGCATCTCACGCACGAAGGTACGATCGAGCTTGATGTCCTCCACGGGCAGGTGCTTGAGGTAGTTGAGCGACGAGTGGCCGGTCCCAAAATCGTCGATCGCCACCGCTACTCCCATGGTGCGCAAACAGCGTAGCGTCTCCACTGCGCGTTCGGGGTCGCTCATGATGGCGCTCTCGGTAACCTCGACTTTGAGCAACACTGGTGGCACGCCCCAGGTCGCCAGAAGTTCGGCGACTGACTCGGTGAGCTCCGGATCGTGCAGGTTCAGCATCGAGAGGTTTACGGCCACAGGCAGCTCGAGCCCGCTGTCCCGCCATGTGCGGCATTGTCGCAGTGCCGCGTCCAGCACCCAGCGCGTCAGCGGCTTGATAAGCCCGGTCTGCTCCGCCACCGGCACAAACTGATCGGGGGGTATAAGCCCGCGCTGAGGATGGTTCCAGCGGACAAGTGCCTCTGCTCGCACGCAGCGGCCGGTCTTGAGGCTCACCTTGGGTTGGTAGTGAAGGACCAGCTCATCGCGATCAATGGCCGCGCGCAGCTCGGCGATAAAGGCGAGGCGGTCAGAGCCATGCTCGTCCTGATCCGGCGAGTACACGCTGTAGCCGCTATTTGCGCGTTTGGCGACGTACATCGCCACGTCCGCCCGACGCAGCAACGTCCGAGCATCGGTTCCCTGGTCGGGGTATACCGCGATGCCGATGCTTGCACCGACCGCCACAGTGTGCCCGCCGACGACGAACGGGGCCTCCAACGCGTGCACGAGGGTGCGGGCTAGCCGCGTGGCCAGGCCAACGTCGCCCGCGGTCAAGAGAATGACGGCGAATTCATCCCCGCCCATGCGGGCGATCGTGTCGGAGGTGCGCAGTGCACCGGCCAGCCGCGCCCCGACCTGCTGTAGCAACTCGTCGCCGGCGTGATGTCCAAGTGTGTCGTTCACGTCCTTGAACCGATCCAGATCGAGTAGCAGCAGCGCCAGGCCTGTGGCGTTGCGATCGGCCAGCAGCATGGACTGTTCGAGGCGATCACGCAGCAGCGTCCGATTGGGCAGCCCGGTTAGCGGATCGTGCAACGCCTGGTATTGGGCTTCATCGCGAGCCCGCTGAAGCCCGAGGTTCGCGCTGGCGAGTTGGGACGTGTGCTCGAGACCTGCGAGGACACCCGAGGCGATGCCGGCCAGGAGCTCGAGGAGCTCCGCGTCCTCATCCGTGAATCGCCGCTCGGGATCGTGGGTGTTAACGGATAGAGCGCCGAGTAGCCGGCCCTCGTGCAATAGCGGCGCAGCCACGGCTGCCCGGACCCCCGCCTTGCCCGCGGGCGTCTCGTCGCCGCTCTCGCGCTGGTAATCATTTAGGATCACGACCTTGCGGTGCTCGGCGGCGCGGCCGCTAACGCCTTCGCCCAGCCGGATCACCGTGTATTCGTCGGCAGTCGCTACGGAATTGCGTACAGGTCGAAGGACGCGCGTCGGTGCATCCCAGCTCGACAACGTACCGTCATCGCCACCCAGCACCGCCACAGCGGCTTCCAGGAGGTCGGTCAATACGCGCTCAGCATTGGACTCCGCGGCGAAGCGGCGCGCGTGCATCAGCAGCGCTTGGCGCCGAGCAGCCGCTCGGCGCTGTTCTTCGAACGCGGCTTGAGCCTGGCGGTACAGTTCAGCGTTTTCGTTCGCGAGTACGCTGAGTCGACGCTGAGCGGCTTCAGCTTCTGATCGCGCGGCCTGTACGCGGATAAGCTCCGTCCGTGCTTCCACTGCTCGCTTGTGCTCGGTCGTATCGCGGAACACCAGCACAGCACCCGAGAGCCGGCCCTCATGGGCTAACGGCGTCAGGACGTACGAAACCGGTACCAGCGCTCCATCCTTGCGAATGAAGAACCCGTCCTCATTGCGGTGCGCGCGACCGGCGCCGACGAGCTCCTGCAGAGTTGCAAAGTCGCTGCCAACCGGCCGCTCATCGTCGGCTGCGGGTGGCGCTGCTACCGTCGCCAGGAGGTCACGTCCAACGAGCTCGTCCTGGCTCCAGCCCAAGAGGCGCTCGCCCTCGGGATTAATGATCAACACGCGCCCATCAGGATCGAGCGCGCAGAGGCCGTCGCCGAGCGAGTGCAGGATCGCTGTCAGGCGGTCGCGCTCCTGTGCCAGCCGTTGTGAGAGGTCCTCCATTTCGCGGGAGGAAACGCTCAGCGCACGCTCCAGCAGATAGCGCTCCTGATCTGCGTCGGCGTACGCCTGACTGACCCTTTCGAGCAGTCGCGCCCAACTCTCTCCCGGCTGGGCCAACGCCGCATCGAGGAGCCCGCTCTTCTTGAGCTGACGGCCGAGAAGCGGATGCACGGGTGTCTTGTCGAACCTCGGCTCAGGCTGCCCGAGGACGAGTCTCACGGATTGTCGTGAGCGTCATCGTCTGATTGTGGAGGTCACACCGTCCCGTTGCATATGGCGAAATTTCGCCATACGAGTAGAAGCCGACCTGCTGGGTGCCGGTCGGCATCACCTCGAGCGTAGCCTCGATCTCCTCCTCGGCGCGTTCGCCGAGCACCAGGCGTCGACCTACGCAGCTGATGGCGATGGCCAGGGTGGCGCGATCTTCGTCGGCGAGCGACTGGCTCGCCAACCCGGCGGCATCGGATGCGCCATCAATAAGGCGATCGAAATTGGCGCGCATGAGGCGCGCGAGAGAACCCTGCGGGATGTCGCCCGCGAACGTCATCGATTGACGGGTTTCATCTACCGCCAGGATCGTGCGGACGAGGCTCTTATCGTCGCCGGAATCTGCGCGCAAAGCGAGTGGGAACAGCAGTCCAGTCGCAGGCAACCCAGTGGCGAGTTCGCCGAGATACTCCTTGTAGAGCTCGAGCGCAGGCTTACCGTCGAGCTCGAACAGCACGTTGCCGCGTGAGCGCGTGACACGTCGCTCAGGCCCGAAATTGTCCCAGCCTCCTTTGGACCCATGACCAATCCTGAGATTGTCGCCGTACAACCCGGCGGCGCAGACGATGCCGGTCGCGGGCGCCCCGCCGTGCAGCACCCATGTGCGCTGAAACCGTGCGCCATCGCCGGCGAGCCCACCGGTCACGATGACATCGCTCAGGAGCACCGAGTTGATGCCCCGCACCAGTTCACTACCGTTGACGTTCAGGCCGTCCGAGAACAGCAGGACACCGCGTAACGCCGGGCCCTGGAGCTGACGAGCGATCGCCTCGCCAGCAGCGAATGAATCCTCTTGCGAGCAGACGCTCGCGCTTGCCGTCGCGATGCGGGTGCCTGCTTCGAACTGCGCCACGGCAACCGAAAGGCTGCCGTCGCTGAGAGCGGTACCGAAGATCTCACCGGCTGTCGAACAGCCGACCAGATGCGCTCGCGGGTATGCGGCTGCCAGTTGGCGGACTGGGGCTGGGTCGTCGGCCCACTCGGCAGCGCCGAACACAACGACCAGCGTCGATTCGGAGTCGAACGCGGGCAGTGGGTCTTGTGACCAGCCAGATCGGTTGTAGTTGAAGATAGCAAGCTTCATCGGTGTGTACTCCATAGAGGGGCTACATCCGACGCGAGTCGCCTCCGTCCAATCGCACCCGTGGCTTGCTGATGATCGGCAGGTTGTGCTCCACCTTTAGGCCGTGTTCTGCTTCAGAGTGCGCGCACGCAGCCGATAGTGGACCAAACAGGCTCTCCCAGCGCGTTGCATGAGTGGTGGCGTATGTAGCAACCATGTAGCAACCGTCGGCGATTTCCTGCGAAATCAGGCTGTCTCAGGCGACTTGGGTGTAAGCGCCGTGAACTCAAATTGTTACGCCGAGACGCCTAGAACGAGTCTTCGTCAGCCTGGCAGGCAAGGGCGAGCGGTGCGGCGACGTGAAGCCAGCTGGTATGGCTGTCAGGAGCACAACGGCCACACTGCCAGCGCGCCTGCTTCGTCGGCCCGTGGTGCGAGAAGCGCAATGCTCACCTGTCCAGGTGGCGGGGGTAGCGACTACCCGATGAGCCAGTCCGAACTCTAGCCGCATTACGGAAGGCAGTTGGCGCCTCATGGACGACGCTGTCGACACCGACTCGACCTGGATCGTTGATGCCAACAGCCAACCAACTCGATATCACCGACGCCACCGATCGCGACCGCGCAGCAGTCCTCATTGCAGAAGGGCGTGTGATCGGCCACGCGGTCGCCAACATCTATGTCCTGGGTGCGCATCCAGCTGCTGAGAT
>WNGF01004520.1_pt1 | contig 20863 bp, 19 predicted proteins | sample 5400641 | NCBI WGS metagenome assembly WNGF01 (sample SAMN13153371, study PRJNA577476) | soil metagenome | isolation source: 80 cm soil or saprolite under grassland replicate 2 | place: USA:California | collected 2016-06-15 | reverse complement strand
CGTGGGCGCGGGCATTGCGGTCGGCATGGCTGGGGAGCCGAACATGCGCGCCATCCATCTGTTTGCTCCGATTCTGTCGATCTGCTGCATATCGAGCGCGGCGCTCGCACAGACGTTCGAGGCGAAGGACCACAAATACCTTTACGTCGAGCCCTGCCGCGCCAATGTGCAATCCGTGTTCAGGGAAAGCATGGGGCAGGTTTTCGTGGTCAGCGTCGGCCTGTCGGTCCGAAACTCCGCCGGCCGGCCGATCGATGGGGTGACGGTCGACCTGCTGGACAAGTTCGACAACGTGCTGTCCGCCAAGACCCGGCACCTCGCGGTCAAGCCCGGCGAAGCCCGGGCCGATACCATCGAGATCTTCGGCCTGATCATTTCCACCGACGAGATGAAATCGCCGGCCTATGCCGGCACGACCCGCATCATCGGGGACCTCGAGCGACAATATGCGGTCGCCTCCTGCGGCATCGTCGGCTTCCAGTTCGCCGCGAACGAGGCGCTGCCGCCGACGGCGGCCGCCATGGGGCTGCGGCTCGAGCCCGAGCGGAGCACGGCTTCCCCGAAGCTGAAGATCTCCCGATCCGAGCGCAGCCGGCAGTAGATTTAGATTTCCCGGCTTGCTGGACGCCGGCCGATCTCCGATGATGCCGGCAAAGCTGGCGTGGGATCAAACCGCGCGCGCGACGGGGAGGGAGATGAAGCCCGCGGCATTCGCCTATGCGAAGGCTCGCTCGCTCGATCATGCGATCGAGCTCCTCGGCCGCGCTTCCGGCGAAGCCCGCCTGCTCGCGGGCGGCCAGTCGCTGATCGCCACGCTCAACATGCGGCTGTCGAGCCCCGACCTCCTGGTCGACATCAACGCCGTTCCCGGCCTCGACGGCATTGCGGTCAAGGACGGCATGTTGGAGATCGGGGCGCTGGTGCGGCATGCGCAGGCCGAGCGCTCCGATCTCGTCGCAAAGCATGCGCCGCTGATCGCCATGGCGCTGCCCCACATCGGCCACGCGGCGATCCGCAATCGCGGCACGATCGGCGGCTCGATTGCGTTCGCCGACCCCGCCGCGGAGCTTCCCGCCTGCCTGGTCGCGCTCGGCGCCGAGCTGTCGATCGCCGGCCCCGAGGGCCGCCGCAGCGTCGCGGCGGAGCAATTTTTTCGCGGGCTGTTCGAGACCGCGCTTTCGCCGCGCGACGTCCTCACCGCGATCCGCGTGCCGCTCGCGGATGCCGACAGTCGGTTTGGTTTTGCCGAATTTGCCCGTCGGCACGGCGATTACGCGATGATCGGGCTCGCCGCGCAGGCGCGGGTCGAGGTTCGGGGTTTGCGCGAGATTCGTCTGGTCTATTTCGGCGTCGGGGCGACGCCGGTGCGCGCGCGCAGTGCCGAAGCCGCATGGGCGACCGCTTCGGCCGGGGGTGGGCCGCTCGATTCCGCCGTAACGGCGCTCGCACAGGATCTCGATCCTCCCGACGATCTCCAGGCGAGCGGCGCGGTGAAGAAACATCTCGCCGGCGTGCTGCTCGAACGCGTGGCGCAACAGCTCACAGTGAGGCGGGCATGAGCGGGCACACTCACGACATCCGCCTCACCGTCAACGGCGAGGAATTTTCCGAGAGCGTCGAGTCGCGGAAAACGCTGGTCGACTTCCTGCGCGAGACCCTCGGCCTGACCGGCAGCCACGTCGGCTGCGAGCACGGCGTGTGCGGCGCGTGCACGGTACGGGTCGACGGCGCGATCGTGCGGGGTTGCCTGATGCTGGCGGTGCAATGCGACGGCAGCCGGATCGAAACGATCGAGGGCGTCGCGGATTCCGGAGCCATTGCCGATTTGCAGCGAGCATTCGCGGCCCGCAATGCGCTGCAGTGCGGGTTCTGCACGCCCGGCATGCTGCTCACCGCCGCGCAATTGCTGGACGATGGCGGCGTGCCGTCGCGCGAAACAATCCGCGCGCAGCTTTCCGGCAATTACTGCCGCTGCACTGGGTATCACGCCATCGTCGACGCGATCGAGACGGTCGCCCGCGCCAGGGCAGGTGGTGAGCGATGATGAAAGCGAGCGACCAGGCTGGACTCTCTGCGCTCGACCGGCCGAACTCGTATATCGGCCGCACGGTGCCGCGGCCCAATCTCAATCGGCTGCTCGAGGGCCGCGCCCAGTTCGTCACCGATGTCGTGCTGCCGCGGATGGCCCATGTCGCTTTCGTGCGCTCCCCGCACGCGCACGCGGGGATCCGTGCGATCGATACGGCGGCGGCGAAGCGCGCACCCGGCGTCGTCGCGGTCGTCACCGGCGCGGAGCTCGCAACCACATGCACGCCGTGGGTCGGCGTGCTCACGCATCTCAAGGGACTGAAATCCGCGCCGCAGCACGCCATCGCGGTCGACAAGGCGTGCTGGCAGGGCGAAGCGGTTGCCGCCGTCGTGGCGAAAACCCGCGCCCTTGCCGAGGATGCGGCCGAGCTCATCGGCGTCGAATATGAACCGCTAGCGCCGGTGGTCGATCCGGAGACCGCGCTCGATCCGGGAACGCCGGTGATCCACGCCGAGCTCGGCGACAATCTGGCGTTCGAGCGCAAGCTCGATGCCGGCGAGGTCGATCGTGCGTTCCAGGATGCGGACACGGTGGTCGAAGCCGTGTTCAGGGCACCCAGGCCCCGCATATGATGCAGAACATCTTCGCCAAGCATCTCGGGCTCGAGGAGCACCAGGTGCGGGTCCTCACCAAGGACGTCGGCGGATCGTTCGGCATCAAGGTGCACGTCTATGCGGACGAGATGGCGACGGCGGCGCTCTCAAAGCTGCTCAAACGCCCGGTGAAATTCGTGGCCGACCGCATCGAGAGCTTCGTGACCGACATTCACGCGCGCGATCACCGCGTCAAAGGCCGCATCGCGGTCAAGAACGACGGCCGCATCACGGCGTTCGAGATCGACGATCTCACCGGCATCGGCCCCTATTCGGTCTATCCGCGCACCAGCGGCATCGAGGCGAACCAGATCGTCAACCTGGTGGGCGGCCCCTACGCTTGCCCGAACTACCGGGCGCGGGCGCGCGTGGTGTTCCAGAACAAGAACGTGATGTGCCAGTACCGCGCCGTGGGCCATCCGATCGCGACCGCCGTCACCGAAGGGCTGGTCGAGCTCGCCGCGCGCAAGATCGGCATGGACGCGGTGGAGCTGCGGCGGCGCAACCTCGTCGGCGATGATGCCTATCCGTGCGCCTCGGCCTCGGGCCTGAAATTCGAGAAGCTGTCGCACCATGCTTCGCTCGATAAATTGCTCGCGCTGATGGATTACGAGACGCTGCGCCGCGAGCAGGAAAACTTGCGGTCACGCGGCATTTTTCGCGGCGTCGGTTTTGCCTCCTTCATCGAGGTGACCAATCCGAGCGCGGCGTTCTACGGCGTCGGCGGCGCGCGCATCTCCTCGCAGGACGGCGCAGCGGTGCGGCTCGACGCGACCGGCGCGGTGATCTGCCACAGCGGCGTGACCGAGCAGGGCCAGGGCGCGGAAGCCGTGATCGCGCAGGTCGTGGCCACCGCGTTCGGCGTGCCGATCGAGCGCGTGCGCGTCGTCACCGGCGACACCGATCACACGCCCTACGGTGGCGGCACCTGGGCGTCGCGTGCGGCCGGGATCGGCGGCGAGGCCGCCTGGCAGGCCGGCAAGGCGCTGCGGCAGAACGTGCTCGCGGTCGCCGCCAGCATCCTGCAGACCGAGCCCAAACGACTCGATCTCCGCAACGGCATCGTAGTTGACGCCGACACCGGCCGCGAGCGCATCGAGCTCGCCGAAGTGGCGCGCATCGCGTATTTCCGCCCCGATACGCTGCCGCCCGATTTCCAGGCCGAGCTGATGGCAGTGAGGCATTACGTGCCGCGCGCCTATCCGTTCGCCTTCACCAACGGCGTGCAGGCGTGCTGGCTCGAGGTCGATCCGGCGAGCGGCTTCGTCAAGCTCATCCGGCATTTCGTGGTCGAGGATTGCGGCACGATCATCAACCCGCAGCTGGTCGACGAGCAGATCCGCGGCGGCGTGGTGCAGGGCATCGGCGCGGCGCTGTTCGAGCATTGCGTCTACGATGCGCAGGGTCAGCTGTTGAACGGCAACATGGCCGATTATCTGGTGCCGATGGCCGCGGAAATGCCCGACATCGATATCGCCCACGTGGAGACGCCGACAGCGGATTCCGAACTCGGCGCCAAGGGCGCGGGCGAAGCCGGCACCGCCGGCGCGCCCGGTGCGGTCCTCAACGCGGTCAACGACGCGCTCGCCCCGCTCGGGGCGGCGCCGATCACGGAAATGCCGATCACGCCCGGCGTGGTGCTGCGCGCGCTGGGCAAGGTATAGAGGCTTGCTCCGATACCCTCTCGGCTTGCTGCGGGAGAGGGTGGCGAGTTGCGAGCTTCCGCGAACAGCGAGCCGGGTGAGGGGTCTTATCCGAATGACCCCTCACCCGCGGCTCACTGCGATCGGCGCCGACCTCTCCCGCAAGGGGAGAGGGCACTAAATTAGAGCGAGCGACGAGGCTGAGAAACGGAGGAAACCTCATGGCCAAGGGCCAGAAAGTCATCATCACCTGCGCGGTCACCGGCTCGATCCATACGCCGACGATGTCGCCGCACCTGCCGATCACCGCGAACGACATTACGGACGCGGCAATCGGCGCCGCGGAGGCCGGCGCCGCGATCGTGCATCTGCACGCGCGCGATCCCAAGGACGGTAGGCCCGACCAGTCGCCGCAGGCGTTCGCGCCGTTCCTGAAAGTCATCAAGCAGCGCTCCAACGTGGTGGTGAACATCACTACCGGCGGCGCGCCGACGATGTCGATCGAGGAGCGCGTGCGGCCGGCCGCGACCTTCAAGCCGGAGGTCGCCTCGCTCAACATGGGCTCGATGAATTTCGGGCTGTTTCCCATGCTCGCCCGCTACAAGAATTTCAAGCACGAGTGGGAGCGGCCGTATCTCGAAGGCTCGCGCGAGCGCATCTTCAGGAACACGTTCGCGGACATCGAATACATCCTCACCACCTGCGCCGAGAACGGCACGAAATTCGAGATCGAGTGCTACGACATCGGCCATCTCTACACGCTGACGCATTTTGCCGAGCGCGGCGTGGTCAAGCCGCCGTTCTTCGTGCAGTCGGTGTTCGGCATCCTGGGCGGCATCGGCCCGCATCCGGAGGACGTGATGCACATGCGGCGCACCGCCGACCGCCTGCTCGGCCGCGAGAATTATCACTGGTCGGTGCTCGGCGCCGGTCGCAACCAGATGCCGATCGCCGCCATGGCCGCCGCCATGGGCGGCAACGTGCGGGTCGGGCTCGAAGATTCGCTGTGGATCGGACCCGGCAGGCTCGCCGAGTCGAACGCCATGCAGGTCAAGCAGGCGCGCCAGATCGTCGAGGGCCTCGGGCTCGAGCTCGCCAGCCCGGACGAAGCGCGCGAGATCCTCTCGCTCAAGGGCGGCGACAAGGTCGGGTTCTGAGTGTCTTCGCCCGAAGGGGGGCGATCCGGTACACTCTCGAGGTTCGGTGGCCACCGGATGCGCCGCATTTGCGGAGCGTGACGGGCGGAGACGAGGAGAAACGCCGATGGGCATCAGCGTCAACAAACAGGCGGTGTACGAAGCCGCCGAAAAGCTCAGGAACTGGGGCCGGTGGGGGCGCGAGGACCAGGTCGGGACGCTCAATCACGTCACCGCGGAAGACGTCGTCGCGGCGGCCGCTCTCATCAAGCGTGGCCAGAGCTTCGCGCTCGGCATTCCGCTCGACCGCAACGGCCCGCAGACCGGCCTGTTCGGCGGCCGCTGGAATCCGATCCACACCATGCTGGCGACCGGAACCGACGCGGCCGCCGGCCGGCAGGGCAAGCTGCTCTACGCCGACGACGCCATCAACATGCCGGTGCAGGCCGCGACCCACTGGGATTCGCTCGGCCACATCTTTCTCGATGACAAGATGTACAACGGGTTCGACGCGCGGCTCGTCGACTGCAACGGGCTTGCCAAGCTCGGCATCGAGCATGCGCGCGCCAGGATGGTGGGTCGCGGGGTACTGCTCGACGTCGCGCGGCAGAAGGGCGTCGATTATCTCGAGGACGGCTACGGCATCTCCAACGACGAGCTCGACAAGGCCGCCAAGGCGCAGAACGTCGAGATCCGTCGCGGCGATTTCGTGATCCTCCGCACCGGGCAGCTGGAGCAGCGGCTGCAATCGGGCAAATGGGGCGGCTATGCGGGCGGCGACGCGCCCGGGGTGAAATTCGAGAATTGCTATTGGTGCCAGGACAAGCAGATCGCGGCGATCTGCTCCGACACCTGGGGGGTCGAAGTGCGGCCCAACGAGACGACCGAGGTCAACCAGCCCTGGCACTGGGTGGTGATTCCGGCGATTGGGCTGACCATGGGCGAGATGTTCTATCTCAAAGAGCTTGCGGGAGACTGCGCGCGCGACAAGGTCTACGAGTTCTTCTTCTGCGGCCCACCCCTCGTCATCACCGGAGGCACCGGCTCGCCGATCAACCCGCAGGCGATCAAGTGACGGCGAAACCGTCATCCCGGCGGGGCGAGCGCAGCGAGCACCAGCCGGGATCCATGGACACGATTCAATCAATCCATCGAGAACAGCGTTCATGGATTTCGGCACTCGCGCTTCGCGCTCGGCCGGAACGACGCCCCAAATAAAGGAACCGCCCATGTCCCGCATTCCCGATCTCGTCCTCGAAACGCTCAGTCCCGAGCAGCGGCGCGCCTACGACGCCATCGTGTCGGGACCGCGCGGCAGGGTGGTGGGCCCGTTGCGGGTGTGGCTCGAAAGTCCGCAGCTCGCGGATCACGCCCAGGCGCTCGGCGCGTTCTGCCGATTCGGCACCAGCCTGCCGCCGCGGCTCTCCGAGCTCGCCATCATCACGACCGGCGCATTCTGGCGCGCCGATTTCGAATGGCACGCCCATGCCCCGATGGCGATCAAGGCCGGGATCGACCCCGCCGCCGTCGAGGCGATCCGCACCGGGAAGACGCTGCAATTCGCGCGCGCCGACGAAGCGGCGGTTCACGGCTTCGCCCGGGAATTGATCGAAACGCGGCGCGTCTCCGAGCCAACGTTTCGTCGCGTTGTCGACGAGCTCGGGCTGACGGCCGTGGTCGAGCTCGTGGGGATTCTCGGCTATTACAGCCTGGTTTCGCTGACACTCAACGCATTCGAAGTGCCGGTGCCGGCGGGCGCGCCGGAACCATTCGCGGACACCAAATAAGCGAAAGAAGCACCGCGAACATTCCGGAGGAACCGGCCATGCAAGTGAACCGCAGGAGGTTCCTGATCGGCGCTGCAATCGGAGCGGGTGCCGCGCTCGGGCCGAAATTCGCCTATGCGCAGCAGCCCGGCCTCGGCCGCGATCGGCTGGTGCTGCTCGGCACCAAGGGCGGCCCGCGAGTCACGGCCTATGCGCCGACGCCGAGCTCGAACCTCGTCGTCTATCGCAACGTGCCCTATGTGATCGATGCGGGCTACGGGGTCACCTTCAAGCTGGTCGAGGCCGGCATGGCACTCCCGGCGCTGCGCTACATCTTCATCACGCACCATCATTCCGATCACAATCTCGAGCTCGGCCCGCTCATCTACAATGCGTGGGCGACCGGACTGCGCCAGCGGGTCGACGCCTATGGGCCCGCCGGCATCCAGGAGCTGCTCGACGGCTATTGGCAATCGGAGCGCTTCGACATCGAGACGCGGATCGCCGACGAAGGCCGCCCGGACCTGCGCCAGCTGGTGAGCGCGCACACCTATGCGCAAGGTCCGGTGTTCACCGACGAAGACGTGAAGGTCACGGCGCTGCGCAACGTGCATCCGCCGATCGTCGAGAGCTATGCGCTGAAGTTCGAGCTCGGCCGCAAGGCCATCGTGTTTTCCGGCGACACGACGTACTTTCCGCCGCTTGCCGACTTCGCCAAGGGCGCCGACATGCTGGTTCACGAAGTCATGTACGGGCCGGCGCTCGAAGCGCTGGTGCAAAAGAACCCGAACGCCGCGACGCTCATGGCGCACCTCAAGGCGAGCCACACTCTCGCCGAGGACGTCGGGCGTATCGCGGCTGCCGCCGAGGTGAAGATGCTGGTGCTCAATCATTTCGTCCCGGGCGACGACAGGTCGGTGACGCCCGAGGTGTGGACCGAGGCGGTGCGCAAGACGTTCGCCGGCAACATCGTGGTCGGCAGAGATCTGCTGGAGTTGCCGCTGTAGAGCGCTGGTTTGTCATGGCCCGCGCATGCGGACCATCCAGGATCCTCCATTCCGTGAAGAGCACCGGAGCCAAACGGTTACTGGGTCGCCCGCATGCGCGGGCGATGACACCCAGAAGCGTTCCCTACGCCCCGGTTGCCGCCTTCAGGCCCGCAGCCTGGATCCCGGCGACCGCACAGGCCTCGTCCTTGTCCGAGGTGTCGCCGGAAATGCCGACGGCTCCCAGCACCTCGCCGGCCTCATTCTTGATCAGGACGCCGCCCGGCACGGGCACCATGCGGCCGCCGCTCACGGCGGCGAGCGCGTTGACGAACATCGGCATCTTTTGCGCGCGATCGGCAAGCTCGCGCGTGCCGAATCCCATGCCGAGCGCTCCCCAGGCTTTCGCCATGGCGATGTCGGGCCGCAAAATTCCCGATCGGTCCTCGCGCTTGAACGCGACGAGATGACCCCCGGGATCGAGCACGGCGACGGTCAGCGGCGCACAATTCGTTTCACGCCCTTTTTTCAGCGCGACCTCGACGATGGTGCTGGCCTGCGCGAGGATGACCATGGCGGCTCCGTTTTCGGGCAATCCTTGTACGAGCACGGGGCCATATCACGCGTTGTCCCGCCCGCCAATGCTTTGGCGCTCGGTTCCGGACGGCGGACTCGCGTGCTAGCGTTTGCAGGATAGACCGCAATTGGAGCAGGGATGAGTAAGGAAGATCGAGAACATCCGGTCGGCATCGTCGGGCTCGGCATCATGGGCGGCGCGATCGGCCGCAATCTCGCCGGCGCCGGCTGGCGCGTGGTCGGCCATGACATCGATGCGGCGCGTCGCCACGAGGCGGAAGCGGCCGGCATCGAGATTGCGGATGGCGCGGCGAAGCTCGCCGAACGCGCGCCCACGATCCTCGTGAGCCTGCCCAGTCCGCAGGCGTTGCGCGCAACGGCTCAGCAGATCGCGGCCGCAAAATTGCCAAAACGCGTCATCGCCGAGATGAGCACGTTCGCGCTTTCCGACAAGGTCGAGGCGGAGCAGGCATTGCGGGCCGTCGGTCATGTGCTGCTCGATTGCCCGATCAGCGGCACCGGCGCCCAGGCCAAGGTCAAGGACCTGGTGATCTATGCCAGCGGCGAGCGCGCAGGCATTACGGCGCTCCAGCCGATCTTCGCCGCATTCTCGCGCCAGGCGCACGACCTCGGCGCGTTCGGCAACGGCACCAAGATGAAAATCGTCGCCAACCTGCTGGTCGCCATCCACAACGTGGCGAGCGCCGAAGCATTCGTGTTGGGGATCAAGGCCGGGCTCGACCCGAAGCAAATCTTCGAGCTGATTTCGGCCGGCGCCGGCACCTCGCGGGTGTTCGAATTGCGCGGCCCCATGATGGCCGAGAACCGCTACGACGGCGACAACGTCACCATGCGGGTGAAGACCTGGCAGAAGGACATGACGGTGATCGGCGATTTCGCCCGGGATCTCGGTTGCCCCACGCCGCTGTTCAGCGCGAGCGGCCCGATCTATGCGGCTGCGATGGCGAACGGCCACGGCGGCGACGACACCGCCTCGGTGTGCGCCGTGCTCGAGGCGATGGCCGGAATCAGGAGACAGTAATCCACTCCGGAATCGTTCCGGGGCGCCGCGACGCGGCTTCCGGAATGACGACGCCTAGCGATACAGAAAATCCATCAGGGCGGTTTCCGCCATCACCGCGTCGACCGTGCGGTGTCGCGCGGCAAAGTCACGTTCCTGCATGGTGCGCAGCTCCGCCTGGAGATAGGCGCCCAGATGCCGCGCCCGCTCGATGATGCGCCGGCCGACACCGATCCGCGCGGCTTCGTAGCGGCGGAGCGCTTGCTCGATGTCGGGGAAGGCGTCCAGCGCCTCGGAGAGCGCCAGCGCGTCCTCCGCCGCCTTGAGGACGCCTGCCGCCACGTGCGGGCGCGCCACGAATGCCGCATCGCCGAGGATCGCCACCCGGCCGAACGCAAGATGCGGCGCTTCCAGATCGTAGATCGGCTGCAAGAACGGCTGCGCCGCCAGACGCACGATCTCCTGGAATTGCGGCGGTACCAATTCTGCCGCCGCCTTGCGCATCGCCTCGATGACCTCGGGGCGGATCAGGGGCGGCGGAATGGAAATGTAATGCTTCGTTCCGGACGCGTCCGTCAGCAAGTCCGGGAGCTCGGTGTTCTCGTCCGCGGGCCGATACCAGACCAGATTGTAGCGGCGATGCCCGGGGCGCAGATCATCGTTCGGACCTGCCACCGGATAGCCCAGGATCTGCTCGCCCGGCGGCAGCGAGAACACCATGTATTCGAAGAGATCGCGGTGGGTCGGGCTGGCGATGCTTTGCTCCGGGATGAGCGCCCGCCAGGCGACGTATCCAGCATAGAGCGGCGCGAGTTTTGGAAGGAATTGCTGGCGAACGCTCGAGCGCAGGCCGTCGGCACCGATCAGGACCGCTGCCGCGGCGGTCGCACCTTCGGCGAAATGCGCGATCACGCCGCCGTCGCGCGGCTCGACGCGGGCGAGCGTCATGCCGCGATGATAGCGATCGGCCGGAAAGGCGTCGCGGAGCATACGAAACAGTCGGTCCCACGAGGTCAGGGTCTGCGGACATTCGGTTTCTCGGATCACTCGGCCGGCGCGGTCCAAGGTCCGCCGCCGGCGCACTTCGACCCCGAGCTCGACGTCGGGATCGAGCCCCAGGGCACGGAACACGGCGCGCAATTGCGGCTGCGCTACGATCCCGGCGCCGCGGCCGGCGAGCTCGCCGGCCACGTGCTCGAACACTTCGACGTCCCATCCGCGGCGCGAGAGCGCCAGCGCGGCGAACAGCCCGCTCATCGAGCCGCCGATCACGAGCGCGCGCCGCGAGCCCCCCACGTTTGCCTTCCCGAGCCCTGCGGCTCTTCGCTTTCTTGCCAACGCCGTCGAGGGTTATACATTGACGCGGACCGATCGCATCCGCGGGAGTAACACCATGGCCCTGACCATGATGGACAAGAAGGCCGTTCAGGCCGAGAAAACCGCGTGGCCGCAATGGCTCCGCCAGGAATTCGAGCAGGAACGCCAGCGTCCGAACGGCTGCGTCGGCACCGAGCTATTGTCCGAGAGCGACCGCGTGCGCGTGTGGACGATCCGCCTCAAGCCCGGCGAACGGGTCGGATTCCACCGCCACGTGCTCGATTATTTCTGGTCGGCGATCACCCCTGGGCGCGGGCGGCAGCACCTGCAGGACGGCTCGACGGTCGAGCATGCATATCAAGCCGGCGAGACCCGGCATGAAAGTTATCGGAAAGGCGAGTTCAAGGTGCACGATCTCGTGAACATCGGCGACACCGAGCTGGTGTTTGCGACCGTCGAGTTCCTCAATAGCGCCAACCCGCCCCTGCCGGTGCCGCAGGCGAAGCGGCCGAACGGCTGAACCTCTTCCAGACGCATGAGGGGGTACAGACTTTTCTCTCGAGTTCTGGGAGGGGCGGCGTTTCCCAGCCGCAAACGTCCGGAACGGCGCGTCCGGGGGTCTTTCCTTCTTGCAGAAGTTCTGGTATACATAATACATAATAGCTCAGGCGCTCCCCCCGGGGGAAACGCGCTTCGGACCGAACGGGAGGGCGACATGGCCCAGGAGTGGAGAACGGGCGTGGCCGGAAAATTCTTCTGCCCCCATTGCGGGGCCCTATACGAGGTGATGTCCGCTCGGGCGACGAACGTCGGCCGTTCGCCCGAATGCGTGATCTGCCGCACCGACATGCGATCACGTGCCCCGATCCCGGTGCGGCGGCCGTATCGACTGATCCAGCGACCCGAGGCAGCGTCCGATTTCTAACTTGCGGAGCGCGTTTTAGGCTTCCGCAGCAGGTTTGGCCTCCTGCCAAACTGCCGCGCGGGAGCCAGGAGGCGATTTGCCGCGGCGGCCGCGCCGTAAGCCAGGCCCGCTGCAATTTTGCGGGCCGGTGGACCCCGGAGTGGCGGCGCATTCCTGCCACTGTTTTGACAAGATTTTTTCCGGCCCGATATGGCTGGACTGTTTCCCCCTTCCCCCAACGCGTTCGAACCCTGTCGTTTCACGGGGGGTGCCCACGAACTATGCAGGCGGCGCGATCCTGAGTATATTGTATGCCAGAGCGGCGCTCGTCCTGCTCAACCACAAAAGGTGAGGGAACGGAAATGGCCACGACATCAGGAACGGCGGAAGCCCGCGCAGTTGCTTCCGAAGCGACGCGCTGGGGTCAGTTGATCTTCGGCATCATCTGCATGGTGATGATCGCCAACCTGCAATACGGTTGGACCCTGTTCGTCAATCCGATCGATCAGAAATATCACTGGGGCCGTGCGGCCATTCAGGTCGCCTTCACGATCTTCGTCCTCACCGAGACATGGCTGGTGCCCATCGAGGGCTATCTGGTCGATCGGTACGGTCCCAAGGTGATGGTGTGCGGCAGCGGCGTGCTGGTTGGAATCGCGTGGGTCATCAATTCCCTCGCCGACTCGCTGTTCCTGCTCTACCTCGGCGCGGCGATCGGCGGCATCGGCGCCGGCGTGATCTACGGCGCCTCGGTCGGCAACGCGCTCAAATGGTTTCCGGATCGGCGCGGCCTTGCGGCCGGCCTCACCGCCGCGGGATTCGGCGCCGGCTCGGCCCTGACCGTGGTGCCCATCGCCAATATGATCAGCAGCAGCGGCTATGAGGCCGCGTTCCTGTGGTTCGGCCTGGGTCAAGGCATCATCGTGGTTCTGGTGGGGCTATTGCTGCGCGCGCCGCAGCCCGGTGAGGCTCCCGCGCCCGCGGCACCCGCCGTGCAGCAGACCCGGCGCGATTACGAATGGAAGGAAGTGCTGCGCTCGCCGCCGTTCTGGCTGATGTACCTGATGTTCGTCATGGTAGGAGCGGGTGGTCTCATGGCGACGGCGCAGCTCGCCCCGATCGCCAAGGACTTCAAGATCGCCGACGTCCCGGTCTCGCTGCTCGGGATCACCCTGCCGGCGCTCACGTTCGCGCTGTCGATCGACCGGGTGCTCAATGGCCTGACGCGGCCGTTCTTCGGTTGGGTGTCCGATCAGATTGGCCGCGAGAACACCATGTTCATCGCGTTTCTGCTGGAAGGCATCGGCATTTACGCGCTACTGCTGGTCGCCAACAATCCGCTGCTGTTCGTCATCCTGTCCGGCGTGGTGTTCTTCGCCTGGGGCGAGATCTATTCGCTGTTCCCGGCGACCTGCACCGACATCTATGGCAGGAAATTCGCCACCACGAACTACGGCATGCTCTATACGGCCAAGGGCACGGCGTCCCTCTTGGTGCCGCTCGCCAACGTGCTGACCTCGGCGACCGGAACCTGGAATGCGGTGTTCATTGTCGCGGCGCTGCTCAACATCGGGGCCGCGATCCTGGCCCTGGTCGCCCTGAAGCCGATGCGCCTGCGCGCGATGGCGCAAGCCTGAACGCAACCAAGCTTGCACCGGCGCCGCCGCTGGGCCGCGGTGCCGGTGGCTCTCCGGGGCGGTATCGATTCCGGCCGGGAGGCTCAAAGACCCCTTTCGGGACAGGACGGTGGGGCGCGCTTTTCGCTTGAGGTAACGGGTATGCGTGGCTTGGTATATTGTATTACAGGGGCCATTCGGCTAAACTTGCCGCTCAGCCTGAAAACCATCCGGGTCCGATGAGCTCGCTCTCGAATCGCAACCGAAATGCCGAATCCGCCGCGCGGGTTTCGCTGGCCCGCCTCGAGGACACCTCGACGTTTGCCGAGCGCGCCTATCGGGCGCTGCGCGACGTTATCGTTTCGCTCGACGTGTACGGCCAGCCCGGCGAGATACGGCTCGACGAGCGCCGGCTCGCCCAGGATCTCGGCATCAGCCGCACGCCGGTGCGCGAGGCGATGGCGCAGCTCGAGCGCGAGGGCTTCGTGCGGTCGATCCCGCGCCGCGGCGTCTATGTGGTGCGCAAGACCAAGCGCGAGGTCATCGAGATGATCACCGCCTGGGCCGCGCTCGAAAGCATGGCGGCGCGGCTGATCACGCTCAACGCGGGCGATGAGGAAATCGCCAAGCTGCACGCCATGTTCACGACTTTCGAGAACGGCCAGCTCCACGCCAAGCTCGACGAATATTCCGAGGTCAACATCCAGTTCCACCAAGCCATCATCGCGATGAGCCGCAACCGCGTCCTGATCGATCTCGCCGAGAACCTGTTCGCGCACATGCGGATCATCCGGCGCAAGACGATCGGCGAGAAGGACCGCGCCGACCGCTCGATCCGCGACCATATGAACATCATTCAGGCGCTGGAGAACCGCGATACCGACAGGGCGGAAACCCTGGTGCGCCAGCACGCGCTCGGCCTTGCCGAGCACGTGGCAAAATACGCCGACTACTTGGACTGATCGAACGAATGACGACGCGCGGGGAAAACACCCGCGGCTTTAGAAGATTACGGGAGAGCACAATGTCTGATGCAGCAACCAAGCCGAAACCCGCGACCGCCATCGCGGAAGGACAGCAGGAGCTGACGGATGGCTTTCACCTCGTCATCGATGCGCTCAAGCTCAACGGCATCAACACGATCTACGGCGTGCCCGGCATTCCGATCACGGACTTGGGCCGCATGGCACAGGCTGCAGGCATACGCGTCATCTCGTTCCGGCACGAGCAGAACGCCGGCAATGCAGCGGCAATCGCCGGCTTCCTGACGAAAAAACCCGGCATCTGCCTCACGGTATCAGCCCCCGGCTTTCTCAACGGTCTGACTGCACTGGCCAACGCCACGACCAACTGCTTTCCGATGATCCTGATCAGTGGCTCGTCCGAACGTGAGATCGTTGACCTGCAGCAGGGCGACTACGAAGAGATGGACCAACTGGCTATCGCCAAGCCGCTGTGCAAAGCCGCCTTCCGCGTGCTGCATGCCGCGGACAGCGGCATCGGCTTGGCGCGCGCGATCCGCGCTGCGGTTTCCGGGCGTCCGGGCGGCGTCTATCTTGATCTGCCGGCCAAACTTTTCTCTCAGGTGATCGACGCAGAGGCGGGCGTGAAGTCGCTCGTCAAGGTCATCGACCCGGCCCCTGCGCAGATTCCAGCCCCGGCTGCGGTCAAGCGCGCGCTAGACGTGTTGAAGACTGCCAAACGCCCCCTGATCATCCTTGGCAAAGGCGCGGCATACGCGCAGGTCGATGACGATATCCGCGCCCTGGTCGAGAAAAGCGGCATCCCTTTCCTGGCGATGAGCATGGCCAAAGGCCTCTTGCCCGACACGCATCCGCAATCGGCGGGTGCGGCGCGCTCGACGGTGCTGAAAGACGCCGATGTCGTGATGCTGATCGGCGCCCGCCTCAACTGGCTGCTGTCGCACGGCAAGGGCAAGACTTGGGGCGAGCCTGGATCAAAGAAGTTCATCCAGATCGACATCGAGCCCAAGGAGATGGACAGCAATGTCGAGATCGTCGCGCCGCTGGTCGGCGATATCGGCTCCTGCGTATCCGCGCTCCTTGCGGGCATGGGCAGCAAGTGGCCGCCTCCGCCGGCTGACTGGGTCGGCGCCGTCAAATCGAAGAAGGAAGAAAACATCGCCAAGATGGCGCCGAGGCTGATGAAGAACTCGTCGCCGATGGACTACCACGGCGCACTCGGTGCACTGCGCACCGTCATCAAAGAGCGGCCGGATGCCATCCTCGTCAACGAAGGCGCCAACACGCTCGATCTCGCGCGCGGCGTCATCGACATGTATCAACCGCGCAAACGCCTGGACGTCGGCACCTGGGGTATCATGGGCATCGGCATGGGCTTTGCCGTCGCAGCCGCCGTGGAGACCGGCAAACCCGTGCTCGCGGTGGAAGGCGACAGCGCCTTTGGTTTCTGCGGCATGGAAGTGGAAACGATCTGCCGGTACAAGCTGCCGGTCTGCATTGTCGTCTTCAACAACACCGGCATCTACCGCGGAACCGACGTCAATCCGACTGGCGGTTCGGACGCTGCGACAACCGTCTTCGTCAAAGACGCGCGCTACGACAAGATTGCGGAAGCATTCGGCGGCGTTGGCGCCCATGTGACAACGCCCGATGAGTTGAGTCGCGCCGTGAACAAGGCGATGGACTCCGGTAAGCCGACCCTTATCAACGCGGTGATCGATCCGGCGGCCGGCACCGAGAGCGGCCGCATCGGCAACCTCAACCCGCAAAGCGTGGTTCGCAAGAAATAGATCGGCCGCATCGGTTGGACTCTCATCAAGAGGAACCACTATGGCAACCCGCAAGAAAAGCAAACCCAGGACCAAGGCGGCGGCGAAAAAATCGGCCAAGAAGTCGGCCAAGAAGGTCGTGAAGCTCGCTCCGAAGAAGGCCGCTGTACCCGCCAACGGCCTGCGGCGTCCCTCCACAAAGCCGTGGGGCGGTGCCGGCAAGGCGCTCGACGGCGTGCGCATCCTCGACCTCAGCCACGTCCAGGCCGGCCCGACCTGCACCCAGCTGCTGGCGTGGTTCGGCGCAGACGTGATCAAGGTCGAGCGCCCCGGGACCGGCGACATCACCCGCGGTCAGCTGCGCGACGTGCCGAACGCCGACAGCCTGTATTACACCATGCTCAACCACAACAAGCGCTCGATCACGCTCGACACCAAGCACCCGAAGGGCAAGCAGGTGCTCGAGCGGCTGGTGAAGAGCTGCGACGTGCTGGTGGAGAACTTCGGGCCCGGCGTGCTCGAGCGCATGGGTTACACCTGGGAGCACATCCAGGAGCTCAATCCGCGCATGATCGTCGCCTCGATCAAGGGCTTCGGTCCGGGGCCGTATCAGGATTGCAAGGTCTACGAGAACATCGCGCAATGCGCGGGCGGGGCGGCGTCGACCACCGGGTTCGACGACGGCCCGCCGCTCGTGACCGGCGCCCCGATCGGCGACAGCGGCACCGGCCTGCATCTCGCCATCGGCATCGTGTGCGCGCTCTATCAGCGTAACAAGACCGGCCGCGGCCAGAAGGTCAACGTCGCCATGCAGGACGGCGTGCTCAACCTGTGTCGGGTCAAGCTGCGCGACCAGCAGCGGCTTGCGCACGGCCCGCTCAAGGAATATCCGCAATACCCCAACGGCAAATTCGGCGAAGCGGTGCCGCGCGCCGGCAATGCCTCGGGCGGCGGCCAGCCGGGCTGGATCCTCAAATGCAAGGGCTGGGAGAGCGATCCCAACGCCTACATCTATTTCATCACCCAGGCGCCGGTGTGGGCCGAAATCTGCAAGGTGATCGGCAAGGAGGAATGGATCACCGATCCGGATTACGCCAAGCCGGAGGCGCGGCTGCCGCGGCTCGAGCACATCTTCCGCACGATCGAGCAATGGACCATGACCAAGACCAAGTTCGAGGCCATGGAGATCCTCAACGAGTACAACATTCCGTGCGGGCCGATCCTGTCGATGAAGGAGCTCGCCGAGGAGGCGTCGCTGCGCAAGAGTGACACGGTCGTCGAAGTCGACCATCCGGCGCGCGGAAAATATCTGAGCGTGGGTAATCCGATCAAATTGTCGGACAGCATCAGCGAGGTGAAGCGCGCGCCGCTGCTCGGCGAGCATACCGACGAGATCCTCGGGAAAATGCTCGGCTTCAGCGACAAGGAAGTCGTCGAGATCAAGAGCTCGGGCGCGACCGGCGGCATGCCCAGCAAGGACGCGGCGTGATACCGATGCGTATCGTGGTCCACGGCCAGCAGGCGTTCGGCAAGGCGGTGCTCGAGGCGCTGACGAAGCGCGGCGACGAAGTGATCGCCGTCTATGCCGCGCCGGAGAAGCCGGGCCAGAAAGTCGATCCGCTGAAAGAGGCGGCGCTCGCCGCCGGCCTCCCGGTGCACCAGCCGGCGTCCTACCGCAAGCCGGAAGTGGGGGAACAATTCCGCGCGCTCAAGCCCGACCTGCAAGTCATGGCCTATGTGACGCTGTTCGTGCCGGAAGAATTCCTGAAGATCCCGAGCAAAGGCTCGATCCAGTACCATCCCTCGCTGCTGCCGAAATTCCGCGGCCCGAGCTCGATCAACTGGCCGATCATCAAAGGCGAGACCGAGACCGGGCTGTCGATCTTCTGGCCGGACAACGGGCTCGACACCGGCGACATCCTGCTGCAGAAAAAAACACCGATCTCGCCCGACGACACGCTCGGCAGCGTGTATTTCGACCGGCTATTCCCGATGGGAGTCGAGGCGGTGCTGGAAGCCGTGGATCTCGTCAAGGCCGGAAAGGCGCGGCGGATCAAGCAGGACGATTCGCAAGCGACCTACGAAGGCTGGTGCTCGGCCGACAACGCCCGCATCGACTGGGGCAAGCCGTGGGCGCAGATCTATGATCTGATCCGCGGCTGCAACCCGCAGCCGGGCGCCTGGACGATGCACGAAGGCAAGAAATTGCAGATCTTCGATTCCAGGCCGCTGCCGGCGAAGCAGCCTGCCGGCATCGCCGGAAAAATGGGTGAAGTCGTCGCAATCGATTCCGAGAGCTTCACGGTCGCCTGCGCGGACGGTCGCATCCGCGTGCTCCGCGTCAAGGCTGCGGACGGCGGCAAAGTCGGCGCCGCGGAGTTTGTCTCGACCGCCAAGCTTGCCGTCGGGACTCGCCTGACGTGACGTGATTTTCGTGTTTCTCTCGAAGAAGGTGTCCGAATGTCCTCTGCTCAGCCCGCCAAGAAATCCGCCGCTTCCCAGCTTGCGCCGCAGCATCTCAACCCGAAGACCGACATCGAGATCGCGGATGCCGCCAAGAAGCGCCCGATCCTCGACGTCGCGCGCGAGAGGCTCGGCATCGCCGCCGAGAATCTCGAGCCCTACGGCCACTACAAGGCCAAGGTGTCGCTCGATTACATCAAGACGCTGCACGATCGGCCGAACGGCAAGCTGATCCTGGTCACCGCGATCACGCCGACGCCCGCCGGCGAAGGCAAGACCACGACCACGGTGGGGCTGACCGACGCCCTCAACCGCATCGGCAAGAAGGCGATGCTGTGCATCCGAGAGCCCAGTCTCGGACCCTGCTTCGGCGTGAAGGGCGGGGCGGCCGGCGGCGGTTACGCCCAGGTCGTGCCGATGGCCGAGATCAATCTGCACTTCACCGGGGATTTCCACGCCATCGGCGCCGCCAACAATCTGCTCGCGGCCATGATCGACAACCACATCTATTGGGGCAATTCGCTCGGCATCGATCCGCGGCGCATCGCTTGGCGGCGCGCCATCGACATGAATGACCGCAGCCTGCGCCACATCGTCTCCTCGCTGGGCGGCGTCGCCAACGGCTTCCCGCGCGAAGACGGCTTCGACATCACGGTCGCGTCCGAGATCATGGCGATCTTCTGTCTCGCGCGCGACGTCGGGGATCTCAAGCAGCGGCTCGCCAACATCATCGTGGGCTACACCCGCGACCGCAAGGCGGTGCGCGCCGGACAGATCAACGCCCATGGCGCCATGACGGCGCTGCTCAAGGACGCGCTCGCGCCGAACCTGGTGCAGACGCTCGAAGGCACCCCGGCGTTCGTGCACGGCGGACCGTTCGCCAATATCGCCCACGGCTGCAACTCCGTGCTGGCGACGACGACGGCGCTGAAACTCTGCGATTACGTCGTCACCGAAGCGGGCTTCGGCGCCGACCTCGGCGGCGAGAAATTCATCGACATCAAGTGCCGCAAGACCGGGATCAAGCCGGATTGCGTGGTGCTGGTCGCCACCATCCGCGCGCTGAAGATGCACGGCGGGATCAAGAAAGAGGACCTCAAGACCGAAAATCTCAAGGCGCTCGAAGCCGGGATGGCCAATCTCAAGCGCCACGTCGAGAACGTGCAGAAATTCGGCCTGACCCCGGTCGTTTCCATCAATCGCTTCACCACCGATACCGAGGCCGAGATCGACCTCGTCCGGAAAGGCTGCGCCGCGCTCGGGGTTCAGGCGGTAATGGCCGACCATTGGGCCGAGGGCGGCAACGGTGCGGCCGACGTGGCGCGTGCGGTCGTCGCAGTGGCCGAGAAGAGCAAGGGTCAGCTCAAATTGCTGTATCCGGACGACATGCCGCTGATCGAAAAAATCCGCACCATCGCCAAGGAAATCTATCGCGCCAAGGACATCGAGGTGGGCAAGCCGGTACGCGAGCAGCTCGCGCAGTTCGAGGCGATGGGCTATAGCAAGGCGCCGGTCTGCATCGCCAAAACGCAGTACAGCTTCACCACCAACGCCGACGCCAAAGGTGCGCCCGCCGACCACGTCATTCCGGTGCGCGAGGTGCGGCTTTCCGCCGGCGCCGAGTTCGTGGTGGCGATCTGCGGGGAGATCATGACGATGCCGGGACTGCCGAGAGTGCCGGCGGCCGATCACATTGACGTCACCGCGGAGGGCCGCATCGTCGGGCTGTTCTGAGTAGGCTCGCTCGGATCACCTCCGCCTGGAGGGGGGAGGTCGGCGAGCGTCGCTAAGGACGCGAGCCGGGAGGGGGTGAAGCTGACTCACCCCACCCCGAACCGCCTGCGGCAGTTCGACCCTCCCCGCCAGGGGAGGGTGGAGCAAGTTGGCAAGGGAGAGAACGCGATACACGCGGTCAACGACAAGCCGGGCAGCGGGCGGCGGAAACCCCCGCGAACTCCCAAAGGGCGCCAGGTCGATCCGCGCGCGCTCGAGGAAGTGCGC
>WNGF01003609.1_pt1 | contig 20866 bp, 21 predicted proteins | sample 5400641 | NCBI WGS metagenome assembly WNGF01 (sample SAMN13153371, study PRJNA577476) | soil metagenome | isolation source: 80 cm soil or saprolite under grassland replicate 2 | place: USA:California | collected 2016-06-15 | reverse complement strand
GCGAGGAACATTGCCGCGAGCTTGTCCAGATGTGGATCGCGCTCGGCCTCGCCGCCAGCCTCGTCGGCGAGCTTCAGCCACGCCTCGGTGTGCCGCGACTCGTCCTGCACCATCGTCGCGTAATAGAGCTTCGCCTCCGGGTGGGGCGTGCCGTTCAGCAACTGCGACGACATCTCGACCGCGAACATGTCGGCCTGGAGCTGCTGCATGATCACGGAGCGCCAGAGGTCGCGCCTGCGCGCGAGCTTCTGCGGCGAGCCCTTGTACTCCGGGATCGGCGGTATGTCGCCCCACGGCATGTCGCGGATCTGCCACTCCGCCCGCTTCGCGAGCTCGTAGTAGCGGAGGACGCCCGCATACGCGCTGCGGTCTTCGGTCGCCTCGGGCGCGAGCTGCTCGGTTTCCACCGACAACAGGCTAACGTCTGCAGCCGTGGCGACCGTGATGGACGGCAAAGCGCTCGCGGAGCGGATTCGCGCCGAGGTGAAGGACGAGGTCGCGTCCGTGAGCGGCGGGCTTGGCTTGGCCACGATCCTCGTCGGCGACGATCCGGCTTCGGAGATCTACATCCGTCTCAAGCACAAGGCGGCGCAGGAGGCGGGCATCCGCTCGAACGACATGAGGCTCCCGGAGGAGACGGCCGAGGAGGAGGTGCTCGAGCGCATCGCGGCCCTGAACGACGACGAGGCGGTCGACGGCATCCTCGTGCAGCTTCCGCTTCCGGAGCATCTCGACGAGGCGCGCGTGATCCGCGCGGTCGAGCCGCAGAAGGACGTTGACGGCATCCATCCGCTCAACGCGGGCCTGCTCTACCTCGGCCGGCCGACGCTCGTACCTGCGACGCCGGTCGGGATCATGGCTCTGCTCGCTGAGTACGACATCGAGTTGAAGGGCGCGAAAGCCGTCGTCGTCGGCCGCAGCGACATCGTCGGCAAGCCGGTCGCGCTTCTGCTGCTGCAGCAGCATGCGACCGTGACGATCTGTCATTCGCGCACGCGGGATCTCGCGGGCGAGACGCTCGAAGCCGATGTGCTCGTCGTCGCGACGGGGCAACCGGGCCTCGTGACGGCCGACATGGTCAAGCACGGAGCGACGGTGATCGACGTCGGCATGAACCGCACCGACGCCGGGCTCGTCGGCGACGTTGACGCTGCGGCGATGGACGTCGCCGGTCACATGACCCCCGTGCCGGGCGGCGTCGGGCCGATGACGATCGCCTGCTTGTTGCGAAACACCGTCCGCGCTGCGCAATTTCGCACAAAAACGCTTGCGTTTCCGGCTGGCTGAGCTATTCTTCTGCCGCTGTAACAACCGGTCGGCGACTCGGTGCCCGGGTCGTCGCTTGTTTTTTTGTAAGGAGGAGTTCTTTTGCCAGAGGGCACCGTGAAGTGGTTCTCGAACGAGAAGGGCTACGGCTTCATCGAGCGTGAGGGTGGCGACGACGTGTTCGTGCACTTCTCCGCGATCACGATGGAGGGCTACAAGTCGCTGACCGAAGGCCAGCGCGTGTCGTTCGAAGTGGTCCAGGGGCCGAAGGGCGCCCAGGCCGCGAACGTGCAGGCCGCTTAGCTTTCCTTTCGGAACCGAATGAACCACGGGCCCCGAAAGGGGCCCGTTCTTTTTGGGAGGATCCCCGGCGAAATGGCAATCACGAGAGAGCAGGTGCTTCACGTCGCGAAGCTCGCGCGCCTCGCGCTGACGGAAGAGGAGCTGGAGCGCCTCGGCGCGCAACTCGATGCGATCCTCGATGCAGTCTCCAAGGTCTCCGAGCTCGACCTCTCCGACGTTCCGCCGACGTCGCACCCGCTCGACCTCGTGAACGTGCTCGCCGACGACGAACCGCGCCCCTCGCTCGACCGCGAGGCGGCATTGGCGAACGCGCCGCAGGCCGAGGACGGCGCGTTCCGGGTGCCGCCGACGTGAGCACGAACGTGCACCCTCGGCGCGGAATTGGTGCAGGCGCGCGCGTCTGGGTTTGCGATGCTGCCTCTGGGGGCTTTCGTGCCCCCTTAGGGGGCGCTGGGCGCGCATGATCGACACGCTGCGCCTGACCGCCGAAGAGGCGATGGTGATGCTCGAGCGCGGCGACGTGAGCGCCGAGGAGCTGCATGCCGCGTACGCCGCCCGTGAGGACGACGTGCACGCGTACCTGAGGCGACTGGACTACGACGGCGCGACGGGCATCCCGATTGCGCTCAAGGACGTGATCGGGACGAAGGGAGTCGAAACGACGGCCGGATCGAAGATTCTCGCCGGCTACGTGCCTGTCTACGACTCGACCGTCGCCACGCGCGTCAAGGAGGCAGGCCTTTCACTGCTCGGCAAAACGAACACGGATGAGTTCGCGATGGGCTCGTCCACCGAGAACTCGGCCTACGGCCCCTCGCTGAATCCGTGGGATCCGACGCGCGTCCCCGGCGGCTCGGGCGGCGGTTCGGCTGCGGCGGTCGCGGGGGGTCTCGCGCCGTGGGCGCTCGGCTCGGACACGGGCGGCTCGATCAAGCAGCCGGCCGCGCTCTGCGGAATCGTCGGCCTGCGCCCGACTTACGGGACCGTCTCGCGCTACGGCATCGTCGCGTTCGCGTCGTCGCTCGACCAGATCGGGCCGACGGCGAAGACGGTGCGCGACGCGGCGCTCCTCTACAGCATCATCGCCGGGCACGACCGGTGCGACTCGACGACGGTCGAGGTGCCGGCGGTGGAGCCGCCTTCAGCAGAAGACCTCCGCGGAGTGCGTGTGGGCGTGCCGAAGGAGCTGAACGGCGCCGAGGGGATCGAAGCGGGCGTCAGCGAGGCGGTGAATCGTGCGATCGAGCGCTGCACCGAGCTCGGCGCCGAGGTGGAGGAGTGTTCGCTGCCGCGCTCGGTCGATTACGGACTCGCGTGCTATTACCTGATCGCGCCTGCGGAAGCCTCCTCGAATCTCGCGCGCTACGACGGCGTTCGCTACGGCTTCCGCGCAGACGTCCCGGACGACGACCTCACCGAGCTGTACGAGCACACGCGCGACCAGGGCTTCGGCGACGAGCCGAAACGGCGGATCATGCTGGGGACGTACGCGCTCTCGGCCGGCTACTACGAGGCGTATTACGGCCAGGCGCAAAGGGTGCGCACGCTGATCATCCGCGAGCATGCGGAGTTGTTCGAGCGCTTCGACCTTCTCGTGTCGCCGACCTCCCCGACGGTCGCGTTCGAGCTCGGGGCGAAGACGCAGAACCCGCTCGCGATGTACCTCAACGACCTGCTCACGATTCCGTCGTGCATGGCCGGTTTGCCGGGCTTGAACATCCCGTGCGGTCTCAGCGAGGGATTGCCCGTCGGGCTGCAGCTCGTCGGCCCACAGCTCTCGGAGAACACGCTCTTCCGAGTCGGGCACGCCCTCGAGCACGCTCTCGGCTTCGACACCGTTCCGGAGCGGTTGCGGTGAAGGTCTTCGCCGATCCCGCCGCCGAGTTCGTGCTCGCGTCCCGGCAAATCTTCGGCAACGCGCGCGTGCTCGACGGCTCGCGCGCAGTGCTCGTCGGCGACATGAAGCTCGCTCTCGAGGCGGGAGAGCGGGAGCTGTGGCTGATCGAGATGCACGGCCCGCTCGAGCATCGCCTCGGCATGGTCGAGGTGAAGGGCGACATCGAGCGCGCTCTGCGCGAAGCCAAGGAGCGACTCCGTGGCTAGGCGTCCACGGCTGCCCGAACGCTTGTGCCGCCGGACCGCGCTGGGCGGCGCGAATGCGGCGTCCTCGGTCGCCCCCGTAGGCTTCCACTACGAGGGCTCCCTGCGTCCTTGCCTCGCACCGCCCATCGCGCCCCGGCGACGAAGGATCGGACAGCCGTGAACGCTTGGGAAGCCGTCGTCGGCCTCGAGATCCACGTCCACCTGAAGACGCGGACGAAGATGTTCTGCCGGTGCGAGCTCGAGTACTTCGCCGAGCCGAACACGCGCACGTGCCCGGTCTGTCTTGCGCACCCCGGCGCGCTGCCCGTCGCGAACCGCAAGGCGGTGGAGTGGACGATCAAGCTCGGCCTCGCGCTCGGCTGTGAGATCGCCGAGGAGGCTGTCTTCTCGCGCAAGAACTACTTCTATCCCGACCTGCCGAAGGGCTACCAGATCTCTCAGTACGACCAGCCGCTCTGCACAGGCGGCTCGCTGCTCGTGCCCGGGCCCGACGGGGATCGCGAGATCGGCTTCGTCCGCGCGCATCTCGAGGAGGACGCCGCGAAGACCGTGCACGTCGGCGGCGCGACGGGACGGAAAATCGGGTCCGCGCATTCGCTCGTCGACTTCAACCGCGGCGGCACGCCGCTCGTCGAGATCGTCACGCAGCCGGACATCCGCTCCGCCGACGAGGCGGTGCGCTTCCTGCGCCTGCTCCGGCAGACGATCGTCGAGCTCGGGATCTCCGACGCCGAGATGGAAAAGGGGACGCTGCGCGTTGACGCGAACGTCTCCGTGCGTCCGCCGGGGAGCAACGAGCTGCGCACGCGCTGGGAGCTGAAGAACATGAACTCGTTCACGTTCATCGGCCGCGGCATCGACGCGGCGGTGCGCGACCAGGTCGCCCTCTACGACCAGGGCGCGACGATCGAGCAGCACACCTATGACTACGAGCCCGGCACCGACCGGCTGACGCCGCACCGCACGAAAGAAGAGGCTGACGACTACCGCTACTTCCCCGAGCCCGATCTCGTGCCGGTGCGACCCGAGCGCGAGACGGTCGAACGCCTGCGCGAAGAGCTGTCGGAGCTCCCGGGAATGCGCATCGTGCGCCTCCGCGACGAGCTCGGCCAGGCGACCGCGCAGACGCTGGTCACCGGAGGGCTCGACGCACTCTGGGGCGCGACCCGCGACGCCGGCGCTGAGCCGGTGACGGCCGCGAACGTGATCTCGAACCAGCTTGTCGGCGCGGGCGTCGATCCCGCCCGTGTGCATCCGGCCGAGCTCGCGAAGCTCGTCTCGGCGCGCGACGAGATCCCGAGGAAGACCTTCGACGAGGCGATCGCGCACGTGGGGGACGACGGCTTCAGCGCCGATCCGTACGTCGAGCAGAGGGCGGTCGCGGACACCGCAGCGCTCGAACCGATCATCGACGAGGTGCTCTCCGCGAACGCCGCGAACGTCGAGGCCTATCGTGCCGGGAAGACCGGCCTCCTCGGGTTCTTCGTCGGCCAGGTGATGAAGGCGACGAACGGCCAGGCCGACGCGCGTGTGGTCAACGAGCTGGTACGCAAGAAGCTCGAGGCGTGAAGGCACGGCGCCTTTTGCGCCCAAGGTAGGAGCCGAAGCTCGGCGATAGAAAATCCTTGGTGTGTCACGTTGTGTGTCTTCGTTGGCGCTGCGTTCGCTCGTACTCGGTGTGGTCCTGTTCTTCGTTTTGCCAGGCGCTGCGCTCGCCGCCGACGCGGTCACGTTGCGTCTCAGTCCGAACCCGGTCCGTTACGGAGGTCGAGCCGTCATTTCAGGTGCGATCACGCCTGCGGTCGCCGGCGAGAGGGTCGGCATCTACGTGCAGGCGGGCAACGGCTTGTCGCCTGTTGGGAACGCAACCACAAATGCGGCTGGAAGGTTTTCCCTCGCGAAGGGCGTCAAGACTCATCGTGTTTTCGTCGCGCAGGCAGTCGACGCCGTCGGCAATGTCGTCGAGTCGGCGCCGGTTTCCGCGCGGGTCCGTCCGCGCGTCGTCACGTTCCTTCGCGGCTCGAGGAGGATAGGCGCGCGCCTCAAGTTGTTCGGGCGCGTGCTGCCGCGTGTTGCCGGAAGGGTGACGCTGACCGAGGGCGATCGCGTGCTGCGAGTGAGCGTGGGACCAGCCGGACGCTTCCGGGCAACGCTCACGACGACGCGGCTCTACCGCTATCACCCGATCGTTCGGCCTCGGCCTGCGGCCGGCTACGTCGCCTGGCACCGGCGGTACTCGGTCCGCATCAAGCTCCGTCCGCTCACGATCGGCTCGAGCGGTGCGGCCGTCGACTGGCTCGAGTACAGCCTTCACCGCCTCGCTCACTACGCACTTCCGGGAGTCGACAACGCCTACGACGGTGCGACCGCCGATGCGGTGCTCGCGTTCCAGAAGGTGCATGGGCTGCCACGTACCGGCTCCGTGGATCGGCGCTTCTGGGAAGTCCTTCGAAGGTCAGGGCCACCGTCCGCGCGCATCCGATCGGGGAACCACATCGAGATCGACAAGACGCGCCAGGTCCTCTTCGAGGTCCGCAAAGGCGAGGTTGTCTCCGTCTCGCACGTATCGACCGGCGCCACGGGGAATACTCCGCTCGGACGCTGGCACGTTTACGCGAAAGGTCCTGGCTTCAACGCCAAGGGCATGTACGACTCGCTCTTCTTCGTCGGCGAATTCGCAATCCACGGCTACTACTCCGTGCCCTCGTACCCGGCAAGCCACGGGTGCGTACGCACGCCGCTTTGGTTCGCGCCTGGGCTCTACTCACGCTGGGGCGTAGGGACGAGCGTTTACGTCTTTCCGTAGCGCCGGCAGTTAAATGAGCCCGCAGTAGCGCGCGGTGTTAGGCCAGGGATAGAAGCCCCGGCCCGCTCGGTATGCCTTCTCGGCGATCCACATCTGCTCGAGCGGCGTCCAGTTGTCGGCCGTTCCCTTCACGCGCAGGAGGACGCCTGCGTACCGGGCCTGGAACTCAAGGTCCATCTGCAAGCCGCCGTAGTACGGCGCCCCGCGGTCGCTCCACGCGCCCTCGTAGCGGTGGATGCATCGCCACGCGCGGCGGTGCGGTGGCCCCGCGAGGAAATGCCGGCGTGTCACGACAGCCCGCCGCCGCCAGACGGCGCGTGCGCGTTCGAGGCTCGCGTGCGAGACCGGATCCAACTCGACGGCCGCCCTGCCCATCACGTGCCGCAGCTGGCGCGTCGTGACGCGGTAGTGCCGGATCACGCGCACGATCTCCGCGTCGGCAGGCGCGACGACGCGCTTGGTCGCGGCGGAGCCGCGATGCCCGACGCAGAGCGTGGTCGCGAGCACGCAAAGGACAACCAGGAAGAAGTTCCGCAGGATCCGCACGTTCGGCGCGGCAAGGTAGCAAACGGCTGTACCCGCAAGTAGACGTAATGAGGATTCTGTAAAGCGCAGCGTGGGCGAGAGCTAGCGCGCAGGCGCAACGAAACCTGCGTACAGCACGACGACGGCAGCTACGGCGAAGGCGGCGGTCTCGGCGGCGCCGAGCCCCGCGAGCGCGCTCCCCGCTGCGGCGATCGCGACGCCCAGGACGATCAGCGCGTTCCCCACCGGGCGCCGGCGGAACGTGGCAGCCGCGACGACGACAACCGCAGCCGTGCCGAGGCTGTTGCCCAGAACCGCCACGAGCCGCGCGGGGAAGAAGTCGAGGTGCTCCTGTGCCGCCGGAATCCCCGCGCTTGCGAACGCCCCGTGCACGGGAACGGCGGCGGCGATGCCCGCAGCCAGCCCGGTGTAGAGAAGCGCCGCCGGCGCCGCACCCCGGCGCTTCCACAGAAGCAGCGAGCCGGCCCCGAGCAGTGGCGCGGTGAGCAAGCCCCCGAAGAGGTAGTAGATGCGGAAGGACCGCGAGTCCCAGCCGTGTGCCGCGCCCCACGCAAGCGCGGCCGCTGCAACGGCGTACGAGAAGAGCGCCGCGCTCCAGGCAAGGAGCTCCGGCGCGCGCCGCGCGCGCCAGCGGGTCGCCACGCGACCGGAGAGCCGCAGCGCGATCAGGGCGGCCGCGAAGGCGAGCAGCGTTTCCACGCGGTTGAGCGTATTAGGCTCGCCGAGTTCAATCGTTAGGCTCAGAGCGGTGACCGAGAAGCGCTACCTGTTCACGCCGGGGCCGACGCCTGTGCCGCCGCAGGTGCTCGCCGCGATGGCCGAACCGATGGTTCACCATCGCGGGCCGGATTTTCGCATCGTCTACGAGCGCTGTCTCGCGCGCCTGAAGGAGGTCTTTCGCACCGAAAACGAGGTGCTGTTGTATGCCTCGAGCGGCACGGGGACGATGGAGTCCGCGATCGCGAACCTCTGTGTCCCAGGCGAGCGCGTGTGCGTCGTCAGCGCGGGTGCGTTCGGAAACCGCTGGGCTGCGATTGCGGGGGCATATGGCTGCGAGGTCGACCGGCTCGAGTACGCCTGGGGCGAAACGCCGTACGCCGACGACCTCGCCTCGCGGCTCGCGGAGCGGGAGGCGCGCGTCGTGTTGCTGACGCACTCGGAGACGTCGACCGGCGTTGTCCTGGATGTCCGCGCGTTCGCGACGGTCGTGCAGCAGGCCGGTGCGATCTCCGTCGTCGATGCAGTCTCGAGCCTGGGTGCCGTTCCACTCGAGACCGACGAATGGGGCGTCGACGTTGTCGTCTCCGGCTCCCAGAAGGCGCTGATGACGCCGCCTGGGCTCGCGGTCGTCTCCGTCTCGCAGGGCGCCTGGGACGCGCGCGGAACGCTGCCGCGGTTCTACTTCGACTGGGAGCGCACGCGCAAGGCGCAGGAGATCTTCGACGCGGCGTTCACGCCGGCGGTCTCGCTCGTGCTCGGCCTCGACGTCGCGCTCGGCATCCTGCTCGAGCGCGGGCTCGACGCCGCCTTCGAGCGGCACCTGCGCCTCGGCCGCGCCTGCCGCGAAGGGATCAAGGCGATGGGGCTCGAGCTCTTCTCCCCGGACGACGACAGCGCCGCGGTGGTCACGGCCGTGCACTCGCCGGACGGCGTCGACGCGGGTGATCTGCTGCTGCTCCTGCGTGACCGCCACGGAGTCACGCTCGCGCCGGGGCAGGGGGCATTGAAGGGAAAGATCTTCCGTATCGGTCACATCGGCTACTTCGACGTCTTCGACATCGCGACGGCGCTCGCCGCCGTCGAGCTCGCGCTGACGGAGCTCGGCGCCGACATCGAGCGCGGCGCGGCGGTGACCCGGGCCCTCGAGGCATACGAACAGCCCATCCACGCCTAGTGCGCGTTCTCGTTCGCGAGCAGATCGCGGAGGCGGGCATCGAGCTTCTGCGCGAACGCTTCGACGTCGATGTCGACCGCGACTCCGACCTCGCGGAGATCATTGGGCTCTACGACGGAATCGTCATCCGCTCCGCGACGAAGCTCACAAAGGACCTGATCGAGCGCGGCGAGCGGCTGAAGGTGATCGGCCGCGCCGGTGTGGGCGTCGACAACGTGGACGTCGAGGCTGCCACGCGCCGCGGGATCGTCGTCGCCAACGCACCCGAGTCGACTGTGATCTCCGCCGCAGAGCACACGGTCGGCCTCCTCCTGGCCCTCTCGCGCCACATTCCGCAGGCGCACGCCGCGCTCGCGCAGGGCCGCTGGGAACGGTCTCGCTTCGGAGGCATCGAGCTTGCCGGCAAGACTCTCGGCGTCCTCGGCTTCGGGCGGATCGGCCAGCAGGTCGCGCGGCGCGTGCTCGGCCTCGAGATGCGCGTCGTCGCCTACGACCCGTTCGTGGCGAAGGAACGATTCCGGGAGCTGGCGGTCGAGCGCGCCGAGACGCCAGAGGAGCTCTACGACGTCGCGGATTTCGTGACGCTTCATCTTCCGCTCACGGACGAGACGCGCGAATCGATCGGCGCCGACGCGTTCGCGAAGATGCGCGACGGCGTGCGCCTCGTCAATGCGGCACGCGGCGAGCTCGTCGACGAGGACGCGCTCGTGGAGGCGCTGCGCTCGGGCAAGGTGGCGGCGGCGGCGCTCGACGTGTTTTCCTCCGAGCCGTATTCGGGGCCGTTGTTGAAGCTCGAGAACGTCGTCGCCACTCCGCATCTCGCGGCTTCCACGGAGGAGGCGCAGGATCGCGCGGGACTGATCGTCGCCGAGCAGATCGTGGCCGCGCTCGAGGGCGGGCTCGTGACCAACGCCGTGAACATTCCGACGCTGCGTGCCGAGGACATCGAGGCGCTCGCGCCGTACGTTCCGCTCGCGGCGAAGCTCGGCCGGCTCGCGATGGAGCTCGCACAGGGGCGCGCGGAGCGAATCGAGCTGACGTACTACGGCGCGCTCTCGCAGTACGACACGCGGCTGCTCTCTGTGGCGGCGCTGAACGGCGCGTTCCAGGGTCGCACCGACCAGCCCGTGAACTACGTCAACGCGCCGCTCGTCGCGGCTGAGCGCGGCATCGAGGTCGCGGAGGAGCGGAAGCGCTCGTCGCGCGACTTCACGAACCTGATCCGTGTCGGCGTCGACGACATCCTCGTCGCGGGGACGACGATCGGCCGCGAGCACCGGCAGTGGCTCGTGAGCGCGCTGGGCTTCGAGCTGGAGATGGAGCTCGCGCCCCTGCTCGTCGTCTTCCGCTACGACGACGTGCCCGGCGTGATCGGTCGCGTGGGCACGCTGTTCGGCGAGGCGGAGGTCAACATCGCGAACATGACGGTGTCGCGCACGCGTCGCGGCGGCAAGGCCCTGATGGCGCTCTCGATCGATTCGCCCGCGCCACGGGAACTCGTCGAGCGCCTGCAGGGCGAGGGTTTCGACGACGCCCGCTTCATTTCTTTGCGGTGACCTAGCCGCGTAGAGTTTCGCCGTGGCGGATTGGCCGGAAGCTGTCGAGCGCGTAGCGGCGTTCGTGCGCGAGTGCGGTGCGGAGGCCCGTATCGAAGAGTTCGAGATCGAGACCGCGACCGCAGACGCCGCTGCGCACGCCGTCGGTTGCGACATCGGACAGATCGTCAAGTCGCTCGTCGTCCTGTGCGACGGCCGGCCCGTCGTTGCACTCGTGCCCGGCGACCGGCGAGGCGACACGACGAAGATCGCGCATGCCGTCGGGGCTGCGAACGGACGAATCGCCCACGCACGCGAAGTTCCCGCGCTCACCGGCTTCGCGCCGGGCGCCGTGGCTCCGTTCCCGCTCCGCGGTATCGACCGCGTGCTCATCGACCGCGTGCTCCTCGCGCAGGACGAGGTGTGGATCGGCGCCGGGTCGACACGCCACCTGGCCACCCTTCCGGTTCGCGAGCTGATACGCCTCACGAAAGCCGCGCCGGCCGACCTCGTCACCGCCGACTAGTACGATTCGCAGCTGGAGCCGCGGTCGAAAAAGGAGCCCTCTGAATGCAGGCCACAGAGAAGATCTGGATGAACGGCGCACTGGTCGACTGGGACGACGCGAAGATCCACGTCGGCGCGCACGGCCTGCACTACGGCACAGGCGTCTTCGAAGGCATCCGCTGTTACGACACGCCGCAAGGCCCGGCGGTGTTCCGGCTGCGCGACCACCTCGAGAGGCTCTTGAACTCCGCCAAGCTGCTGTACATGCAGCTGCCGTACTCCGTGGAGGAGCTACGGACCGTGTGCATGGACGTGATCTGCGCGAACGGTCTTCCGTCGTGCTATCTCCGCCCGCTCGCGTTCTACGGGTACGGCGAGCTCGGCGTCGCGGCGCGCGACAACCCGGTCGACGTCGTGATCATGAGCTGGCCGTGGGGCACCTACCTCGGCGATGACGGCCTCCGTAACGGAATTCGCGCGAAGATCTCGTCGTGGCAGCGGGTCGGACCCAATGTGATCCCGCACGTCGCGAAGGCGACCGGCGTCTACCTCAACTCGATGCTGGCGGTCACCGAGGCAAACAACGCCGGCTACGAGGAGGCGATCATGCTGACCCACGACGGCTACGTCGCCGACGGATCGGGGGAGAACATCTTCGTCGTCCAGGACGGTGTCCTCTACACGCCGGATCTCTCGGCGGGCATCCTCCAGGGGATCACGCGCAACACGATCATCCAGATCGCGCAGGATCTCGGCTACACGGTCGTCGAGAAGAATCTGATTCGCTCGGATCTGCACATCGCGGACGAGGTCTTCATGTGCGGCACCGCCGCCGAGGTGACGCCGATTCGCGAGATCGACGAGATCGAGATCGGCGTCGGCGAGATCACGAAGGAGATCCAGAAGGCGTACCTCGACACGGCGAACGGCGCGACCGACCGGTGGGCGCAGTGGCGCGACCCGGTCGAGAACTTCGCACGCGCCGAGGCGTGACCCAGGCGACTCGCAGGATCCAGCTCTCGGCCCCCTGGATCGAGGAGCGCGACGAGGAGCTCGTGCTCGAGACGCTGCGCAGCGGGCGGCTCTCGCTGGGGCCGACCGGGCCGCGCTTCGAGGAGCTGCTCGCCGAGACCGTCGGCGCGCGCCACTGCGCCGCGGTCTCGAGCGGCACGGCGGGCCTCCATCTCTCGATGCGGCTCGCCGGGGTCGGCCCGGGCGACGAGGTGATCACGTCTCCGTTCTCGTTCGTCGCGTCGGCGAACTGCGCGATCTACGAAGGCGCCACACCGGTGTTCGCGGACATCGATCCAAACACGTACAACCTCGATCCGGCCGCCGTCGAGGCTGCCGTCACCGAGCGGACGAAGGCGATCGTCGCAGTCGACATCTTCGGCTACCCGTGCGAGCTCGATCCGCTGCTGGAGCTCTGCGGCGAGCACGGTCTCACGCTCGTCGAGGACGCGTGCGAGGCGCTCGGAGCGCGGCACAAAGGGCGGCCCATCGGGTCGCACGGCCACCCGACGGTGTTCGCGTTCTATCCGAACAAGCAGATCACGACGGGTGAGGGCGGCGCCGTCACGACGAACGACGAGGGCGAGCACGAGCTGCTCGCGTCGCTGCGCAACCAGGGACGGCTCGAGACGAGCTCGTGGCTCCTGCACGGGCGCCTCGGTTACAACTACCGCCTCGACGACGTGTCCGCCGCGCTCGGGATCGGGCAGCTCGAGAAGCTCGACCGGATCCTCGCCGGACGCGCACAGGTCGCGGACCGCTACACGAAGTTGCTCGAGGGCCTCGAGGTGGAGCCGCCTCTCGCAGACGACGACGACCATGTCCGCTCGTGGTTCGTCTACGTCGTGAGGTTGCCCGAGACCTCAGATCGCGACGCGGTCGCTCGACGCATGCACGACTGCGGTGTGGCCACCGCGCCGTACTTGCCCTCGATCCATCTGCAGGCGTACATGCGTGAGCGGTACGGCTTTCGCGAGGGAATGCTGCCGGTCTCCGAGAACTGCAGCGCCCGCACCCTCGCGTTGCCCTTCCACTCGCGACTCGGGCGCGACGATCAGGAATACGTGGTCGAAGTTCTGCGCTCCGTTCTCTGAGCAATAATCGCGGGATGCCGGACGGCACCCGGATGATCTTCCTCGGCTTCGGCAAGTACGCGCGGGCGGACAAGATCTACGCGCTGGAGCCGCTGGTTGGCGACGAGCGCGGCGGCGGCCGCCGGACGCGCGTCTGGGTCGAGGGCGTCGCGGATCCGATCGTCGCCTCGCGCACGGAGCGGACGATCCTCTCCGAGATGGGCCAGGAGGCGGCGGCGAACGTCGAGATCGTCGACGAGGCGGTCATGCTCGCGCGGCGCCTGGTCGAAGGTGCCGAGCAGGGGCGGCTCGACCTCGGCGACCTGCAACGCCGCGCGCGCAGACTGCTCGAGGCGACGACGCATACAGAAGACTCTCAGCTCTTCTGAGCGACGATCCGCGTCTCACCGAGGATGTCCCTCCGGGGCTCGAAGGCCCGGGCGTGCGCGAGCGCTTCGCGCGGCTCGCGATCGACCTCGCGCCGCTGAGGGAGTCTCCGGCGTTCCGCTGGTTCTGGCTCGGTCAGGCCGCGAAGGACATCGGCGCCGGCGTCGTGCAAGTCGCCCTGCTGTTCCAGATCTACCAGCTCACGAACTCGACGCTTGCCGTCGCGGCGCTGTCGTTCGTCGAGCTCGTTCCGCTTGTGACGCTGACGCTGCTCGGCGGCGCGCTGGCGGACGCGGTCGACCGGCGCCGGCTGCTCATCTGGACGCAGGTCGGCATGGCGGCGACCGGCGTCGGTCTGCTCGTGAATGCCGCAGTCCCGCACCCGCAGACCTGGGCGTGCTTCGTGCTCGCGTTCTTCTCGGCGTCGTTCTTCTGTCTCGGGATCGGTGGGATGCGCTCGATCACGCCGCGGCTCGTGGGCGAAGGGCGTCTGTCCGCCGCGCTCGTGCTCGAGAGCATCTCGAGCTCGTTCGCCTCGGTGGCCGGCCCCGCTTTCGGCGGGCTCTTGATCGGCTCGATCGGGCTCACCTCCACCTATGCGTTCGATCTCGCGACGTTCGTCGCCGGGATCGCCGGCATCTTCGCGCTACCCACGATCGCGCCCGTCGCAGACGCGGACCGGCCCAGTCTGCGCACGATCGCGGAGGGCTTCCGCTATGTGCGCACGCAGCCCGTCGTGCTCGGGTTCATGCTCGTGGACGTCAACGCGATGGTCTTCGGGATGCCGATGGCGCTCTTCCCGGCGATCGCGACGCACAAGTACGGCGACGCGTCCCTCGTCGGCTACCTGTACGCGGCGCCGTACGCGGGCGCGCTTGTCTCATCCCTGGCGTCGGGCTGGATTCCCCACGTCCGGCGGCAGGGCCTGGCCGTGGCGATCGCGGCGTCGGCGTGGGGAGTTGCAATCGCCGCCTTCGGCTTCGCAGACACGCTCTGGCTCGGGCTCGTGCTGCTGGCGCTCGCGGGCGGTGCCGACAACATCAGCGCCGTCTTCCGGGCGACGATCATGCTCAGCGCGACGCCGGAGAGCATGCGCGGCCGCCTCACCGGCATCGAGTTCATGCAGGTCGCCAGCGCGCCGACCCTCGGCAACGTCGAGGCCGGAGTCGTCGCGTCGTTGACGAGCCTGCGCTTCTCGATCGTCTCAGGCGGGCTCGCGTGCATAGCCGGGACGCTCGTCGTCGCAGCGCTCTTCCCGGCTCTGCTCCGCTACGACGCGAAGCGGGACAAGCTGGTGTGACAGTGCTCGGCCGTGACTTCTTCGGCCGCTCGGTGCATGACGTCGCGCCTGAGCTGATCGGTGCGACGCTGCTCTCCGACGGCGTCGGCGGCATCATCGTGGAGGTCGAGGCCTATGACCACGAGGATCCGGCCGCGCACGGCTTCCGCGGCCGGACAGCGCGCAACGCGTCGATGTTCGGCGCCGCCGGCCACGCATACGTGTACAGGTCTTACGGGGTCCATTGGTGCCTCAACTTCGTCTGTGACGACCTGGGCGTGGCGAGCGCCGTCCTGATTCGCGCGCTCGAGCCGACGGCCGGAATCGACGCGATGCGCGCGCGGCGCGGGCTGCCCGACGAGCGGCTGCTCTGCGCCGGCCCGGGCCGCTTGTGCCAGGCACTGGCGATCACGCGGGAGCACGACGGCCTGCCGCTGGACGAGCCGCCGTTCGAGTTGCGCTCGCGTGACCGCGCTCCGGCGATCGTCCGTGGCCCGCGTATCGGCATCACGAAAGCGGCGGAGCAGCCATGGCGCTACGGCCTCGCGGGCTCACGTTTCCTCACCCGCGCGTTCCGCGCCTGACGAGCAGGCGCAACACGCGTCGCCTCGGCGCCGCGAGAGCTGCTCGAAACGGTTGCGCCGCGTCGCGGACGCCCTCCCCGTGGCCGAGGAGCACGACGTCGGGGTCGAAGCGGCTGAGGCGGCGCGGAGGAAACAGCCGCAGGAGTGGGTGGAGTCCGAGCGATTCGTCACCGAGCGTGAAGTAGCCCGCCGTTCCGAGAGCGTCGGCGACGACGAGGACGCGCCGGTCGGACCACCAGAGCGCCTGCTCGCGCCACATCGGTAGATCGACCACGCGGGCGAGCTCGAACGGGCCCTCCACGCTGTCCGGCACTCGATGATGCGGAACTCCGAGCCGCGCCGCGAGGTCCGCGCAGTCTCGGCTGTGGCGGTCGAGGAGCTGGATCACGGCGGCGGGCTGGCCGAGCGAGCGCGCACGTTCGACGGCCTCCGGCCACGCGAGCGGATCGACGAGCCAGACGCGTCCGTCGACGGCGAGCGCGTGCGAAGTACGTTGCAGCCGCTCGTCGGCGACCCACCCGAAGCCGTAGTCGCCTTCGTCGCAGAAGCGGAACGTCACCCGGTCCGGCCGACGACCAGCCGCACCTTCATGTTCGCTGCCGCGGCCACGCCGGCCCGGGGCCTCTGCGCCACCACTCGCCCGGGCTTCCCGTGTGCGAAGCGGGTGACGACTCCGTCGAGCTTCAGCTTGCTGAGCCTCCTCCGCGCCTTGGGCAATTTGAGCCCGACAACGTCCGGGACGACGCCGTGCAGCGCTCGCGGCACGACGAGCATGACGCGGTCATACGACGAGAGGGTGCCGTGCGCCGGGTACTGCGCGAGCACGACGCCCAGCCGCTGTCCCGGCTTCGCGGGCTTGTAGACGTACGAGGGCGTCAGCGGCTGCGCGACGAGCCGCTGGAGCGCGTCCCTGACGCTGTCGCCCACGACGCTCGGTACGTCCACTTCATTGGGCTTGCAGTCCGCGCGCTTGGCGGGAACGTGCCCGTACCGGAACTCGAGCGTGATGGTGCTGCGGCAGCGCCCGTTGTCGAGCTGGAGCTTTCCGTCGCGCAGGACGACGCGTTCCGAAGGGCCGTAGAGCGCAGGCGGCTGCGGGAAGGACTCCACCTCCTCGCCGCCCGAAACGGCGGGGCGCTTCAGAGCCTCCTGCATGAACGTCTTCCAGATCATCGCCGGGTACGTCCCGCCTGCGACCGGATCGCCGTGAAACTGTGTCGTCATCGGGACGAGCTTGTTGGGGTAACCGACCCAGACGGCCGCGACGAGTTGCGGCGTGTAGCCGACAAACCAGGCGTCGCCGTAGTCCTCGGTCGTGCCGGTCTTTCCGGCGGCCGGCCGGTCCGGCAGCGCTGCGCGCAGGCCGGTTCCCTCTGTGACGACGCGCTGCAGAAGCGAGTTCACGATCGCTACGGTGTCCTGGTCGAGAACGCGTCGCGGTCGACGGATGTTGCAGACGACGTGCGCATCGCCGCAATCGAGGTTCTTCGCCTTCTTTCCGCCGACCGCCAAGATCGCGCGCGGGTGGTTCGCAATCTTCCTGAAGGAGCCGTCGATGCGCGAGCCGCCGTTGGCGAATGCCGAGAAGGCGCGGGCCATCTCCAGCGGGTTCACAGCCTGCGCTCCGAGGCCGATCGAGAGAAACGACTCGAGCGGGCTCGCGATACCGAGTCTGTGCGCGGTGTGCACGACGTTGTTCGGGCCGACGACCTTCGTCAACTGCGCGTACACGCTGTTGTCCGAATGAATCGTCGCCTGCTGCAGGTCGATCGAACCGAGGTACGAGCCTTCGTAGTTGGTAACCGGCCAGTACGTTCCGTCGAGGAAGAGCGTGATCGGCCGGGAGACGAATCTCGTGCCGGGAGAGACTCCTTGCTCGAGTGCCGTCGCGAGCACGAAGGGCTTGAACGACGAGCCGGGCTGGCGCTCCCCTTGCACCGCGAGGTTGAACTGCGACTTGCGATAGTTCCGGCCGCCGACCATCGCGAGCACGCGCCCGTCGCGTGGGTCGAGAGCAACGAGTGCAGCCGAGGGTGCATCCGGCCAGTCGAGCCATTTGGCAATTGCGCCACGCGCCGCCTGCTGCACCTTCATGTTGATCGACGTGCGCACGCGCAGGCCCCCGCCGAAGACGGTCGACGATCCGTACTTCTCGATGAGTAGCTGCTTCACGTAGTTCGTGAAGTAAGGCGCCTTCAGGTTCTGTCCGCTCGGCACGCGGACGTCGTCCGGGTTCGGCAGGGGCGCTTTGTTCGCGCGGACGAAGTCCGCATGCGAGATGTGCCCCTGGTCCAGCATCGCGAGCAGCACCGTTCGCCGGCGCGCCCGCGACGCGCGCGGGTGGTTCACGGGGTCCCAACGCGCCGGATCTGCGGGAATCCCGGCGAGCAGCGCGGCTTCCGGCAAGGTCAGCGTCGCCGCGTTGTGCCCGAAGTAGGCCTTCGACGCTGTCTCGACGCCGTAGGCCCCGTTACCGAGGTAGATCGTGTTCAGGTACGCCGTGAGGATCCGGGGCTTCGACCAGTGCCGCGGGCCCGACTCGAGCTGCCACGCGAGCGCCGCCTCCTTGAGCTTGCGCGAGATCGTGCGTTCGTTGTGCACGAGCGCGTTCTTGACGAACTGCTGCGTGATCGTGGAGCCGCCTTGCACCGTGCTCTTGTGGCGGATGTCCGCCCACACGGCACGGAGGATGCCGTGCAGGTCGACACCGCGGTGCTCGTAGAAGCGCTTGTCCTCGACGTCGACGATCGCGTGCTTCATCCACGGTGAGATGTCGTTCCAGCCGACCAGCACGCGCGCCTCTTTGCCGCGAAGGACCGCGAGGATCGCTTTGCCGTTGTCGGCGTACACGTAGCCGTCGACCTCGCCGGCCTGCGCGCGCTTCGGGTCGAGGTTCGGAAGCTGGCCCGCGATTGCGGTGATCAGACCAACCGAGAACGACGCCGCGGCGAGCAGCAGGAGGACGACCATGAGCGCGAGGAGGCGGAGCTTGCGGACCCGGCGCCGCTTGCGCTGTGCGCGTTTCCGGAACAGCACGGAGCGCTAATCGTAGTCCGGGCGGATTCCGTACGGACTTCAGACGGTCTGCGAGTGGAGCAGGATCTTGCCGTGAGGCGTGGCCGCACCCGGCTTGCGCTCTAGTGTGACGGCGACGAGGGAGTCGGGGGGCACGCGCCGCTCCAGGCCGACGAGAGCGGTCTTGCCCCCACCGGCGAACGTTGCGGCGCGGAGCGGCTTGCCGTTGTGGATCACCCATGCCTCGTAGACGCTGCCGCTCGGCGCTCGGTCGAGCTTCGACACGATCAGCGCCGCCTCGCCGTTGCGCGCCACGACCAGCGTGCCGGTCGTCTTGCCGCTGACGCGGACCCTCGCAGCGTCCGGATCGGCGAGCAGTTGCTCCACGCGTGCCCGGGCGCTCCGTTCTCGGTCGAGCGAGCGTGACAGCGAGAGAGCCCAGATGCCGAGGCCGACCGCCGCGAGAGCCGCGACCGCCGCGACCGCCGCGACCGGACGCATGACGCCCGTCCAGCGAGAGTGCATCGGCACGACGTTCGGCCGCTCCGCGCGGGCGGCATCGAGGATCCGCGAGCGGAGCGCCTCCGGCGGTGCCGGAGATTCCACTGCGAACGCGAGCGCGCTCGCGGCGCCGCCGAGCTGTGCGAGGTCTGCGCGGCAGCGCTCGCACGTCGCAAGGTGCTCTTCGTACTCGCGCGCCTCGTCGGCGTCGAGCGCGTCGAGCGCGTAGGCGGCGGTCAGGTCGTGCATCGTCAGTGACTCCATGCCATCTCCTCGGCCTCGCCCAGCAACTCGCGTAGGCGCGCGAGGCCGGTGAACATCCTGCTCTTGATGGTACCGATGGGTTGTCCGAGCCTTTCCGCGAGCTCGGCCTGGGTGAAGCCGCCGTAGTACGCGAGCTCGAGCGCCTCCCGCTGCGGATCCGGGAGCCGCTTCAGTGCGCTCTGCACGCGTTCGCGTTCGAGGCGCAGCCATGCACTTTCGTCTGCGGCGTCACTCAGCGGTTCGGGCGCGAGCTCGAGCGCGTCGGCGCGCCGGCGTTCCTCGCGCCGAACGATGTCGACGGTGCGCCGGTGTACCAGCGTGAGGATCCACGTCGAGGCCTTCGCGCGCTCCGGAACGAACCGGTGCGCGTTGCGCCACACGGCGAGGAAGCCTTCCTGCACCGCGTCCTCCGCCAGGGCACGGTCGCGCAGCATCCGCAGCGCGAGCCCGTACGCGACGCGCCCGAAACGATCGTAGAGCTCCGCGAGCGCCGACTCGTCGGAACGCGCCGCGAGCGCGACCACGGCTTCGTCCGAGAGATGAGCAAGGTCTCGGGCCAACGCAGTCGAGCCTATAACGGAGTGACGCCGCCGCATGCAACACGTTCGCTCGCAAGGTCGAACCGGTTCGGCTATCGCGGCGAATGAGCGCGGACAAATCCTCGAAAGGAGCAAGACAATGAGTCGCTTCAAGCTGCTCGCGCTCGCACTCGCGGTCGGCGCCGCCACTCTCACGGCGGCCGTTCTCCGCGGGCCGGGCCCCGAGGCCGGGTCAGCTTCGAGTCACCGAGAGGCACCGCTGATCTCGGAGGATCCGAGCGCCGACAACACCGATCTCTACGCGTTCCGCTCACCCGACAAGCCGAGCACGTTCACGATCGTGTCGAACTGGATCCCCGGTGAGGATCCGGCCGCCGGCCCGAACTACTACACGTTCTCACCCACCGCTCGGTACAACATCTACCTCGACCGGAACGGCGACGGCAAGGCGGACATCACGTACCGCTTCTCCTTCAAGCGCCCGAACGGGCCGTACTTCCTGGGCAACACGGTGCAGCCGTACACCGTCGAGCGCAACGGCAAAGTGATCGCGCGAGGCAAGACGCCGCCAGACAACATCGGGCCGCGCTCGACGCCGAGCTACAAGTCCCTCGCGGAGAAGGCCGTCACGAAGCTCAAAGGTGGCGGGCTGGTCTTCGCCGGCCAGCGCGATGATCCGTTCTTCGGCGACATCGGCGCGATCTTCGACCTGGTCGCGATCCGCAAGGGCACCGGGAACATGGGCGGCGGGAAGGACTTTCTCGCCGGCTACGCGGTGCACACGATCGCGCTGCAGCTGCCGATCAAGTCCGTGGACACCAAGAGCCATGTGATCGGCGTCTGGTCGTCGACCGACCGCAAAAGCGTCACGGTGAACGGCAAGGTCCGCCCGGGCTGGACCCAGGTGTCGAGGCTCGGCAATCCCCTGATCAACGAGGTGATCATCCCGACGCCGCTGAAGGATCTGTGGAACCGCGTCACACCGGCGCAGGACGAGCAGTTCGTCAAGTACTACAAGACGCCGATCCTCGCGGCCGTGATCAACAAGCTGTACAAGTTGAACGCGCCGACGAAGAATCGCGACGATCTCGTCGCGGTGCTCCTGACCGGGATCCCGAAGGTCACGTTCACGGGCAAGACGCCCGCGGACGAGTTGCGCATCAACCTCTCCGTACCGGTCACCGCGTCCGACAAGTTCAGCCGGCTCGGCGTGCTCGGCGGAGACAACCAGGGCTGGCCGAACGGTCGCCGCC
>WNGF01005577.1_pt1 | contig 20878 bp, 19 predicted proteins | sample 5400641 | NCBI WGS metagenome assembly WNGF01 (sample SAMN13153371, study PRJNA577476) | soil metagenome | isolation source: 80 cm soil or saprolite under grassland replicate 2 | place: USA:California | collected 2016-06-15 | reverse complement strand
AGACGTTCGCCGTCACCGCCGCCTACGAGGCCACGATCGCCACCTGGTTCACCGGCGCGGAGGTCTTTCCGGACGCGTTCCTGCCCGGGTTCACGAAAGAGCTCGACCTCGCCTACGGCGAGAACCCGCACCAGCGGGCCGCGTACTACGCCGAGGCCGGCGCGCGGCGGCACCTGCTCTCGCGCGTCGAGCAGCTGCACGGGCGCGAGCTCTCCTACAACAACCTGAACGACCTCTCCGCGGCACGCCTCGTCGTGCGCGAGTTCGAGCTGCCCGGCTGCGTGATCGTCAAGCACGCGAACCCCTGCGGCGTGGCCGTCGCCGGCTCGATCGAGCAGGCCTACGACCGCGCGCTCGCGGCCGACCCGCTCTCGGCGTACGGCGGGGTCGTCGTCCTGAACCGCGCCGTCAGCGAGGCGCTCGGCGAGCGGCTGGCCGAGCAGTTCGTCGAGGTGCTCCACGCGCCGGGGTACGACGAGGCGGCGCTCCGGCGGCTCCAGGAGAAGCCGGGCGTGCGGATCCTTCAAGACAGCGAGCGCCGCCTGTCGAACCCGGGCGAGCGGGACTACAAGCGCGTCCTCGGCGGCCTCCTCGTGCAAGAGCGCGACTGGGACGTCGACGACCGCGAGGGGATGGAGGTCGTCTGCGGCGCCCCTACCGAGATGGCCTGGGGCGACCTGGTCTTCGGGTGGCGCGTCTGCAAGCACGTGTCCTCGAACGCGATCGTGCTGGCGCGAGACCTGCGGACGATCGGGATCGGCGCCGGCCAGATGAGTCGCGTCGACGCCGTGCGTCTGGCGCTGGACAAGGCGCGCGAGCACGGCCACGAGCCGGCGGGCGCGGTGCTCGCCTCGGATGCGTTCTTCCCGTTCGCGGACGGGCCGCAGCTCGCTCTGGCCGCCGGCGTGACGGGGATCATCCAGCCCGGCGGCTCGAAGCGGGACGGCGAGGTGATCGAAGCGGTCGAGCGCGCCGGCGCGACGATGGTCTTCACCGGGCGCCGCCACTTCCGGCACTGATGAACGAGCACGACCTCGCGCTGCGGAACCAGGTCTACCGCCGTTTCGTCGAGCTCGGCCGGGCCCCTGCGCTCGAGGAGATCGCGGACGAGGCAGGGCTTTCGCACGAGGACACCGCGGCCACTCTTCGCCGGCTCCACGACGCCCACGCGCTCGTGCTCGAGCCCGACCGGGTGGAGGTCCGGATGGCGAACCCGTTCTCGGCGGTGCCGACACCGCACCGCGTCGAGGCGGCCGGGCGCTCGTGGTATGCCAACTGCGCCTGGGACGGGTTCGGAATTCCCGCGGCGCTCGGCGCCGACGGCCACATCTCGAGCTCCTGCCCCGATTGCGGCGAGGGGATCGAGATCGACGTGGTCGAGCGACGGCCGGTCCCGGACCGCGACGTCGTGCACTTGCTCGTCCCGGCAAGGCGCTGGTGGGACGACATCGTCTTCACCTGAAGCACGATGAATCTCTTCCGGTCGGAAGAGCACGTGGCGAGATGGCTGAAAGCGGCCGGCTACGAGGAGCCGGGCGCGACGATCACGGCCGGAAAGATGTGCGAGCTCGCGCATGCCTGGTGGGGAGACCGCCTTGCACGCGACTGGCGGCCCCGGGCGCGGGACGAGTTGCAAGCGATTCTCGACGGCCTCGGGCTAACAGAGCCGTTCTGGCAGCTGCCCTAGCGGCCCGCCGGCATCGGCTGTAGCGCCCGCGCCACGCTCAGGAGCACCTGCTCGTCCGGCGCGTCGATGTCCACTCGTACGCCGTCGACCACGACGGCCCCCGCGCCCTCCCGCAGGCCGTAGCCGAGAAGCGTGCCCGGCTGCGGCGACCCGCCCCGGATCGCGCGGACCTCCGCCTCTGGCTGCTCGCGAAGCTGGACGTAGCGCGCGCTGCGGTCGGGGAAGCCCGTCGCGCGATTGGCGATCCGCCCGTACACGACGCTCACTCCGCGCCAGCGATGCTTGATCTCCGCAAAGGTCGACGCGCGGCCGTAGGCGAAGCTCATTCCGCCCACCCAGGCGAGCGGCAGGCCGGCGTGCGCGTGCCCGAGCCAGAGCGCCGGCTTGCCCATCAGCGTCGCGGCCTCCGCCTGGCTCAGCGGTCCGTCGAGGCCCTCTCCATACATCGGCGGGTCCGACTCGTCCGGGAACGGCACCGCTGCCACCGCCTGCGGGATCGCCGCCCGCGTGTCGATCGAGAGGACTCGGACGCCGCTGCTGCCGCGAGACCGAACATAGAGCGGGCGGTAGGTCCTCTCGTCTAGCGCGACCTCGTACTCCGTGCCGGTCGCGGTCTTCGTCACCGGATCCCGTCTTCCGTCCGGCCGAAACCGGATCCAGACCACGCGCCGGCCGAGCAACGTGCCGTGCCTGACGATCTCGGCGTGACGTTCACGGAGCACCGATTGGTACTGCGTCGCGAAGCCGCGCAGGACGTCCACGTAGCTTCCCTCGGCGGAGGGCGTGACCGACACGCTGCCCGCGACGTAGCCGCCGTTCGAGCGCAGGACCTTCTCCCTCAGCCCGGCGCGCGGCCTGTACCACTCCTCGAGGATCGCGTACCGCCTCTGGCGCCGGCCCGTCGCCAGATCGACCACCCAGCCGGGTGAGCGGAGACGGACGACGACGTGGAGGACCGGACGGTCGCCCAAGGCCGCAAGGGCGCGGGCCGCGAATGCCCGATCGACGACGTGGTTGCCGCCAGCAAGCGGCCGGAGCGCTCCCAACGCAGCGGCAGTGGCGAGCGCGAGCGCCACGGCAAGCACCCGGCGGCGCCTCCGCTGCGCCGACCGTGCCGCCTGGGCGCGTCGGAGCACTGCCCCCCAGTCACCCGCGTCCGCGGCTCGCGGGGGATATGCCCGATCGAGGATCTCTGCAACGGCTGGATCGACCATGGTCACCTCTCCACCTCCTGGAGTTGCCGAAGAAGCGCGGCGTGGGCGGCGTTCAGTGCCGCGCCGACGGTTCCGGCCGCGATTCCGAGCGCGTCCGCGATCGAGTGGTAGTCGAGGTCGGCGTAGTAGCGAAGGAAGAGCACGAGGCCGCTGGCGCTCCGGGAGCGCTGCGACGAGTGCGCGCAGCGGTTCGCCGGCGCCGTTCTCCGAAGAGCCCTCGGGCAAAGGCTCGGCGGGCAAACCTCGCGCCTCCTGTCTCCGGCGCTTCCGCGCCTCGTTCACGACGATTCGCCAGATCCACGCCTCCAGCGGGGCATCCGCACGCCACCGCTTGCGATGGACGACTGCTCGGACAAACGCGTCGTGGACCGCATCTCGCGCAAGCTGCTCTTCGCCGACGATCGCCGTTGCGACCCGCAAAAATGCTCCGTACCGGGAGCGGTACACGTCCTCGATCTCCACGAGTCGCGCTGCCATCGTCCTACGACCCTCCAGCTTGGGATTTTTCTTTAGCTGCCGCTAGTGGAAATAGCACTCCTTTGATAGTCGTTCGAAGCTGAACGCCGACCGAAGGAGCTCGATGACCCCCGCGCAGACCGACTCTCGCCACTGGTTCACCCTCGCCGTCGTGGGCGCCGCGTTCTTCATGACCGTCCTCGACGTCGCGATCGTGAACGTTGCGATCCCGTCGATCGAGACGGACCTGAAGATCTCGGAGACGACCGTGCAATGGGTGCTGATTGCCTACGCGATTACGTTCGGCGGCTTCCTCCTGCTCGGCGGCCGGATGGCCGACCTGCTCGGGCGGCGGCTGATCTTCCTCGTCGGCCTGACGCTCTTCACGGTCGCCTCGCTGGCCTGTGGGCTCGCCAACAGCGCGGCCGTCCTGATCGGCGCGCGCGCCGTGCAGGGAATCGGGGCCGCGATCATCTCGCCCGCTGCGCTCTCGATCGTGACCACCACCTTCGAGGAGGGCGCGGAGCGCAACAAGGCCCTCGGAATCTGGGGCGCGCTCGGCGGCTCGGGCGCCGCGGCGGGCGTCCTCTTCGGCGGGATCCTGACCAAGTACCTCGGCTGGGAGTGGATCTTCTTCGTCAACGTCCCCGTCGGCGCGCTCGTCTTCGCCCTGACTCCGGCATTCGTCCCAGAGAGCCGCGCCGACCTCGGCCACCGGCGCTTCGACGCTGCGGGCGCGCTCACGGTCACGAGCGGGCTCGCGCTCCTGGTCTATGCCATCTCGAAGGCGCCGGACGTCGGCTGGAGCTCGACCCGGACAATCCTCCTGCTGCTCGTCTCCGTCGCCCTGATCGGCGTCTTCGGGCTGATCGAGCTTCGCAACCGCGCACCGCTGATGCCCTTCGGCATCTTCCGGATCCGCTCACTTCTCGCCGCGAACATCGTCGGCTTCCTGCTCGGAGCGGTGATCTTCGCCAACTTCTTCGTCCTCACCCTCTATGTCCAGCAGGTGCTGGGCTGGTCGGCGCTCAAGACCGGCGTCACCTTCCTCGCCACCGCCGGGACGACGGTGATCTGGGCGGGTGTCGCGCAGGCACTCACGACGCGCTTCGGCCCGCGACCCGTGATCGTGATCGGACTACTCGTCCTCGCCGGTTCGATGGGCTGGTACACGCAGATCCCGGTGAGCGGCCACTACTGGCCCGACCTGCTCCCGGCCTACATCACCTTCGCGCTCGGGCTCGCCTTCGCGTTCGTGCCGGTGACGATCGCCGCCCTGGCTCAGGTCGCGCCGCAGGACGCCGGCCTCGCCTCCGGGCTGATCAACACGAACCAGCAGATCGGCGGCGCGATCGGCGTCGCGATCGCCTCGACGATCTTCGTCTCCCACGCCAAGGACCTACTGAAGACGGGACACACGCAGCCGGAGGCCTTCACTTCCGGCTACCAGTGGGCGTTCTGGGCGCTGATCGCGCTCGCGCTCGCCGCCGCCCTGGCCGCCTTCGTCCTCCTGCGCGGAACGAGGATCGAGATCGCCGAAGGGGAGCTCTGCCGGTGCGGCCTGAGGCGGTCGCTTGCGACGCCGACCATAAGAGGCCGTGCCGGCTCTGCCGGTGCGGCCTGAGGCGGTCGCTTGCGACGCCGACCATAAGAGGCCGTGCCGGCTCTGCCGGTGCGGCCGTTTAAAGCTCGCCCGGCCGCGCGAACCGGTAAAAGGTGCGGCCGAGGCCCGAGTTCGAGACGGCCGCGTTTACGCGGAGGAAGTCCTCGAGCAAGCGTGCGCTCTCGAGCCCGCCCGCGTCGACCGGGTCGTAGCCGGCGTCGCGGATCAGCTGCGCCGTCGTCTCCTTGGCCGCGTCCTCGCCGCAGTAGAGGCAGCTCGGCGGAACCCGCTGTTCCGGGACCTGGTCATAGAGCGCCGCGAAGACGGTGTTGAACGCCTTCGCCACGTTCGCGCCCGAGACCTGCTTGACGTAGGCGGCAAGCGAAACCGCGCCGCCGGGACGCTCGCGTTCGAAGATGTTCGTGGCGTCGATCAGCGTTTTCCCCTCGAGGCCGCTCACCAAGCCGAGCGCGTCTCCGATCGCCCCGGAGGGCACCGCGAGCAGCACCGCCTCCGCTTCGGAGACGTCGCCGCCGTCGCGGCCGATCCGCTGCACCTCGTGGCCCGCGTTCTCCCAGAGCTGCGCGAGCCCGCCGCCGACGTTCCCCCGGCCGATGGTCGCGATCTTCACTTCGGAGCTCCTTTCGTGGACGTTACGCTTGACCGGCATGCCCCGCGAGTACCCGACGCTGCTGGAGCTTGTCGGCCGGACACCGCTGGTGCGACTCCAGCAGATCGTCCCCCAGGGGGCTGCAACGGTTCTCGCCAAGCTCGAATTCCTCAATCCCGGCGGCTCGATCAAGGACCGGATCGCGATCGACATGATCGACGCAGCCGAGCGCGAGGGGAAGCTGAAACCGGGCGGGACGATCGTCGAGCCGACCTCGGGCAACACCGGCACCGGCCTCGCAATCGTCGCCGCGCTCAGGGGCTATCGCTGCATCTTCACGATGCCCGACAAGATGAGCCGCGAGAAGATCTCGCTGCTCAAGGCCTTCGGCGCCGAGGTGATCGTCTGTCCCTACGCGGTCGAGCCCGAGTCGCCGGAGAGCTACTACTCCGTCTCCGACCGCCTCGCCGAGGAGATCCCGGGCGCGTACAAGCCCGACCAGTACCGGAACGCGAACAACCCGGACTCGCACTACCGGACGACGGGCCCCGAGGTCTGGGAGCAGACCGGCGGCAAGGTCGACGCGCTCGTGATCGCGGTCGGCACGGGCGGCACGATCACGGGGATGGCGCGCTTCCTGAAGGAGCAGAGCCCGGACGTCCTGATCGTCGGCGCCGATCCGGAGGGCTCGATCTACACCACGGGGCCGGAGAAGCAGCACCCGTACCTGGTCGAGGGGATCGGGGAGGACTTCTACCCCGAGACGTTCGACCCCTCGGTGGTCGACCGATGGGTGACCGTCTCCGACCGCGACTCCTTCCTGACCGCGCGGCGGCTCGCGCGCGAGGAAGGGCTGCTCGTCGGCGGCTCGGGCGGCACGGCGGCCTGGGCGGCGGTCGAGATCGCGAAAGAGCTCGCCCCGGACAAGACGGTAGTCACGCTCTTCCCGGACGGCGGCCGCGCCTACCTGTCGAAGTTCTACGACGACAACTACCTGATCGAGCTCGGCTTCCTCGAGCGGCACGAGCCCGCGCCGAGGGTGGCCGAGGTGCTGCGGTTCAAGCACCAGGAGGACTCGGAGGTGCCCGAGCTGGTGACGATCGAGTCGCACGAGAAGGTCGGGCAGGCGATCGACCTGATGCAGCGGTACTCGATCTCGCAGCTGCCGGTGATGCGGCACGGCTCGGCCGACTCGCTCGCGGACGTCGTCGGCTCGCTCCAGGAGCGCGGCCTGCTCGAGCTGGTCTTCCGCAATCCCGACTCGCTCGACGACGAGGTCGCCGCCGCGATGCAGCCGCCGCTGGCCGCAATCGAGGCGAACGAGTCCGTTGACGAGGTCTTCGCCGCCTTGACCGGCGGCAGCCCGGCCGTCGTCGTGGCGAGCGACGGGCGCCCGACCGGGATGCTGACCCGCTCCGATTTGCTCGAGTACCTGGCCCACGGGCGCGGGAACTCGCGGGGCTGAGATGGGAACTCGCGGGGCTGAGATGGCAGTCGAGCGGCTCGAGAGCCTGCTCCGGCAGGCGTTCCCGGACGCGGCGGAACTCTCGGTGCAAGACCGGACCGGCGGCGGCGACCACTTCCTCGTCACCGTCACGAGCGGCCGCTTCGAGGGGCTCTCGCTCGTCGAGCAGCACCGGCTCGTCTACGAGGCCCTCGCCGGCCCGCTCGCCGATGGCACCATTCACGAGCTGAGGATCAAGACGAGAGGAGCGTCGTGAGCGACCTGCAAGCGCAGATCAAGGGAATCATCGAGTCCGAGGACGTCGCCCTGTTCATGAAGGGTACGCCGCAATTCGTCATGTGCGGCAACTCGCAGCGGGCACTCGAGGCGCTGCGGCGGGCGGGAGCGCCGGTGACGGCGGTGGACATCCTCCCCGACCCGCGGATCCGCCAGCAGCTCTCGGCCCTCTCGGGCTGGCCGACGATTCCGCAGGTGTTCGTCCGCGGCGAGCTCGTCGGCGGCGCCGACATCGTCGAGGAGCTGGCGGAGAGCGGCGAGCTGGAGCGCATGCTCGCCGAGAAGCTGGGCTCCGATTACCGCGGAGCCGGCGTCGAGCGCGTCCTCGAGCTGACAGCCACGTAACCCCCTCTTGAAAATCAGCGCCGACCTCGCTTGGATGATGGCATGACCGAATCCATCGCTTCACCAATAGTCGAGGACCGCAGCCGGCGCACCTCGCTCTACGTCACCGGCGCGATCGTGGTCGCGTTCCTGATCGTCTCGATCGTCTTCGCGGCCGAGTCTCCCTGGTACTTCGTCTTCAAGATGATCCACGTCGGCGCCGCCGTGACCTGGGTCGGCGGAGGTCTGTTCATCACCATGTGCGCGGTGCTGGCCGAGCTCGCGAACGACGACGACCAGCTCCTCCAGATCGGCCACTGGGCCGAGAACGTGGCCGGGCGCCTGTTCCCGGTGATGTCGTTCGTCGTGCTCGGCTTCGGAATCGCGATGACCGCCAACGGCAACATCGGCTACAACCAGTTTTGGATCGTCTTCGGGGTCGTCGCGTGGGCACTCTCGGCGGCGACCGGAATCCTGTTCCTCGGACCGGAGTCGAAGCGGCTGAACAAGGCCGCGGCCGCGCACGGGCCGAAGGCGCCGGAAGTGCAGGCGAGGCTGCGCCGGATCCTGCTCGTCGTCCGCGTCGACGTGGCGCTGATGTTCCTGATCGTCTTTGACATGGTGGTCAAGCCCTTCAGCTGATCAACCCCAGAACGGGAAGGCGCTCGCACGTGCCGGCGGCGCGCGCTCCGTCACTAGAATCGAGCCGTGGAGTTCGAGACTCGGGCGATCCACGCGGGGCAGGAGCCGGACCCGGCGACCGGGTCCGTTGTCGTGCCGATCTACCAGACCTCCACGTTCGTGCAGGAGGCGGTCGGCGAGCACAAGGGCTACGACTACTCGCGCGCGGGAAACCCGACCCGGACGGCGCTCGAGCTCTGCCTCGCCTCGCTCGAGGGTGCGGAGCACGGCCATGCCTTCTCGTCGGGACTCGGCGCGGTCACGACGATCATGCACCTCGTCAACCCGGGCGAGCGGGTGGTCTGCGTGAACGACGTCTACGGCGGCGTCTACCGCATGTTCACGCAGGTCTACGCGCCGAAAGCCTATGAGTTCGAGTTCCTCCCGGCCGCCGAGCTGAGCGAGAACGTCGCGGAGCACCTCGACGAGCGGACGCGCCTCGTCTGGCTCGAGACGCCGACGAACCCGCTCCTGAACCTGGTCGACATCCGCGCCGCGGCCGACGCGGCCCACGCCGCTGGCGCGATGGTCGTCGTCGACAACACCTTCGCCACCCCCTACCTCCAGCGGCCGCTCGAGCTCGGCGCCGACCTCGTCGTCCACTCGACGACGAAGTACCTCGGCGGCCACTCCGACCTGATCGGCGGCTTCGCGGCGACGAACGACCCCACGGTCGCCGAGCGCCTGACCTTCCTCCAGAAGTCGCTCGGGGCGGTGCCCGGTCCGTTCGACTGCTGGCTCGTCCTGCGGGGCCTGAAGACGCTCGCAATCAGGATGCGCAAGCACTCAGAGAACGCGCGGGCCGTCGCCGAGTTCCTGGACGGTCACCCGAAGGTGGAGCGGGTGCTCTACCCCGGCCTCGAGTCGCATCCGGGGCACGAGACGGCGAACCGTCAGATGTCGGACTTCGGCGGGATGGTCTCGTTCCTTGCGGAGTCCGAGGAGGAGGCGGTCGCCCTCTGCGCGCGGACGCGGATCTGGCGCCTCGCCGAGAGCCTCGGCGGCGTCGAGAGCCTGATCGAGCACCCGGCCCGGATGACGCACGCTTCGACGGCGGATGCGCCCATCGCGGCTCCGCGGAATCTCGTCCGGCTCTCCGTGGGAATCGAGTCGGCCGACGACCTGGTCGCCGACCTCGAGGCCGCGCTCGTTCGCTCGGCCGCAGCAGCCGGCGCCTAGTAACACTGTGTTACGAGGACGGGGAACCGCCGCCCGCCTCGCGGTGTAGAGCGGTCAGACGATCCGAAAGGAGCTCGCGATGACCCGCTTCTCCCTCGCGCTGGCGGCTCTGGCTGCGGCGCTGCTCATCCCGCCCGCCGCGCTCGCCAAGGGGCCCTCGGACGCGAGCGTCTCCGGGCCAGGGCTCGGCAAGACGCTCAGTGTCAGCGGCAGCGGCGAGACGCAGGCCACGGCGCTCGGGCAACTGACCCTGAACGCCGGCTTCTTCCCCGGCGCCTTCGGCCAGGAGCCGAACCCGATGCTGCCCGGGCGGCCGCACGGCAAGCTCGGCCCGAAGTACACGATCCGCTACCTCGTTCCCGGCGGCGGCGAGCCCGGCCACGTGCAGAGGTTCCACATCACGCAGGAGCTCTACCCGTACGCGGCGGGCGGAGCCGTCACGTACATGAAGCCGGGGCAGCAGATCTTCGACGTCACCACACGGGGCGGCTGGTTCCGCGGGGGTAGCGCGCTGAAGCAGACGCTGGTGCATGACGGCCTTCCGGCCAGGGCGCCGAAGGCCTCCTCTTCGAACAGGAACCTGGCCGTCCTGCTCGGCGCGCCGGTCGCCGTCCTCCTGGCCGGGGGCGCGGCTCTCGTCGCGCGCAGGCGCCGCTCGAGCTGACAGTTCGATCCTCCCGCGCGCCGGCGCGTTTGTAGGATGCCGCACCGGCGCGCGAGGGGGAGACGAGGACGCCGCCGTGCCGTTGCCGGGCGGCCCGCGGCTCGAGGAGGTGCGTTTTCTTGGTAGGCAGACTCAGCAGGGGACTCCTGCTCCTGGCCGCGCTGCTCGCGCTCGCGCTGGGCGTCGCGAGCTCGGCGCGCGCGGTCACGATCGCGCCCCCGTGGTGCGGGACGCCCGAGCCCGACGCGGCCGCGGCGCTGCCTGACGGAACCAACCCGAACGATCCTGTCGGCAGCTTCCCGCACATCCCCTACTACGCGATCGGCTGCACGCTCGAGGCGATCAAGGCCGAGAGTCCGGACGGGCGAATGTCGATCGAGGTGTTCGGCCACTCTGCGCTCGGCCGGCCGATGTACCTGGTCACGATCAACGCACTGAACACGCTCGAGCAGCAGCACAATTTCGACCGCTGGCAGAAGATCCGCCGAGACGCACTCACGCACCCGGCGGCCGCGCAGGAGCGTCTGAGCGAGTTCGGGAGCGACTTCAAGGTCCCGGTCTTCATCCAGAGCGCGATCCACGGGAACGAGTACGAGGGCGTCGACGCGTCGATGCAGCTGATCAACAAGCTCGCTACGACCCCGTACGGGACCGACCCGTGGGTCGACAACGTCCTCGACCACGCGATCGTCGTCTTCAACACCGACCAGAACCCGGACGGCAGGGCCGCAGGCACGCGCGCGAACGGCAACGGCTTCGACCTCAACCGCGACTTCTTGACGCAGTCCCAGCCCGAGGTGCAGGCGTCCGTCTCGGTGATGCAGAAGTGGCTCTTCCCGGACATGCTCGACCAGCACGGCTATGCCACTCCGACGCTCGTCGAGGCGACGACGAAGCCGCACAACCCCGGGATCGACTACGACCTCTGGCTGAAGTGGAACCAGCCGCGGACGCTCGCGAACAAGGTCGCTCTGGCGGGCGTCGGGATGGACGAGCAGCGCCCGGTCAACGACTGGTGCCCGAGTCCGCTCGCTGATCTTCCTCCGATCGGGAGCACGCTCTGCCCGGGCGGCATCCAACCGGGCCCGGCGGTCGCGGAGGGCTGGGACGACTGGGGGCCGTTCTACACGCCGATGTACAACCAGCTCGTCGGCCTGAACGGCTCCACGGTCGAGATGTGCCAGAGCCTGAACACGAACCCGGCGACGCAGCGGGTCTGCGGCGCTCCGGGCCTGGCGACGTGGCCGCGCGGCCGCTCGGCCGCCCGGCTGGCGCAGTACACGGTCGCGACCTCGACACTGACCTACGACATCGCGAGCCGGCAGGACCTGATGCACGACACGCTGGAGATCTACCGGCGTGGCGTCGCCGGCGAGCCGAGGCCGCCATGCTGCCCGGCGCCGTTCGACGTCGCCAACAACTGGATGCACGAGTACGCGACGGCGTTCGTGATCCCGCTCGGGCTCGGCCAGCGGAGCGACCCCGAGGCGAACCGCCTCATCGAGTGGTTGCTGACCAACGGCGTCAAGGTCTCGAGGCTGGAGAAGGACTACAGCTTCGGCTCGCAGACCTTCGCGGAGGGCTCGTACGTCGTCTGGATGAACCAGGCGCACCGCGGCCTCGCCGACACGGCGCTCGACATCGGCGTGGACGTCTCCTCCCAGATCGGCACGCTCTACGCGCCGCCCGGCGCCTGGAGCCACGGCTACCTGTGGGGAGCCAGCCTCGTCACCATCCCGAACGGCGCGGCCTTCAAGCCGAAGACCGAGCAGATTGATCAGCCGGAGGCGCTTGCCGGAGGCATCGTGGCCGGGAGCGGGGATCGCTATGCCCTGACGATCGACTCCCCCACCGCGGTGCGCGTGCTGAACCAGCTCGTCGGCGACGGCGTCGCTTCGCAGCTGGCGCTGGCGTCGTTCACGTACGGGGGAAACACCTACGCGGCCGGCAGCGCGATCTTTCCGGCGGATCCGGCCACGCAGGCGGCGCTGAACGCGGCCGGAAGCGCGAGCGGGGTCTTCTTCCGTCCGGTCTCGTCCGCTTCGCTGCCCGCGCTGGATGCAATCGACCGGGTGCCGAGGATCGCCGTGCTGACAGCGGTCGTGAACCAGGACGTCTGGGTGCTGCGGAACCTCGGCTTCACGGCCGACCCGATCGCGACTGGGGCGACGAGCGCCCTGAACGACCCCGCCGCGGCCGATCCGCTGGCGAGCTACGACGTCGTCTTCAGCACCGCCGGCTGGCCTTCGGGCGCGACCGCGCAGGCTCGGCTGACGTCGTTCTTCGCGAACCACGGCGGCTACATCGGCGCCGGCGCCAACGGCGGTGCCGCCTTCCTCTCAAACGCCGGGCAGGTGAGCGGCCTCGTAGCCGCCAGCCAGAGCGGCGCCGGCCGGAGCGGGATCATCTACTGGAACAACCTGGGCGGCGCGGACAGCCCGATCGTCGGTGCGTATCCGACGCAGGACACGGCGGTCGTCGATCCCCCGACCTGGTTCACGTCCACCGGTCCGTTGGCCGTGGACGCCCGTCTGCCGATAAGCGGCTTCTTCGCCGCCGGACTCTGGCAGCTCGCTCTCAGCCCGACCGCCCCCGGCTCGGCGCTGATCGCGCACGGGACGAACACCGCCGGCACGGCGCGGCTGACGGTGTACGCGATGAACCCGCTCTACCGCGCCGACCCTGAACGCGAGTGGCCTTCGATCTCGACCGCCGCGTACTGGGCGGATCAGTAGAAAACGCTCGAGGGGGGCGGGCTTCGCCCCGCCCCCCTCGCTAGCATCGACTCGTGGCCCCGGAACCGCTCGATCTCGTGCACCGCGGGGCCGAGCGGGTGATCGGGTGCTACCTGCTCGAGACCGCGGACGGCCCGGCGCTCTTCGACTGCGGGCCGGCCAGCTGTGTGCCGCGACTGAAGGAACGGTTGCGCGAACGCGGCCTCGGGCTCGGCGATCTGCGCCACCTGCTGCTCTCGCACATCCACCTCGACCACGCGGGCGCGGCCGGCGTGCTCGTCCGCGAGCACCCGGGTCTCCAGGTGCACGTCTCCGAGATCGGGGCGCCGCACCTGATCGATCCCGCGCGGCTCGAGCGGAGCTCGCGGCGGCTCTACGGGGAGGAGTTCGACGTGCTCTGGGGCGAGCTGGCGCCGGTGCCGGCGGCGAACGTCCACGAGGTCGCGCCGGAGGTGGTCGGGCTCGAGTGCTTCCCCTCCCCAGGGCACGCGTCGCACCACGTCTGCTACCTCGACGGCGACGGCACGCTCTACGCCGGCGACGCTGCGGGTGTGCGGATCCAGCCGAGCCGGTCCGTCCTCCCGCCGACGCCGCCCCCCGAGACGGACATCGTGGCTTGGAACACGAGCATCGAGGAGATCGAGCGGCGGGAGCCGGCGCGGCTCGCGCTGATCCACTTCGGAGTCGCCGAGGATCCCGAGCGCCACCTCGGAGAGTTGCGCGCGCGACTCGAGCAGTGGTCCGAGCGCGTCCGGGGCGGCGCCGACGAGGGAGCCTTCGTCGCCGCGGCGGAGGAGGAGCTCGCCGAGCGCGGCGAGCCCGCGGGGCTGTACGAGCAGGCGATGCCGTTCTGGCAGTCGTACGCGGGCCTCAAGCGCTACTGGGAGAAGCGCCGCGAGCGCGACGCCGTCTCTGCGTAGCCTCGGACCGCTCGCAGAGCGCGAGTTCCGGCTGCTGTTCACCGGCCAGCTCGTCTCGCTGCTCGGGACGGCGGTGGCGCCGATCGCGCTCGCGTTCGCCGTCCTCGACCTGACCGGATCGAAGACCGACCTCGGGATCGTGCTGGCCGCGAACTGGGTGCCGCAGCTCTTCCTCGTCCTCTTCGGCGGGGTCTTTGCCGACCGCCTCCCGCGCCACCTGGTGATGGTCGGGTCGAACGCGATCAGCGCCGCCGCACAGGGAGCGATCGCTGCGCTGCTCCTGACCGGGACGGCGCGGCTCTGGCAGCTGATCGCGCTCCAGGTCCTCCGCGGCGCCGCCTTCTCGTTCTTCTTCCCGGCCTCGCAGGGCCTCGTCCCAGAAACCGTGCGGCCCACCCTGCTCCAGCAGGCGAACGTACTCCTCGGGATGAGCCGGAACGCGACCAACGTGCTCGGCGCGGCGCTCGGGGGCGTGCTCGTCGCGGCGGCAAGCCCGGGTTGGGCGCTCGCCTTCGACGCCGCCACGTACCTCTCGAGCGCGGCCGTCCTCGCCGCGATGCGCCTGCCGGGGCGGGCGCGGACGGTCGAGGCCCCGAACGTCGTCCGCGAGCTGGCCGAGGGCTGGACCGAGTTCGCTCGCGGCGCTGGCTCTGGGCGATCGTCGCCGCGGCGGGGATCGGCAACATCGCCTGGATGGGCGCCTCGGCCGTCTACGGTCCGCTCGTGGCGAAGGAATCGCTGGGCGGGGCGGCGGCATGGGGCGCGATCGTCGCCTCGGAGGGGGCGGGGCTGCTGCTCGGGGGCCTGATCCTGCTCCGCTGGCGGCCGCAGCGGCCGTTGTTCGTCGGCACGGCGGCGCTCACCACCGGGGCGATCCCGCTCCTCTGCCTGGCGAGCCTGCGCACGACGGCCGTGATCGCTGCTGCGTTCCTCGTCGTGGGGGTGGGGCTCGAGCTCTTCAACACCTCGTGGGCGACGGCGCTTCAGGAGCACGTGCCGCTCGAGAAGCTGTCGCGCGTCTCTTCCTACGACGCGCTCGGCTCGTTCGTATTCATTCCGCTCGGTCTCTCGATCGCCGGCCCGGTCGCCGACGCAATCGGGCTGACGCACGCGCTCTGGCTCGCCGCCGCGGTCGACGCCGGGGCGATTCTCTGCGCCCTCGCCGTCCGCGACGTGCGCGAGCTCCGCCGCCTCGAGCCGGTCCCGGTCGCGACGTGAGGATGCACCCGGCCGAGCGCGGCGAGCTCGAGGCGTTCCGCGACCTCTTCGAGGCGGCGCCGCCCGATCTCGGCGCCCGGGTCGAGGACGTCGGCGGAGCCGTCTGCATCGCCCTGCCGCAGACACCGCGCTCGGCGATGTTCAACCGCGTGCTCGGGCTCGGGCTGGAGCAGCCTGCGACACCGGAGCAGCTCCAGCAGATCGCGGGCTTCTTCGGCGCGCTCGGAGTCGAGTGGTGCGTCGGGCTCGCGCCGCAGGCGGAGCCGGCCGAGCTGAGCTCGTGGCTTGCAACAGAAGGATTCGTGCCCGGCTATGCGTGGGCGAAGTTCCAGCGGGGGCTCGAGGACGCTGGCGCGTGGGAGTCCCAGCTGCGCGTCGCGGAGGCCGCGCCGGAGCACGCCGAGGCGTTCGGGGACGTCTTCGTCCGGGCCTACGGCACGCCGGAGCTCTTCCGCGAGTGGCTGGCGCGCCTCCCCGGCCGGCCCGGCTGGCGGTGTTTCTTCGCCTTCGACGGGGAGAAGCCGGCGGCGACCGGAGCGCTCTACGCGAAGGACGGCGTCGGCTGGCTGGGGATCGCGGGAACCCTCCCGGAGCACCGCCGCCGCGGCGCGCAGGGCGCGATCCTCGCCGCCCGCATCCGCGCGGCGGCGGAGGAGGGCTGCGACGTCGTCGTCACGGAGACCGGCGACCAGGTCGAAGGCCGTCCCTCGAGCTCGTACCGCAACATCGAGCGCGCCGGCTTCGAGCTCGCCTACGTGCGCGCCAACTACCTCTCTTCGGCGGAAGCCGACACCTCCGGCACTGCCTAACGGCAGGCGGTGATGCGGCGCTGGCCGGTGCCGTCGGCCTTCGCCACGAAGATCCCCGACGCGGGGCACGAGCGCCTCGCGGAGAAGGCGATCCGCGAGCCGTCCGGAGCCCAGGCGGGGTCGCCGCCCGTCGCGATCCCCGCCACCTCGCTGCCGTCGGACGCGGCCACCTCGACCCGGCAGGCCCCGAACGCGCCGCAGACGGTCACGAGCAAGCGCGTCCCGTCGGGCGACCACCGCGGCGCGCGGCTGAACGCCGGCAGCGTCCGGGTCAGCACCCGCACCTGCGCGTCGGCGAAGCGGTAGACGGCGAGCACGACGCCCTCCGGCGTCCGCTGCCAGAACGCGAGCCGGCTCCCCTCCGGCGACCAGGCCGGGGCGGCTCCTTGCGGGCCGAGGGCGACGAGGCCGGCGCCGCCGGCCCCGACGACGTAGACGTATTCCGACCCGCCCACGCTGAACGAGCGCGAGAAGGCGAGCCTCGCGCCGTCGGGCGACCAGGCCGGCGAGTGGTCGAACCGGCCCGCGGTGACGCGGAGGCGGCCGCTCCCGTCGGCGTCGACGACCTCGAGCGGCCCGCCGACCGCGCTGCCCGCGAAAGCCAGCTTCGAGCCGTCCGAAGACCAGGCGAGATCGGCGCCCGAGCCGACGACGCGCCTGCCGTCGCCGTTCGGTTGGATCATCACGACGCGGCCCCGCGTCGAGTAGGCGATCCAGTCGCCTCGAGGCGACCAGGCGACCTGCGAGAGCACGCCCGTGCGGAAGAGCCGCCGCATGCGCCGACCGTCGGACCCGGCGACGAGGACGGCGCCGGCCGGGCCCTTCGCGCTGACGAAGAGGAGCTGCGTGCCGTCGGATGACCACGAGGGGAGCGCGTAGCTCGGCGGCAGCGTCCGCGACGAGGCTCCCGCGGCTCCCAGCGGCAGGACCGCGACTGCCGCGGCGGCGAATCTCACGAGACAGCCTTGCGGTACGCGCGCACGTAGTCGGCCACCATCCGCTCGGGGGCAAAGCGTTCCTCGGCGAAGCGCCGGCACTCGGTCGGCTCGATCGCGTCCGCCCGCTCGAGCGCCTCCGGGATCTCGCGGTAGTGATCGACCACGATCCCGCCGCGCTCGTCCTTGATCACCTCGGGCACCGCGCCGTGCCGGGTCGCGATCACCGGCGTCCCGCAGGCCATCGACTCGATCATGACGAGCCCGAACGGCTCCTCCCACTCGATCGGGAAGAGCGTCGCCCGCGCGTTTTGAAGCAGCTCGACCTTCGTCCCGTGATTGACCTCGCCGAGGTAGTCGATCCCGTTGCCCAGGTGCGGCTCCACGAACTCGTCGAAGTATTCTCGCTCCTTCGGCTCTCGCACCTTGCCCGCGAGCTTGAGCGGCAGCCCGAGCTCCATCGCGACCGCGATCGCGCGATGGGCGCCCTTCTCGTGGTTCATCCGGCCGAGGAAGAGCAGGTAGTCGCCTCGGTGCGGCTTGCACGGATAGTGCTCGAGGTCGAGCGCGTTCGGGACGTTGGCGACCCAGTTCAGGTCCGGCTTCGGCCGGCGCTGGTTGAGCGAGATCGAGATCAGGCCGACGTCGGGCGCAACCTTCCCGATCGCCTCGTAGACGTGACCGGGCTCGCCGTCGAGGGGGCCGTGAACGGTGTGCACGACCGGCGTCCGGACGAGCCCGCCGAGAACGGCTCCGAGCGGTCCGGTGTGGTCGTTGATCACGTCGAAGTCGGCGGCGCGGTCGTAGCAGGCGAGCACGTGGCGCAGCTCGGGCAGCGAGCGCCCGATCTGCTCGCTCGGCGCACGCTCGTACACCGAGGCCAGGGTCGCCTTCGTCCGGGAGTCGCCCGAGGCGAAGAGCGTCACCTCGTGCCCCTCCTGGGTGAGCCCGTCGGCGAGGAGCGAGACGATCCACTCGATCCCGCCGTAGCCGGTCGGCGGGACCGCGAACCAGACCGGGCTCAGAATTGCGATCCGCAGCGGTTGCACCTCACGCCTCTTCAACGGTTACGCGGCCCTGGTCGACACGGACGTCCCACTGGCGCTCGAAGGCCCGGATCCCCGAGAGCCGCATCGAGCGGCCGGCCCAGGAGGGCAGCTCTTCCGGCGCGAGCGTCTCGAGCTGGTGGCGGCGCCGGTCCGGCTCGAGCCCGAGCAGCACCTGGAGCAGGAGCACCGGCGTGCCGGCCGCCCAGGCCTGCGGCCGCGCGGCCGTCGGATAGGCGATCGGGAACGGCGTCTCGGCGCGCGGCAGGCCGGCGAAGACCTCGGGGAGCTGGTAGTCGAAGTGTGCGGCCGCGCTCAGCATCCGGCGGACGATCCGCTGCGCCTCGGGCCAGCGTGCCTGCCTGGCGAGCCCGTGCGCGATCAGGGAGTTGTCGTGTGGCCAGACGGTGCCGTTGTGGTACGCGAGCGGGTTGTAGCCCGCGCCGCCGGTGGACATCGTCCGCACGCCCCAGCCGGACCAGAGCTGCTCTCCCATCAGCGCGTCAACGACCGCGTCCACCCGGTCGGTGGGGACGATCCCGCTCCAGAGCAGATGGCCGACGTTGGAGCAGAGCGAGTCGACCTGCCGCTTCTCGGCGTCGAGCGCGAGCACGTAGTAGCCGCCGCGATCGCTGCTCCAGAAGCGCTCGTTGAACGTGCGGCGAAGCTCCTCGGCGTCGTGCTCGAGCCGCTCCGCCAGCGCGCGGTCGCGCCAGACCTCGCGCGCCAGCTCGGCGGTGCGGAGCTTCGCGTCGTAGACGTAGCCCTGCACCTCGCACGAGGCGATCGGCGGGCGCGCGATCGTCCCGTCCCGGAAGCGCTGCGAGTCGCCTGAGTCCTTCCACGACTGGTTCTCGAGCCCGCGCGGAGTCCGCCGCTCGTACTCGACGAAGCCGTCCCCGTCCCGATCGCCGTACTCGTCGATCCAGGCGAGTGCCTTCAGCGCCGGCTCCTTCAGCTCGCGCACGAGCAGCGAGTCGTCGGTCCAGCGCCAGACCTCGGAGAGCAGCACGAGGTAGAGCGGCGTCGCGTCCACGGTGCCGTAGTAGGTGCGGAACCAGTGCTGCGCGGCCTTTCCCGTCCGCAGCTCGTGGACGATCTTGCCCGGCTCGGCGTCGACGTCGGGGTTGTCGTCGCGGGCCTGGAGCTCGGCGAGCACCTCGAGCGCCGTCCGCGCCAGCTCCGGCCCGAAAAGGAGCGTCTGGAGGCAGGTGATGATCGTGTCGCGGCCGAAGACGGTCATGAACCACGGCATCCCGGCCGCGGGGAGGCGCCCCGCCCGGTCGCCGCGGCGCATCCGCAGCGAGGCGAGGTCCGAGACCGACTGGGAGAACGCGCGCCCGAGCTGGTCCCAGTCGGCGCGGATCTGCGGCACGCGCAGCTGCCAGGCCGCGAGCGACTCGCGCACCCGTGTCATCTCCTCGCCGAAACGCCGCTGGGCCGCGCGTGGAGCGATCGAGTCGCCGTCGATCGAGGCGAGCATGTCGAGCCGCAGCTCCCAGCTCTGCCGCGGCTCCAGCTCGAGCGGGTAGACGACCCTCGGGCCCTCGATCCTGCCCCGGCCGGAGAGGATCACCTGCACTCGCGCGCTTCCGGCGCCGTCGGGCTCCTCGAGCACGAACTGGTTGTGCTCCTCCTCGTAGCGCCCCTCGACTGCGGACGGCAGCGGCTTCGCGCGGGTCGGGTCGCCGAGCGCGAAGTCGTGCTCTTTCACCGAGAGGATGTCCGCGAAATCGGCGCCGAACTCGAGCGCGAGCTCGCAGGCGAGCGGTTCCATGCTCTGGTTCTGCACGACGACGCGGTCCTGCATGCCCTCGCCGACGAAGCGGTGGCGCGTGATCGAGATCGAGTCGGGCGGCAGGCCCCCGGCGAGTGGGTTGCGCAGGTAGAACGCGGCCGAGAAGTACTCGACCTTGCCGTACGAGAGCAGGAGCGGCTTCGCGCCGTTGACGGTCAAGCGGAGCAGCGAGAGGAAGCGCGTGTCGTCCGCGAAGAGCCCCTGCGTCTCGCCGTCGATGTCGCCGCGGTCGTCGCAGATGCAGAAGGTCGAGCCTTCGAGGATCGTGATCGCCATCGGCTACGAGCCTTCTCGGAGGATGCGGACGGCACTCGACTGCGCCAGCGCCTTGATCACGATCTCGTCGACGTTCACGTGCGGCGGGCGGGTGAGCGCGAACAGGACGCAGTCGGCGACGTCCTCCGGCCGCAGCGGCTCCACGCCGGCGTAGACGGCCTTCACCTTCTCTTCGTCGCCGCGGAAGCGGACACGCGAGAAGTTCGTCTCGACCAGGCCCGGGTCGACCGTGGTGACGTGGATCGGCCTCCCGAGGAGATCCTCGCGCAGCGCGTAGGTGAAGCCGCGGACGGCGTACTTGGAGGTGACGTAGACGGCCGCGTTCTCGTACGGCTGGCGCCCCGCGACCGAGCCCATGTTGAGGATGTGGCCGCCGTCGCGCAGGTGCGGCAGGCAGAGCCGGGTGATGCGCAGGACGCCGTGCACGTTCGTCTCGAGCACGGTCTCCTCGTCCGCCTCGCTGCTCTCGTCGAAGGGATCCCGCCCGAGGCTGAGGCCTGCGTTGTTGACGAGGATGTCGAGTCCCCCGAACTCGCGCACGGTCATGTCGACGAAGCGCTGGCAGCTGGCCGGGTCGGTCACGTCGAGCTCGAGCGCGACCTCCGTCTCCAGCAGATCGACGCGGCGGGCGCCCCCGGCCACGCGCACCCCGGCGGCGGCGAGGGCGCGGGCGATCGCGGCGCCGATCCCGCTCGAGGCGCCGGTGACGATCGCGGTCTTGCCCTCGAGCCCCGCCACGGCGCGGAGCTTATTTCAGCGCGATCCTTCGTTCCGAGAGTGCGACCGGTGGCTGTACCAGGAGCCAAATCCGTCAAGTAACAGACTGTTACTAGGAGCCTCGAGGCGCTAGCTGTACTGACCACAGAGGTGTGAGACGCGGCTGATTGGTGGGCGGGCTTCCAGTGAGCCGTGGGGTCGTCGTCGGTTGTACCAGCGGAGGTAGCCGGGGAGCGCTCTGCTGCGGTGAACGCTGGTCGGGTAG